>WNER01000143.1_pt1 | contig 14404 bp, 17 predicted proteins | sample 5399921 | NCBI WGS metagenome assembly WNER01 (sample SAMN13153331, study PRJNA577476) | soil metagenome | isolation source: 20 cm grassland meadow soil 5 days after 1st rain plot 5 | place: USA:California | collected 2015-09-21 | reverse complement strand
CCAGTACCGCAAATCAACAGAAGCGAGCGTTCGCCAGCCGCGTCCAGAAGTTCGTCGATGAGTCGAAGGCCGCGCAGTACACCGACATCACCGGCGGCCTGCTGCAGGCGATCGAGTTTCTCAACGAGAAGAAGCCCGGTCGCAAGGAGATTCTGATCTTCTCCGACATGAAGGAAGAGCTGGACAAGGGTTACGTGCGCAACATGCCGCTTGATTTCAAGGGTTTCGAGGTTGTGGCGCTCAACGTGACGAAGCTGCGTTCCGACAATTTCGATCCGCGCGAATACCTCTCACGCCTCGAAGCCTGGCGCGTCAAGGTCGAGAAGGGCGGCGGCCGCTGGCGCGTCGTCAACGACCTCGACCGACTGGACGGGCTGCTCTAGCGAGGGCCGGACGACGGCGGTCTTTGGCGAAGCCCCCGCCGGGCGGACGCAGCAGCTGCGCGGCGGGTCTCCGTTCCCCGTACCGATCCCGGTGAGGCAGGCGCTGTGGCGCGGGCAGTTGCCCGGGGCGCAATCTGGCGGGGGTTCTCGGGAGATCCGATGGCCAAGGGCCGGGAAAGCGACATGCCGCCCCCCGAGCTGTGGGAGGGATTCTTTGAGCCCGATGGCATCCTGGAGGCGCTCGGATGTGGCGTTTCGCCCGGTGATGTCGTCGAGTTTGGCTGCGGATACGGCACATTCACCATTGCGGCGGCGCGCCGGGTCTCCGGCACCGTCTACGCGTCGGACATCGATCCGACCATGGTGCGTGCGACGATCGATCGTCTGGTACAAGCAGGAGTCCGCAGCGTCGTGGTGGAAACACGGGACTTCGTAGCGGATGGCTGCGGGCGACCCGATGCTTCAGCGACCTTCGTCATGCTGTTCAACATTCTGCACATCGAAGATCCGATCGGTTTGCTCCGCGAAGCCCATCGGGTCGTGCGCGTCGGCGGCGTTGTCGGCGTGATTCATTGGCGCCATGACATCGAAACACCGCGCGGGCCTTCGCTTGAAATCCGCCCGCGACCGGCGCAGTGCCGCACGTGGGCCGAGAAGGCGGGACTGCGCTGGCTGAGCTCACCGGAGCTGCCCAACTCTCCCTGGCATTGGGGAATGAGGTTGGGGCGTTGAGCTGAAATACGCTTGTCATAGAAGCGATGCTCGCCGAGAAAGAAGCCGTGATCGGAGCTCCACACGATGAGCGTATCGTCCAGGATCGCCTGCTTCTGCAGGACTCCCCGCAGCCAGGCGATTGCCTTGCGCGTGAGAAGATCGTCCACGTACTCCTCGGCGGCGGCAGGCGGCTCAGTGATGGTTGGCCTGACGGCATCTGCGTTCGTCAGCCTCGGTGTTCGGGTCCAATGCCGCCCGAACGGCCCGCGTCCAGATCCGATAACCCGCTGCTGTCATGTGTAGCCCGTCGGGCTCGAAGATATCCTTGGGATTGCCGTTTTCGAGCATCGGGGAGACCACGTCGATGTAATGTATATCGGAACGCGTGCCGGCGCGCGCTCGTATCGCACCGTTGACCTGGCTTTGAAGAGGAAATTGCGCAAACCGCAACTTCGAAGGCTTCAGCGAGATGAAATAGACCGGTGTCCTGCCGAGCACCTGTGTCTTACGCGCCATGAAGGCGTCGAAATCGGCGACGACTCTGGTCACCGACTTTCCCGCGTCTATGTCGTTCTCGCCCGCGTAAAAGACAATGGCGCGCGGTCGATAGGGAGCGACGATCTCGTCGAACCAGCGGTTCACATACTCGACGTGCGAGCCGCCGAAGCCGCGGTCGATCACCGGCATCGGCGCCATGTCGGCTGCGAGACTGCCCCTCCATTTGACTATGCTCGACGAGCCGACGAAAAGCACCTGACAGGCTGCAGGTGGCGAGGCCCGATCGGCTTCCAAAAACCGGTCAATTTCCGCTCCGAGCGCCCGCTCCAGGGCAGGATCTGCCGCTGGCTGTGTCTGGGCTCCAGCGCCGGAGGCAAACAGAGCCAGCGCGAAGGCGCACCAGACAACGCGCCGAAGCGCGCTGGAGTGGGTAGAGGTCATGAGCAATCTCGTGTCATATCGTCGACTCGGCGAGCACCCGCCAGCAGGGCGGTCCGGCTGCCGTCCGGCACGCTATCGGCTGCCCGCACGTGCCGTCAATTCCCGTGAACCAGCGGCGCCAGTTTGACTTCGTCGAAGACCCGGAGGCCCATTCCGGGGCCGGAATGAGGATCACTCTGCAAGTGCAACCGGCTCATCCAGACTCATCTGTGCGTCCTGCGGCACCGCCCCGCGAAGCCATTGGTGGCACAATGCACATCGCGATGCACAAAGGCTCGGCGCGCAGACAGCAGATCGAGTGAGCGGTATTGCGGGTGCCTGTGACCGTCTTCACGATAGGCCATTCAACGCGCACGATCGCCGAATTCGTGGCCTTGCTTGCGCAGGTGGCGGTCGAGTCGGTTGTTGATGTGCGTTCGATTCCGCGCTCGCGGACGAATCCTCAGTTCAACGCGGATATCCTACCCGGATCGCTCGCCGAAGCCGGGATGACGTACCGGCATCTGCGTACGCTTGGCGGCCGGCGCCAGCGCAGCCAAGACCAGACGCCATCGCCGAACACGCTCTGGCGGAACGAGTCTTTCCGCAATTACGCAGATTACGCCGCAAGCGAAGCCTTCCGTGCTGGACTCGACGAGCTGGAAGCTCTGGCGCGGCGTCAGTGTTGTGCCGTGATGTGTGCCGAAGTCCTGTGGTGGCGGTGCCACCGCCGCATCATTGCCGACTACCTGTTGGCGGAGGGGATCTCGGTGGCGCATATCATGGGACGCAACCAGGTGCTGCCCGCCACGCTCACGCCAGGCGCGCGCTTGTTGCCCGGTGGGTCGCTCGTGTATGCGATCGTGCAGGAGTAGCCGGCTGAGCGAGCGTTCAGCGCTACGGCTACTTCCTCCCGTCGCCAACCAAGGCGGCGGTCACGCCGAGGCCGATGAAAACGCCGCCGGTGACGTAACGTTCCGAGCGCAAGGAGTGACCTTTGCGCTTGATCCATCGCCCAGCCGTGCCGGCGGCTAACGCATAGAGGCCATCGCTCGTCATGCCCATCAATGCGAACAGCAGACCGAGGAAGGCGATTTGGAACGCCACCGCGCCGCGCGAGGGATCGACGAATTGCGGCAGGAACGCCAGGAAAAACAGCGCCGTCTTCGGATTCAGCAGATTGACCACGAAACCGTCGCGATAGAGCCGCCCCAGGCTACGCCGCGGCAGTTCCAACTGCGCGGCCGGCCTGTCAGACCGGCTGAGTATCCGCCGCGCCCCGATATAGATCAGATAGCCGGCGCCCGCATATTTGACGACCGCGAAGGCGAGCGCTGAGGAAGCCAGCAGCGCCGACAGCCCTAGCGCCGCTGCCAGCACATGGACGAGTGTTCCCGTTGTGATACCGCAAACCGAGGCCAGCCCGGCGATGCGCCCTTGCTCAACGCTGCGCGCGACGATGTAGAGGACGGCCGGACCCGGCGTCAGCAGCAGCAGGATCGCCGCCACGGCAAATACGCCGATCGACGCAGCGTTTGGAATGACGATGTCCATGCAGCGAAGCTCCCTTCGGTATGAATGCCGCAGTACCTTAGCCGTTGCAGGACAAACCTGCCAGCGGGATCGAAGAGTTACTGCCGCAGGATGGTCTGCCTATAGCGTCGTTGACGCACGCGCGATAGGTGGTTGCGCGGCGGGAGAGTGATAGTCGAGGATGCGCACCTTGGCCGTCTCGTACTCTCCTGCAGACAGCACCCCGATTTCCTTGAGACGGAGATGCTCGCGCATTTCGTCGCGGAGGTGCTCGGCTTTCGTGCGTCGGCGCGCCGCCGACGCGAGCCGAATGTGCGCCGCAAGCTTTTTCATGAAACCCCGAAGAACGTAGAAGGTTCCAAGGCCACCGGTGCATTCCAGCAATCTCGCTGCCCCGTGGGTACTGAACAGACTCACTGTCTCAGTCGTCCTGTATACGGCCACCAGCGTGGCGAATGCCCACACCACTATGAGGGTGACACACACCGGAAGCCAATCGGCCTGCCACCAACGGGTCGCTGAGGAGTCGATCCGCGCAGCGATCCCTGGCGCCAGAGCTATTAATAGTGACACGGTGATCCATCGCCATGCGATGTGCCTCAACCGCCGTGGCGCATCGACGAACCGCAGATCGAGAACATACTCGAGCAGGATGGAGCGTGAGTGCGAGCGTACGGAAAGATAGTAGTAGTCGATGATCTCAAGCTGCAGAATGCGTCTGCGAAGCCGGCTGCGGAACTCGATTCGCGCATGGACCGTCCGCGCGTCCCGAAGGGCCGGCACTTGCCGGAAATCCGACTCGAGCAGGATGTGTTCGGTCGTTGGCATCCGAGCGACGCTCGCGTACATCTTTCTTGCTGATCTAATCACGCAGCGTGGCTGACTTCTGAGAACTGCGTCCCGCAGCAAGACCAGTGTCCTCATCAAGACATGATCCTCAGGATTCTGGCGCCGCGATACTCCACCGGACGCCAGAAATGGACACGGAACGCTTCACAGTTCTGCCCCGGCGGCTCGTGGAGCCTCACCAAGCCGCCCACGAGTACCGGGTGGCACAGCGAGGAGCGCGACGGCAAGGCGATCGACCGCGAGCTCAGGGCAGGCTGAGCGGCGCTCGGCGCGCGCAGGGTCGGCGGACCTCGTGTTGCGTGGTCTGCTTGACATCATGATGCTGCATAACTAGCATCATGATGTGCGAACCACGCTGACAATTGAAGACGACGTCGCTGCGCGGCTGAGAGCCGAGGCACGGCGAACGGGCCGGCCTTTCAAGACGCTGGTCAACGAGGCTTTGCGGGCTGGTCTTGCGCAAAAGCGTCTGTCGAGACCGAAGCAACAATTCATGGTCGAATCACACAATTTCGGGGGATTGCACCCTGGGCTCTCGCTCGACAACATTGGTGAGCTGCTCGAACGGATCGAGGGGCCAGACTATCGGTGATCGTCCTCGACGCGAATGTCTTGCTCTATGCGTACGACTCGAGTTCGCCCGCTCACGAGCGTTGCCGGCACTGGCTCACTGAGGCATTCAACGGCGGAGAGCAGATCGGTCTGCCTTGGCAGACGCTGCTCGCCTTTGTGCGCATCGCCACTAACTCCCGCGCCTTTCGCGTGCCGCTGTCCGGCGAGCGCGCCTGCGTCATCGTGTCGCAATGGCTGACGCTGCCGCACGTAGTGGTCGTTGCGCCAGGCGAGTCCTTCTGGTCGATCTTTGTGGAGCAGGTGAGGCGGGCGCAAGTGCTCGGACCGTTGGTGACCGATGCGGCGCTGGCCGCACTTGCCATCGAGTCCGGCGCAACGCTCTGTTCGACGGACCGGGATTTCCTGCGATTCGAGGGACTGAAATTGGTCGATCCGACGCGTTGCTGACCAAGCCGTGGATGGCTTCGAAAGCCTTAAGAACAATCGCTCCCTTACTCCGCATCTCATCGTCATGGATATGTCCATGCCTTGCATGACTGGAATCGAGCCGCGTGCGAGCATCGGGCGTGTCGCCGCTGCCCAGGCGTCCTGCTTTAGACGACATAATTTCAACGCCTTTTGTGGTATAAGCGAAATTGGCCTGCCGAAGGGTTCTTTGATGGTGATTGACTCGAACAATCCCCCCTCCCGGCAATCGAAGAGCCAAAATCATCCTCGGACGCGCGAGCAAAGTGGCAGCCGGCGCACGCGGCCCTCTTCGTCCAATCGCAAGGCGACTGACACGCAAGACAGCGCGGGCGCGAGTGGCAAAACCGATTCCTTTGCAATGAAGCAGCTGAATGAGCGCCTCCAGAAATCCAAAGAGTTCATGGAGGACATTGTTGACACGATTCGCGAACCGCTCGTCGTTCTGACGGAAGATTTGAAGGTGCGGTATGTCAACGTTTCGTTCTTGAAGACCTTTTCCGTGAACCGCTGGGAAACGGAAGGAAAGATGCTTTACGACCTGGGCAACCACCAGTGGGACATACCGAAGCTGCGAACGGCCTTGCAGGAAGTGGTCTCGAAAGATGCTCCGTTTTCCGACTTTGAGGTCGAACATGAACTCCCCCGATTGGGGATGAAAACGATGTTGCTCAACGCGCGGCGAATTACCGATATCCACGGCGATCGGCCGATGATTCTCCTGGCCGTCGAAGACATCACCGAACGCAAGCGCGAGATCAAAGACCTACGAGTGCTTTGCAACGCCCTCCCGCAGCTAGTGTGGATAGCAGACCCCACAGGAGCGAGGTTTTGGTACAACCAGCGCTGGTACGAGTATACGGGTACGACGCTTGAGCAAATGCTAGGCTGGGGATGGCGATCGGTGCATGACCCTGAGAGTCTGCCTGACGTAATGGAGCGCTGGCGCGAGTCCATCGCCACTGGAAAGCCTTTTGAGATGGTGTGTCGTGTGCGCGGCGCAGACGGCGCATTTCGGCCATTCCTGACTCGCGCATTACCTACGTTCGATTCCAATGGCAGAGTGGACCGCTGGTTTGGCACCAACACCGATATCTCCGAGCAACGAAAAGCGGAAGTGGCATTGCAGCAAGCTAACAGCAACCTCGAAACCCGCGTGAAGGAACGCACCGCGGAGCTTGAGAGGCGCACCTCCGAGGTACTGGTTCAATCCGCGCAATTGCAGGAATTGTCCGTGCACTTAATGCACGCGCAAGATGACGAGAGGCGGAGAATCTCACGCGAGTTGCATGACAGTCTCGGCCAGTACCTCGCGCACGCGAAAATGAGTGTCGAGTCGCTGAGGAGGGCTGATGCGCCGGAAGAGGAGAGGCAAAGTTTCTCACGTTTGGTGGACACTCTCGACCAGTGTTTGACGGAAACACGGACCCTCTCCCACTTGCTGTATCCTCCGTTTCTCGATGAGGTTGGATTTTCTTCCGCAGCCAAGTGGTATGTGGAGGGTTTTTCCGAACGAAGCGGGATTCAAGTGAACGTCAACATTCCGCATGAGCTGGAGCGGTTGCCGGATGCGCTGCAGCTTGCGTTGTTCCGCATCCTGCAGGAAAGCCTGACGAACATTCATCGCTACTCTCACAGCCAGTCAGCAGAGATTGAAGTGGAGCTTAGTACCCACGAGATCAGGCTTCAGGTGAAAGACTACGGGCAAGGCATACCGCCGGAAATACTAGAGCGATTTAAGTCGAGCGGTAGCGGCAGCGGGGTAGGACTTAGGAGCATGCGTGAAAGAATCATCGAGCTAGGCGGACGATTCGACCTTCAATCCGATAAGAATGGCACGCTGATTCGAGCTACCGCTCCCTTGTCCGCCCCGACTGGCACAGCATCTGACAAACAGCGCGCGGAATCCCGACGCACGCAAATCAATGAGGCGTTTGAATTCATCCGAGCGCTCAAACAGTCCTTGTGAGCGTTCAAACCAAGGCTAGGGTTTCAGCCAATTTTGAACCGATAGTCCTTGGACGCGCCCGAATTCGCGCTCATTGCCGGTAACGAGTGTTGCGTTGATGTGCCGAGCGTGTGCGGCAATAAGCAGATCGTAGCTGCCGATCTTCGTTCCCTTGCGCTCGAGGGCAACGCGTATCTCGGCGTAGTCATCCGCGGCGGTGGCCGGAAAATCATCGACCTGAAACAACGCCAGGAAATCTTCGAGCGTCTCCTTGCGAGCAATTGACACGTCGCGGCCTCGATGCGGTAGCGGATCTCGACCCATGTGATCGCCGAGAGCCTCAGTTCTCCGGGAGACCGTCCCGACAATCGGCGTTTGACATGGTCGCTACCTCGCGTGCCATCTGGCAAAGGGGCGTGTAACACTGGCTGTCCGCGGCAGAGCGCGCGCTGGAGTTTCTGCGGCTATCGGCGTTTGCCCTGCTGCAACAGGTACGTGACGTACTCGGCGCGCGCAGCGCTGTCGATGCGGCAGCGCCGCTCGCGGCACCACGCGACGAGGGCGTCGACGTCGATGGGTACCTTGCGGATTTGTTGGCCGGCAGATTCAAGGTCACGGACCGCGGCGAGGGCTCCGCGCTCCCAGTCCTCGAACGTGTCATCGAGCGTGTCGCGATCATCGGCGAGCTCGCACAAACGCTTCCAGCCCTCGTGCGTGTACCAAGCGAGGCCGAGCTGTGCATCGATGGCTAACCGAAGCCGCTTTCGCCGACGCATGCCTTCAGATCCGAGCTTGGCCGTGTCGACACGCCGTCAGGGCGCTCGAGCAGTTTGCGGGCACGGTCCTGCGGTGACCAGCATCCGTGATACTCATCGTTTCGTCCTATTGTTGTGGCGCGTGATCACGTCAGCATCTGCTTCTAGTTTGGTTTCGCGCGCGCGCCAGAGTGGACCCCAACTGGACCCCAGCTGCTGAATCGACTGGACCCCAATACGAGATCGGAACAAAAATCCTGAATGATTTCAATGGTCGGGGTGACAGGGTTTGAACCTGCGACTCCTAAGTCCCAGGATGGCACAGCGACGAGCGCGACGCTAAGGCGATCGGCCTCGAGCTGGCGGGGCTGAGCGGCGCTCGCCGGGGCATTGACGTCAGCATGTGCTTAGCCTATGCCTAGATAGGCTGGTTGCGACTGGAGGTGGACGGTGAACGCGCGTCGTCATCGTGCGCGCAAGCGCAGCGCTTCCGTGTCATCGCACAAGACTGCGGCGAGGGCGGCTCACCCTGCTGCGCCGCGACGTGCGGCGATCTTCCGCAACGGTCGCAATCAAGCCGTACGGCTGCCGCAAGACCTTGCCTTTCCGCAGGACGTGAAGGAAGTGCAGGTGAGCCGCCGGGGCGATGCCATCGTGCTCTCGCCGGTGAGACGCGATTGGGCTTCCTTTTTCGAGCTCGACACGGCGGTCCCGGACGACTTCCTTGCGCCGCGCGGGGACTCACCACCGCAGTCACGCGAGCCGCTCTAAGACCCGGACGTCGCCGCAGGGGCCCGCGCCACGGCACTTCTCATGCTCGATACGGATATTCGCCGCAGGCCCGCTTCAGTAGCCGAGCGCTTCGGGCATTACGCTTCGGAGCTATGTGTCTCGGTCGTCACAGCGGCGGAGCTGCACTTCGGGGCGGAAAAGGCCGCGCGCGCCTGGCAATCCTCGACTGGACGGATGCGGTGACTTTCCACGACGCGCGCATCCGCGCGGCGCTCGAGCGCGCAGGCAAGCCGATCGGTAATCTCGATCTGATGCGCAGCACGCGCCGGACTTAGCAGGTGCTTTGATACCGCTTGGGCGTCGTGCCCGTCATCTTTCGGAACGCTTGTGAGAAGTGACTCTGGTCCGAGAAACCGAGGTTGAGGGCCAGTTCGGAAATGGATATTCGACCAACGGCAAGCTGTCGTTGAGCTTCGTGGATGCGTTCTCGCAGCACGTAGTGGTGCGGCGGGACGCCGAGGGCATGCTTGAACAGCATCGAAAAGTAGTGGGGACTTAGATTCACTTGGTCGGCCAATTCGACCAAGCCAATGTTGGATGCAAGATTCGTTTGGATATATTCGCGTACACGCCTGACCTGCATGGGCGACAGGGCCAGCCCGTAACGGCGCACCGGCGTTGTGTCACGCGAATACCGCGTTCGCAAGCGCGCGGTCACTGCCACCGAAAGGGCCTCGCCATAGAGTTGCCCGGTGGGGCAGCCCGCTTGTATTTCGTCCCGCATATTGAGGACGAGCGCGACAACGTGTGGATCGGAGACGGCGTACTGGGGTTCGACATTAAGGCAGGCCAAGTCCGGGTCTTGGCTCATGAACCGTTCCAGCTGCTCGGCGCCGATTGCAACGAAAAGCATTTCCCGTGTGCCGGACCAAGCGACAGGCTTCTGTTCGAAACCCTGGCCGAGCAGGGAAAATCGGCCGGGCAGTGAAGTTACGCGCCGCACGGCTTTCCAGTCGCGGATCTGTATCTTTCCCACGCCGCCCACGCAGAGTCCCAGCAGCGCATGGTCTATCCCGAACTCACCTAACTGCCCGCGCGGCCCGAGAACGTGGGATTCAATGGGGAAACCGGCCCATGCGGTCTCTCCTCCGCTGGACCATCGAAATGTACTGATTTCGATCGGGCGGTGGTGCTTATCCACGGCCAAGGCTACGCACCCGTGTTGCACGGAGCCTCTCCCGCAGCGAACTACTATTCTTGCCCTAAACATAATTTAAGCACAAAACCCGGGCCTATTCGCGCTCGACGCGTATGCCTGCTGCGAAGGGAGAAGAAAATAAAGTGAAAAATCGCGGCAAATATTCGCGGCTTCATTCACCGTGCGTGGAAGGGACGGGCAACGACTCGCATCACGCGGATTGTTACGAGGGGTCCTCTTGATTTCCGGGCCAAAAGTGCCGGTAGGATTCCACGATAATTCTAGCAACCGGGCTGAGATTTCGTAGACAGGTCAAGCAGTTGCTGTTCCGCCTTTTGGGGTGGGCTGTTGTGAGGCCCTGCCGGGAGGACCGGAACATGAACGACTGGCAGTGGACGTGGCTGGGGCGGCGGTCGCTGCCGCGCGATCTGAGCGGCTTTGAGATCGAAGCGTTCTTCAACTTCTCCAACGCCGAGCGGCGGGTGATCGATGAGCGACGTGGCCCCGCGCTCAAGATCGCGCTGGCGCTGCCGATCGGTTTCCTGCGTATGACGGGGCGATTAGTTCAACGGATTCGGATGATCTTCCTAGACGCCCGCCAGCTGATGCCTAAAGACTTCACAAACGCAGCGGTCCGGCCATGGTGCCCGTCTCCACCGATCCCACCCCCAACAGCGCCGCCGCGAGCGCAACTAACGTGAATTGTGCGAGGGAAATTCCAATGAAGATCACCCATTTCCGGCATGTCGCGCGGGCTTCTCTGAGGCTGGCTATGGCAGCTGCCGCCCTGCTGTGTACGGTGGCCGCCGCACAATCGCGCAGTGACGTGCGTCAGCCGTCCGAACCGTTGGTGTTAAAGGCCCAGGGAAGTTTCTTCGTCGGCGGGCGGCAGATGTTCAGCGATGCGGCCGGCTGGAACCTGATAGGCCTGTTGGGTCAGTTCTCGTCCGGCGACGTGACCGTCGATCAGATGTACGTGCAATTCCAGATCCCTGAGAACAGCCGTCGACGCGTGCCCATCGTATTCGTACATGGTTGCTGCCTGAGCTCCAAGACATGGGAGACTACGCCCGACGGCCGTATGGGCTGGTACGAGTATTTCACGCGCCGCGGCTTCTCCACCTATCTGGCCGAACAATCCGGGCGCGCTCGGTCAGGTTTCAACGCCACGATCTACAACGATGTGAAGGGAGGCTTGCGGCCGCTGAGCGCACAGCCTGCCGTCCTTATCGGCACCGCGCAGTTCGCGTGGAGCGTGTTCCGATTCGGGCCTAGCTTCGGCGTCGCCTGGCCCGACGAGCAGTTCCCCATCAATAAGGTGGACCAGCTTTACAAACAGGTGATTCCTGACCTGATCCTGACCGAGGTTCCGAGTCTAACTGGCGAGTTCGTCAGCCCCACGACGAACAACCCGACTGTCGAGAATATGGCCACTCTCGCACGAGACCTGGGCGGCGCCATACTGGTCGGTCATTCGCAGTCCAGCGGCTTTCCGACCCAGGCCGTTCTGAAGGGCTTGCCTGGAATACGCGGCATCATCCAGCTCGAGACCGGCTGCTTCTCCAATCTGACCGCCGGCGAAATCGCAACACTTGCGAAAGTGCCGATCCTCATCGTGGTCGGCGACCACTTTTTGTCACCTCAGCCCTCGGGGGCCTGCGCGACCGAAGTGCAACGGATCAACGCTGCAGGCGGCGACATGACCTTCATCGCCCTCCCAAGCGTCGGGTTGTTCGGCAACAGTCACATGTTCATGCAGGACAAGAACAACCTGCAGGTGGCTGACGTGATCATGAAATGGATCGATGAACACGTCGAGGACGGTTCAGGCCAGGACGATCAATGAGCGCCTGCTCGATCGAGCAATGTCGTCTCTCGAAGCTTTTGTCATGCAGGGGTTAAAAGAGAGCAACTTCCAGGAGAGACACTATGAAGAACCATCAAAACAATGCCTTCGCTTCACGCGCGCCTCGAAGAGCCATGACCCGAGCGCTTCTGCTCGGCTCAGTGCTTGCAGCGGGCGTGCTTTCGACTTCCGCGACGGCCCAGGAAGGGGATGAGCGGGCTGATGGACCGGTCGTTCAGACTTCCGAGGGTCCTGTTCGTGGATTCGTGCGGGACGGGGTATACGAGTTCTTAGGCATCCCGTATGCGGCTCCCCCGGTCGGCGCGCTGCGTTGGATGCCGCCGCAGCCCGTCGCACATTGGCGCGAACCGCTAAAGGCGACGAAATTTGCGAACACCTGCGCGCAGGTTACTGAACTTGGGGTGTTTGCGGGTCCGCCGAACATCAACGAGGACTGCCTCTATTTGAACGTGTTCACGACGCGACTTGGAGGCGAGGAGAGGGGAAACGCGGTCCTGGTCTGGATCCACGGCGGAGGAAATGTTGACGGCGAATCCAACGACTACGACGGGAGCAAGCTCGCCACGGGCGGACCACTGGGGACCCCCACGGTGGTCGTCACGCTCAACTACCGCTTGGGCCTCTTCGGCTTTTTAGCGCATCCAGCGTTGGATTCGGAAGGCCATCTCTACGACAACTATGGCATCATGGACCAGCAGGCCGTGCTGCAATGGGTGAAGCGCAATGCTGCCGCCTTTGGCGGTGACCCCAGCAGGGTTGCCCTCGGCGGCCAATCTGCGGGTGCGCAAGACACCGGCGTTAACCAGATCTCGCCGCTCAGCGCCGGGCTGTTCAACCGAGCGATCTACGAAAGCTCACCCTTGTCAGGGATAACCATCCGGTCGATCGGATTGGCCCGCGGCATGGCTTTCGCGAGCGCCGCCGGCTGCCCGACCGATGCCTCACCCGGCGCCGCCGCGTGTCTGCGTGCGCTGTCAGCCGCGGAGATCCTGCAGCTCCAAGGAACGCCGAATGTGACCGGTCCGTACGTGACTGGCCCGATGCTGGACGGCACCATCATGCCTATCACGCCGATCACGGCCTGGAGGACCGGCCAGTTCAATCGGATGCCGATCATGGGCGGGAACGTTCAGGACGAGTCGACTTTTGGCATCAGTATCACGGAATACTTCGCCAATCCGCACGCGCCGATAACGGAAACGCAGTACGTGAGCAACGTCACGGCTACCTACAGTGGCGCCGAATATTCGGGCGGCCCGAATTACCCCGCGGACACGGTTGCCAAAGTTCTGGCGAAATACCCACCCAACTTCATGAACCTCGCCCCGCAAGAGGTCTTTGATCTGGTCGGCACGCATCCGGGAGCGTGCCGGAATGTCCAGGTCGATCGATTGTGGGCCAAATGGGTGCCGGTCTATGAGTATGAATTCAATGACCAGAATGCGCCGTATTACTTCCCGCCCCTGCCTGGGTTCAAACCCTTGGCAGCGCACACGATCGACATCCAGTTCCTGTTCCCGAACTGGCACGGTGGCGTTCTGGGAGTAAACCACCCCGCGACTTTGACCGCGCAAGAGACGGCGCTCTCCGACGAACTCGTCGCAGCCTGGACCCACTTCGCGAGTACCGGCAATCCGAACGGGACCGGAAACTCGCCTTGGCCGCAATATTCCGAAGCAGCCAACGCGGCTGCCGTCTTATCGGAGAACGTACCCAGTTTGTCCACGTTCACCCTTGCGCAATGGTCAGCCAACCACAACTGTGACCTCTGGACCGGAGATACGCTGGATCCAATAACCGGAAATACCGGGGGCATCTTGCACTTCCAGCCTTAGTCCACTCGTAAACCCGGGGGCGGTCCTCCGTGAGTGACGGACGAAGGGACGGCCGAGGCCGTCCCTTCGTTTGTTTAGGACCATGCGGAATAATTCAATCGCGAACGCCTTATCCGCACAATTCGACGCGAGTGCTCGGATTGGTTGATTCCAAGTCGGATCTGCGCTATCGCGATAATGGACGCGCCGAGCTCGACAACAACGCGGCAGACCGCGTACCGCGGGCAATTGTCCTCGGCCGCAAGAACCATCTCTTCGCCGGTGCGAGCAGCGGATGCTGAATCCGTTGCTTGCCGTTTTGCCGGCTGCGAATAGTGCCAGTACGCGTTCAGGACGCAGGGACCCTGACCGGCCTGGCGCTCGATATCGAACGTACCCACTTTTTGACGGCGGGGCATCGATTCCATGCGATGGATTCTGGCGGCGCGCGCGCTGGGCATTTAGTCGAAGCTCATGGCTGAGTTGCAGGTCTCCCTCGAGGCTGCGGACTTCCAGCGTGCTCTGTGCCTTAGGTCACCGAATCCCGGATGTTGGGATGCTGACACCCAACCTGACACTCAAGTGCCCATGAGAGTGACACCCAAAGCGCATCATCTGGAAATAACCCTAATTGTGCCCCCTTCCTGATTGATGG
>WNER01000142.1_pt1 | contig 14438 bp, 16 predicted proteins | sample 5399921 | NCBI WGS metagenome assembly WNER01 (sample SAMN13153331, study PRJNA577476) | soil metagenome | isolation source: 20 cm grassland meadow soil 5 days after 1st rain plot 5 | place: USA:California | collected 2015-09-21 | reverse complement strand
GTCAGCGCGACCTTGCGCGGCCCGACCTTGTCCTGCCAGCGCCCGCCGACCACGGCGCCTGTACCAAGCGAAAAAATGGCGAGCGCAAAAGTCCAGGTGACCGTGGTGCTCGACCATCCGAAGCACGCGAGCAGAGGCTGCGCGAACAGGCTCCACGAATAGATCGTGCCGAGCGTCATCATGAACACCGCGCCGCCCACGGCGATCGTCCAGCGATTGTCCAACACTCTCGAAGCCGTGGTTTGCATCGCTTTCGTCCCCATTCCCGCGTCCAGTCCAGTATTCGCCTGATCCGCTTGGAGCATGAATCGGGCCAGCTCTCTAAGAGTCTGTGATAAATTCACGAAGGAGCGCCATGAAACTCAAAAACGCATTCGCGGTCTTCGCTTCGTTCTTCGCCATCGGCCTCGCGTCCGCCCAGGACCTGGGGCCGCAGATCCGGAAGCTCGAGGACGGGGTCTACGTCTACGTCGGCAAGAACTTCAATTCCAACTGCGGCATCGTCCTCACCCAGGACGGGGTCGTGCTCATCGACAGCGGGCACAACCCGACGGACTCGCGCGCTGTCCTCGCGGCCGTGAGAAAGCTCACCCCGCTGCCGGTGCGTTTCCTCATCGACACCGAGCCGCATCCCGACCACACCACCGGCCATTTCGTCTTCTCTCCGCCCGCGACCATCGTCGCTGCGGAAGGCGCGGGCGACTCGATGCGCTCGCGCGAGCGGGGTGACCCCGAGCGCATCCAGAAGCTGGCGGCCACGTCGCCGGAGATGCGCGCGGCGCTCGAGGGCTATCGCTTCGTCACGCCGCAGATCGAATACCACCAGAAGATGACGCTCAAGGTCGGTGAGCGGACGTTCGAGCTGATCTACCTGAAAGGCGTGCACAGCGAGTCGGACACGGCTGTATGGCTGCCGAAGGAGCGCGTGCTCTTCTCCGCGGCTGGCATCGTCGTCGGCCAGATCAACAACCTGCGGCCCATCGTGTCGATTCCCGACATCCTCGCCGCCGCGAGGCTGATGAAGAGCCTGAACCCGCTCCACGTCGTTCCCGGGCACGGGACTCCCGGCACGGTGAAGATCTTCGAGGACAGCGAGAAATACTACGCGCTGCTCCTCGAGCGCGTCGGCAGGCTCGCGAAGGAGGGCAAGTCGCTGGATCAGATCAAGAAGGAAGTGCGCATGCCCGAGTACGAAAATTGGGCCGCGCAGGAGCGCTTTCCGACCAACGTCGAGGCGGCTTACCGGGCTGTGAAAGGCGGCTGAGCGCCGGCTGGCCCGGCGCTCGGGCGTTTCCCTGGATCAAAGCGCCCCGGAGAGCCGGAGCGTTTCTGCTTCTCAATCCGGTCCGTCTTCGAGAATCGTGAGGCCGTACGGATCGTTGCCGACACCGGTCACCGTAGCGACGACGGCGCGCGCATGGAGATCGATCACCCACACCGTCCCGCTCGGCGGGGCGCTGGGATCGAGACGGGGCCCGCCCGAGACGACCGCGTAGCGTCCGTCGGAAGTGACGGCCGTGCCCTTGGGGCGGCCTGGAAGCACGCTGCCGTCGGGCTCCGGGGGCCGGACGACCGCGATGCGCGCGACTTCCGCGCGCGGATCGTGCGCGAGTGCCAGGCCCAGATCGACGATCGACACGTTGTTGGCCCGGAAATTCGCAACGATGATCTGCCGTCCATCGGGCGTCCAGGCGACCGTGAAGGGCCGCGTTTGGCCGTTGGGATCGTCAGTTCCTACACGGACGCGGGCGGCCTCGGCTCCCGGCGCGCCGGCGCGCGCGCGGTCGACGTCGATGATGGAGATGGTGTTCCCCTCGAAGTCCACCTGCCCGCTTTCGCGCGCGGTCACCGCGATGAATTTGCCGCTCGGGCTCGCCTTGATGCCGAAGGGGCCGGTCTGCACGGGAATGCGCGGCGCGACTTCGACGACCGGCACGCCCGCGAGCGCCTGGTGGAGATCCATCACCGACACGTCGTTCGTTCCCGCGTTACCCGAAAAGAGGTAAGTCTTTCCGTCGCTGCCGCGGCCCAGGGCGAGAAATTCCGGATTCGGCCAGCAGCCGAACTGCGGGTCGGGAGCTTCGAAGGGAACGACGGGGGGCGGAGTCGGGGAAACGAAGGGAACGGGGAAGCTCGGGCAGGCGTGCCCCGGATGCCCGAGCGCCATCTCGATCTGTCCGCGGCGGCCTCCGGTGTTGCGGTCGATGAGGCTGATGCGGTTCGAGCCGTCCTCGGTGAGCCAGTTCTCCGAGTGGCTCACGAGCAGCAGCTCGGGAAGGACTAGGAGGCCGACCGCTCCGAAGTAACCGCTGTCGTAATTGCGCTCGACTGCGCGATCGGTGTTGTCGGAAGCCGGGTCGAGCATCTGCCTCACGTTCATGACCGAGACGCTTCCGCGTCCGCCGTGCTGGAGGAACTCGGCGTTGTTCACCGGTCCGTGATGGTTGATCACGTATGCGGTGCGGCGATCCTCGCTCAGCACGATGTTCGCGGGGTCGCCGACCGGCACGCCGTCGAGGCGGTCCGGGTGCACCTTGGACCGGCTCACGATCGCGTTCGGCGTGTTGTTGTTGTGGCGCTTCAGCGCGGCGCGGAAGTCGATCGCGTAGATGCGCGGGTCCCTGCGCCCGGTGGCGAGGATGAAGCGGTCGTCCGCGAGCGCGACGTCCGCGGCGGCGAGAATGGATATCGAGAAAGCGGCCCAAGACGCAAGAACGGTGTTTTTCATTACGTAGTCCTCCTTTTGGCGGGGCAAAACAGCTCGGGGATTTCTTGCGGGCGCGCCGCAGCAGGCGCCGCGGAAAATCATGCGCGCGCCGAACGAGCCGGGTCAAGCGCCGCGCGCTCGCCGCGGGACGCTGTCAGGAAAATGCAAGCTGCTCCGCCCGGCGGGCCTGACTTACAATCGCATTCCCAGGCCACACGGCGGGACTGTCGATGGAGCAAGCGGTCGGGCAGGCCGACCTTTCGGAGCGCCCGCAGGACGAAGGCCTGCGTTTCGCGCGGCGGATGTACTTTCTTCGCGTGCTCGGGCTATTGTTGGGCGCGGTGTGCATCGGCGGCGCGCTCTGGAACCAGGGCGCGCACGCGCCGGCCTGGGCGGCCCTGCTCGCGAACGCGCTGATCTGGCCGCACGTCGCGTATCCGCTCGCTCGCCGCAGCGGCAATCCCTATCGCGCCGAGCTGCGCAACCTGATGATGGACTCGGCGAGCGGTGGCGCCTGGATGGCGGTGATCGGTTTCAGCCCCGCGCCGAGCGCGGTGATCTTCTCGATGATGGCGATGGACAAGGTCGGCGTTGGCGGGTTGCGCTTCCTCGCGCGCTGCCTCGCGGCGCAGGCGGTAGCGGCGGCCGTCGTGGCGATGGCGTTCGGCTTCGAGCTGCATCCCCTGTCGTCGACCGTGGAAAGGCTCGCCACCCTGCCGCTTCTCGTCGCTTATCCGGTCGCGATCGGGCTCACGACCTACCACCTCGCGCGCCGGGTGCGCAGTCAGAACCGGACGCTCGCCGCTCTCTCCAGCCTCGACGGGCTGTCCGGGCTGCCCAACCGCAGTCACTGGGAGTCGGTCGTCGCCAGCGAGTTCCAGCGCTGCCGGCGCATCGGGCATCCGTCGTCGGTGCTGATGATCGACATCGACCATTTCAAAGCGATCAACGACCGCCACGGCCACCCGGTGGGCGACGAGGTGATCCGCAGGGTGGCCGAGCTGCTGCGCCGCTCGCTCCGGCTTCACGACGTCCCCGGGCGCTACGGCGGAGAGGAGTTCGGCGTGGTTCTCCCCGGAACCGGCGTCGAGGGCGCGGAGGTGCTCGCCGAACGGATTCGCGCGCGCATAGAGTCCGCGGTGCTCGAGCCGCGCAACGCCGTGCGCGCGACCTTGAGCATAGGCGTCGCCGCTTTCGATACCCTGGATGCAGGTCACATGGAATGGATCGCGCGCGCCGACCGCGCTCTGTACGCGGCGAAGGAATCCGGACGCAACCGCACGGCACGTTACGTCGCCGCGGGCGGCTGACTATTTCCCGGCATTCGGCGTGCGCTGCTACCCGGTTTTCAAGCCGGATACCCAGGCACCCGACGCCTCCCCGATCTCGTCCAGCACGTCCCCGTCCGATTTCCCCGAGCCCTTGAGCACGTGGAAGCCGTGATCGGCGCCTTCAAGCCAGCGCATCGTCCACGGCGCGCGCAGACGATCGGTGACGGCTTCCATCAGGTCGCGCCTGCACAGCGTGTCGCGGGTGCCGTTGAGGCAAAGCACCGGCACCGCGATTTTGGCGAGGTGCGCGTCGCGCAGCTCTTCGGGCCTTCCCGCCGGGTGAAGCGGGTAGGCGAGGAGCAGCAGGCCGTCGCAGGAAAATCCGTCCGCGGCGAGCATCGAAGCCGCGCGTCCGCCCATCGAGCGCCCGCCGAGGATGAGCGTCTGCGGCGCGATTTCGCCACGGGCGTGCGCGGCCACCGCGGCGATGCATTCCTGCAGGCGGGGCATGGGATCCGGACGCCTGGAACCCCTTTCTTTGTAAGGGAAATTGAAGCGAACGACGTGAAGGCCGCGTCCACGCAACTGCTCGGACATTCCGAGCATCCCGCGGTCGGCCATATGGCCGCCGGCGCCGTGCGCGAAGACAAAGAGCCCGCCGCCAGCCGACGCCAGCGCGGGCTCGAAGACCGCTGAGGTTTCTTCTTCGCCGACTCTGACCCGCCACAAGATCGGGGCGCTCACGGCGGGTGGAGTCAAACGGAACGCGCGCTTATTTCAAGCGATCCTTGATTTTGGCGAGGGCACCGCGGGCGCATTCCTCGTCGAAATTTCCGCCCGGGGCGCCGCTCACGCCGAGGCCGCCGATCGTGTTGCCGCCGGCCATGATGGCGATGGCGCCTTGCGCGTAGGTGACGTTGGGCAGCGGGGTCTGCGGCACCGTGGTAGGCGCCGCCTTCGCCATGCGGTCGGCGATCTGCTTGGTGCTCTCCTCCTTGCGCGAGAGGCCGAGCGACGCGACGGTGTAGGCCTTGTAGTAGGCGTTGTCCATCGAGTGGATCGGCGCGCCGTCGCCGCGCAGCACTGCCTGGCGAACGCCGTCGAGATCGACGACCACCGCGACCACCTTGTAGCCGTTCTTGGCGCAGATCGCGACGGAGTCGCCGACCAGCTCGTTCGCGAGCGCCGCCGAGAGCTTGTGCGTGGTCACCAGGCCCTGGGCCTGGACCCCCGTTGCAGCCGCGCCGGCGACCAGCGCGAGCACCTGCAGTCCTGCCGAAATCCGTGACATGGTTTCTCCCTATCGGTTTGCTTGGGGCATCAACGATACTTCAAAACTCCCAGCCGCGGAAGCGGTGTCAGAGCTCGTATCGGTCGTGGTGGCGCACCCAGGCCTGTGTGAATTCCAGGCCGTCCTCGTCCCGCCCCTTGGGAGCCAGGTCGAGGTAGTGGTAGGCGGTGTTCAGCATGTCGATTCCCCGCGCGTAGGAGGAGTAGGTGTGAAAAACGGCGCCGCCCGGGTCCCGGTAGAACACGCTCACGCCCTCGCGGTCGGTAACGCCGACGTCGAATTTCGAATAGTTGTAGAACGCCGCTCCGCTTTCGACTTCCCGCGGAGTGAACGACGCTTGATAGTCGTAGTTGAAATCGTTCTGCCCGGATGAGACCCATTTGAAGCTCCAGCCCATCCGTCTCTTGAACGCTTCGATCTTGGCGAGCGGTGCGCGCGAGATCGCGACGAAGCTCGCGTCGCGGTGATTGAGGTGAACGCCGAGACCGTTGAAATTGTCCGCCCAAAAGGAGCAGTGCTTGCAGCCCTCGTCCCACTCGGGGGCGAACATGAAGTGGTACACGATGAGCTGGGTCCTGCCGTCGAAAAGCTCAGGCAAAGTCTCCCGGCCTTCCGGCCCTTCGAAGACATATTGCTTCTCCACGTTCTCCCAGGGCAGGGCGCGCCGTTCGCGGCTCAGTGCGTCGCGCAACCGAGTGAACTTCTTCTCCTTCGCGAGGAATTTCCTGCGCGCCTCGATCCAGGCCTTGTGCGATACGACCCGATGCTTTCCGACTCCCTTGCCCGCGCGTGATTTCGCCATGTCAGCCTCCGGTGGTCGTGAAGGTGTATATCGGCAAACGGTCTGGTGTCAAGCGCCCGGAAATATCGCGCTTTGCGCCGGTACTTTGCGTGGCGCATAATTTGGTTCGCTGAACGTTCCGGCGATCCATTCAAAGGAAGAAACCATGGGCATTTCATTTCGCACGTCCGGCTTGTGCGCCGCCGCGGCCCTCGCTGGCGCCGCCGGGTTTCCCGGCTTCACCGCCGCGCAGCCGCTGCCCGTGCTGGATGTGGTGGTCGGCAACAACTTCGGTCACCTGCCTATGTTCATCGGCGCCGAGAAAGGCATCTTCAAGGCGCACGGCGTGGACGTGCGCCTCAAGGTCGTGAACACCGGCACCGACATGGTCAACGCCATGCAGAAGCGGGAGGTCCAGGTCGGCGACATGAGCGTGACCACTTTCCTCAAGGCGCGCCACGCCGGCGATCCGTTCCGCGTGATCGGCATCATCATGAGCGACGCGACGCGTTCCAACGCCGACGAACCGCTCGCGATCGTGGCGCGCAAAGGCTCGGGCGTGAGCAAGGTCGAAGACCTGAAGGGCAAGCGCGTCGGGCTCGCCAAGGCGCAGACTTCCGATGAATATTTCAAGATGGTCCTGGCGCGGCGCGGCATGAAGTACGAAGACGTGGCGATCGAGAACATCATGGCGCCGCCGGCGCTGGCGCCGGCGCTCAACGCGGGCAAGGTCGACGCGGTGGTCTCCTGGGAGCCGTACAACACCGCGGTGCTCGAGCAGGTGCCGGGCTCCTACGTCCTTGTCCGTGGCGGCGGCCACCTTTCCTACATCATGGTGGCCACGGCGCACGAGCCGACCATCGCGAGCAGCCCGCAGGTGCTGCGCAGCTTTGTCGCGGGCCTCGCCGAGGCCTCGCAGTACACGCGCAAGAATCGCAACGAGGCGGTCGAGATCTTCGCGAAGTGGGTGCCGGGCATCGATCTGGCGGTCGGCAAGAAAGCGATCCAGCATATCAGCTACGACCCGCGCATCTCGCCCCCGGTCATGCAGGCCTTCGAAGCCGCCGAGGATGACGTCCTCAAGAATACGCTCAAGGGGGCGGCGCGGCTGAACGTCCCGGATCAGTTCGCGCTCAAGTTCCTCGGGGAGGTCGAGAAGTCGCATCCGCAGTACTTCAACGACCTGCCGCCGCTGCTCAGGGCAGGCCGCTAGGCGCGCCGTACCGCGGTACCAGCGTCGAGCTTGAGTGGCCTTGACGGGCGCGGGCGAGGGCAGCATGGAAAAACTCCATCGGGTCGTCGAGGACAGGAAGATCGCGGGCGTCTGCGGCGGGCTCGGCGACTATTTCGATCTCGACCCGGTCTTCTTTCGCCTGTTCTTCCTGATGTCGCTCCTTTTCGGCGGGCTCGGAGCAGTGGTCTATCTGATCTTGTGGATCATGGTCCCCGAGAAGACGGGCGCGCAGGGCGAACCCCGTCCCTCGAAGCGGCTGCATCTTTCGAGTTCCGATCGCAAGATCGGGGGCGTGTGCGGCGGCCTCGGAGAACGGTTCGAGATCGATCCCGTCCTTTTCCGGGTCGCGTTCATCCTGCTCGCCCTCGCGTGCGGTCTCGGAATCCTTCTCTACATCGCGCTGTGGTTCCTCGTCCCGCGCGCCCCGGCTGTGCCCGCGGTCAGCACCTAGTCCGGGTTGTCGGCGCAAACGAGCATGTTAGACTTCAATTCCCCAACTTCGAAAGGAGGTGATCCCGTGAGAGACCAACAAGGCAGGACCGGACTACCGACCTCGAACAGCGGATCAATCCACAGACTCGGGATTTCCGCCAGCCGTTAGGCCGGCGTGCCTTACCGCAGGACGACGCCCCGGGGAGAAATCTTCGGGGCGTTTTATTTTCCGTGGAGGACCGTATGAAAATCGCAACGCTGATTGTCGTTGTGCTTGCCGGTTGCGCCGCTCCGGCCGAGCTCACCGAAGCGAGGGACAGCTGGGACAGCGCCACGTACGACGAGGTCGTGCTACGCTGGGGAACGCCCGCCCGCAGCACGAAGCTCAGCGACGGCCGCGACGTGTACACGTGGATTTCCGACAGCGTAGGCTCCCGGGGAAACTCGTCGGTCGGCTTCGGGATCGGCGGCGGGCGCGGCGGCGGCGTCGGCATCGGCACCGGCATCATGTTCGGATCCGGCGGCGGCGAATCCATTCGCTGCGAGCGCACGCTCGTATTCAAGGACGGCCGCGTCGACGACCAGACCTGGGAGGGGCCGGCGGAATACTGCAGGAGCTTCGGGCGGTCCGCTCGCTAGAGCTTCTTCCCTCGTATTTTTCGGTGCCTTCCCGCGACAAGCGCGCAGACCCGCCGTTTGGGCGCGTGCGCATCGACAAGTGGCTGTGGGCGGCGCGCTTCTACAAGACGCGCAGCCTGGCCGCGCGGGCGGTGGAGGGCGGCAAGGTGAAGCTCAACGGCGAGCGCGTGAAGCCGGGCAAGGAAGTCAAGGTGGGTGATGAGATCGAGCGGCGCTCGGGGGAGCTGCACTGGCTGGTGGAAGTGCGCGGCGTGGCGCTCAAGCGCGGTCCGGCGGCCGAGGCGGCGCTGCTGTATGCCGAGGGCGAGGAGAGCAGGGCGAGGCGCGAGCACATGATCGCAATGCGCGGCGCCGGGCCGCATGCGGCGCACCGCATTCACGGCCGGCCCACCAAGCGCGACCGGCGGATGATCCGGCGCTTTACGGGCGACTGAGCGCGAACGCATGAATCGCCTGATCGCCGAATACGGGCTCGCGCTGGTTTTCGCGAACGTGTTGCTCGAGCAGCTCGGGCTGCCGATTCCGGCGGTCCCGGCGCTCGTCGTCGCCGGCGCGCTCTCGGCCGAGGGGGAGTTCTCGCCTCTCGCGGCGTTCGGCGTTGCGTTCGTCGCGTGCATGATGGGCGACGCGGCTTGGTACCTCGCGGGGCGGCGCTACGGCCGCCGCGTGATGAAGCTCCTGTGCCGCGTGTCCCTGTCTCCCGATTCCTGCGTGCGCCAGACGGAATTCCGCTTCGAGCGCTGGGGGAAGCTGACGCTGGTGCTCTCGAAGTTCATCCCCGGCCTCTCGACCATCGCGCCGCCGCTCGCGGGGGCGACGCGCCTCGGCTGGCCGTCGTTCCTGCTCTTCAACGGCGTCGGCGTGGTGATCTGGGCAGGGGCCGCGATCGCGGCCGGGATGCTGTTCCACGCCCAGATCAACGAGCTCATCGTTCGCCTGGAAGGACTCGGCACGCTGGCGGCCGAAACGATCGGCGTGCTGCTCGGCGGATACATCGCGCTCAAGTGGTGGGAGCGAAGGCGCTTCTACAAGATGCTGCGCATCGCGCGCATCGGCGTCGACGAGCTACGCGCCCTGACAAAGGGAGACAAGCGCCCGGTGGTCGTCGACGTGCGCTCGTCCAGCGCGCGCGATCTCGATCCGCGTTTCATTCCCGGCGCGCTGGCGATGGACATCGCCGAGGTGGACCGGCGGCTCGGGGAGCTCCCGTCCGATCGCGAGATCGTTTTCTACTGCACCTGTCCCAACGAAGCTTCGGCGGCGCAAGTCGCGAAAAAATTGATCGGGCTCGGCTACACCAGGGTGCGCCCGCTGCAAGGCGGCCTGGACGCCTGGATCGCCGCCGGCTACGAGGTCGAGCGCCGGGTGCAAGGCGGGAAGCGGTGATCGCCTGACAAGAGGGAGGCGAGATGGCGAGAAAACTGATCGTTCTCTTCGACGGCACCTGGAACAACAAGAAGAGCAGGACCAACGTCATTCGCATGCGCGAGGCGATCGCCTCGAGCGGCCCGGACGACCGCGAGCAACCGTGCTTCTACGACCCCGGCGTCGGCACGCGCTGGTACGACATCATCGGCGGCGCATTCGGTCACGGGCTCTCGGAGAACATCCGGCAGGGATACCGGTGGCTCGCGCAGAAATACCAGGCGAACGACGAGATCTACGTCTTCGGCTTCAGCCGCGGCGCCTACACCGCGCGGAGCCTGGTCGGGCTGATCCGCAAATGCGGCATCCTGAAGTCGGTGGACGAATCGCGGGTCGAGCGGGCGTACGATCTGTATCGCGACAAGAGCGTCGCCCCGGACGACCCCAAGGCGGTCGCGTTCCGGGCGAGCGAATCGCGCGAGGCGCGCGTCAGGTTCATCGGCGTTTGGGACACCGTGGGCGCGCTCGGCATCCCCGCCTCGCGCGTGCCCTTCGGCCGGGACTACTTCCAGTGGCACGACACCGACCTGAGCAAGATCGTCGACCACGCCTACCATGCTGTCGCAACCGACGAGAACCGCGAGGACTACGCCGTCGCGGTCTGGACCAAGATCAAGCCCGAGAACATCGCGGTCGAGCAGAAATGGTTCGTCGGCGCGCACGCGAACGTCGGCGGCGGCTACGACAAGCATCCGCCCGATGCCCTGCCGAACCTCCCGCTGCGGTGGATGCAGGACAAGGCCGAGGCGACCGGGCTCAAGCTGCGCTCCAAGGAAGAGACCGAAGCGCAGGACTGCCTCGTCGAGGTCGACGATTCGTTCAGGGAGTTCATGTTCGGGGCCTACAGGATCTTCAAGAAAAGGTTCTGGCGGGCGTTCGGCGAGGGCGTCAACGAATCGGTTCACGAGAGCGTGTGGCGGCGCTGGAGGGAGAGGCCCGAGTATCGCCCGGAGTCGCTGCGCCAGCACCCGGGCGCGCCCGCGGTTTCACGGGGAGAAATTCGATGACAAAGAAGACGACGGTAAATGCAATGCGGCGCGCGATGGTTGCCGGCGCGGCTGCGGCCGCCTTGGCCGGACCGAGGGCAGCCGTGGCCCAGGGACCGTCTCGAGCCAAGACGTTCGTGCTGGTTCACGGCGCCTCGCAAGGCGGCTGGTGCTGGCGCCGCGTCTCGGACCGGCTCGAGCGCCTCGGCCATAAAGTCTTCACGCCCACGCTCACGGGCTTGGGCGAGCGTTCGCACCTCATGAGCCGCGATGTCGATCTCGACATGCACATCACCGACGTGGTGAACGTCATCAAATGGGAGAGCCTCCAGGGGATCGTGCTCGTCGGCCATTCCTACGGCGGCTGGGTGGTCTCTGGCGTGGCCGAGCAGATGCTGCCGGCGATTTCCTCGATCGTGTTTCTGGACGCCTTCATGCCCGAGAACGGCCAGAAGGGCCTCGATCTCAACTCGGAGCGCAGCAAGGCCGAGATCGCGCTCGCGCTGAAAAAAGGCGACATCTCCCGGCCGGCGCCCCCGGCCACGACCTGGAACGTGAATGAAAAGGACCGAGCCTGGGTGGACGCGAAACAAACCGCGCAGCCGATCGGTGTCTCGCTCAAGCCGATCAAGCTCACCGGGGCACGCGACCGCGTCGCGAAGAAGACCTATATCCGGGCGGCGGGTTACGAGAATCCGAACTTCGACCGCTTCTATGCGAAGACAAAAGCCGATCGGTCCTGGCGCACCTACGAGGTCGCGTGCGGCCACGACGTGATGATCGACATGCCCGAGCGGCTGACGGAGATACTTCTGGAGGTGGCGTGAGTTCTCAGGCGTTCGCCGGCGCCAAGGCTTTCTTCCTCATGCGGGCGAGCGCTGCGGCGAGCGCGACGCCGACGACGCACACGGCGCTCGTCGCGAGAAAGCCCCAGGTGAAAGCGCCCGCAGTGTCCTTCACCACGCCGAGCGCATAGGCGAAGACGAGCGCGCCCAGGTTGGCGAACATGTTGCAGAATCCCGCGGAGATGCCGGCGACGCGCGGCCCGAGCACCTCGACCGGGACGTAGAAAAGCGGGCCGAAATAGAACTGCAGGAAGACCGCGTTGACCGCGACCACGAGCACGAGCAGGGGGATCGAGTCGACGACGACGAGCAGCGCCGAAGTGCAGGCGAGCACGGCGAGCGATGCGCCGATCACGAGCGGCGGGTTCCTCAGGCGGTCGGAAGTGTAGCCGCCGAGCGCGTTGGAAGGCCCGGTCAGCGCGAAGCCCATCGCCGTGATGAACCCCGCGGTCTGCAGCGACAGCCCGCGGTCGGCCACCAGCAGCGAAGGCAGCCAGAAATTGAACGAGGTGGTCACGCCGAAGCGGATGAACTGGATGCCGGCGCAGACCCACATGATCGGGTAACGGAAGAGCTGGAACGCGTCGAGCACGCCCACCGGGTGCCTGGGTCCCGCGGCGGGCTTCTGCTTGCCCAAGGCGAGATACACGAACGCCATGCATACCCCGAGCGCCGCAAAAGCGATGAAAGGCGGGCGCCACCCGTAATGTCCCACGAGGAAGGGTCCGACGAGCGAGAGCAGGATGTTCCCCGACACGCCGCCGATCACGTACACGCCCATTGCGGTCGCCTTTCGGTCCGCGGGGAACCAGGAAGCGACTAGCGTCAGGCCCGGCGCGAAGATCAGCGCGCGGAACACACCCGACACGATCTGGTTTGCGAGCGCGGCCGGATAGGACTGGATCATCCCGAAGTTGAGCGAGAGCAGCGTCGATCCGAGGATACCGATGAAAAAGATGCGTTTCGGCCCGAAGCGGTCGGCGAGGTAGCCCCCGGGAATCTGGCCGAGCGCGTAGGTGAAGGTCGCGGCCGCCGATAGCATTCCCGCCTGCGTGAAGCTGATGTGCAGATCCTCGCGGATGAGAGGCAGGAAGAGCGCGATGCCGCCCAGCGACAGCATATTGAAGCCCTGGCAGAACACCACCAGCGAGACGGTGAGCGCGGCGTCGCGCCGGCCGGGTGAAGGGGGAGGGGCGGACTCGAGGGACACGTGGCGGTCAAACCCGGATCGGTTCCTCCTGCATCAGCGCGATCTGCTCCTTCAGCTCCAGGATGCGATCCTGCCAGTAGCGCTGGGTGTTGAACCAGGGAAACGCGGCCGGGAACGCGGGGTCATCCCAGCGCCGCGCGATCCAGGCCGAGTAGTGGACGAGGCGCAGGGTTCGCAGCGCTTCCAGCAGGTGAAGCTCGCGCGGATCGAACTCGTGGAAATCCTCGTAGCCGGCGAGGACGTCGGCGAGCTGCCGCGTCATCGAGGCCCGGTCGCCCGAGAGCAGCATCCACAGGTCCTGGATCGCAGGGCCGCTGCGGCAATCGTCGAAGTCCACGAAATGCGGCCCGTCGTCGGTCCAGAGCACGTTTCCGGCGTGGCAGTCCCCGTGAAGTCGCAGCGCGCGCACCTCGCCTGCGCGCTCGTAGCTCGCGGCGACGCACGCGAGCGCCAAGTCGACCGCGCTCTTCCACGCGGCCAGCAGGTCCGCCGGAATGAAATCGTGCGCAAGCAGCCAATCGCGCGGCTCTCGGCCGAAGCTGGAGAGGTCGACGACCGGCCGATCGGCGAACGGCCGCGTCGCGCCCAAGGCGTGGATGCGTCCGACGAAGCGGCCGATCCATTCAAGCGTCTTGCGGTCTTCGAGCTCCGGCGTGCGCCCGCCGCGGCGTGGATACACCGCGAAACGGAATCCGCCCGATGCGTGCAGCGTCTTGCCATCGACCGCGAGCGGCGCGACCACCGGAATCTCGCGCTCGGCGAGCTCGAGCGTGAACGCGTGCTCCTCGAGAATTTGCGCATCAGTCCAGCGTGCGGGGCGATAGAACTTTGCGACCACCGACGCCGGCGAGTTCGGCGTCCCTTCCGTTTCGAGCCAGACCTGGTAGACGCGGTTCTCGTAGCTGTTCAGCGCGAGCAGCCGCCCGTCGCCCGTGAAGCCCGCGCTCGCAAGCGCGTCGAGCACGGTATCCGGGGTGAGCCCCGAGTAGGGCGGTTCTGCGGGCATCGCGCCATTGTAAAGGCCGGGCGCGCCGTGCCCCGCAGCGCCGGAAAGCGAAAGTCCGCCCGAAGGCGGACTTTCCGTGAAGCGGAAGGGCTGCGCGTCTAGCGAGACAATCCGTTGCCGACCATTGCGCCGATCACCGATCCGGCGGCGATCGCGCCGGGACGACCGTCGCCAACCGCGCCGCCGATCGCTGCACCGGCGATCGCACCGCCGATCGTGCCCCAGGGCTGCGCGTAGTACGCGGGCGCGGGCGCGTAGTACACCGGGCCCGGAAGGTACACCACGACGGGACGAGGCACGAACACCGGAGGCCGCGCGATCACGACGCGCTGGCTCGGAAAGACGAAATGCGGCCTGCCGTAGTGGCGCCCGTAGAAATATCCGTCGTGCGCCAGCGCGGGGGCCGACAAGGCGGTAAGGGCAAGGGCCGCTACGCTCAAAATCCGGAACCTCCTGGTCTTCATGGTTGCTCCTTTTTTTGCAGGTTACGACCCAAGAACGGCCCGCCGGAGCAGTCTGCTGACGTGGGTACTGTAACGTTTTGTAAGTCCGGTTTCGGCGGTTACAGGGCAGAAAGTCACGGGCAGGCGTTCGCTCTTCGAAGGGGCATG
>WNER01000408.1_pt1 | contig 14550 bp, 10 predicted proteins | sample 5399921 | NCBI WGS metagenome assembly WNER01 (sample SAMN13153331, study PRJNA577476) | soil metagenome | isolation source: 20 cm grassland meadow soil 5 days after 1st rain plot 5 | place: USA:California | collected 2015-09-21 | reverse complement strand
CCGACCTGTGGAACCGCGAATGGGTGATCGAGCAGCTCGCCCAGCGGCCGGCCGATACCGGCGCCCTGGCCGCGCTCGCACGGACCGCCACCTCCGCCGATTACTTCCTGACCCGCTCCCAGGCGAGCGAAGCGCTGGCACGATTCCCCGCCGCGGGCGCCGCGACACCGCTCGCCGCGGCGCTCGGCGATACCTCGGCGCAGGTGCGCCGCGCGGCCATCACTGCCCTCGGGCGGCTGGGCGGCGCGCGCGCGGCCGAGCTGGCCCGCGCCACCTGGCGGACCGACCCGAGCTACGAGGTGCGGGCCGCGGCGCTCACCGCCCTCGTCGCCGCCGATTCGAGCGCGCGCGACAGCGTCGTCGCGTGGGGACTCGCCACGGCCTCGTACCAGAACGTGATCCAGCAGGCGGCCTATCGCGTCATCGCGCAGACGGGTGACACCGGCGCGATCGCGCGCGTCGACACGCTGCTCGGCAGCGACCGCTTTCCCGCCCACGTGCTCGCCGCGCTCGCCGCCCGCGGCAACGCGCGCGCCCTGGCCTTGCTCACCAGCCACCTCGACGACGACCGCCCGTACGTGCGTCGCTGGGTGCTCGAGGCGTTCCGCTACACGCTGCCGCGTCAGCTTGCGGTCGAGCGCCTGAAGGGCGTCGCCGGCAAGCTCAAGTACGCGGACACGAGGGATGAGGCGGAGAAAACGCTGCGGCAGCTCGAGAAGCCGGGAGCGGAAGAGGAGTGACCGTCAGGGCGACGCACGTCTCCAGAAGTAGAGCGGCAACCCCGCCACGATCAGTAGCGCGCTCATGGCCGTGTCGGCGGGCTGGGCGCGAGCCGTGTTGAACACGAGCCAGACCGAGAACAGAATGAAGACGATGGGCGTGACCGGATAGCCCCAGGTCCGGTACGGCCGGGCCAGGTCCGGGGCGGTGCGGCGCAGCCGGAGCACCGCGCCGCAGCACATGGCGTAGAAGACGAACTCCGCGAGCACCACGTAGGTGAACAGCCGATTGTAGGAATCCTTCCACGATGGCTCGGTCGAGATCAGCGTCAGCGCGATCGAGATGACGCCCTGCACCGCCAGCGACGGGACGGGGGTGAGAAACCGCGGGTGCACGCCGGCGAGCCACCGGGGCAGCAGTCCGTCGCGGGCCATCGCGTACGGCACGCGCGCCGCCGTCAGGACGATCCCGTTGTTCGAGCCGATGGTGGCGATCATGATCGCCGCCGCGACGAGCCCCGCTCCCGCGTGTCCCAGCGTCACCTGCGCCGCGTCGGAGGCGACGAGCGACGAGGCCGCCATCCTGGCGGGTGACAACACGTACGCGAAGGATGCCGTGACCAGGCAGTACAGCGCCGCTCCGATCAGGGTCGACAGCACGATGGAACGCGGCAGGTTGCGCTCCGGGTCTTTCACCTCGCCTCCGACGTAGGTGACCTCGATCCAACCGTCGTAGGCCCACAGCACGGCCACGAGCGCCACCCCGAACGATGCGATCTGATGTCCCAGTGGGGCGTCGGACCAGAGCGGCGCGAGGTTCGCCGCATTGCCCCCCGGCAGCACGAATCCGACGACGATCAGCACCGCCAGCAGGCCCATCTTGGTGAGGGTGAGCACGTTCTGCGTGACGGCTCCGAGTCTCACGCCCAGCGAGTTGAGGAGCGTGAGGCCGACGATCGACACGACAGCCACGGTCTTGGTGCCGCCGTCGCCGAGCGGCACGAAGAACCCGAGGTACGTCGCGAATCCGAGCGCGATCGCCGCGATAGACGCCGGGTTGATCACGACGCCGCTGGTCCAGCCGTAGAGGTAGCCCCACACGGGGCCGTAGGCTTCGCGCAAGTACACATAGATCCCGCCGGCCTTGGGCATCGCGGCGCCCAGCTCCGCCACCGACAGCGCGCCGAGCAGCGACACGCCGCCGCCCGCGACCCACACGAGAATGCTGGGCAGCGAAGCGTGCAGCTCGAGGGCGATGGCGCTCGGCACGATGAAAATCGCCGATGCGATGATCGTCCCGACGTTGATCATCGTCGAGTCGAGCAGCCCGAGCTGTCGTTTGAGCTCGGGCATCAGGGCTCGAGCCGGGCGCAATACGCGGCCTTCAGCTCCTCGAACCGCGCCGACGTCACGGATTGAGCCGGTTGTACTTGCGGAGCACCTCGCGCAGCCGGTCGTGCGGCAGAGCGTACACCGTGAGGTCGTCGGCGCCGGTCATGGTGTCGGCGGCGAGCATCGCGTTGACGATCGCCTCCTCGGTCGCCTGTACGGTGGCCTCGAACAGGGGCGTGATGCGCTCGTCGGGGGCCATCACGACCTGGGCGAGCCCGGAATCCCGCGAAGCGTGGGGATTCGCCGTCGAGAACGCGATGAAGATGTCGCCCGACGAGTTGGCGGCGAGTCCCCCCATGCGACCCACGCCCAGTGCGGCGCGCTTGGCGATCCGTTTGAGCTGGTGCGGGAGCAGCGGGGCATCGGTCGCCACGACGATGATGATCGAGCCCAGGTCTAGGGCGAGGCGCGCGTCGCGCGCCGACCGTCCCCCGCACGGCGCCCGGCAAGGCAACAGGTCCACGATCTCCCGGCCCACCGGCACCCCGGCGATGCGCAGCGGGGCGCGCGCGCCGTAGTTGCACTGCACCAGGACTCCGACCACGTAGCCGTCACCCGCCACGCGGCGCGACGCCGTTCCGATGCCGCCCTTGAAGCGGTTGCACACCATCCCCGTCCCGCCGCCCACGCTGCCCTCGGCGACCCGGCCCCCGCGCGCGCTGTCCAGCGCCGCCCAGGCATCCTGTTTCGTCACGTGGAAGCCGTTGATGTCGTTCAGGCCCCCATCCCACGTCTCGGCTACCACCGGCAGCGACCATTCGTCGTGCCGCATGCGGCCCTGGCGCACGACCCACTCGATCACCGCGTCGCGCACCACACCCACCGAGTGAGTGTTGGTGATCATCACCGGTCCCCACAGGAACCCGGATTCCTCGACCCAGGTGGTCCCGGTCATCTCCCCGTTGCCGTTCATAGCGAACCAGCCGGCGAACACGGGGTCGTCCGAGGCCTTGCCGCGCGGGAAGACGGCGGTGACGCCGGTGCGCACGGGTCCCTTGCCCACGACCAGTTTGCCCGCGCCGGCAATGAGGGTCCGGTGCCCGACCTCGACCCCGGCGACGTCCGTGATGGCGTCGAGCGGGCCGGGCGTGCCCTCGAAGGGGATGCCCAAGTCCCGGGCACGCTGGGGCTTCTGGGCGCGGGAGGAGCCCGAAGCGAGGAGCAAGCCGCAGGTCATCAGGAAGACGAGCTTCATCGAGTGACGGGGCGCGAGAGTGCGGTAGGATACGGGGGGGCCGCAGGCGTGGCAAGCCGCGGGGGTGAAACGCCCGGGAGGGACACATCGTTGTATGATCACGCCTGGTGTAGGGGCGCAGCATGCTGCGCCCCCACTCGAGTCGCGCATGCGTCACGCTAGATTCTTGACCCCATGACCAACATGGACTTCCTCTCCGTCTCTTCCCCGAGCTCCTACTGGCAGACGAGCCGGGCGCCGCGCTACAGCCTGTCGTTCGCGTTGCCCCTGTTGCTGTTCTATCAGGTGCTCGCCGTGCTGCTGGCGCACGGCACGCGCTCGGTCCGGAACGGCGCCGACGTCATCCTGCAGAGCCTGTTCGTCGCGGTCGCGGGCTCGTGGGGCCCGCTCGTGTTCATGGTTTGTCTGATCGGCGTCGGGCTGTGGCTCGTGGCGCGCGATCTCCGCAAGAGCTCGCGGCTCCGCGCGACCATCTTCTGCGGCATGCTGGCCGAGGCGGTGATGTTGGCGCTGCTGTTCGGGTTCCTGGTGGGCGGGGTGACGAACGGCGTGCTCGGCGGGTTGCAGATCCTGGCCCGACCGGCGGGCGGCGACCTCGACCGCTGGACTCGTCTGATGCTGTCGTTGGGGGCGGGGATTTACGAAGAGCTGCTGTTCCGTGTGCTGCTCGGCTGGCGGCCCCTCACGGCGGGCGTCGCCGCGACGCTCGTCGGCGCCGCGATCTTTTCCGCGTTTCACTACATCGGCCCCTTCGGCGATCGGCTGCAGGTCTACTCGTTCGTGTTCCGGATGGTGGCCGGGCTGTTTTTCTCGGCGCTGTACCTGGCGCGCGGGTTCGGGATCACGGCGTGGACGCATGCGCTGTACGACGTATCACTGCTGCTGTTGCACTGAGCTCCGCTCGTCACGAGCCCCGCCCTAACGGGCGGGGCGACATCCGAACATCGCTCATCGTGGGACCCGCCCTGACGGGCGGGGCTATGGCCGTTGTGCAATCGTGTGCGCCGCATCGCGAGGAAAGGATGGTGCGGAAACCTCAAACGCAACCAACGTGCCGTGATGCGCCACACGTTTGTCTGGGTGCGGGTCCATCTCGTCTGGAGCACGTTCCGCCGCCAGCCGTGGATCGACCGCGTGTGGCAGGAGCGTTTGTACCGTTGCCTGGCGAGCATCGCGCGGCGTAAGGGGGCGATCTTGCTCTGCGCCGGTGGAGCGCCGGATCACGTGCACTTGTACGTGTCCCTGGGATCGCGTCTCTCGGTTGCGAATCTCGTGGACGCGCTCAAGGCCAACTCCTCGCGTTGGATCCACGACACGTTTCCCCATCTCAAGCTATTTGCCTGGCAGAGGGCTATGCCGCCTTTCCCTCTGCAGACGATGCGAGCATAAAGTCGTTGCATACATTCGAAGCCAGGAGGCCCGCCGAACCAAATCTGATTCGCGAGCTACTTCCCTTGTTCTCGTGGCTGTGCTGCTATTTCCCTCAGCTTGAACCGCTGGATCTTCCCCGTCGCCGTCTTCGGCAGCTCCTCGACGAACCGGATCCACCGCGGGTACTTGTAATGGGCGAGCCGCTGTTTGACGAATCCCTGCAGCTCGGCCTCGAGCGCGGGCCCGGGCGCATGGCCCCGGGCGAGCACGACGAACGCGACCGGCTTGACGAGCTCGTCCGCGCCCGCGGCGCCGACCACGCCGGCTTCCACCACCGCCGGATGCTCCACCAGCGCGCCCTCCACCTCCGCCGGCGAGACCCACATCCCCCCCGCCTTGATCATGTCGTCGCCCCGGCCCGCATACCAGAAGTAGCCGTCCGCGTCGCGCGTGTACTTGTCGCCGGTGCGGACCCACTCGCCCTGGATGGTTTGCTTGGTGCGCTCGTGCTGGTTCCAGTAGCAAGCGCACGCGCTGTCGCCGCTCACCAGCAGGTTGCCGATCTCGCCCGCGGGCAGCTCCTGTCCCTGGTCGTCCACGATCCTCGCGTCGTAGCCGGGCACGAGCGTCCCGCTCGAGCCGGGGCGCACCCGGCCCGGGCGGTTTGCAATGAACTGATGACACAGCTCGGTCGACCCGATGCCGTCGAGAATCTCGATGCCGAACCGCTCGCGCCAGCGCTCGTAGATCGCCTTCGGCAGGGGCTCTCCCGCGGAGATGCACACGCGCACCGACCCCAGGTCGCGGCTGCCGCCGGCGTCCGCTGCCTGCAGCATGGCGGCGTACGCCGTGGGTACGGCGTAGAACAGCGTGGGACGCTCGCGGGCGATCACGTCGAACACCTTGGCGGGCTCGGGACGGCCCGGAAACAGCACCGTCGTCGCCCCGACGTGGAATGGGAAGTACAGCGCGTTGCCCAGGCCGTAGGCGAAAAACAGCTTGGCGACCGAGAACGTGCGGTCGTCAGGCCCGATCTCGAGCACGTGCCGGCCGAACGTCTCGCAGCACACCAGCATGTCGTGATGCAGGTGTACGGCCGCCTTGGGCGTCCCCGTCGTGCCTGAGGTGTACAGCCAGAAGGCGACGTCGTCCTTGGTCGTGTCGGCCGCATCGAGCTCGGGACGCTCGGCACCGACGAGCTCGTCGTACGACAGGTCGGCGGCGGAGGCCCGGCCGACGACCACGACGTGCCGCAGCGCCGGCGCCCGCGGCCGGGCGGCTGCGAGCGCCGGCGCCAGCGGCTCACTCACGATCGCCACTTCCGCCCGGCTGTCTCGCAGCATGTACTCGTAGTCACGCGGCGTGAGCAGCGTGTTGGTGGGAATGGGCACGGCTCCGATCTTGAGCGCGCCCCAGAAACTCCAAACGAACTGCGGCGAGTCGTGCAGCAGCAGCACCACCCGCTGCTCGCGGTGCACTCCCAGCCGGCGCAGCGCGTTGCCGAGCTGGTTCGCCCCCGCGGCCACGTCGCCGTAGGTGAGCCGGGCGCCCTCGTGGATCACGGCAAGGCGTGCGCTCCGGCCCTCGGCGACGTGGCGGTCCACGAACCATGTAGCGGCGTTGTATTCGCGCGGGATCTCCACGCGGCGATGTTAGCCCCGGGCGCCGCGCCGTCAAGCTCGCGCGGTGCCCGCGGCCTTCGTACCTTGCTTTGTGATACCATGATCTCGCTCGTGCTCGGCCTCACCCTGCTGCACCCCCCCGACTCTCAGGCCACCCTCCGAGCCGCCCGGCGTGCCCAGGCGGAGTTCGAATCGTTTCGGCGGTATCACCTGCCGGAGGCGAGCGATTATGCCGGCCAGCCCTGCGACCTGCACATCGGTCGGTATTGCTTCTGGTACGGCGATCAGACGAACGACTCCGTGCCCGAGCCCACGGTGATCCGTGACGCCCGGACACGCCTGCTGGCCCGCCTGGGTGACGCCGCGGCGATCCTGCCTGGGGACGACTGGATCGCGGGACAACGGGTACGCTATCTGATCGAGAGCGGACAAAGAGCGGACGCCGTTGCCGTGGGCGCGCAATGTCGCGCCACGGCCTGGTGGTGCGCCGCTCTGGTTGGGTTCGCGCTGCACGCCGCGGGCGACTTCGCGCAGGCCGACTCCGCCTTCACCGCCGCGCTGGGTGCGATGCCCGAAGAGGAGCGGTGCCGCTGGCACGACGTCTCGTTACTGCTGCCGCGCGACCTGCGAGCCCGTTACGACCGCATGAGCTGCGACGCGCGAGCCGAATTCGACGCCCGCTGGTGGTGGCTTGCGGCGCCGCTGCTTTCGCGCCCCGGGAATGATCGCCGCACCGAGCACTTCGCGCGTCTGACGCTGGCGCACATCGAGCGCGACTCGCACACGACGCGCGACGACGCGTGGGCCGACGACGCGCGAGAGTTGCTGATACGCTTCGGACCGGAAGTGTCGTGGACCAGACGGCCGTCTCTCTATCTTACCGCCTCGGATCCCGTGATCACCGGGCACGAGCGCGTGCCGGCCTTTCATTTCGTCCCCGCCTCGCACGCCTTCGACGATCCTGGAGCGGCACGTCCCGAGGACTGGGGGCTGTACGACCGACGCCCCGACGAATGGTATGCACCCGCCTATGCGGACCGGTTCGCACGGCTCGAGGGTCAATGGGCCGCGTTTCGCCGCGGCGACTCGTGCACCTTCGTCGCCGCCTTCGATGCGTCACGGGATCCGACGCTTGGGCATCAGGCGGCGCGAGCGGCACTCGTGCTCGCCCGCAATGAACGCTCGCTCGTCATCTCGGCTCGGGAGACGCACCTCGACGGACCGGAGGTCCTGACCGCGATCTCGGGATGCGACCGACAGCTCGCCAGTCTCGAGATCGTGCCGGCCACGGCACGCTGGGTCGCCCGCACACGGCGTGGCATCGAGCCCCCCGGGCCTGGCGACGTCTCCGACCTCCTGGTGCTCGACGCCACCGATTCGCTCGCGCACGATCTCGCCTCGGTCCTGCCCCATGTGCTCCCCGGCGAGCAGGTGCCCGTCGGCGGTCACCTGCGACTCTTCTGGGAGGTCTCCGGACTCGCTCCTGCCGGCGAACCCGTCACCACGTCGCTCAGCGTCACGGCCCAGGGCCGCGCCTGGCTGGGGCGCGCCGCCGAGTCCATCGGACTGGTCGGACGCCGCCGTGCGGTGGAGCTGCAATGGGACGAGGTGTTGCAGCCCGAAGGCGGCGTCGCGCCCCGCGTGCTCGACGTCGATCTCTCCGGGCTCGCCGCCGGCCGCTACCGCGTGACGCTCGCGGTGAGCATCGGCGGCGGCGTGCCGGTCACGGCGACCCGGGAGATCGAGCTGGTGCGCCGCTGACCCCCCGCCCCGCGTACACCGCCCGCGCCTCCGCCAGGAGCCGCAGCACGTGCTCCCGCTCCGCCGCCGTGTTCCACCCCTGGTGCGCCTCGGCGGCATCGTCCAGGCGGTCGATCCAGCGCATGAAGAAATCCGCATCCTCCGAGCTTCGTACGGGCTCGTTCCCCACGGTTACGTACACCGGACTCGTCGAGCTAAACGGATAGCGGTCCAGCACGGGCAGCTCGGCCCGATCGGCATAGGCGCGCAGCACGTACCATCCGCTGCCGGCGACCGTGACCGGGACCGCGGCACTCGCCTGGGTGCGATCGCCCGTGAGGGGAATCGCGGCCACGACCCGGCCGTTGCCGATGATCTCCAGGTGATCCACGGGGACGCTCGAGCGCAGCCGCACGCGCGCCACGAGCGTCCCGCCACCGCGCGGCAGCCGGATCTCCTCGCCGATCTGCCGGCCGTCCAGTGCGAACTCGAGCAGCGGCGCGTTGCTCACGAACGTCCGACCCGCTTTGAGCGCCGCGAGAAAGCCCCGGCGATCGAGCCTCGTGCCGGCCTGGGCGAACACGCGCACCAGCCCGGGTGGCCCGCGTAACGAGGCGAAGTTGGGGAAGGCATCGGTCCCGGCGCCCGCGGGCAACCGAAAGCCGCAATTCAGCAGGCGGTACCAGATCTCCGACGTGATGAGATGATCGGAGTACCCCATCACCTCGATGTAGTCGACCTTGCCGAGCGCCACGTCCACGGGCAGCTCGTAGGTGAGCGGCTGGGTCGTGTCGGCCGGATCGGGCTTCGCGTCGAAGGGGTGGACATACCCGAACAGCGCTCCTTGCGCGTGCGCCAGGTCCGCCACATCGGCGTTCGCCGGATAGAGACTGGCGGCGGCGGTATTGGGATAGCCCGCGTACTCGGGCAGCAGATAGTGGTCCGTCAGCCCGAGCAGCGCGGCATGGCCCCAATAGCTCGTGTGGAACTCCTGGCCGTGAAGCAGCAGAAAATTTCGGCTCGACACGGGGTCCGCGTCGGTTCGGAAGTACGCGATGTCGGGGATGCGCTGCTCCTTGTTCACTACAAGATTCTCGACGACGTGCAGGTCCTCGGCCTTGCCCTGGAACGCGAGCTGCTCGGGCGAGTCGCGATACGCCCCACCATAGTTCATGTGCACGTGCAGATCCCCGCTCCACCAGCCCTGCGCCGGCAGATCCGCCACGCGATCGAGGACGATGCGCCGGAGCGTCGTGCCGCCGGCCCGCACCGTCGTCTCGGCTCGCCCGACGCGGAATTCGGGCCCGTGCCACACCGCGACGTGCACCGCGCCCGCGGGCACCGTCAGCTCGGCGGAGCCGGACGTGTGGAAGTAGCCGTACTCGAAGCCGCTCTCCCTGCGGTCGAAGGCTTCGTCGGCGTGGCGCCAGGCATCGTCGGGGGCATACGCGCGCCCGTCGGGCCGCGTGACCGAGATGCGGGCCGGGAGCGGACGCCCAGCGTGATCGACGACCTCCAGGCGCAGCCGCCCGACCGGCCCGTGGTAGCGGCGCCGGATGGCGAGAATCCGCTGCCGCCGCCCCCCAGGCACGTCCATCACCCAGAGCGAAGTGTTGCCGCCTTCGTTCGAGACATATGCGATCCGCCGGCCGTCGCGCGACCAGCGCGGCGCCGTGGCATCGAACTCCCCGTACGTGAGCGGAAACACGTCGCCGCCTTCGCTGGTCATGAGCCACAGCTGATTCCACTGGCGGCCGAGGTAGGAGCTGTAGACCACTCGGGTGCCGTCCGGGGACCAGTCGGGCCGCGCCTTCCAGGTCGTCTCCTCGTAGCGGATCTCCCGCAGCGGCGCTCCCGGCGTCGCGGGCATGCGCCAGAACCCGCCGCTGCCGTGGATATGCCCGCGATTCGAAACGAGGATCAGCTCTTTCCCGTCGGGCGACCAGGTGGGAGAGAGATAGTGGTCCCAAGCGCTGTAGTAATAGCGAGGCAGCTTGCTGTCGTTGTCCTCGGTGAGCCGGGTCGCGTCGCCCGGCGTGCCGCCGGCGACCGGCAGCGCGAAGATGTGCCAGCGTCCGTTGTACGCGGTGGAGACGAAGGCGATGCGACTGCCGTCGGGCGACCAGCGCGGCTCGACGTTCACCGCCCCGTTGGCGGTCACGGGCCGCACCGCTCCGGTCGCCAAATCGAGCAGCTGCAGCTCGATCGCGTCGTTCGCATAGCGGGCGAACACGACGAAACGTCCGTCCGGAGACCAATCGGGCTGATAGTCGTAGCCGGCGTCGCCCGTGACTTGGACGGCCACGCCGGAGCCGATCTGCTGGCGCCAGAGCGCGCCTTGCATGGAATAGATCACATCCCGCCCGTCGGGAGACCAGGCGACCGCGCTGGGACCGCTCGTCACCTGCGGCACGTACATCTCGCGCCAGTAATACGGGTGTGGCACGGCCACCTGCTTCAGCACCGGCTCGCGCTGAGCGGCGGCGATCCCGGGAACGAGCCCGACGCAGCCGATGAGCGTCAGCCACGGGACTGGGCGCGGCGTCATTGCTTCAGGAACAGGCCTTTCGGGTCGAGCACGTCGCGCAGCAGCCGGAGCTGTTGCGCCGTGGGAGGCGCGACGGAGGCGAGCGACGACCGGCAGCGGAGCGACCACCCGACGCCGGCCTGCACGTCGGATACGCTCACGCCGGGGTACAAAGCGGCCAGCACCATTTCCCCCGTCGCCTCGTCCGGCTCGAGAATAGCCTTGTCGGTGATGACCTTCACCGGTCCCGCACCCGGCATCCGCAGCTCGCGCCGTGTCCGGCCCGCGGGCGTGTGTCCCGGGCTGGTCACGAAGTCCACCCGCGAGGGGAAGCTGCGCGGTCCGAGCTTCGCCACGATCAACGTGCGCCGGGCGTGGATCGCGATCTCCGCGGCTCCGCCCGACCCGGGCAAGCGGACCTTGGGCCGCGCGTAGGGACCGATCACAGTCGTATTGATATTGCCGAAGCGATCCACCTGGGCGCCGCCCAGGAATCCGACCTCGATGCGTCCGTTCTGCAGCATGCACTGGAATACGTCGGCCATCCCGCACACCATGAGCGATCCGGTGACGAGGGCCGGATCGCCGATCGAGACGGGGAGGCGCTCCGGCACCGCCCCCACGGCCCCCGACTCGTAGATCAGCAGGAGGCGCGGGGCGTGTGTCGCGCGCGCCAGGTTGCAGGCGAGGTTGGGGAGCCCGATGCCGACGAACACGACCTCCCCGTCCGCGAGCTCGCGGGCGGCCACGGCGGCCATCATCTCGTCGGGCGTGTAGTCATCAGTACCCGTAGTTCACCCCGGCGCACATGCGTTCTTTCGCCTTGAGCCTGGCGACTTGCGGCTGTTTTGCGAGGTACGCCGCGCGGTCCGACACACCGTAGACGAACTCGTCCAGGTAGCGCGCCAGCCGATCGGGCGAGCGGGAGACGTCTTCCCAGGCGACGTAGAAGTCGTTATCGCGGTCGTAGTGGCCCTGCGCGTACGAGGGGTGCGCGCCCCACGGCTCGACCACGACCGCGTCCACGATCATGCCGGGAATCACGGTCCGATTGGGATCGGATCGGATCAGCCGCTCGTCCACCAGCTCCTCCACCACGACGATCACGTGGTGCGAGGCGAACGCCGCCTCTCGTTGCACGCCGAGCAGGCCCCAGATCTGCGTGTTCCCGCCGGCGTCAGCGCGCTGCGCGTGGACGATCGTCACGTCGGGGTTCAGCGCCGGCACCGTGGCGAGATTCTCCCCGGTGTAGGGGCACGTGACGCTCTTGATGCGCGGGTTGGCCCCCGGCAGGTCGGTGCCCATGTAATCGCGCAGCGGCCAGAAGGGGAGCCGCGCGGCGCCAGCGGCAAAGCGCGCGACCATCCCGAAATGCGAGTATTCCTCGATTTCGAGCTCCGAGTCCCGAGTCCCGACACCCTCCAGCGCGCGCCGGAACGCGTGCAGCGAGCCCACGCCGGGATTCCCGGCCCACGAGAACACGAGCTTGCGGGCGCACCCCGCGCCGATCATCTGATCGTAGATCAAATCCGGGGTGAGGCGCGCCAGCGTGAGGTCGCGCCGTCGCTGGCGGATGATCTCGTGCCCCGCCGCGAAGCAGATGAGGTGAGTGAACCCCTCGATGACGACCGTGTCGCCGTCGTGGACGAAGCGCGCGACGGCGTCGCGCATGGACATCACCTTGGAGGCGTTGTCCCTCATCCGTTGTCCGTTATCCGTAGGAACCGTGTGGGATGGATTCTCCTGACGACGGAGAACCGATGACGGATCACGCTCAATCCGTCATCTCGCCCAGGCATTCATCGATGATCCCGAGCGCCGTGTCGACGTCGGCCTCATCCACCACGAGCGGCGGAGCGAGCCGCAGCGCGCTCTTCCCCGCCCCGAGCAGCAGCAAACCCTTGCGGAACGCCCGTGTGACGAGTTCGTGCGGGACTTCAGGCGCGGGGTCGCGGGTGCCGCGGTCCTTTACGAACTCGACGCCGATCATCAGGCCGCGGCCGCGCACGTCGCCGATCGAGCCGTACTTCTCCTGCAGACGCTTGACGCCGGCCAGCAGCAGCTCGCCGAGCCGCGGGACCCGGGGAAGGAGGTCGCGCTCCACCACGTCGAGCGTCGCCAGCGCCGCCGCGCAGCACACCGGGTTACCACCGAAGGTGCTGCCGTGCGCGCCGGGCTGCCATTTCATGATCGATTCTTTGGCGATGATCGCACCGATCGGCATGCCGCTGCCCAGGCCCTTCGCGCTGAGGAGGATATCGGGCTCGATCCCCTCGTGCTCCGACGCCCACATCTTCCCGGTGCGTCCCACGCCGCACTGCACCTCGTCGCACACCAGCAGGATGCCGTGGCGGTCGCACAGCTCGCGCAGCGCCTTCACGTAACCGGGGGGCGGCACCACGTAGCCGCCTTCCCCCTGGATCGGCTCCACGAAAATCGCCGCCGTGCTCTTCGGGTCGAGCCGCTTGGCGAACAGGTCGTCCTCGATGGACGACACGCAGCGCATGGTGCAGGCGGCCTCGCCGCGGCAGAAGTCGCAGCGGTAGCGGTAGCCGTAGGGGACGTGATACACCTCGGGCAGAAACGGCGCGAACCCGGCGCGCTGGAGGGACTTGCTCGCCGTCAAACTCAAGCCACCGTACGTGCGGCCGTGAAACGCGCCGCTGAAGGCGACGATCGCGGGCCGGCCGGTCGAGTGGCGCGCCAGCTTGATGGCCCCTTCCACGGCTTCCGTCCCGGAGTTCGATAAAAACACGCGCTTCTTGCTGGGTCCCGGCGCGATCCGCGCCAGCCGCTCGCACAGCGCCGCGAAGCTCTCGAAGTAGAAATCGCTGCCGCAGATATGAAGGAAGCGCGCCGCCGCCTCCTGGATCGCCTGAACGACCTTCGGGTGGCCGTACCCGGTCGAGGCCACCGCGATGCCCGCCATGAAGTCGAGGTAGCGGTTCCCGTCCACGTCTTCGACCATGGTCCCCGCGCCCCGGGCGATCGCGAGCGGGTATTCCTTGGGGTAGGACGTCGAAGACCAGCGATTCTGCCGCTCGACGATCGCCTGCGCCTTGGGGCCGGGCGGCGCTACCACGATGCGCGGGTAGTCCTTCATCGCGACTCCTCGATCACCGTCCGGCTCTGCTCGCGCAGGAATTGCGCGACGTAATACGGCCCGCACCCGCCCTTTCCGGTCGAGCCCGATCCCTTCCACCCGCAGAACGGCTGCGCCCCCGGCCAGGCACCGGTCGTCGCGCCGGTGCGCTTGTTCACGTAGCATACCCCGGCGTCGACCTCGTCGAAGAAGCGCTCGATCTCCTCGGCCTTCTTGGAGAAGATGCCGGCGGTGAGTCCGTACTCGACCTTGTTGACTTCGACGATGGCCTCTTCCAGCCCCGACACCTCGCCCACGGCCAGGATCGGCACGAACAGCTCCTCTCGGAACAGCGACGAGGAGAGGGGTAGCTCGGCGATCGTGGGGGCGACATAGTGCCCGTGGTCGAAGGGCTCACCGCCGAGCTGCTGGCCGCCCAGCACGATCTTGCCCTCGCGCCGGGCCCGCGCCACCGCTCGCCGGAACCGCTCCACCGCCGCCGCGTTGATCACCGGCCCGAACACGACATCGCGCTCCGTCGGGTCCCCCAGCTTCAGGGCCTTGGTACGCTCGACCAGTTTCTCCACGAACGCCTGGGCCACGCGCTGGTGCACGTAGACGCGAGACGTCGCACTGCACTTCTGGTTCTGGAGGCCGAACGCCGACCGCGTCACCCCTTCCGCCGCCGCGTCCAGGTCCGCCGAGTCCAGCACGATCGCCGCGTTCTTGCCGCCCATTTCGAGGAGGCAGGGCTTGATCCAATCGCGCGAGAGGCCCTGGAAGATGTGCATGCCCACGGCCTTCGAGCCCGTGAAGACGACCCCGTCGACACCGGAGTGACGCCACAACGTTTCGCCCGCGACCTCGCCCGATCCGGGGAGATAGTTGAATACGCCCGCGGG
>WNER01000135.1_pt1 | contig 14578 bp, 7 predicted proteins | sample 5399921 | NCBI WGS metagenome assembly WNER01 (sample SAMN13153331, study PRJNA577476) | soil metagenome | isolation source: 20 cm grassland meadow soil 5 days after 1st rain plot 5 | place: USA:California | collected 2015-09-21 | reverse complement strand
AGGCTTGGTTAGTGGCAGGGTCTACCGCGAGACCGCCCCAAAGAGTAAGACACGAGGACGTGCCGCAGTCTCCAGTCGCGTTGGAGTTGGCGCCGTTCTGGACGGGGAAAGAGACCGCGCTGGGACCGAACCCACTCACGATGGCGTATCTTTGGCGCGAAACGGGGTCCGAGACGGAAACAAGCCCGAGTTTCGGGTTATAGGAGACGAGCGCGTTTATGTATGGCTGCCAGGCTACTTCCGTGGTGGCGAGCAATTCCGGCGCGCTGGAACAAGTGGTGGTCAAAGCCGTGCAGTTTGCAAAGAAAGTGATGGAGGAAACGGTTTGATCCAAGCCACTGAGCAAGTCGATCTGCGGGCCGTTCGTGCCGGTGGAGTTGGCGTCGGCGAGCGCCGCAGTGCTGGTAATCGGATTGATCGCTATCCCTTGCGTGGTTCCGCTGTTGGACACGCTAAAGGTTAAGTCCGGACTGCCGTAAAAAACAGTGCCGCCTGACCCTGAATCGCTGACCGTCGCATTGGGCACGACGTAAGTAAAACTATTGCTGCTGGTAACGGTGGCGTTAAAAACGCCGTTGAAAAGTGCCGCGTTGGCAGCGTTTCCCGGAGCTACTCCGGATATCAGGGCCGAACCGGCGTTGCCAGGAACCATGGAGAACGGGCAGGGATTTGTCGTGCTGGTGGGAGGGGGCAAAGGAGGCGGGCACTGCGTGGGATCAATCGTCACGGTTACCAGCCCTGCCGCAAGCGTAGAAGACTTTAGCACGTTTGAATTTGAGGGCTTGGTGACGTCCACGCCGCGAACCACTCCCGAGCCGCCCGGGGAGACGAGTGCCAAATGATTGTGGGGCGACACGGCGATGCGCGGATAGGTGCCCGTATTCAGAGTGACTTGAGAAAAGAGGCATTGACCATTCTTGTTCGACTGGTTGATGGCCTGGTCGAGGAGACACTCGTTAGGAGGGCTTGACGGAGAGTCTGGATTCAAATTGACGATAAAACCGAGGTTGGTCAGGGACGTCGGAGAAGCGGAGGAATAGGCGACAAGCGCAAGATTGGAATCCGAATCGACTCCAATCGAGTAGGGCATAGGCTCTGGGCAAACTGAGGTGCCCTGCGCGTTAGCAAGAACGGTGAAGGGGAGACTCACACTGAACGGCGTGATGGGCGAAGGGTTCCCGGGGATGTTCAAAACTGTAACGCTTTGCCCAGTGGAAGTGGCCTGTTTGCAACTACCGTCCGCATTTGTTGTAGTGGTTTGAGTGCCATAGTTGACCACGGCGACGGTGTGGTTCGTGCGATTTATGGAAAGACCCGTCGGCACGTTAAGCGGGGCAGTCGTTGTGCTCGTCACCTGGCCCAAAGAGGTCAGCGAATTATTTCCGATGCTGAAGAATTCGACCGCGTTGGAACCCATTTCTGCGACCGCGAGAACACCCAGCGTCGGGTCAATATCAATCGCGCTGGGATTCAATCCGGCAGGAAACGCGGTTGCTGACTTTGTTGGGGGACTGGTCGAATAGTCCGGAAAAACGGCCATGTTCGTAACCGAAGGATTGTTCGGAACAGGGGCAGGCACGGAATTGCTGGCGACATTGAGGGGGTAGAGGCCGGGACTGCCAGCAATCTGATTTGCGGAAATTACGGTAATCAGCCGGCGTGAACTGGAAGGATGGCTTGAGTCGAGTGAAAGGATGTTTCCAGGAGACTGGAAAAACACCTTGGCGAGCTGGCCACCATCTCCGAAGTAGCCCCCGTCAACGATGACGTGGGTAGCCTGAGTGTTGGCCCCCTGAACGACATCGTCGGGAACGGTGGCGGTGCTGGTGGGCCGCACGGGAATGACGTTGAACGCCCCTGCGCCTGTCGCGGTGCACGCCGTCCCCGCGGCATTGCCGTTACACGTCTGGGCTGAATCGACGATGGAAATGGTAAAGGGACCGGCGGCTAAAAGGTCGTGAGCGTTAAGGCGAAGGCGCGCCCCCGTGGAAGCGGGGGGCGTCGTTGTAGTAGTTGTGCTGGTAGCAGGAAGGGGAAAAAGAATCTTGACTTGCCCCGTAGTGGAGTCCTTCTTTACGGTGTTTCCGGTTGAATCGATGAGATTGATGGCGGAAGCCGAAGAAATACCGGGAGCGTCGAGGTAGATGTCCCATTGGGTAGCGCCCTGTGGAGCGATGGTGGGAGTAATTCCATTGAAAGTGATGGGGCCGCCGGTGACGATGGTGATGGTTCCGATTGTGAATCCCGAGCTATCCGCCTTTGGCGTAGCGACGATGGTGACATTGGTTGGTGAATTGGTGTTGTTCTTCTGCGCAGGGGTAATGGCGGTGGGAATCGTGTCCGGAGCGGTATAAATCGCCACGTTGGGATTGTTGGTATCCGGCGTGATGGTGCCGCACGCGGGGCTGCAAGTGGGGAGCTTGGGATAGTTGATGAAATTACCACTGCTGTCGGTGTTGGGGACGTTCTGAGTGAGCAGCCAGGTTGTGCCCTGGTTCTGAATGTCGTTGGTCAAGGTGTCAAAGAACTGCTGGCTTTCCTTTGTGGGGACGGAAGCGGTTACCGGCGTGATGACCGCCCGGATGCCGGAAATGAGAGTGATGTTGGCATGGCCGTTTTTCTTGGGATCCTGGACGGACGTCGCGGTAATGACGATTTGCAAGCCCGGAAAGTCTGTTTGACTAGGCACTTGGAACTTAGCTGGGTCTGGTGCGGTGTAAGTCGCGGTACCGGTGGCTTGTTGATTCGAGAGAACGCCGAAGGAGCCATCGGACGGGGCCTCGATAGGATCCGAGGTAGTCGTCTTCCCATTCGTCGTCGTTGTTTTGGTGTATTGCAGCTTACTCCAGGTTACGTTGGTGTTGGTCGCGCCGGTGACGGTGGCCGTGAGATTGACGGATTGGCCGAGGATCAGGCTCGTGCTAGGTGTAACGGTAACCGAGACCACGTTGGCGGTGCTCCCGCCGCCGCAACCGCCGGACAAAAATACGCACAGGGCGGCGAGCGCCGTGCCAAGAGTTTTCAAGACTTCTCGATGTTTCACACCCACGATTTCCCCCACACTCCGGCGTCTAGCCGATTTTTTCGCCAAGGCTCCACTTGCCTTGCCTACGAGGTCTTTACACCAAATAAACTCAGCACTTCGCCGATGACATCAGAAGGTCCGGCTCACCGTGAAACGGAACGTCGTCTTCGGCTCGAAATAATTCAAGCGCCCCGGGTTATTCAGCAACTGCTGCAGGCTTCCCTTCACGCTCGCCCATTCATCCGGGGTCAAAGTTCGCGGATAAAAGCCCGTGGTCACACCGGTAGGACAGGAGACCAATGGCTGTTGGTTGGCTGGTTCGCAGATCTGACTCGGGTCAATGTAGGGATTCTGAGCCACCAACTGGTCGTACAAGCGATGGACGTTGTAGGCATAGTAGATGCGGAACGGCGCCTGAATGATGGGAAGCTGGACGACAAACTCGATGCCGGTTGAACCACGGACCCGGAAATTCGTTCCCCGAGCAATGGGAAGCTGCTGCTTGAGACTCGCCCCAAAGGGCGGGGCAAGCTGCGCATTCGGGAAGGTCTGCTGCAAGTTTTGAAAACCTGCGGAGTCCAACTGCAAAGACTTGCGGCGGAGAACGCCATCGGTTCCGGCGTCCAAGAAAAGACTGGCCTGAACAATGTTGCCAACGATGGGAATGCGGTATTCCACGTTCCCGTAGCCTTGGAGATCCCCGCCGGGCAGCGTGGCCACGTAGCTCAACGTCTGTATCTTGAAGCTGTGCAAGCAACCCCCGCAACTCGGATCGTGATAGGAAAGTACGGGGTCAGTCAGGTCCGAGTGTTGAGGGATGAACGTGACCGGGGAAATGGCGCGAATGTCGAAGCCGCGAATGTCGCTTTCGCCGCCCATGTAAAAGCGGCTGAAGGGCGGGACTTCCTGGCCGGCGTAGCCGGTGGTGTGCGCGGCGCTGAAGTGGAACCCAATCGTGTTGCGATGCTTGTTGATGGGATGGAAATACTTCATGTCAATAACGTTGGTGATGGTCTTGACGTTGCCGCCAAGCCCCGAGAAAGCGACGGAATAGTAAAAACTCTTGCCGTGCGTAGAATTGATCGGATTATCCACCGTGTTGTAGGAGATCGAGGGCGTGATGGTGCTCGAGACAATGCCATTCAGAGCGCTGGGGCCGGTCAGGCTGCGGAACTGCAGGGACTCGAACAATAGAGAGGATGCTGCATTGAACGACTTGATGTTTGTGCGCGTCAAGCCGTAATTCAATCCGAAGCGCGCGAAGGAAAGCTTGCGAAGCGGGTACTGGGCGAAAACCGTGAAGCCCGTGCTGTTTTGCACGTAATTCTGGACATACTGAGGATTGATGCTCACGGATTGCTGAAACAGGATGGCTTCCTGGCGGGCCTGATCGAAATTATAGCGCGAGGAAAAAAGCGTGAAACCGGTGGAGATGGGCCGGTCAAAGAGATAAGGCTCGGTAAAACCAAACATGAACGTGCGCGTCAGGCTTCCAAACTGCGCGGAGAATGTGAGCGTCTCGCCAAGGCCGAGGAAGTTGTTGGTCTGATAAGTGAGGCCCACGAAACTGCCGGCCAGGCCGCTGACGCCGCCCTGCAAGCCGATGGACTGCTTGCCCTTTTCCTTGAGCTTGAGGGTGATGTCGACCGTTCCGGCCTTGTTGTTGCGCTTGATTTCGGCGGCCTTGTCCGCTTCGATTTTGTCGAAATAATCGAGCTGGTTGAGGCGCAGGATGCTCAGTTCCCAAAGGCGCTTGTTGAAGAGCTGACCTTCATCAATCATCAAATCGCGGCGGATGACTTTGTCGCGCGTGGTGGTGTTTCCGCTGAAATCGATGCGGCGCACGTAATACTGTTTTTGCTCGTCGAAACGTAGCGTGAGGTTAATGATCTTGGTGGCGTCGTCGACTTCGGTGTCCGGTTCGGGCGTGAAATCAATGAAGCCGTATTCGCCGTAAATCTTGCCGTAGGTTTCGAGCGCTTTGCGGACTTTTTCCGTGGAAAAGATGTCGCCCTGCTTGAGGGGAAACGCGACTTTCAACGCATCCACTTTTAGCGACAAGGCCTTGTCGGGGTCGGAGCTGACGATTTTGAGCGTGCCCATGCGGAAGCGCTCGCCTTCTTCGATGGGGATGGTGATGTTGACGGCCTTGCCGTGGCCTTTTCCAGTGACGAGCGGAACTCCGAGACGCGGGTGCGTGGTATCGACGTTTTCGAGAATTGGCTCGCCGACAGAAACCTTGAAGTACCCGTTGTCGCGGTACAGGCCGCGAATGCCGACTTCGAGGTCCTCGCTCAATTTCTCGCGGTCATAAGTTTTTGTGAGGACCGGGATATACCAGAAATAGAGAGGAATGGAGTAGGGCCGGTCGTGGCGCATGGCGCGGAGCAACTTTCGGTCACTGAAAGCATGATTGCCCTTGAATCTGATTTTGCCGACCTTAACCTTGGGCCCTTCGTCGATCTTGAACACGAGAATTACCGCGTTGCTGGAGGCGATGCGCTCGTACTGTGGGGTGACCTTCGCGAACTGGCGGCCATGTTCCCCGAGCAGCTCTTTCAGCACAACTTCCGCCTTCTTGATTTTCGTGGGATCAAACTGGCTTTCCACGCTGAGGCCGACTTTGCGTTCCTTGAAGCGGTCGAGAATGTCGGATTCGGAGATGGAATGAATGCCATCGTAGCGAATGCGCCGGATTTGCGGGCGCTCCTTGACTTCAAACAGGATGATCTTCGCGTCCCGGCGTTTCGGTGAATCCTCGACGCGGAGTTTCACATCTTCGAAGAACTGGGTGTTCCACAGCGCCTGGAAATCGCGGCGCAGCGTCTCTTCGTTGTAGGGGTCGCCTTCGCGGCTAAAGATGCGGGCCTTCAGGGTGTCCGTGCGGATGCGCCGGTTACCAATGAACTCGATGCGTTCGATGACGAATTGCTGCTGGCCGGAAGGTTGCTGCGGCGCGGTGGCCTGTGGAGAGGAATGCGCGTGGTCTTCGACAGCTTCTTTGCCGGAGATGAGATCCAAGGAAGCCGAGAATAGGACCTTATTGGAAGACGAGTCCGCCGCCAGGTTGTCCCGCTCAAAAGCTGCAGAAGCGCTCGAAAATAGAAAAGCGAGCGCCACGACCTGTGTCACACGAACCGCGAATCCCCCCGACGGCAAACAGACTCTCCTTTGGGCGGCCAATGGGCCAATCAAGGCCGCGCGCCCAAACACAAGTTGTGATTCTCCCGCCGAGCCCGGTGTGGGCCGGCTGTGCGATGTTTCAGATTCGCTAGTGGACGACCGGGGTTGCCTCGCCGACCGGACGGAACGACAGGCCCTCCCCTGCGACATAAATCTGGAGTGTCGCGGGCCTTTGAATTCCACCCTGAATCAGCGCCTCGGAGAGCGGGTCTTCAACGTACTTCTGCAAAGCCCTGCGCAACGGGCGGGCACCGTAGCTGCGGTCCGCGCACGTTTTCTCGAGAATCCACTGACGAGCCTCCGGCGTGAGGACAACCTGCACTTGCCGGTGGATTAGAGTATCGTTCATCTGGCCCACGAGCAAGTCAATGATGCGGAGCAGGTCTTGGTCGCTGAGCGGGTTGAAGATGATGACTTCGTCCAGCCGGTTGAGGAACTCCGGATTGAACGCCCGCTTTACTTCGTTCATCACCATTTCTTCCATGGACTTCTGGCCGGCTTCGTCGAGGCCAGCCTGGAAGCCCAAGCCCGTGCGCTTCTGCAAGTGCCGGGCGCCCAGGTTCGACGTCATAATGATGATGGTGTTACGGAAATCCACGGTGTTGCCAAGCCCGTCGGTCAACTGCCCGTCTTCAAACACCTGCAAGAGAATGTTGAAAACGTCCGGATGTGCCTTTTCGATTTCATCCAGCAGGATGACGGAGTAAGGCGTCCGGCGGACACGCTCGGTCAATTGACCGCCTTCTTCGTAGCCCACATACCCCGGAGGTGCGCCGATAAGCTTCGAGACGGAGTGCTTTTCCATGAACTCCGACATATCAAAGCGAACCAGCGACTTCTCCGACCCAAACAAAAATTCGGCCAAGCGGCGGGCAACTTCGGTTTTGCCCACGCCCGTAGGGCCAAGGAAAAAGAAGCAGCCCACGGGACGCATCGGTGACTTGAGCCCGGCGCGGCTGCGGCGAATGGCGCGAGCCAGCGCAGTGATGGCTTTGTCCTGGCTGATGACGCGCTTGTGCAGCTCCGGCTCGATGCGCAGCAGTTTCTGCTGCTCGTCTTCTTTAATGGAGGTGACAGCAATCCCCGTCCAGCGGGCGACAACTTCCTCGATGTCCTCGCGGGTCACTACTCCTGTGGAGGCGTCATCGAGCTTGTAGCGCTCGCGCAGGCCGCGCAGGTTTTCCTTTTCTTTGCGTTCTTCTTCGGAATAGAAGCGGGCCTTTTCAAATTCGTGATTGGCAATCGCCGTTTCCATGCGGTGGGTGATGAATTTCACGCGTTTCTGCACTTCGCCGACTTCTTCGGGAACCGTGGCCTGACGCAACTTGACGCGCGCGCCTGCCTCGTCAATCAGATCGATGGCTTTGTCCGGAAGGAAGCGGTCGGGAATGTAACGGTTGGAAAGGTAGACGGAATAGCGCAGAGCCTCGTCCGTGTAGCTTACCGCGTGAAACTTTTCGTAGCGCTCGCGCACGCCCTGAATCACTTGAATGGCTTCTTCCTCGCTGGGAGCGGGCACCTTCACGGACTGAAAGCGGCGTTCGAGGGAGCGGTCCTTTTCCACGGACTTGCGATATTCGCCGGGAGTCGTGGCGCCAATGCACTGAATCTCGCCGCGAGAAAGAGCGGGCTTCAAAATATTGGCGGCGTCCAGCGAGCCTTCGGCGGAACCGGCGCCAACCAGCGTGTGCAATTCATCAATGAAGACAATGGCGTTCTGGCTCTCCATCAATTCTTTCATGATGGTCTTGAGGCGCTCTTCGAACTGGCCGCGGTATTTCGTTCCGGCAACAATCAGCGAAAGATCAAGAGAGAGGATGCGCTTGTCCGCGAGGAACGGTGGAACGTCGCCGTCGGAGATGCGCTGCGCCAGGCCTTCCACGATGGCGGTCTTGCCTACGCCCGGCTCGCCAATCAGCACAGGATTGTTCTTCGTGCGGCGGCACAGAATTTGTATCACGCGCTCCACTTCATTTTCGCGTCCCACCAGGGGATCGAGCGCGCCTTCGCCAGCAGATTGCGTGAGGTCGCGGCTGAATTCCGCGAGCAAAGAAGTTTCTTTGGGCCGCGCCGCTGCCGCTTTTTCACCCGAAGTGCGCGCCAGCTCCTCGCGCAGGGTCGAGAGGCGCAGACCGCGCTCCATCAAGATTTCCGAGCCAAAGCACTTCTCTTCGCGAAGGATGCCAAGCAACAAATGCTCCGTGCCGACGTGCTTGTGGCCCAGGCGCTCGGCCTCTTCCGCAGCCATGTTCAGAATGCGCTTGCATTCCGCGCTCAGAGGCACTTCCACGGACGTGGAAATGCGCTCGCGAATCGTGATGCGAGCTTCAATCTCTTTGCGAATGGATTCGATGGAACCTTGCTGGCGGAGGAAACGGTTGGCCAGGGCTTTGTCTTCGCGCATCAAGCCGAGCAGCAAATGCTCCGTCTCAATGTATGGGCTGCCATACTGACTGGCCTCGTACCTTGCGAAAAATATGACGCGACGCGCTTTCTCTGTATAGCGTTCGAACACGTTAGCTCGCTTCTCCCCCAGGGACCCCGCCCGCAATAGCCGCAGCCTCGCGGGTACGCAGAACGCCGTGCTCCAGCGCCAGAATGCGGTCGCAACGCGCGGCGAGCGTCAAGTTGTGCGTGACGATCAGCGACGTCAACTTGTGCACGCGATGCAGCCGTTCCAGCAACTCGAACATGGCCCAAGCATTCTGCTCGTCCAAATCTCCGGTAGGTTCATCTGCCAGCAGCACGGCCGGCCCGGTGACGAGCGCCCGTGCAATCGCCACGCGCTGCTGTTCCCCTCCCGAGAGTTCCCCCGCGCGGTGATCGGCCCGGTCTTCCAGTCCGACCTCCGCGAGCCACTTCCGCGCCTTTTCAAGCGCGGAAGTGAAATCCTCGCCGCGCAGTAGCAGCGGCATGGCTACGTTTTCCGCAGCCGTAAAATCCGGCAACAACTGGTGACGCTGCCACAAAAAACCCACGGCGCGATTTCGAAATTCGGCCAGCGCCGCGTCATCATTTGTTTCAATCGCTTTCGAATCGAAGTATACTGTACCGCTCGTTGGCGTGTCTAGCGCGGCCAGCAGGTGAAGTAGAGTGCTCTTGCCGGCTCCGGATGGCGCCACCACCGCAACCATCTCGCCCTGGCGCAAAATTAGGTTGGCATCCAGCAAAACCGGAACGTTTTTCGTTCCCGTCCCGTAAGTTTTTTTCAATCCCCGCGATTCCATCACGACGCGAGCATCATTCGCCGCGCTCAGCGGTGCGCGGCTTGCGGGTTGTGCGTCAGGGCTCATTGCTTGCGTTCGTATTGCGTCAGTCCTTTTCGCTGAATCGCGCTGCTGATACTTAGATGCTCCTTGCACAGGCTACGTGCCGCTCTTGCCTCGTGCAAAATGGGGTCGAACGACCCAAACACTTTCCCTTTTTCGCCAGTCACTTGCCTGCCGAAAAAAGGGCACTTTCCACTCAAATTGGAACATCCCTAATCTTTCTATTTTCAATGGGTTGCGGCGAGCCCTGAAACCAGCCAAGGATGACGGAAAGTACCCAAAGCCTGCCCACCAGTCTCCCAAGTAGATTAGGAGCAAATCATGCGCCAAACCAAAGTCAGATTAAGGCTCCTCCTCCGCCCCTTTTGGGCCTCACTCAAACCTGAGAATTTCCACCGGAAGAAGACGTACCGCCGCCCGTGCAGGCAAAATGGTGGCTCCGATCGAGATTCCCATCGCGACCACAGTAATCCAGAGCCCATCGAACACGCTTGGATGAAAAGGCACGTACGGGACCGCATAAACCTGTGGATCGAGCGGAATCAAATGATAGCTTCCGGAGATAAACGAGAACGAGTATCCAAGAACAAGTCCCGAAAGCGTGCCCACCGCGCCGATGGCAATTCCCTGGCAAAGAAAAATCTTTCGAATCTGTTCGCGGCGCGCGCCCAGCGAACGAAGCACCGCAATATCTCGTGCTTTATCGGTGACCGTCATGGAAAGAACCACCAGAATGTTGAGCCCCGCCACGAAGGTGATCAATCCAATAAAGATGGCAGTAACCAGTTTTTCCAAACGTAGCGCACGGAACAGCGCGCGGTTCTCCTCCATCCAAGTAGCAGCCGAAAATCCCGGCCCCGCGGCGCGCTCACTTTCTTGTGCAATCTCCGCCGCCTGCTCCGGCCGGTCCAAGCGGAACTCCAACACGTTGACCAAATCGCCCGCACCGTTGAGTCCCTGTGCGGCCGCGAGTGTCATGAAACACCAGTTTTCGTCGTAGTCATAGAAACCGGAATCGAAGACGCCATTGACGCGAAATCGGCGAGTGCGAGGAATTAACGCGAAAGGAGTAAGCCTTCCCTGAGGGCTCGTGATGGTCACGTAGTCGCCGGGGGAAATTTTCCACTCGTCGGCGAGCTGTTTGCCGACAAGCAGCCCGTCAATTCCGTATGCGTCGGGAGAAAAATCCAGTTTCCCGGCAACGATGCGCTGAAGGGCCTCATCACTTTTGCGTTCGCGCTCCAAATCGACACCCTTGGTAACCACTCCGCGCGCATCGCCGCCGAACGAAAGCAACGCGGTTTGATAAACCGCCGGCGTAACCGAACGCACTCCGGGTGTGCTTGCCAGTTTCGCACCCAGTTCTTCGTAGTTTTTAATCCCGCCGGAGCCGGGGCGCGTGAGCGAAATATGCGCCGTAACGCCGAGAAGACGGTCCTGAAGCGTCTCTCGGAACCCCGTGTTCATGGACAGCGCAATCACCAGCGTCGCAACACCCGCTGCCACGCCTATCACCGACATCAGAGTGACCAGGCGAAGAACCGCCGGGCGGTAAGGCGACCGCAGGTAGCGCTGGGCCACAAACCATTCGAATCGCATTGTTGTTGGAAGGATACGTTACGCGCCGTGCGCTTCGGAAGCGGTAGTTGTTTCGCCACCTCCTTCCGGCCGCAGCAAAGGAAATAGGATGACGTCTCGAATCGAAGGCGAATCGGTAAGCAGCATGGTCAAGCGGTCGATGCCAATTCCCTCCCCCGCCGTGGGGGGCATGCCGTGGCAGAGAGCGCGAATGTAATCGACATCGAGTTGCTTCGGCATCTCCTCGCCGCCCTGAGCGATTTGCGCCAGGAAACGCCGCTCCTGCTCTTCGGGGTCATTCAATTCCGAGAAGCCGTTGGCTACTTCCATCCCAGCCACATAAATCTCGAACCTCTCGGTTAGCGAAGGATCTTCGGCTTTCTGCTTGGAAAGCGGCGAAATGTCCGTGGGGAAGTCATACAAAATCGTCGGCTGAACCAGTTTGTCTTCCGCGAGGGTTTCGAACAGCAATCCGGTCCACTCGCCATCCGTCAATTCACCTTTGAATGCTGCGTATGGTGCGCCGCTTTTCTTTGCCCACGTGTTGTATCTGCCCGTTGCTTCGCGCGCCCCACCCGCAGAAACAAGCGTTTCAAGGGAGGGAGCCTGGCCCGCTTCCCGCGGCCAATACTTCACAATGGCTTCGCGCATGGAGAGCCGCTGCATTTTGGAGAAATCCAATTCCACATCGCCATACTTGACCGTCGTGGAACCTGCGATGTTCTTCGCCAGCAACGCGAAGAGTTGCTCGTTCATGTCCATCAAATCGCGATAGTTACTGTAAGCTTCATAAAACTCGAGCATCGTGAATTCCGGATTGTGTTGCGTGGAGATGCCCTCATTGCGGAAATTCCGGTTGATTTCGTAAACGCGGTCGAATCCGCCGACTGTTAACCTCTTCAGGTACAGTTCCGGAGCGATGCGCAAATAGAGGTCGATATCCAGAGTGTTGTGGTGCGTAATGAAAGGACGCGCCGCGGCGCCGCCGGGAATCGGGTGCATCATGGGCGTTTCGACTTCAATATATCCCCGCCCGTCGAAGAAGCGCCGCAATTCCTGGATGATCCGCGCGCGGGTCACAAATACGCTGCGGGATTTGTCGTTAGCAACCAAGTCGAGATAACGCTGCCGGTAGCGCAGTTCCACATCTGTCAACCCATGCCACTTTTCGGGCAAAGGAAGCAGCGCCTTCGCCAGAAAAAAAATCTCCTCCACCCAGATGCTCAATTCATTGGTCTTGGTGCGGAACAGGTGGCCGCGAACTCCGATGGAATCGCCTAGGTCCAGCAAATGAAAAAGTTCGAATCCGTTTTCTCCCACCACATCTTTCTTCACATAGATCTGAATGCGTTTCCCCGAGCCCTGGAGATGCGCAAATCCCGCTTTTCCCATCAGCCGGAGAGAAACGAGGCGGCCCGCTACCCGGACTTCGCGCTTGTTCGCCTCCAAATCGGCCGCGGTGGCGGCGCTGAACTTTTCCACAAGCGCGCCCGGAGTGTCTGTCCAACGGAATTCACGCGGATAAGGATCGTGGCCCAGCGCCCGTATCTGTTCGATCTTTTTTTGGCGCTGCTCAAACTGGTCGCGGGGCTCGAATTCCAAAGAGAATGTCCTTTCCACGAAGGCGGAGACCGAGTATAGCGGCGCGCACGTCCAGGGAGCAAGAAACGGGCAATGTCAATCCGGTGAATATGATAGAAGCCACCTACCCGATGCAACACCCGCTTGCACTCAAGAGGCTTAAGTCCTTAAAGTAAGTGGAGAAACTGTGAGGCGCTGTGATGAGGTATCACCTGCTGCAGCCCGGCCATCACAAAGAAGTAGTGGTAACAGGAATTCTCTTGATATACTGCTGCGCCTGTGCCTTGGGAGGCCCCTCTTGAAAGACTACAGCCGCCCCCCCGTGTCCCGCGGCAGGTGCGTCCAGCAGGATTGGCGCGCGTGCTTACCTGAGGAAAAAGCACAGGTGTTTCATGAACACGAGCGTCATCTCGAGTCCCTGTACAACATGTTCAGCGTTTCGCTGAACGAGGCTATTGAACTCAAGCTCGCGGGACTCCGGGCCAAAGCCTTGTGCGCCATCAGCATGAGCTCGCAGCTCTGCGAACGGCTGACGCGCCCTCTGGCCGGCACCCTCAGGGTGTTGCATGACCATGCCAAACATTATGGAGCCGTGCCGAACGCCGCTCCGCTGGATCCCGAGAATTATCATGGAGCCAGGGGACAACGTTCCGCGCGCATGAGTGGGCTCCTGGACCGGATCCTGTTTTCGCATAGGCTTCAGTTCCTTCATAAAGTTAGCACGCTACAGGAAATGGTGGAGGATCTGGACCGGGACTTCCGGAACACCGCCGGCGATCTCGCCGGTGGCCTGTACACCGATCCCGAGCGCGGATGGCACGAAATCGACGCGGGCCACTACGACCTCAATACCTGCCTACGGGAAACCATAGTTTTGTTTAAATCCTTTCTGGTCGTCCTCCCCGCCGGGCAACTTGACGATTTCGAGAAGACCGTCTACGTCCAGTCTCATTTTCCGAGCGAGGATCTGCTCGCACCCCACCATAGACGAATGGGCGCATTCGCGGGACAATAAACCTACCTGCTCGCCTGCGAGGGCTCGAACACCAGCTTGTGGAGAACGGGGCTTTTCAAGGGGTGTCTCTTTAGCTCCGGCAGGCGAACGTCAGGACAACTCAAGGGGGGACTCGGCGCATCCGATGGGGTGGATGCGCCGCAATTGGACCGTTGGCCCGAAACCGACCTAGCGCTCCGAATGCGTCGACTTCCCGGCAGGCCACCAAACCGGTGACTGAAGCGGAAGCTATACGGCTGGCCCAGGCGGGTGATGCCGCTGCATTTGAACTGTTGTATCAATTGCACAGCCGCCGCGTTTACGCCTTATGTCTCCGAATGGTGAATAACCCGGCCGATGCGGAAGACCTCATGCAGGAAGCTTTTCTGCAGCTCTTTCGCAAGATCGGGACATTCCGGGGTGAGTCGGCGTTTTCAACTTGGCTGCATCGCATGACTGTCAATGTGGTGTTGATGCGGCTTAGGAAGAAGTCGCTTCCAGTGGCCTCGCTCGAAGAAACGACGGAGCCCGACGAAGGAACAGGCGGCCCAAGAAAAGACATTGGCGCACCGGATTTGCGCTTAAGTGGCGCAGTGGACCGCGTCAATCTGGAACGCTCGGTGGAGAAATTGCCTCCGGGCTACCGGACGGTGTTTGTGCTCCACGATGTCCAGGGATACGAGCACAACGAAATTGCGGAGATCATGGGTTGCTCCGTGGGAAACTCGAAATCGCAATTGCACAAAGCGCGGACCCGATTGCGGGATTTGTTGCAGGAAGAATTGAGGGCCCAGGCGCGCCAGGAACGTCAGGCCGCGAGAACGCAGACCGCGAACGACGATTGAGTTACAATGAACGCACTAAGGGGTGCGTGATTCCGTAATGAATGTTGCAAGCAGTTGGGGCCCTAAGAAGAGGAAAGAAGCAGAGCGAGCCGGCTAGCCGGTT
>WNER01000131.1_pt1 | contig 14664 bp, 10 predicted proteins | sample 5399921 | NCBI WGS metagenome assembly WNER01 (sample SAMN13153331, study PRJNA577476) | soil metagenome | isolation source: 20 cm grassland meadow soil 5 days after 1st rain plot 5 | place: USA:California | collected 2015-09-21 | reverse complement strand
GGCTCTCAGCGCTGCGGGCGTTGCCCCCAGCCAGGGAGACTGCCAGCCGCAGCGCTCGGCCAATCGTCTGCTGTGCCTGAGCGCGGCCGAAGGCGGGGGCGGTCAGCCGCGCATTCTGGTCGTCGACGGCGACAGCTTCGTCATCAAGGCGCTGCCCCTCTACGCGGGCTCCGAGTCGGCCGCGCCGCGCCGCTTCGTCGAGGGACCGGCCGGACAAGTCGCCTTCAGCTACCGCGCGAACCCTTCGGGATTCGCGTCGAAGATCCGCCTGTTCTCCAGCGCCGACCTGCTCGCACCCCCCGCGCTGGCGCCGCCGTCGTGGCTGCTTACGACCTACACCACACACGACGGCAGCGCGCTGAGCATTGCAATTCCGCACCGTGAGCTCGTCTTCGACCGGGGGCGCAACGCGTATTACGCGAGCATCCCGGGAACGGTGCCGGGGTTCGGCAACAGCATCGCGACCATCGATCCTTCCGGCGGGCAGATCGCCTATTCGGCGCCAATCGGCTCCGAGCCCAACGCGCTCGCGATCGCCGCGGACGGCAGCGCGCTCTATGTCGGGCTCGACGGCTCGGGCGAAGTGGTGAAACTCGCCCTACCGTCGATGGCGGAGCAGGGCCGGACGCGTCTGCCCGTGGACTCGTTCCTCGGCCACGCCAATGCGCTGGCCCTGGCCGTGTCCCCGGTGGATTCGAGCGTGGCCGCGGTATCGATGACACCTTATAGCGTCCGGGCAACAACGCTGCTGCGGGACATGGTGGCGCAGCCGAACACGGTGTCAGGAGACTGGTACGACCAGCTCGTCTTCGACCCGGCAGGGACGGCGCTCTATGGCCTCAACGACGACAACGGCATCGTTGAGCGGTGGCAGGTGCTCCCCGACGGCTTGACTCCGCAGACGGAGATCAGACTGTCCTTCTTTTTCAGGACGAATGCGTTCTCGTTCGCCGACAACCGAATCATCGCTGGGCCGAGGGTGCTCGACGCAACCGGGCTCACCCTCCTCGGCACGATCCCGAATGCCTACAACTGCTGGGCGGCGCGGGCGGGAACAGGCCTGCTGTGCCTGGCTGCCGGGGGACCCTATCAGGGCAACATGCTCGTGGCCGATGCAGCGACGTTGACCGCGGGGAATCCGCTTCTGTACGCGCCGTTCGAATGGGCCCCTCCCGCCAGATTGCTGCAGGGTCCGCCCGGACAGGTCGCGTTCGACTACAGCGGGCCGCTCGGCCCCGAGTCGATCCTCCTGTTCTCCAGTGCCCGGCTACCCTAGGCAGGCGAGCGCCGCTTCACTTCAGCACCGCAAGCAGCTCCTGGAACTTCGGGTCGCTCTCGATCAGCTCGCGCCTTTGCTGGTCGATGCTGCGCCGCGACTTCGCCGACAGGAACCATCCCAGGGGCGGGGCGAATTTCTCCTGCTTCAGGCCGAAGTGGAAGTAGCGGCGGCGCGAGTCCCGCGAATTGGCTTCGACGAATTCCTTGGTGAGCGACTGCGAGTAGGTTCCGCGCGCGACGCGCGTGTTGAACAGCGCGTCGATCGGCGACATCAGCTCGGTCAGCCACCGCGACGCCGCCGGGCGCTGCGGTTCGCCCGTGCTGGTCTCCTCCTCGCCAGGATCGTTATTGACGTACACGACGACGAAATCGAGCTTCAGCCTCTCCCCCGGCGAGTAGAGCGCGGACAGGAGGTCGAGCGCGGTCGCGGTGCCGGAGTTCTCGAAATACGCGCCGTCGACGACGTGCGCGGCGATCTCCTTCTCGCTGCGCTTGCGCAGCGACCCCGCCGGGCTCACGTAGGTGAAGCGCGCGGAGAGGTGCGCCGCGGTGCTCCGGAACCGGGTAGTCGATGAAGGCGAAGACGTCTGCCGTGTCGTTGAAGATGCTGGCGTCGACTGCGAGGTTGCTCGCGATCATTCGCTTGCCCGTCTCCACCCAGGTGCCGTTCAGGAGTAGCGACGGGATGCGGTGCGCGCGCTCGCCCTTCCACAGCGCGTCGAAGGGCTCGGCGAGCCGGTCGTTGCCCATGCCCTTCCTCCACGCGTCCTCCCAGGACGCTTCCAGCGAGCGCGCCCGGTCGAAGCGCTCGACCGGAAAAGGCAGAAACCGCTGCACCAGATCCGGGAACAGCAACCCCGCCAGCGCTGGCGACAGGAAATCCTGCCCGAGGACCTGCGCGGCGCAGCGCTCGATACTTTTTTCCGCCGTCCCCCGCACCTCGCACAGTCCTCCCGCGGCGCCCGGGGATTGGGCGAGGAGCGCGTCGAACACCACGGCGCCCAGGCTGCCGCCCGACACGCCGCTGATCGCGTAGACGTGGCGCGCGAAGCGAGGCTGCTTCTCCTGGATCGCGGCGAGCAGCGTAGCGGTCCAGTACGCCGCGCGGATCCCGCCGCCTTCCGCGGCGACGATCACGACCGGATAGCGCCTCTTCGGGTCGCGCTCGCGCTCGGGCGAGGCGATCCATTGATCGAAGTGCTCGCGCACCTCGAGCCCGCGGGGAACGGCGGGAGCGCCTTGCGCCTCGCGCACGCGGTGGTTGTCGTTCAAGCTGCTGATCGCGGCCGCCCAGACGATCAGCGCGAGGAGCAGGGTCGGGGCGCGATTCATGCGCGGCATGCAGGTCAGCACGAAGTTGCCGAACACGAGCCACGCCGACCAGGCGAAGAGCACGATCGCGAGCGTGCCGATCCCCTGCGGCAGCCAAACCGGCGAGACCACGAACAAGGCGAGGAGCACCCAGCTCGCTCCGAGCACGACGAGCAGCGCGCGCGTGATCCCCGAGACCGAGAACACGAGCGGCGCCTCCCCGCGCCTCAAGAGCTTGTTGATCTTCGCCGGCACGGCAACGCGGGATTTCTGCGCGAGCGCCTCGCGCACGCCGTCTTCGTACCGCCAGGCGAGGGCGAGAAGACCCGCGGCGAGGAGGAGGTACGCCGCGCCCTGGAGGTGCCGGGCCACGACGATCGACCCGATCGCGACGCTCAACACCGATAGAAACGCCAGCGTTCTCGGCATAAAGCGCTCGATCTTCCTCGCGCGCGCCGCGTCGCTCACCGCGCGCGCGGGCTGGTTCGCGAGGAGCGCGACCGAGGTGAGCCAGGTCGTCCAGAACCAGATCAGCACCGCCGCGAGGAAGAAAAGCTGGTGCGCCCAGTAGCGCGGATCCTCCGTCTCGCTGGCGAGCGCCTCGACGAACTCGCGCCCCTGCCCCACGAGCACGAAGAAGACGAAGCCGAGCAGCGTGAGCAGCGTGCTCAGGCGGCACGCGAGCAGCACGGCGAAGAGGTCGGTCGCGAACCCCAGGCTCGCACGCAGGAGGGTCCAGAGCGGCTTCACGCGGGTGCTCCCGGTTCAGACCCTGCGCCCGAACGGCGGCGTCGACTCCTTCAGCGTCCCCTCACTCGGGCACGGTCTGCGGTTGGGTCGGATCGGAGACCTGGATGACCAGGTACTTGACGGGCCGGGTCGAGCTGCCGTTGCGCGAGACGGCGTGCAGCGCTCCGGGCGGCTCGTAGAACGTTCCGCCCGGCCCGAGCTTCTGCAGCGGACCGTCGCCGACCTTTACCTCGTAGCTGCCTTCCAGCACGTAGCCGAAGGTGTGGCTGCCGGGGTGGCGGTGCGGGGCGCTGCCGGTCCCGGGATCGCGCTCGAGGCGCCGGATCGTCACCTCGCGGCCGAGCACGTCGCTCATCGTCTTCTTGAAGAGCTCCGTCTGGCGCGCCGGGGCGTTCGTGGGCGGTGTCTGCGCGTGCGCCTCGAGCAGCGACATCGATCCGGGCGCGAGCGCCAGCCAGGTAACGAAAGAAGCGAGCAGGGCCGTCGCGCCACCGAACACGGCATGGGAAATGACGGATTTCTTCATGGTCTCCTCCTGGTGGGGAAATGATATCCGAATACGCAGGGCCTGAAACCGGCACCCTTGACGGTCAGGCACCGCGTGCCCCATCTTGACGGAGGGCGCGCCCGCTCGCCTTACACCTTGCGCCTTACACCTTGCGCACGAACGCCGGCGTAAATTCCTTCACCGTGCGCACGCCACACTGCATCATCGCGACGCGCGTCTCCGTGCGCAAAATCTCGAGGACCTTCGCCACGCCGGCCTCGCCGAAGGCGCCCAGCCCCCACAGATAAGGCCGGCCGACGCCGACCGCGTTCGCGCCCATCGCGAGCGCCTTGGCGATGTCGGTGCCGCGGCGGAAGCCGCTGTCGATCAGGACGAGGATCTTGCCCTGCACCGCGTCCACAACCTCGGGCAGCACGTCGATGGTGGCGCGGCCGCTGTCTTCGCCGCGCCCGCCGTGGTTGGAGACGACGAGGCCGTCGACGCCGTTCGCGACGCAGAGTTTCGCGTCCTCGGCGGTGAGAATGCCCTTGACGACGATCTTCATCCGGGTCGCGCCGCGCAGCCGCTTGATGAAGTCCCAGCTCATGTTCGCCGACTGCAGGTTGGGCAGGCCCGAGAGATCGATGCCGGCGTAGGCGGGCTTGCGCTTCACGCTCTGCTGCAGATCCTGCGAGTGGCAGCCTTTGCACTCGCGCGTGTCGTTCTTGCGCAGGCGAAAGAAAGTTTCCTGGTTTCTCCCCGCGACGCGGTCCACCGTCACCACGACGACCGGCGACCCGGCGCGCTCGGCGCGCTTGACGAGCGCTTCGGCGACTTCCCACTTGGGCGAGGCGTAGAGCTGGTACCAGACCGGGGCTCCGCGCGCCGCGATCGCGTCCTCCATCGAAGTGGTCGCGGGGGTCGCGAGCATCTCGAGGTGCCCGCCCGTCTTCGCCGCGCGTGCGACCGCCGCCTCGCCTTCCGGGTGATAGGCCTTGTTGCCGCCCGTCGGGCAGATGAAGATCGGGTTCGGATACTTCACGCCGAGGATGTCGACGCTCATGTCCACCTTGGACACGTCGTTCAGGCGCCGCGGCCGCAGATAGTATTTGGAGAAGGCCTCGCGGTTCGCCTTCAGCGTCGCCTCGGCGTCGATCCCCGAGGCCATGTAGCCGACGTGCGCGGGCGGCACGTTCTTGAAGAACACCGGCTCGAAGTCGAACACGTTGATCGCCTCTTCGGGTTTTCCGATGAGCGGCGCGTTCGCCTCGAGCTCGGGGAGCTTCGAGGGACGGTCCACTCCGGCAAATGAGAAGCCCGGCGAGGCGAGCAGGGGGCTCGCGGACAACCATTGAAGGAGACGGCGGCGGTGTGCGAACTGCTCGTTGAAGGACGGCATGAGGACTCCCCTCGGATGGTGAAACCTGCGCGGTCTCTGCGGGCCGCGCTTTGGCCAGCGGTCATCCTACGCTTGTGTTCACGGCGTGTGGTCGAAAAAAAAACGGCCGTGCCTCAGTCCGGTTTGTAACGCTCATTTGATAGGCGGACAGAAAGGAAGGCCGCGGTTTGGCGAAAATCCGTTCTAAGCGCCGCCAACTCACGGTAGATCAAAAAGAGCAAGAACCCCAGAGAAAAGAACCCAACGACCAAGATCCACTCCATGGAACCCATATTTCCCTCCCTAGGTTAGCCACCCTCACCACCCCGCCGCCTTCGGCGGCACCCCTCCTGAAGACAGGAGGGGAAAAAATCGCGCCCTCACTCCACGCGCATGCGCCTTTCCCGGATCAGCTTGCCCCACTTCTCGATTTCTTTTTTCAGGTGGGCGGAGAATTCCTCCGGAGAACTCGCGATCACGTCCAGGCCCATCTGCGCGAAGCGCGCCGAGAGCTCGGGGGAGCGCAGGGCGGCCTTCAGCTTCGCGTTCAGCAGGGCGACGATCTCCGCGGGCGTACCCCGGGGCGCGAGCACGCCGTGCCAGGTGACGAACTCGTATCCGGGCACTCCGGCTTCCGCGATCGTCGGAACCTCCGGCAAGGCCGCGGCGCGCCTCGCTCCGGTCACGCCGAGCGCGCGCAGCCTCCCCGCGGCGACGTGAGGGACCGCTTCCGAGATGTTCGGATACGTGATCCCGATCTCACCGCCCAGCACCGCGACCAGCGCCGGGCCGCCGCCCTTGTATTGGACCGCCACGATGTCCACGCCTCCCAGCATGTTGAACAGCTCGCCGGCGATGTGCGGGTTGGTGCCGGCACCCGCCGCCGAGTAGTTCAGCGCCCCGGGCTTGGCTCTCGCGAGCTGCAGCAGCTCGCCCACCGAGCGCGCCGGCACCGAGGGGTGCACCACCAGCACCGAGGGCGAGGAGGACAGCAGGCAGACCGGAGCGAAATTGGCGAGCGGATCGTAAGGCAGCGGGCTGTAGAGGTGGACGTTCGCGACGAACGGAATCGTGTGGATCAAAAGCGTGTAGCCGTCGGGCTTCGCGCGCGCCGCGAGCTCGGTTCCGATGTTGCCCGAGGCGCCGCTGCGGTTGTCGACCACCACCGGCTGTCCCAGCCTCTGCGAGAGCTGCGGCGCGACGAGGCGCGCGACCACGTCCACGCTGCCGCCGGGAGGAAAGGCGACGATCAGCCGCAGCGGCCTCGCTGGATACGCCTCGCCCTGCGCCGCGGCGAACCGCGCGGAGGGGAGCACCGCTCCCAGGAACGCGGCGATCAGGACGATTTTCTTCACGACGCCTCCTCCCGAGAGATTCCCGACGGCTTCAGGCGGGTCGCCTCGCCATCAAGAGGACCACGCCCAGCAGGATCACCGCGGTCGACAGCCACTCGAATGCGGTGACCACTTCGCCCGCGAGCCATACGCCGAGCAAGAGCGCGATCACGGGGTTGACGAAAGTGTAGCTCGACGCGAGGCCGCCCGATACGCGCGCGAGCAGCACCATGTAGGCGTTGAAGGCGAGCAGCGACCCGAACACCACGAGGTAGGCCCACGCGAGCAGCGCTTTTGCGTGAAACGGCCAGTGCGAAGCCACGGCGGCCGGCTCGCCCGAGGCGAGCGAAATCAGCATCAGGGCGCATCCGCCGCAGAGCATCTCGCTCGCGAAGCCCGTCGCCCCCGGAGCGAGCGTCCAGCGGCGCTGGCTCAGCACGCTCCCCGCCGACCAGCTGAGGCACGCGACGGCGATCGCCGCGAGGCCGGTCGGCGACGCGCGGAAGCCCGCGCCCTGCGTCAGCATCAGGACGCCGGCGAGGCCCACCGCGATGCCGGTCGCCTCCAGCCTCGAGGGATACACCTTCCACAGCATGTTGATCGCCGCGATCATGATCGGGACCACGGCGATGAAGGCCACCGCGAGTCCTGAATCCACCGACTGCTCGGCGTACGCGGTGCTTCCCATGCCGCCGCCCAGCATCAGCGTGCCCACGAAAAACGCGTTGCGCCACTCCGCGCGCGTAGGCCAGCTCGCCTTGCGCGCGAGGCGCATCCACGCCATGAGCAGCCCACCCGCAACGAGGAAGCGCGTTCCCATCTGGAAAAAAGGCGGCAGGCTGATGAGCGCCCACTTGATCGCGAGATAGGTCGAGCCCCAGATCAGCCAGGTGGCGGCGAGGCAGGCGAGGATCAGCGGGCTCAAGCCCGGGCTGGGCGCCGCGGCAGCCCCGGTCAGGGAATTCGCCATCGCCGTCCTTACCACACGCGGCAGCGGTTTTCGCGGACCATGGGCGCTCCGGCCTTGCACGAGAACGCGCGCTCGAACTCGGGCATGTTCACCACCAGCCCGTTGACGCGGTACTTGCCGGGCGAGTGCGCATCGGTGAGGGCCCTCGCGCGCAGATCCTCCGGGCGGTTGCTCTCGCAGGCCCACTGCGCGTAGCCGACGAAGAAGCGCTGCTCGGGCGTGAAGCCGTCGCGGCTCTCGGGCTCGGTGCCGGCCGTCTCGGCTTTCCAGGCGAGCCACGCGAGCACGAGGCCGCCCAAGTCGGCGATGTCCTCGCCTTCGGTCAGCCTGCTGTTGATCCTGATGTCGTCGACGATCGTGTACTGCGCGTACTGGTCGACGATGCACTGCGCGCGGTCGTTGAACTCCTTGGCGTCCTTCTCAGTCCACCAATCCTTCAGATTGCCCTGCGCGTCGAATTGGCGTCCCTCGTCGTCGAACCCGTGCGTCAGCTCATGGCCGATGGTGCCGCCGGTGTTGCCGTAGTTGGGCGCGTCGTCCATCTTCGGATCGTACAGGGGCGGCTGCAGCACGCCTGCGGCGAAGTTGATGTCGTTCATCTGCAGGTCGTACGAGGCATTGACCGTCGGCGGCGTCATGCTCCACTCGCCGCGGTCGAGCGGCTTGCCGATCTTCGCGAGCCTGCGCCGCGACTCGAACAGGTTGGCGCGCGCCACGTTGCCGGCGAAGTCATCGCGCCTGACGTCCACGGGTCCGTAGTCGCGCCATTTGTCCGGGTATCCGATCTTGTTCACGATGGCGTGCAGCTTTTCCAGGGCCTTTTGCTGGGTCGCCGCGCTCATCCACTCGATCCGGTTGAGGTCGTCCTCCATCGCCTGTTCGATTTGCTTCGTCATGTGCAGGGTCTTCTGTTTCAGCTCGGGGCTGAAGGCGCGGCTCACGAACTCCTGGCCGAGCGCTTCGCCCAGTTGCGCGTCGACCAGCGCTACGCAGCGCTTCCAGCGCGGCTTCAGCTCAGGCACTCCGTAAAGGGTCTTGCCGAAGAAATCAAAGTCTTCGTTCACGAATGCGGAAGACAGGAACGGCGCGCTCGCGTGGGCGGCGTGCCAGCGCAGATAGGTCTTGATGTCGGCGAGGGCGATTGAGCGCCATTGCCTGTCCAGCTCCCTGAAGAATTCCGGCTCGGTGACGTTGAACGCATTCAATCCCGGGAGACCGGCGGTTTTCAGGTAGAGGTCCCAGTCGAATCCCGGCGTAAGCGCCTTCAGACCCCTGGCGTCCATCTTGTGGAACAACTGGTAGGGATCGCGGCGCTGGGTGCGGGTGAGCGAGGCGCGGGCGAGCTTCGTCTCGATCTCCATGACCTGGGCGGCTTCGCGTCCCGCCGCGCCGGGCCGATCGCCGAGAAGCTCGAACGTGCGCGCGACGTGGGCCGCGTAGCGGGTGCGCAGCTCCCTCGACTTGTCGTCGTCCTTCGTGTAGAAGTCGCGGTCGGGAAGGCCGAGACCGCCCGCGCCGGCGAACGCGATCACGCTGGTGGAATCGGCAAAGTCCTGGTTCGAGCTGAATACGAAGTAGGGGCCGCTCGAGCCGGTCACGAGATGCAGCCGGGCGAGCACTGCGGGAAGATCGCGCTTCGATTTCATCGCGAATATCTGCTCCAGATGCGGCTTCAGCGGCCGCGCGCTCGATTTCTCGACCGCGGCTTCGTCCATGCAGGCGGCGAAATAATCTCCGATTTTCTGCTGCGTAGCGCTTCGGCCGGCGCTGCGCTTCGCCAGGTCTTCGAGTATCCCCCAGAGGAAACGCTGGTTCTCGCGCGCGAGCTTGCCGTACACGCTCCAGCGCGACTCGTCGGGCGGGATGGGGTTGTTCCTCATCCATCCGCCGCAGGCGAAGCGGTAGAAGTCGACGCAAGGTTCTGCGGACCTGTCCATTGCGCTCACGTCGAGGCCGGGAGTGTAGGGAAGCGAGGCGAGCGGCGTTTCCGCGGGAAGAGCGGGGCTAGCCGCGCCCAGGAGCGCGAGGAGAAGCAGATGCGTCCGGGCGCTCACCAGATCTTGGCGCGGTCCTCGGGTCTGCGCCACATCGGGTCGCCTTCCCGGATGCCGAAGGCGTCGTAGAAGGGCTGGAGGTTCACGAGCGGGCCGATGGCGCGGATCATCCCGGGCGAGTGGGGATCGACGGCGAGCTGCTGGCGCAGGGCATTCTCGCGCATGTTGGTGCGCCACACCTGCGCCCACGAGAGGAAGAAGCGCTGCTCGGGCGTGAGCCCGTCGATGAGCTTCTTCTCCTTGCCGGCGAGCGAGCGCTGCAGGGCTTCGTAGGCGAGGCTCGCGCCGCCGAGATCGGCGATGTTTTCGCCGAGGGTCAGCTCGCCGTTCACTTTCACTCCCGGCAGCGGCTCGTAGCCTGAGAACTGCTCCACGACTTTCTTCGCGCGTGCCTGGAACTGGGCGGCATCCTCGGGCGTCCACCAGTCCGCGAGGTTGCCCTCCGCGTCGTAGTGGCGGCCCTGGTCGTCGAAGCCGTGCGTGATCTCGTGGCCGATGACCGCGCCGATGCCGCCGTAGTTGACCGCGTCGTCGAGCGAGAAATCGAAGAACGGCGGCTGGAGGATCCCGGCGGGAAAATTGATGTTGTTGGCCGTCGGATCGAAGTAGGCGTTCACGGTGGGCGGAGTCATCCTCCATTCGGCCTTGTCGACCGGCTTGCCGAGCTGCGAGAGGCGGCGCCTGACTTCGAACTCGGTGGCCGCGCGCACGTTGGCGAGAAAGGCGCCGGGCCGGATCGCGACGCTCGAGTAGTCGCGCCACTTGGCCGGATAACCGATCTTGGCGAAAAAGCGGTCGAACTTGGCGAGCGCCTTCGCTCGGGTGGGCTCGGTCATCCATTCGAGCTTCGAGAGGCGCTCGCGCATGACCGCGGTGATGTTGCGGATCATCTCGTCCATGCGCGCCTTGGCCTCGGGCGGGTAGTAGCGCTCGACGTAGAGCTGTCCCAAGGCCTCGCCGATCGCGCCGTCGATCGTCCTCGCTGAGCGCTGCCAGCGCGGCTCCATCTCGGGCGTGCCGCGCAGGACGGTGCCGTAGAAGCGGAAGTGCTCCGCCTCGAACGGCGCGGCGAGATAAGGGGCTGCTGAGCGCAGCACGTGATAGCGCAGATAGACCTTCCAGTCTGTGAGCGGGCGCTCGCTCAATTGCCGCTGCAGGCCCTCGAAGAACCGCGGCTGACCGACGATGATATCGGCGGCGGCCGGACCGGCGATGCCGCGATCGGTCAGGTAGCGCGCCAGGGGAAAGACCGGCACTTTGCCCGCGAGATCGGCGGTGGCCATCTTGTTGTAGTTGGCGAGCGCGTCGCGCAGCTCGGCGGGAGTCTTGGCGTCGGCGGCCAGCGCTTTCTCCACCTCGAACACCGTCTTCGCGCCGGCGGCGGCGATTTCGGGCGCGTCGCCCGCGAGCGAGAGCATCTTTGCGACATGCTCGACGAACGCGGCGCGGAATTTCTCGAATTGCCCGTCGAAGTAGTAGGCCTTGCTCGGCAGGCTCATGCCGCCCTGATAGGCATAGAGGGCGTTGATCTCGCTCTTCTTCTGGTCGGCCCTGACGAAGACGCGGAAAAACCCGTCGATGCCGTGGTCGTGCAGGCTCGCGAGCGAGCGCGCGAGCTCGGGCGTCGAGGAGATCGCCGCGACCCGCGCGAGGTCGGCCTCGACCGGCTTCAGGCCCGCGGCATCGACGGCGGCGGTATCCATCGCCGACTTGAAGAAATCGCCGACCTTCTGCTCGACCGAGCCGGGCTGATGAGCGCGCGCCGCCGCGCCTTCGAGGATGCCCTTGAGCGCGAGCTGGTTGTACTGCTCGAGCTCGTTGAAGCTGCCCCAGCGCGCCTTGTCGGGCGGCACGGGATTCGCCTTCTGCCAGGCGCCGAAGGCGTAGCGCGCGAAGTCGGCGCGCGGGTCGACGCTCGCATCCATGTAGCCCACGCTGAAGCGCGGCGGAACGGGTCGGGCCGGTTCGGCCGCAGACAACGGCTGGGACGCGCCGGCGGCCCATGCCGCGGCGGCGAGAAGGAATCGAAGGTGTTTCATGTGGGGAGAAGGACTGATGCAGACCGTGGCGAGCGGGCATTATAGAATAACCGGCGTGCCCGCCCCCTCGCACAGTCCCTTCGTCCCCGACAGCGCCAGCCTCGACGAATTCACTTTGCGCGCGGTCGTCATGGGCGCGCTCCTCGGCATGCTGTTCGGCGCCTCCTCGCTCTACCTGGTGCTCAAGGTCGGACTGACGGTCAGCGCCTCGATCCCCGTGGCGGTGATCGCCATTGCCCTCTTTCGCCTCGCGTCGAAGGCCGGGGTGCGCGATTCCACCATCCTCGAGAACAACATCGTGCAGACCGCGGGCTCCGCGGGCGAGTCGATCGCCTTCGGCCTCGGGGTCACCATGCCCGCGATCCTCATTCTCGGGTTCGACCTGGAGATCGCGCGCGTCACGCTGGTGGCCGTGCTCGGCGCCCTGCTCGGCATCCTGATGATGATCCCCTTGCGCCGCACGCTGATCGTCGCGCGCCACGGCCAGCTGAAATATCCGGAAGGCACGGCGTGCGCCGAGGTGCTGAAGGCGGCGGAGATCTCGAAATCGGCGCAGTCGGGCGGCTCGGGGGCGGTGGATTCGGGCCGTGCCGGCGTCATCTTCCTCGGATTCGCCATCGGCCTCGCCTACAAGACCGTCAACATCGCCCTGAAGGGCTGGAAAGACGTGGCCGAGAAGGTCTTCGGCGCGCCTTTAAAAGGCGGCTCGGTGGGCGCGGAGATTTCCCCCGAGCTGCTCGGCGTAGGCTACATCATCGGCCCGCGCATCGCCTCCATCATGTGCGCGGGCGGGGTGCTCGCCTACCTCTTGCTCATTCCGCTCATCAAGTTCTTCGGCGACGCGCTCCCGGTTCCGCTCGCGCCGGGCGCGAAGCTGATCCACGACATGAGCCCCAACCAGATCCGCGGCGCCTACGTGCTCTACATAGGCGCGGGCGCGGTGGCGGCGGGCGGCGTGGTGAGCCTCGTGAAAGCGCTGCCGATGATCTGGCGCAGCCTCGGCGGAAGCCTCAAGGGCTATGGCGGCGGCGCGGGCGGCGCGGCAGCCGGGCGCACCGATCAGAACATCCCCATGAAGTGGGTGCTCGTCGGCTGCCTTGCCATCATCATCGCCATCATGCTCTCCCCGCCCCTGCACATGAACCTGCTCGGCGCGCTGCTGATCCTCGTGTTCGGGTTCCTCTTTTCCACCGTATCGTCGCAGCTGACCGGGGAAATCGGCTCGTCGAGCAATCCCATTTCCGGGATGACGGTGGCGACGCTGCTCCTCACCTGCCTGATCTTCCTCGTGGTGGGCTGGACCGGCGGTCCGTACTACGTGACCGCCCTATCGGTCGGCGCCATCGTCTGCATCGCCTCGAGCAACGCCGGCTCGACGTCGCAGGATCTGAAGACCGGGTTCCTGATCGGAGCCACGCCGCGGCTGCAGCAGATCGCGATCCTCGCCGGCGCGCTCGCCTCGGCCGTCGTGCTGGGGCCGATCCTGCTCAAGCTGAACGACGCCGCGACCGTGTACGTGCCGATCGCCCAGGTCGCGCCGGGGCTGCGCACCGACGCCGCCGCGCTCGGTGAGACCGCCGTGCTGCAGGGACCGCAGGCTCTGAAGGACGCCGGCAGCTACCGCGTGTGGCACAAGACGGACCTCGCGGGCGGCCCCGCCGGAAAATATCTCGTCGACGACGCCGGCAGGGCGGTCTACCTCGTCGACCCGGGAATCAACGGCAGCCACACGACGCGCCCCGACGGCACGCAAGTGCGCAAGTACGACGCGCCCAAGGCGGTGCTCATGTCCTACATCATCAAGGGCATTCTCGATCAGCAGCTGCCCTGGGCGCTGGTGATCTTCGGCGTGGTCATCGCGCTGGTGCTGGAGATGGCGAACGTGCCTTCGCTGCCTTTCGCGGTCGGCGTGTACCTGCCGCTCTCGTCCTCGGCGCCGATCTTCGTGGGCGGAATGGTGCGCTGGCTCGTAGACCGCCGCCGCAACCGGCTGCCGGCGTACGCCAACGCGAGCGAGGAGGAGCGCGCCGCGGCGGGCGACCGCAGCCCGGGGGTGCTGCTCGCCTCCGGCTACATCGCCGGCGGCGCGCTCGCCGGGATCCTCATCGCCTTTTCGGCCGGGGTGCTCGGCGATTTCGACAAGGCGGTCACCGCCTGGTCGGCCGCGCACAATCCGTTCTTCGAAGGCCGCGCCGCCGACCTCCTCTCTCTCTTGCCGTACGCCGCCCTCATCGTGCTGCTCTACTGGACGGCGAGGGAAGAGCCGGCACGCTGATGCGCTTCCTTTCGGCCGCGTTGCTGATCCCCTGCGCCGCGATCGCGGCCGAGGGAATGTGGCCCCTGGACAATCTGCCGGTCTCGCGCCTGAAGGCGCAATACAGTTTCACGCCGGGCAGGGATTGGGTCGATCACGTGATGCGCGCGTCGGCGCGCATCGCCGGCGGCTGCTCGGCGTCGTTCGTTTCCAAAGACGGCTTGGTGATGACCAATCACCATTGCGCCGCGCAGTGCCTCGCCCAGCTCTCGAGCGCGAAGAAGAATTTCATCGCCGACGGCTTCCTCGCGCGCGGCCGCGGGGAAGAAGTGCGCTGCCCGGAGATCGAGATCAACCGGCTGGAGAGAATCAGCGACGTGACCGACAAGGTCAAGGGCGCCGTCGCAGGCCTCGACGGCGAGGCGTTCAAGCTCGCGAAAAACGCCGTCGAGGCGAAATTGTCCTCGGCCTGCGTCGGCGCGGATCGGGAAACCGCGCGCTGCGACGTGGTCGATCTCTATCACGGCGGTCTCTACCATCTGTACCGCTATCGCCGCTTCCAGGACGTGCGCCTCGCCTTCGCCCCGGAGCTGGCGATCGCGTTTTTCGGCGGCGACCCGGACAACTTCAACTTCCCGCGCTACGACCTCGACATCGCGCTGCTGCGCGTCTACGAAAACGGCGGAACGGCGCGGCTGAAGGATTTCTTCCCGTTCAGCAAGGCGGGCGCCGAGGCGGGCGAGATGGTCTTCGTCAGCGGCCATCCGGGCTCGACCGAGCGACAGCTGACGATGTCGGAGCTGGAAACC
>WNER01000122.1_pt1 | contig 14955 bp, 10 predicted proteins | sample 5399921 | NCBI WGS metagenome assembly WNER01 (sample SAMN13153331, study PRJNA577476) | soil metagenome | isolation source: 20 cm grassland meadow soil 5 days after 1st rain plot 5 | place: USA:California | collected 2015-09-21 | reverse complement strand
ACGCCTCGATCTTCGAGAACCGCCACGCGCCCGCGAGCACGAAGAGCACCCCGACGCCGACCAGCACGGCGACGTCCAGCGCGACGCCGAAATGCGTCCTCCCGGTCAGCAGTCCGCGCACGCCGTCGACCCCGTACGTCAGCGGATCGACGCGGGTGAGCCCCGCCAGGACCGCGGGGAGCCCCTCGAGCGGATAGATCGCCCCCGAGAGAAAAAAGATCGGCATCACGAGGAAGTTCATCACCATCTGAAAGCCCTGCATCTCCTTGAGGCTCGACCCGATCGCGGTCGCGAGCGCCGAGAATATCACGGCGATCAGCCCGATGACGAGAAACGCGAGCGGCACGGCGATCCAGCTCACCGGTCGAAATCCTGCGATCAAGGTCACGACGAAAATCAGCGTGCCCTGCAGCACCGCGACTGTCGCGCCCCCCAAGGTCCGCCCGATCATGATCGCCAGGCGCGGCACCGGCGCGACCAGCGTCTCCTTGAGAAATCCGAACTGGCGGTCCCACAACATGGCGATCCCCGAGAACATGGCCGTGAACAGGACCGTCATCCCGATCACGCCGGGCGCCATGAACTGCAGATAGCTGCCTTCGCCGGCGCGCTGGAACACCGGCGCGAGGCCGAAGCCGAGCACGCCCAGGTACATGAGCGGGCCGCCGAGCGACGTCACGATCTGCACGCGCGAGCGCACGTACTTCTTCACCTCTCGCAGCCAGAGAATGAAGATGACGCTCATGCCGCTATCTCCGCCACACCCGCATGACCTGCCGCATCTGGTCCGCGGCGGTCGCGCTCTCGTCCCGGATGGTGGTGCCGGTGAGCGCGAGGAAGGCCGCCTCGAGCGAATCGCTGCCGGTTTGTGCCTTGAGCTCGGCCGACGAGCCGGTCGCGACGAGCCGGCCATGGTCGATCACGGCGATGCGGTCGGCCACACGGTCCGCCTCGTCCATGTAGTGGGTGGTGAGAAACACCGTCACGCCCTCGCTCGCCCGCAGGCTCTGCACGTGGCTCCACATCTGATTGCGGCTCTGCGGATCGAGCCCGAGCGTCGGCTCGTCGAGAAACAATACCTTCGGCGTGTGCAACAGCCCGCGGGCAATCTCGAGCCGGCGCTTCATGCCGCCGGAGAACGTCTTCACCAAGTCATTGCGCCGCTCCCACAGCTCGAACATCCGCAGCAGGGCTTCGCACCGCTCCCGCCGCGCGTGCCGTGGCACGTGGTACAGCACGCCGTGGATGTCCATGTTCTCCCACGCCGTGAGGTCGCCGTCGAGACTGGGATCCTGGAACACCACGCCGAATCGCTTGCGGACCTCGGTTGGATGTGCGGTCGGGTCGAGTCCGTCGAGCTCGAGCGAGCCGCTCGTCGGCCGCAGCAGGGTGGTGAGCATCTTGATGGTGGTGGTCTTGCCGGCCCCGTTCGGCCCGAGGAACGCGAAGATCTCGCCGGCCCGCACGTCGAACGAGACGTCGTTGACAGCCTTGACGTCGCCGAACGACTTGACGATGTGCTGGACGCGGATGATGGGACGATCGCTCACGACGCTAGAACACCACGGTCTGAATGGAGTGCGGCCGCGTAGTGATCTCGACCGAGGCCCCGCCGACGGTGAGGTTATACGGTCCGCCCTGTGCCGTGGGGTTCATGACGACCACGACCACCTTCCCGTCGTCGTTGACGAAGCCCGTCGTGAGCAGCATGCTGCGGCTCGGCGACGCCAGGATCCGGCGGGCGCCCGGACGGATGAACTTCGAGAAGTGGCCGATATAGTAGTACGAGTTGGTGTAGATCAGCGTGCCCGTTCGCGTGTCGGCATGGACCGGCGCAAAACAGAAGTTGCCGACGTGGTTGGGACCGCCCCGCTCATCGAGCAGAATGTTCCAGTCCGTCCAACCCTCGGTCCCCGAATTGAAATCGTGGATCATCGACCGCCCGTATGCCTCGCCCAGGCTCCAGCGGCCGTACGCCGTCGAGTCGAAGTTCGCCGGGGTGCCCTCGGTGAACAGGAGGTGCTTGGTCGGGTAGAGCTGGTGCACCAGCGCCACGTTGTCGTACATCTGCGTTCCACCCGACCAGTCTTCGTACCAGTGAAACGCGATCCCCCACACGTACTTCGCCGCCGCCGGATCGTCCAGGATCGTCTGGGCCCGCTGCACGATCAGGTCGCGGTTGTGGTCCCACACCATGACGTGGACGTCGCGCAGCCCCTGCTCCACCATCGCCGGGCCAAGATAGTTCTTGACGAAGTCTCGCTCGTCCGTCGCCTGATAGACGCACGACTCCCAGGTCTGAGTCGCCATCGGCTCGTTCTGGACCGTGATGCCCCAGATGGGCACGCCCGCCTGCCGGTAGCTCTTGATGAACTTCGTGTAATAGAGGGCCCACGCGCGGTAAAACTCCGGGCGCAGATGGCCGCCGTGCAGCATGTCGTTGTTGTTCTTCATGTATGCCGGCGGGCTCCAGGGACTGGCGAACAGCTTGAGCCGGTTGGCGGTCGCCGCCATGGCTCGCTTGATCAGCGGGATTCGGTAGCGCAAGTCATGCGCGATGGAGAACGACGTCAGGTCCTTATCGCCTTCCGTCACGTAGGTATAGCTCTCGCTCGAGAAGTCGCAGCTGTGGATGTTGGTCCGAGCCAGCGTATACCCGATCCCCCGGTCCGCGCTGTAGTAGGCGGCGATCAGTTCGTCCTGCCGGGCCGCGGGGAGCTTCGCGAACGTCTCGGCCGCGGCGTCGGTCAGGGCGCCGCCGATTCCGATGAACGGTTGGAATGTCTTCTTCGGATCGACAAAGACGTACACTTTCCCTTCCGACGTCGACTCGGATGGCCTGAACGCCAGCGTGTCGGTGGGGGTCAACCGAAAGCTGGTGCTCTCGGCCGTGGTATAGACGAGCACGCGCTTCCCCGGGAGCTGCAGAGCGGCCGCGGCAGCGGGACCGCTTGCAAGCAGCAGCAACAACCCTACGCGTGCAGGCGTCACGACTTGGGCGCGGCTGGTTTGGCCGCGTAGATGAACTCGTAGTAATCGCGCATGGTCAGGTCCGCGGCGGCCTCCTGGTCGGTGATCACGATCGCATCACGATGCAGCTGGAGAGCGCTGGCCGTCACCATACTGGTGACCGGTCCCTCGACGGCCTGGGCAATCGCCTTGGCCTTGTGCTTGCCGCTCGCCACCAACACCAGCTTGCGTGCGTCGAGGATGGTCCCGACACCCATGGTGATCGCGTAGACCGGCACGTCCTCTCGGGTGTCGAAGAACCGGGCGTTGTCGTCGATCGTCTGCTTCGACAGCGTCTTGAGCCGGGTGCGCGAGCTGAGCGAGCTCCCCGGCTCGTTGAACGCGATATGCCCGTCCGAGCCGATGCCCAGGATCTGCAGGTCGATCCCGCCGCACTCCCCAATGCGCTGCTCGTACCACTGGCAGAAGGCCGGGTAATTGCTGGTGGTGCCCGAAGGGATGTTGATGTTGTGCCGGGGGATGTTGACGTGCTGGAAGAAGTGCTCGTGCATGAAGTAGTGGTAGCTCTGCGGGTGATTCATGGGCAGGCCCACGTACTCATCGAGGTTGAACGTCGTGACCCGGGAGAAATCGATCTGCTCGGCCTTGTGCAGCCGCACCAGCTCCTGGTACAGGCCGAGCGGGGTGGATCCGGTCGCCATGCCGAGCACGGCATTGGGCTTGGTGTTGAGCACCTCGACGACGATCTGCGCCGCCGTCCTGCTCATCTCCTCGTAGCTTCGCTGAATGATCACTTCCATGGAGAGCCCTTTCAGCTCGCCGTTTCCCAGCGCCGAGCCCGGTCCAGCGCCTTGCGCCACCCGGCCTCGAGCAGCTTGCGCCGAGCGGGTTGCATCGCGGACATGAAGCGGCGATCCACCTGCCACTGGGCCGCGATCTGTCGCTGGTCCGTCCAGTAGCCCACGGCCAATCCCGCGAGATACGCCGCGCCCAGCGCGGTCGTCTCGGTGACTTTAGGCCGCACCACGGGAACGCCCAGCAGATTCGACTGGAACTGCATCAACAGATTGTTGGCAGACGCACCGCCATCCACCCGCAGCTCCTTGAGCCTGATCTTCGCATCGGCTTCCATTGCCCGCAGCACATCCGCCACCTGAAACGCGATGCCCTCGAGCGCCGCGCGCGCGATATGCGCCGCCGTGGTGCCGCGCGTGAGGCCGGCGAGCAGGCCGCGCGCGTATTGATCCCAGTGCGGCGCGCCCAGGCCGGCGAACGCGGGGACGAGGTACACGCCCTCGGGATCGGTCACCTGCGCGGCCAGGGCTTCCACCTCGGACGACGACTTGATGATCCCGAGGCCGTCGCGCAGCCACTGCACCACCGCCCCGGCGATGAAAATGCTGCCTTCCAGCGCGTACTCGGTGCGCTTCCCGATGCGCCAGGCCACCGTGGTCAGGAGATTGTTCCTGGAGGCGATCGGCTTCGCTCCCGTGTTCATGAGCATGAAGCAGCCGGTGCCGTAGGTGTTCTTCACCATCCCGGGCTGGGTGCACGCCTGGCCGAACAGCGCGGCCTGCTGGTCGCCCGCCATCCCGGCGATCGGGATCCGACCGCCGAGCAGCGTGGTCTCGCCGTACACTTCGCTTGAGGAGCCGACGGCCGGCAACACCGAGCGCGGGACGCCGAACAGCTTGAGCAGCGCGTCGTCCCAATCGCCGGTGCGAAGGTTGAAGAGCATGGTGCGCGACGCATTGCTCGGATCGGTCACGTGCACGCGGCCGCCGGTGAGATTCCACACCAGCCACGAGTCCACGGTGCCGAACGCCAGCTTGCCGGCCTTCGCCCTGGCGCGCGCGCCCGGCACGTTGCGCAGCAGCCACTCGAGCTTCGTGCCGGAGAAGTACGCGTCGACCACGAGCCCCGTCTTGCGCTTGATCAGTGGCGCCAGCCCGCGGGCCTTCAACCGATCGCACGCGGCGGCCGTGCGGCGATCCTGCCACACGATCGCATGGTGCACCGGCTCGCCCGTCGCGCGGTCCCAGACCACGGTCGTTTCCCGCTGATTCGTGATCCCGATGGCGGCGATGTCGGCCGCGGTCAGCCCGGCCTTCGCCACGGCTTCCTTCGCCGTGTGCAGCTGTGTGGCCCAAATCTCCCTGGCGTCGTGCTCGACCCAGCCCGGCTTGGGAAAGATCTGGCGAAACTCCTGCTGCGCCGACGCGACGACATTGCCGCTATGATCGAACACGATGGTGCGCGAGCTCGTCGTGCCCTGGTCCAGGGCGAGGATGTGCTTCATGCCGGCCAATACGCCCGATAGACCAGCGCCGCGATCAGGCCGCCGACGATCGGTCCGACCACCGGTATCCACGCATAGCCCCAATCGGAGCCGCCCTTTCCCGCAACCGGCAGCAGCGCGTGCGCGAGGCGGGGACCCAGGTCGCGGGCCGGGTTGATGGCGTACCCGGTAGGCCCACCCAACGACAGGCCGATGGCCCACACGAGGATACCGACCAGGAACGGGCCGAACCCCGCGTCCCAGCCGTGTACCGGGTTGAGATTCTTCGGCGTCAGGATGGCCAGCACACCCAGCACCAACAGGAAGGTGCCGATGACCTCGGTGAGCAAGTTCGCAGTCGTATTGCGGATGGCGGGGGCGGTGCAAAACACGGCCAGCTTCCCAGGCTGGCTCTCCGTGACAGGCCAGTGCGGCAGGTAGGCGAGCCAGACGATCGTGGCACCGAGAAACGCACCGAGCATTTGTGCCGCGATGTAGCCGGGGACCGAGGCCCACGCGAACTTGCCGATGGAGGCGAGGCCGATGGTCACCGCGGGGTTCAGGTGCGCGCCGCTGAAGCTACCGACGGCATACACCGCGACCGCGACGCCGAAGGCCCAGCCCGCGGTGATGACGATCCACCCGGCGTTCTGGCCTTTGGTTTTGGCGAGCACCACGTTGGCGACCACGCCATCGCCCAGGATGATCAACAGCATGGTCCCCAGCAGCTCTGCGAGAAAAGGCGGCATAAGGTCGATTGGGAAGCGGCGAAGCTATCAGGGCGGCGGCGGCTTGTCTACACCGATGATCACAGCCTGAACAGGTAGCTCAACTTGACGAAGAACGCGTCGTCCGTCCGCGTGAGGCCGCGGAACCGGAATGCGTCCTGGTCCACCATGTCGCTGCCGTACCCCGCGAACACTACCGTCCCCGGGACCGGTTGATAGCTGAGCAGCACGTCGGCGTGGAAGAGATTGCTGTGCGAAGCGGCGGAGCGAGTCAGGCCGCCCGGTCCGCTGATGAGAATCGGCGCACCGGTGCGGGAGTCGTCGCGCAGCGAGTCGGTCTTGTCCTGGATGTACTGGCCCACCACCCGTACGAACAGCGGACGCGAAACCTGGTATTCGACCTTGGCCCGGAGCACGCGACCGACGTTCACTAGGCTGCCGTCGGTGCGGCGGTTCACCTGCTGCCAGAAGTAGCTGACGCTGTTGCGGAGCCGCTCCGTGGGGCGGTACGACACGTCCACGCTCAGCAGTCGCAGATCGGCCGAGGCCCACTCGAAGAAGTTCTCATCGTGGCCTTGCAGAAAAAACCCGCTGCCACTGAAATGCTTCCACTGTGGCGTCCCGATCTGGACGATGTATTCGCCGTTCGTGATCGTCGGCTGTCCCGTGAACGGCACCGTGTCGAGGCCGCCGCCGGCGAGCGGCACTTCCAGACTGTCGCCGGCATAGAGAGCGGAATCGTAGCCGAACGATTCCACGAAGTATCCCGCACCCACGTTCCAGCCGCCGCGCAGCGTCGCGTTGCCGTTGAAGTGCAGCTTCTTGTCCTGCAGGTGACGCCCATGAATGAAATTCTGGTACTGCCAGATGCCGTCCACCAGGATGTCGCCGGTGAACCGCTGCAGCCATGCGCCGGGCCCCCCGTAGGCCGTATAGCTCGGATCGACATACGAATGCACGATCCCCGCCCGGCCGATGAATCCGCTGGCGTCGCGAAACTGGTCCGAGATGCCGGCGAACACACTGCGCAGACCCCAGATGCGATGCTGAATCGTGAACTGGGTCAACCACAGCGGCGCGGTCGTGGTCACGCCGCCGGTCCGCGTGCGGCTGCCGGCGAGCTGCAGGTTCAGTCCGTAGATCTCCTTGAAGACCAGTCGACTGTCGACCTCCGCCACACGGTTGTAGTCGCCGCCCTCGATCCGATCGGTGTAAACCAACCCGACGCGTGACCCTCGGCCCAGACTGCGCTGGGCCCGCAGAATGTTGAAAATGGGGTTGTCCGTGCCGGACGCGGACGCGAACTTCTGGTCCACCGCCGAGAGCAGGCCGAGGTCGGTGCCGAAGGTGGTCCCGGTGAGCTTGACCGCGGCGATTGGTTGGACGATACGACGTGTATAGATGAGGTTCTGGGGCACCTGAAACAGCTCGCTGCCTTCTAAGAAGAACGGCCGCTTCTCCGGAAAGAACAGCGCCTGGCGCGGATCGAACGCGAGCTGGCCTGCGTCCGACTCGACCTGCGAAAAGTCCGGCTTGATCGTGCCGTTGAGGGTGAGGTTATCCGAGACGCCCCAGCGGACATTGCCGCCCACCTGCGGGTCTCCTACGTCGTACCGATAGCCCCGGGTGAGAGTGGGAGCACCGCTCGCTTTCCCGGTCGCCTCCGGGTTCAAGTCCACCACGAGACCGCGATGCATGCCGCTCAGCCCAACCAGGTTGCCCGCCTGCCCGATGAACGTCGCGCTCGCGCGGCGCGCCGGGTACCAGGAATCCTCGACGCCCGAGTGCTGGACCTCGCGCACGATGTTCAGCTTCCAGTCCTGCGGCTGGCGCGGTTGATAGCGGAGGCTCTTGAACGGGATGCGCACCTCGACTTCGTATCCCCAATCGGTGACGCGCCCGCGCGACTGAAACACGAAGTCGGGACTCAGGTCGGGGTGCTCCCGTCCCACCACCGCGCCGCCGATGAAGCCGCTCGCGGTGACGTTGGCTCCCTCGATCAACGAGCCATCGCCCTGCACGCCGAGCGGATTCACGGCAAACATCAAGGCCTGCTTCCCGTCGTGAAACGTGCCGAGCAGGATCTGCACGTTGTCGTCGCCGAAGATCTGGTCGCGATTCGCCAGGGTCATCGTGGGACGGCCGTGCTGCTCGAAGGCACGAATGCCGAAATAGATCGCCGTGGACGAGTACCAGACCAGCACCTGAGTGGAGTCCGCGGCGGGGAGGCCGTCGTTCGGGGCGTACTGCGAAAACCCCGTCAACAGGGCGGCGTGGGCCCACACGGAGTCGGCGAGGGCGCCGTCGATGACGACATCACCCTCCACCCGTGGAATCCGCACGTCGAGCTGATGCTCCCGGCCCGAGTACGTCGGCGCCGGGTCGCAGCAATGGAGCAGGGCGACCACCGCGAGGAGCATGTCGGGATAAGTATGGCGGCCCAGTCGTCGCCCGGATACTGGCCGGAGTTAGGAGTGTGTCAGAGCCGGGACTGGTTGTGCCACCGGCGGCGCGGCGCTATCAATTCACGATGGCTCGCCTGTTCTGGCTGACCGTCATGGCGGCATTTGTCGCCGCGCTGCTCGCAGGCGCCTCGTGGGCCGCCGCCCTCTCGGCCGTGGGCACGCTGCTCGGCGCGCCCCCGCCGGAGATGGGGAAGCAATCCACCACATTGCTCTGGCAGGGCGCGCCCCAACTGGCCGGGCACCCGCGCGTGTGGCGTTTCGCGTTCGGGCCAACCGTGATCCCGGGCGCGCCCACGGTGCGCATCTACGTGTCGCCGTTCGGCCAGGTGGTGGCGACTGACCCGGCCGATCTGGCGGAGCGCGTAAAGGCGCTGCATCCGTATTGACATCAAGGGAACACATGAACGCCTTCCGTTCCATCCCCGGACTCGCGTTGCTCGCGTCCGCGCTCGCCGTCCCGCTCGCCGCGCAAGGGCCCGAGGAGCACGGCGGCCACGGGGAGCGGCTGGGCCACGTGCGGTTCGCGACATCCTGCCGTGGCGCCGCGCGGCGCGAGGTCGAGCACGGCGTCGCCTATCTGCACTCCTTTTGGTACGAGAGGGCGACCGAGACCTTCACGGCCGCGGCCGTGGTAGATTCGAGCTGCGCCATGGCCTTCTGGGGTCAGGCGATGAGCCTGCTGCACCCGCTCTGGACCCCGCCCTCTTCCGCGGACGCGAAGGCGGCGCTCGCGGCGATCGACCGCGGCGTCGCCGCGGCTCGAACGGCACGCGAGCGCGACTATCTGGGCGCGATCCGCGCGTACTACGTCGACTTCGACCGGACGGATCCCAAGACCCGGCTGGACCGCTACGCGCTGGCGATGGACACGGTGCAACGCCACAGCCCGTCGGACCGCGAGGCGGCGATCTTCTACGCGCTCGCCCTCATCGCGGTGGGACAGGCGAACGCCACTGACACGACGTTCGCCTACCAGAAACGCGCCGACTCGATTCTCGAGCCGCTGTTCCGCCGTGAGCCCCGCCACCCGGGGCTCGCCCACTACCTGATCCACACGAACGACGTGCCGCAGCTCGCGGCGCACGGCTTGGATGCCGCGCGGCGCTACGCCGAGATCGCGCCCGACGTCCCGCACGCCCAGCACATGCCGTCACACATCTTCACGCGGCTCGGGGCCTGGGACGACGCGATCGCGTCGAACACCCGCTCGGCGGCGGCCGCGCGCGCCTACGAAGTCGAGCGAGGGCTCACCGCCATGTGGGACCAGCGGACCCACGCCCTCGATTACCTGACGTACGCGTACTTGCAGCAGGGGCGTGACACCGCCGCGCGCCGCGTCGCGGCGGAGGCCGCAGCCGCTCCGGCTGGTTTTCCGGCCGGCTCCCTCCCGCACGAGTATGCCGGCGCCGCCATTCCGGCCCGTGTCGCCCTCGAGCGCAGCGCGTGGGACGAGGCCGCGCGGCTCACCGTGCATCCCGCCCCCGAATGGCCCGCCGCCGAAGGCATCACACATTTCGCCCGCGCGATCGGCGCGGCGCGGGGCAACGACAGCGCTGCGGCCCGCCAGGAGCTGCTCGTGCTCGGACGGATCGACAGCGCGCTCACGGCGAGCGGGGGTCCGCAGGCGTACTGGGCCGGACAGGTGGCCATCCAGCTGCTCGCGGCGAAGGCATGGCTCGACCTCGTAATGGGAGACACGGCCGCCGCCATCCTCCACGCACGGCAGGCGGCTGACCGCGAGGACGGCACGCAGAAGCACCCCGTGACGCCCGGGCCCGTCCTTCCCGCCCGCGAGCTCGAGGGCGACCTACTCCTATCGGTAGGGAAGCCCACCGAGGCCGCGCAGGCCTATGCGGCGACGCTGGCGCTCTCGCCCAACCGCGCCCGCAGCCTGTTCGGCCTGGCGCGCGCCGCCGAGCGCACGGGCGACATGGCCACCGCTCGCGCGAAGTATCGCGAGTTCCTGGACCTCATGGCCAAGGGCGATGGCGCGCGGCCCGAGGTCGCGATCGCCCGCCGCGCCGTGGCGAGCCGGTAGCGGGTCGCGACAATCACGTGAAATACAGGAGGACAGCATGCGTCGGATCTCCGCAGTCACCGTCTTGACACTCACGATCCTCGGCCTGCCCGCACTGGCCGTGACACAAGAGGAGCCGGTCCACGCCGTCAGCGGCGGCGGGATCTCGGCTCCAGGTTGGCAGGGCGCGGTGGACGCCCGGGACGCGGCGCGAGGACGGACGGTCAGTGACGCCAAACTCGCGAAGCAGGGCGACGCGCTCCACGTGACCACCGGCCCCGCGGCGATCTACTGGAACCCGGCCAACACGGCCCAGGGCGACTATACGGTCAAGGCGACCTTCACCGAGCCCAAGTACATGAACTTGAACGATCACCCGCACCCCTACGGCGTCTTCATCGGCGGGACCGACCTGGGCACCGACCACGAGAATCTGTTGTACTGTGAGGCGTACGGGAACGGGACCTTCATCGTGCGGGGGTTCGGGCCCGCACCCTTCAGGATGAACGGGCGAGAGGGCGAGGCGAACGCCGCGGTGCACCGGGCGGCGGCGCCGGGCCAGCCCGTCACGCAGGACATCGCGCTGTCGGTGAAAGGGGACAAGGTGACCTGTCTCATCAACGGCACGGTCGTCGCCACCTACGCCAGGGCCGACGTCGTGGCGCCGGGGAAGCTCAAGTCCACCGACGGCATTTACGGGATCCGCTTCGCGCACAACACGGAGGGCCTGGTGACGGGGCTGACGGTGACCCGGCCGTAGCACCACCGCCGTCATGAACGCCGTCACCGCACTGCTCACGCTCGGCCTCGCCTGGCTCAGCCAGGGCACGGACGTCGCCCGCTGGGAGCGCGAGGCACGCAACGTCACCATCATCCGCGACGATTGGGGCATCGCGCACGTCTATGGGAAGACCGACGCCGACGCGGTGTTCGGGATGGAGTACGCCCAGGCCGAGGACGACTTCAACCGCGTCGAGACGAACTACCTGAACGCGCTCGGCCGGCTCGCCGAAGCCGATGGCCCCGCCGCGATCTATAGCGACCTGCGGATGAAGCTCTTTATCGAGCCCGACTCGCTGCGGGCGCAGTATCGCCGCAGCCCGGCCTGGCTCCGGCGCCTGATGGACGCCTTCGCCGACGGGCTGAACTTCTATCTCCATACGCACCCGGAGGTGAAACCGCGCGTGATCACACGCTTCGAGCCGTGGATGGCGCTGTCATTCACCGAAGGGAGCATCGGGGGTGACATCGAGCGCGTGGAGCTCGCGGACCTCGCGGCGTTCTACGGCGGCGCGCCGGCCGGCGCGCCGCTCCCGGGGGGCGACGGTTCAACCCCCGAGGGGGGTGGGTCCAACGGCATCGCCATCGCGCCGAAGCTCACGCGAGACCACCATGCGCTCCTGTGGATCAATCCGCACACGTCGTTCTACTTTCGCTCCGAGCTGCAGATGGCGAGCGACCAGGGCCTCGATGCGTACGGCGCGGTGACGTGGGGGCAGTTCTTCGTGTATCAGGGGTTCAACCCGACCTGCGGCTGGATGCACACCTCGAGCGGGGTGGACAACATCGACGAGTTTCTGGAAACGGTGGTGCAGCGCGGCGGCCGGACCTACTACCGCCACGGCGATCGCGAGCTGCCGGTCCGCGCCCGCACGCTCACCGTCCTCTTCAAGACCGACACCGGCTTGGCGCGGCGGAGCTTCACCGTCTACTACACCGCGCACGGACCCGTCGTCCGCCGCCAGGGCGACCGGTGGGTGACCGTTGCTCTGATGCAGAGCCCGGTCAACGCCCTGATTCAGTCCTATACACGCACCAAGGCGCGAGACTACGCGGCGTTCCGCAGGATCATGGAGCTGCACACCAACTCGTCCAACAACACGGTCTTCGCCGACGCCCGAGGGAACATCGCCTACTTCCATTCGAACTACATCCCGCGACGCGACACCGCGTTCGATTGGACCGAGCCGGTGGACGGCAGCAGCCCCGCCACCGATTATCGTGGCGTTCTCTCCTTCGACGAGACGCCCAACGTGGTCAACCCCGCGGTGGGGTGGGTGTACAACTCGAACAACTGGCCCTGGTCGGCTGCCGGTCCCGACAGCCCGAGGCGGGCGGACTACCCCCGCTACGTGGAGACCGGCGCGGAAGAGACGGCGCGCGGCTACCACGCCTTGCGGCTGCTCGCGCGCCCCACATCCTGGACGATGCACGCGCTCGTGGCCGCGGCATTCGACTCCTACCTCCCCGCCTTCGAGCGCATGCTGCCGCCGCTCGTCCGTGCCTACGACCGCCTCCCGGCTGCGGACTCGCTCCGGGAGAGGCTCTCCGATCAGCTCGCAGAGCTGCGCGGCTGGGATTATCGCTGGGGAGCCGGCTCCGTGGCGACGTCCCTGGCCGTGTTCTGGGGCAGCGACCTGCTGCGGCGTGTCGCGGACGAAGCGCGCAAGTCGGGCATGTCCGCCGTGAGCTACGCCGCGGACCGGACCACCGACGCAGAGCTGCTCGCGTCGCTCGCTGCGGCCACAGCGCGCCTCACCACGGACTTCGGGACGTGGCGGACGCCGTGGGGGGAGATCAACCGGTTCCAGCGGCTCGACGACGCAATCGCGCCCCGTTTCGACGATGCACGGCCCAGCGTCCCCGTGCCGTTCACCTCGTCGGTCTGGGGATCGCTTGCTTCGTTCGCTGCGCGCGCCTACCCCAACACCAAGCGGTGGTATGGCACGAGCGGCAACAGCTTCGTGGCCGTGGTCGAATTCGGCGACAGCGTGCGGGCCGAGGCGGTCACGGCGGGCGGCGAAAGCGGCGACCCGCGCTCAGTCCACTTTTCCGACGAGGTGGAGCGCTACGTCACAGGCAGCTTGAGGGATGTGTACTTCTACCGCCCGCAGCTGGTGGGGCATACGGAGCGAGAGTACCATCCCGGCGGGGTCTAGTCAGGGTACCAGTTCTTGTCCCAGGCATGCGCCTCGAGCTTGGAAAGGAGCCCTGCGGACAACGGGCCCTTGGCCGACGCCGCGGCGTTCTGGCGCACGTGCGCCGGGCGGCGCATCCCAGGAATCACCGTCGACACCGCCGGTGACGAAACACAAAACCGCAACGCCAGCTCCGGCAGCGTCTCGACCTCCTCACCGAGCAGCTGCGCCAGCGCCATGCTGCGGCGCTCCGCCTCGGCGCGACGGTCGCCGCTGAAGTACCCCTCGCGCCAGTCGCCGGAAGGAAACACCGTCGTAGATCGGATCTGGCCGGTGAGCGCGCCTTCGTCGAACGGTACTCGGACGATGATCCCCAGCGGCTTGGTCCGTGCCAGCCCGAACAGCGCCGTCTCGGGCGAGCGATCGTAGATGTTGTAAATGACCTGGGCGGTCTCGAACAGCGGATTCTGGAGCACGCGCAGCGCGGTCTCGGGCGCATGGTCGTTGATCGAGATCCCCCAATGCAGCACCTTCCCTTCGCGTTTCAGGCGGACCATCTGCTCATAGCACGCCGTCCACTCCGGATCGTCCAGCCAGGCGTCGTGCCAGACATGGAGCTGCTGCAGCGACAGGGCCTCGACGCCGAGATTCTTGAGCGACGTTTCCGTGCTCGCCGCCACGTGTCGAGCGGGGAACACGGCCGTGAGCGGCCGATTCGCCCTCCCCGGCCATTCGTTGTTGAGCGGCGGCACTTTGGTGGCGACCCGGACGCGACCGGCGCGGATCTCGTCGCGCAGCACCTCGCCGATCAGGCGCTCGCTGTGTCCGGTACCGTACGCCAGCGCGGTATCGAAGAACGTGACGCCCTGGTCCACGGCCGCGTGCAGCGCCTCCCGTGCCATGGCATCGTCGACGCCGCGCCACATGTCGGCGCCGAGCCCCCAGCCGCCGAAGCCGATCTCGCTGACGGTGTAGCCGGTGGGGCCCAGGGTGCGACTTTTCACGCGCGCTCCTCTCGAGGACGGCTCTAACAATCGCCTCCCGGCGGTCGGCATGCCATGAACGCGGTGGGCGACCCGGCGGTGCTGTACCTCAAGGCGGTCGGCCGCTGACTGCGACCGTTCGGCCGCGCGCGGGCCGCCGCACGACCTGAAAAGTGTGGCGCTGACGCCACGACGTCTCATCTTGCGCACCCCACGTGACGGGGGCGAGACTGCGAAGTGGTCCGGTCGGCCTCCCTCTCTTGTCTGATGTTCGTCGTCGCGGCCGCGAGCTGCGGCGACAACGGCACCGAGCCGCCCGTTGGCCCGCCGGGATTGACGATCGTCAGCGGCGCCGGCGCGAACGACACCATTGATGCCCGCTTGGTCCAGGCCCTGGTCGTGGAAGTCCACACGCCCGCGGGCCGCGGCGTGCCCAACGCCGTCGTGCGCTTCACCTCCTTGTCTGCCCGGCGTCCCGACGGATGGACGACCCCCGGAGTGCTGGTGGGTCGGCTGACGGACGCGACCCTCACCTCCCTCGTCGTCGATACGACGGACGCGAATAGCAGGGCGACGGCGTTAGTGCAACTTGGATC
>WNER01000121.1_pt1 | contig 14987 bp, 12 predicted proteins | sample 5399921 | NCBI WGS metagenome assembly WNER01 (sample SAMN13153331, study PRJNA577476) | soil metagenome | isolation source: 20 cm grassland meadow soil 5 days after 1st rain plot 5 | place: USA:California | collected 2015-09-21 | reverse complement strand
CGCGGCCTTCCGCGCGGCGCGGGTGCGGCGCATGATCCACGGGCACACGCACCGCCCCGGCGTGCACGAGATGCGCATCGACGGCGCGCCGGCCGAGCGGATCGTGCTCGGCGCCTGGTACGAGCAGGGGAGCTACCTCGCCTGCGAGCAGGGAAAATACGAGCTGCACGCGCTGCCGCGCCCCGCTTGAGCGGCGGCAGCGCCGCGTGCAGCCTGTGGTCGCGTCAGTTCTGTGACGGAGGCGGTGTGTCGGCGCCCGGCGGTCCGCCGTGGCCGAAATGCTCGTGCATCATCTCGTGGTGCATCTCCTGCAGCGTCTGGAACTTCTTCAGCTGCGCCTCGGATAGCACCGGCGTGAGTTTCTGCAGGGTCTCCTGCTGAATCTGCTGGTGGAGCGCCTTCATCTGCTCCCAGTCGGGCTTCGTGCCGGACGCCTTGGCCTGCTCGTGCGCGGCCCGGATCTTGGCGTGCTCGGCCTCGAGCACCGCCTGCACCTGGGCCTTCTGCGCGTCGGTGAGGTCGAGGAGCGTGGCGAGCTTGTCGAGATGCGCCGCGGCGTTCGGCGGCGGAGCGGTGGGCGTCTGGGCACAGAGCGCGCCGGCCCACAGCAGGGCGAGGGCAAACACAGTGGCTTTCATCGGGGGTCTCCTTGGCTCAAGTGTGACGGGTCTAAAGTCCGCGTGTCGGCATGTCGGTCCCTTTAGGGTACTTCATAGCTAACGGGCCAGCGCCGCCGCCGGCGGTGAGCAATCGTGAGCGAGTGTGACGGGGCTCAACGTGCGCTAAGGCCGTGCCGGCGCGTGCGACGAGCCGTGCCTCCCGTGCGGTGCGCGGCTCTTGTCAGCCCACCGCGGCCCGCGGCAGCAGCAGCTCCGCTTCGAGTCCCCCGGCCGCGAGGTTGCGCAGGCTCAGCGTGCCGCCATGGGCCTGCGCGATGTCGCGCGCGATGGTGAGCCCGAGCCCAGTCCCGCCGCTGTCGCGGTTGCGCGAGGACTCGAGGCGGTAGAAGGGCTCGAACACCCGCTCGAGCTCCGCATCCGGAATGCCCGGACCCGCATCGCGCACCCGGATCGCCACCACCGGACCGTCCTCGAGCTCGATGTCGGCGCGCGAGCCGAACTTGATGGCGTTGGCGACCAGGTTGGTGAGGCAGCGCTTGAGCGCCTGCGGCTTAGCTGGGAGCGGCTCGCCGGCGCGGCCTGCCACGCTCACCTTCCCGCCCATGTCGGCGAACTCCTCGCGCACCTTGCCGACGAGCGCGTTGAGGTCCACGGGCGCCGCCGGCTCGCCGTCCTCGACGCCCCGGAACAGCGCCAGCGCCTCGCGCACCATGGCCTCCATCTCGTCGAGCTCGCGACCGATGCGCGCCTCGAGCGGCGGGTTGTCGAGCGTCTCCACCTGCAGGCGCAGCCGGGTGAGGGGTGTCTTCAGGTCGTGCGACATCGCGGCGAGCACCCGCGTGCGGCTGTCGAGGTAGCGGCGGAGCCGATCCTGCATGGTGTTGAAAGCACGCGCCGCATGGCGGAGCTCGCGCGCGCCGAGCTCGGGAAGCGGCTCCGTGCGCGCGTCGCGGCCGACGCGGTCGGCCGCCCGGGCCAGCGCCGAGAGCGGCCGGGTGATGCTGCGCGCCGTGACGTAGAGCACGATCACGAGGATGAGCACCAGCAGCGTCAGGTTGAACAACAGGTGCCGCGGCAGCGACACGACGCGGGACATGCGGATCACCCTGAAGGGCACCGTGCCGCCGTCGGGCAGGCGCACGCTCACATCGTAGCGCTGCGCGCCCGGCCCCCGGGGAGCTACCTCGTGCGCTCCGAGAAAGGGCGCCGACACTGCAATCGCCGGCGGCGCCGCGGCCGGCGTGGCGCGCACCTCGACCGCGTAGCCCGGACCGAGCGCCGCGCGCACCTGATCCCGGAGGCTCCGGTCGAAGTCCGTCAGCACTGGCAGAGGAATGAAGCTGTGCGGGCCGGGCTCGGGGCCGCGCTCAGGGCCGCGCGCGGGGCCACCGGGTGGTCCGGGCGGCGGGTGTGCCGGGTCACCCGGCGGCATGAGCGGCCAATGCCCTCGCTCGGGTGGCGCCGCCAAGAGCCTCTCGACCGCCCCGGCGCGCTCGGCGGGGCTCAAGGGCTGGAGCATCAGAGTGGTCTCCGCCACCCGGCGCGCCCACTCGCGCACGCTCCACTGCTGTACGAAGCGCTCGTGCTCCTGGGCGATGAGAAAGAGCGCCGCCACCTCCGCGAGGACCACGGCGCAGACCGTGGCGGCGAGCAGCCGTCCGAAGAGTGATTGCGGCCAGAGCGGGAGGCGCATCGTCGCAGAGCCGGAGCCTAGTCGGACGCCACCGCTACGCCGACCACGTAACCCTCGCCGTAGACGGTCTTGATGATCTGCGGCGCGCGCGCGTCGTCGCCGAGGATCTGCCGCAGGCGGCTGACGCGCACGTCGATGCTGCGATCGAAGGGATCGGCGTCGCGGCCGCGCAGCAGCTCCGTCAGCTGGGCGCGGCTCAGCACGCGGTTGCCGGCCGCGAGCAGTATCGCGAGCAGTCGGTACTCGGCGCCGCTGAGCGCGACCTCCCGGCCGGAGGTCTCTTTCAGGGTGCGGGTGACCGTGTCGAGCCGCCAGCCGCCGAAGGAGAAGCCGCGGACGCTCTCGGGGCTCGGATCGCGGGGCGCGTGAGCGGTGCGGCGCAGGATCGCCTTGATCCGTCCGAGGAGCTCGCGTGGATTGAAGGGCTTCGGCAGGTAATCATCCGCGCCGAGCTCGAGCCCGACGATGCGGTCGACGTCCTCGCCGCGCGCGGTCAGCATGATGATCGGCACCTGCGAGCGGCTGCGGAGCTCGCGGCAGAGCGTCAGCCCATCCTCCCCCGGCAACATCAGATCGAGCACCAGCAGATCCACGTGCGAGCGCTCCATGACGCGGCGCATTTCCTTTCCGTCCGCGACGGCGGTGGTGCGGAAATCGTGCTTCTCGAGATACTGGGCCAGCAGGCCGCGGATCTCGCGATCGTCGTCGACGATGAGAAGATGGGGGCGCTCGCTCATCTTAGCTTCGCGGGCTGGCTGCGCCCGAGGATACTTCCGCCATGGAGTTCCTGACAGCGAATGCGGGCGCGAGTTTGTAAGCGACTGTAGGCCTGGTGCTGCAGCAGCCTTCAGACCTCTGGCGCCCGCTCGAGGGGGCCCGAGTGAAAACGCAGCAGCCGGTCGGCGGTTGTCGCGAGCTGCGCCTCGCGCGAGGCGAGCGCCTCGAGGCGGCTCCGCCACTCCTGCGGGGCGGCCGTGCGCGCGAAGTCGATGTACAGCTCGAAGTGGCGCGCCTCGGAGGCCGAGAGCTCCTCGTACAGCCGCTCGAGCGGCGGCGGCACGTGCGGGGCGAGGAGCGCAAAGCGCTCCGCCGAGCGCGCCTCGATCAGCGCCGCGGCGAGCAGCAGATCGAGCTTGCGGTCGGGCTCGCCGCTGCGCAACACCGAGCGCAGTCCATGCGCGTAGCGGCCGGGGCGCTGCCGCGCGAACGCGACCCCGAGTGCGCCGAGGGCCTTCTGCACCTGCTCGAAGTGCCTGAGCTCCTCGCGCGCCAGGCGCGAGAGCGCGAGCGCGAGACGAGTGTCCTCGGCGTACGCGAACATGAGCGCGAGCGCGCTCGAGGCGGCTTTCTTCTCGCAGTTGGCGTGATCGAGCAGCAGCTCCGGCAGATGGCTCAGCGCGTCCTCGACCCACGCCGGCGGGGTGGGCGCCTCGAGGATCGAGGCGCGGTCCGCCGCGGCCGGCGCGGGAGCGGCCGCAGCGCTCATCCCGAGATCCCGCGCGCCAGCCACGCATCGAGCGTGTGCTGCAGCGCCTCGGCCGCCTCCTCCGCCGTCGCGATGCGATCCGCCGGCGTCTTCGCCAGCAGCCGCTCGAGGAGCGGCTGCACGGCCTCGAACTGCGCCGGCAGCTGCGGGATCGGCTCCTTGCGGTGCTTGTAGACGATCGCCATCGGGTTCTCGGCGCGGTAGGGCTTCTGGCCGGTGAGCATCTCGAAGAGGATGACGCCGAGGCTGTAGAGGTCGCTGCGCGCATCGAGCGGCTCGGCGTGGCCCTGCTCCGGGCTCATGTAGTGCGGCGTGCCGAAGATGGTACCGCTGTCGGTGAGGTCGAGCGCGAGCGCCAGGTCCTTGGAGAGGCCGAAGTCGATCAGGGCGACGCTGCCGTCGTGGCGCAGCATGATGTTGCCGGGCTTGAGATCCCGATGCAGCACTCCCGCGCCGTGGACGGCGGCGAGCGAGCGAGCGATCGCGGCCGCGAGCCGCAGCGCCTCTCGCGGTGCGAGCGACGCGCGCATCCGCCGGCGCAGATCGCCGAGCTCGAAGTACTCCATCACGAGCCACGCATGCTCGTCGCTGACCCCGAGGTCATGCAGGCGCACCACCGCCGTGCTGTTGATGCGCTGGGCGAGCTCGTACTCCTGCAGGAAGCGCTGGAACATGTCGACGGGCTGGCTCTCCTCGTCCTGGCGGTCGCGCGCGACCTTGAGCGCCACCAGCCTCCCGGCGCGCTCGCTCTCGCCGACGAACAGATCGCTCGTGGGGCCCGACGCCAGGCGGCGGATGAAGCGATAGCCGCGGATGAAGGCGTCGCCGAAGCGCTGGGTCTCGCGTCCCGCGCGGCTGCTGCGCCAGACGGCCCGGGCCAGCGCCTGACGCTGCTCCGCCGCCACCAGCACCTGCGCGAAGGTGTCCCGCTCGAGCTCCTCGCGGCTCAAGGTGTAGGCCCCGAGCGCGCACGCCTCGCGCGCCGCCGAGAGGTCCGCGTCGGTGAGCAGCACGAGCGGCGCAAAGCCGGCGCGGCTCGCGAGCTCGCGCGCCCAGTTGAGGCCACGGCCGCCGGGCCAGGAGTCCGCCAGCAGCACCGCATCGAAACCCTGGGCCAGGAACTCCGGCGCCAGCGCTCCCTGCGAGACCGGGCTGTGCACGGTGAGCTGCGCCTGCGGCCGCCATGAGGCGAGCCGCTCCCGGATATAATCGCAGCGGCCCGCGTCTTCCTCGATCAACAGCAATCGCATCACGCGGAATTACAGCACGCGCGCACCGCGGCCGCCATGAAGCGCCTCGAGGGCGCGCGCCGCATCCGCGGCCAGCTTAAGTCCAATCACCAGATCCCCGACGTTGGTGCCGGTCGGACCCAGGTGCACCAGATCGCCGCTCGCCGCGAGCGCGGGCGCGGAATCCGCCCTCTCGAGGCCGCGCTCCGCGTCGAGCTCCGCGAGCGCGATCCGCGCGCAAGTGTCGGCGTCCACGAGGGCGCCCGCGTCCTCGGTGACGCCGTCGCTCCCGTCGGTGCCGGCGGCCAGCAGCATCAGCTCCGGGCGGCCCGCGATGAGGCGCGCCGCTGCCAGCGCGAGGTGCTGGTTGCGCCCGCCGCGCCCGGGATGCGGCGGCAGCATCACGGTCGACTCGCCACCCCAGACGTGCAGCTGCGCCGTGCCCGTGTGCAGCTCGTGCGCGAAGCGGGCCGCGAGCCGCACGGCCTCTCCCGCGAAGCGCCGCCCCGGCGGGTGCACGGTGAGGCCGAGCGCCGCGGCCGCCACCGCGACCGCCGCCACCGCCTGATCGACCGAGGCCACCACCTGCCGCTCGATGCGATCGTCGCCCTCCGCGGCAGGGCCCATGAGTCCTGAGCCGATGACCCGCGGGTCGTCGTCCGGCACGTCCGAGATGAACAGCGCCCGCGCCGGACGGCCGCGCAGCCTGGCTGCGAGCCGCCCCCCCTTGATGCGCGACAGCGCCGCCCGCCGGCGGTTCAACTCGCCGATGGCGAGCCCTTCGGCGAAGGCCCGGCGCGTCAGCGCCTCGAGGTCGGGGAGCGTGACGCCGGCCTCCGGCACCTCGACGAGGCTCGAGGCGCCGCCGGAGATGAGAAACAGCGGCTCGACCTCGCCCGGGAGGCTCTCCACCCACGCGAGCAGCCGCCCGCCGGCCGCGAGCGAGCGCTCATCCGGCACCGGATGGGCGCCGATGAGGACTTCGGCGCCGAGACGGGTGATCTCCGGGGAGAGGGGAGCATCGCGCGTGATGAGGAGCGCGCGCTCGATGGCGCCGCCGAGCGCATCGTATGCGCCGAGCGCCATGGACTCGGCGGCCTTGCCCACCGCGGCCAGCCACACGGGAGCCGCGGAGCGTTGCGGCCTCGCGAGCGCCTCGCGCACACAGCGCCGCCCCTCGACGCGCCGCAGGCCCGTCTCGAGGAGGGCGAGCAGCAGCGCGCGGCGCGGGTCGCCGCCGTCCGGGAGCTCACCGGGGTCCCTGGGAAATCGCGCGTCTTGTCGCACGGCAGGCGCTCACTCGGCACGGCGGGCGCGATTTTCCGGGGTGGTTTCAGCTGCCGCGGACGACTTTGAGCTTGCCGCGCCGCTCGCGGCGCGCGTGCTTCGCCGCATCCGAGCGCTCCAGCTGCAGCCGCCCGAGATATTCGGGCGTGACGTCTCCGGTCACGTATTCGCCCGAGAAGCAGGAGGTGTCGAACTCCTCGATGCGCGCATCCTCGTGCTTGCAGGCTGCGATCAGGTCGGTGAGGTCCTGGTACACCAGCCAGTCCGCGCCGATGAGGCGCGCCACCTCCTCCACCGTGCGGCCGCTCGCGACCAGCTCGCTCGCCGCCGGCATGTCGATCCCGTAGACGTTCGGGAAGCGCACGGGAGGGGCGGCGGAGGCGAAGTACACCTTCTTCGCGCCGGCTTCGCGGGCGAGCTCGATGATCTGCGCCGAAGTCGTGCCGCGGACGATCGAGTCGTCGATCAGCAGCACCGTCTTGCCGCGGAACTCGAGATCGATGGCGTTGAGCTTGCGCCGCACCGACTTCTCCCGCTCGTCCTGCCCCGGCATGATGAAGGTGCGGCCGATGTAGCGGTTCTTGATGAAGCCCTCGCGGTACTTGACGGAGAGGCGCTGCGCGAGCTGCAGCGCGCTGGTGCGGCTGGTGTCCGGGACCGGGATGACCACGTCGATGTCGTGCCTGGGGCGCTCGCGCAGGATCTTGTCCGCCAGGCGATCGCCCATGCGCATGCGGGCGCGGTAGACGGAGATGTTGTCGATCTTCGAGTCGGGGCGCGCGAAGTACACGTATTCGAAGATGCAGGGGGTGTGGCGCGGCGTCGCGACGCACTGCTGCGTGTGGAGCCGGCCCTGCTCGTCGATGAACACCGCCTCCCCCGGCGTCACGTCGCGCACCAGGCGGAACGAGAGGGCATCGAGCGCCACGCTCTCGGAAGCGAGCATCCATTCGGTGCCGCGCGCGGTGCTGCGCTCGCCGAGCACCAGCGGGCGGATGCCGTTCGGGTCGCGAAAGCCGAGGATGCCGTGGCCGATGATCATCGCCACCACGGCGTAGCCGCCGCGGCAGCGGCGGTACACCGCGGTGAGCGCGGCGAACACGTCCGCGGGCGTCACGCGAGCGGTGCCGACCCGCTGCAGCTCGGAAGCGAAGACGTTCAGCAGCACCTCGGAATCCGAGGTGGTGTTGAGGTGACGGCGGTCCTCGCGGATCAGGATCTCCGCGAGCTCGGTGGCGTTGGTGAGGTTGCCGTTGTGCCCGAGGCAGATGCCGTAGGGCGCGTTGACGTAGAACGGCTGCGCCTCGGAGGCGCTGTCGCAGCCGGCGGTCGGATAGCGCACGTGGCCGATGCCGACGTTGCCCTTGAGCTCGAGCATGTGATGCTGCTGGAAGACGTCGCGCACGAGTCCGCTGCCCTTGCGCACGTAGAGCTCGCCCTCGCCGCAGGTGGTGATGCCGGCGGCGTCCTGGCCGCGATGCTGCAGCACCGTGAGAGCGTCATAGAGACGCTGGTTGACGGCGCCCACTCCGACGATGCCGACGATGCCGCACATGTGTAGCTTCAGCCCCTCAGACCCGCACCCGCGCTTCGCCCGCGTGCCGCACCACCATCGGCGGCTCGCCCACGAGCTTGCGCAGCCCGTTCGCGACCGAGGCCCCGTAGGGGATGAGCCGCGAGTGGCTCCACCAGTACTCGTCCTCGAGCTTGAGGAGCTGGCCGAGGATCACGAACACTCCGAGCAGCACCGCGCCCCGCAGCAAACCGAAGACGAAACCGAGCAACCGATCCATGCCGCTGAACATCGACAGCCGCACGAAATGTGCGAGGGTTGCGCCGACGCCGGCGCCGAGCAGCAGCACCAGCACGACGATGATCACGCGCGCCGCCCAGGGCCGCACCCCGGAGTCGGACATGAGTCCCCCGAGGTGCGGCGCGATGAGATCCGTGAAGTGCCAGGCGAGAGAGAGCGCGATGACCCAGGCGGCGAACGCGATCACCTCGCGCAGGAATCCTCGCCAGGCGCCGACGATCGCGGAAGCGATGACGGCAACGATCACCAGGTAGTCGGTCAGATTCATCGCAACCCGTCGCGGGCGCACCTGTCGAGCGCGGCGCGGATTGTACAAGAGCGGCGCACGCCTTGCCCGAGGCGCACATCACGCGCCCCGCGGCGCTACTTCGGCACGATCGCGCCACTGTGACCTGCCGCATGCAGCTGCGCGGCGAGCTGGGTAGCGGCCGCGCGGTCCTGCCCGGGTCCGACCCGCACCCTGAACAGCCGCCGCCCGGAGCTCTCCTGCGAGACGCTCACCTTGAAGCCCCGCGCCCTCACCTGGCGCGCCAGTCGCTCGGCGTTCGCGTGTTGCGCGAAGCTGCCGAGCTGCACGACCCACCCTCCCGGGCCGCCCTCGCCGCTCGCCGGGCCCGAGGTTGCGGGCGTTGTCACCCGCTTCGCCGGCGGCGGCGCGGAAGGCTCCGGCGGTGGCGCGCCCTGGGGCGCCGCCGAAGCCTTGTCCGCCAGCGTTGCCCGGTCCGCCGCGGCGGGTCGTGTCTCTCGCGGCGCGGCCTCGACGGGCGGGGCAGACGCCGGCGCCGCCTCGAGAGGGACGGGCGGCTCGGGTGCGGCGCGCTCGGCGTCGGCGTTGCGCGGATGAGCCTCGTCCGAGAGGTTGATGGTGTAGGAACGTAATGGCGCACCTTCCCCGGAGGGCGTGACGGCCGCCGTGTGCGGCGCGGACCGGATCGGGCCGGTCAACACCTCGGGCACCAACAGCACGATCAGCGCCACGAGAATGATTGCGCCCGTCAGCCGTTCTTTCACTTAGCTCCCCTCACGATGGGGGCGAAACCGCGAAAGCCAAGCGCGGTGCACCGCCGCGCGGGCGTTACGGACGCCGCGCTGGCTGCGGGCTGGCACTTAGTATATCCGAAGCCATTCGAGCGCCGGCCCCACGGTGTGGACTGATCCGAAGACGACGACCCGGTCTCCGGGCCGTGCCGCCGCGCGCGCGAGCTCGCAGCCCGCCGTGACGGAGTCGGCGAGCTGGATCTCGCTCCGCGGCCGCCCGAGCCGCTCCGCGAGCTGCCCGGCGCTGCTGCCGCGCGCACCGGGCAGCGTGCACACGATCCAGTGATCGATGAGGCCGGCGAGCGCCGCGGCGATTCCCCCGGCGTCCTTGTCCGCGAGCACTCCGATGACCGCGAAGGTCCGTGCCCGCGGGCGCTCCCCGCGCTCGGCGCCCGGCATCGCTCGCTCGCGCAGCTGCCTCGAGAGCACCTCGGCCGCAGGCGGGTTGTGCGCAATATCGAGGATCCACTCCACCTCGCCCGGCACCACCTGGAAGCGCCCGGGGAGCCGCACCGCGCGCAGCGCGCGGCTCACCGCACCCTCCTCGAGCGGCGCGAGGCGCGCGGCGAGACGGCGGACCGCCGCCCGCGAGCCTGCGTCGCGCGCGAGCGCCTCGACGGCGGCGAGGGCCGTGGCGGCGTTGCGATACTGGATGGAGCCGGCGAGCGCCGACGGCGGGAGCGCGCGCAGTGCCAGCTCGAGCCCTTCGTAGTCCCAGCTCTCCCCGCGCAGCCGCCAGCTGAAATCGCGCTCCGCGATCACCGCCCGCGCGCCGAGCGACTCGATCGCGGCAGAGACGCTCGCGGGCATCTCCGGCGTGCCGAGCACCGCGGGGCGCCCCGCGCGGAAGATGCCCGCTTTCTCGGCGCCGATGAGGTCGAGCGTGCCGCCGAGCCAGTCGCTGTGATCGAAGCCGACGGAGACCAGCACCGCGACATCGGCCGCCACGAGGTTGGTGGCATCGAGGCGCCCCCCGAGCCCCACCTCGAGGAGCGCCACATCGACCGCACGGTCCGCGAAGATCACGAGCGCCGCCAGCGTGTTGTATTCGAAGAAGGTGAGCGTGGTCGCCCCGCGCGCCGCCTCGATGCGCTCGAACGCCGCGATCAGCTCGGAATCGGCGGCCTCGCGGCCCTCGAGGCGGATGCGCTCGTTGTACTTCAGCAGGTGCGGCGAGGTGAACATGCCGGTCGAGGCTCCGAGCGCCCCGAAGAGCGCCTCGAGGTGCGCCACGACCGAGCCCTTGCCGTTGGTGCCGGCCACGGTGATCACCGGGAACTCGGGCGCCTCGATCCCGAGCGCGCGCGCCACGGCGGCCACGCGCGTCAGCTCGAGGTCGATGCTCTTCGGATGCACCGCCTCCTGCAGCGTGAGCCACTCGGCGAGCGTGCGCATGGGGTTCGATGTGCGAAGCGGGCGCGGCCTTCAGGCGGCGGCCGCCGGGAGCTTCAGCAGCAGCCGCAGCAGCGCCGCGATCCGGTCGCCCATCTCGCGGCGGTCGACGATCATGTCGAGCGCGCCGTGCTCGAGCAGGAACTCGCTGCGCTGAAAGCCCTCGGGCAGCGTCTCGCGCACGGTCTGCTGGATGACCCGCGGGCCCGCAAAACCGATGAGCGCGCGCGGCTCGGCGAGGTTCAGGTCGCCGAGCAGCGCGAGGCTCGCCGACACGCCGCCGGTGGTCGGATCGGTCAGCACCGAGATGAAGGGCAGGTGCGCCTGCGCCAGGCGCGAGAGCGCCGCCGCGGTCTTCGCCATCTGCAGCAGCGAATACAGCGCCTCCTGCATGCGCGCCCCGCCGCTCGCGGAGAAGCACACGAGCGGCCGCCGCTCCTGGATGCAGTAGTCCACGGCGCGCTTGAAGCGCTCGCCGACCACCGATCCCATCGAGCCGCCGAGGAACTGGAACTCGAACGCGCAACTCACCACCGGCAGGCCGTGCAGCGTGCCCGCGAGCACCACCAGCGCATCGCTCTCGCCGGTCGCCTTCTGCGCCTGGGCGAGGCGGTCGCGGTAGCGCTTGCTGTCGCGGAACTTGAGCGGATCCTCCGGGGAGATGGTGGCGCCGATCTCGGACGTCGTACCGGAATCGAGGAAGCGCTCGAGGCGCTCGCGCGCGCCGATGCGCATGTGGTGACTGCACTTGGGGCAGACATAGAGGTTGCGCTCGAGCTCGGCGCGATAGAGCACCGCATCGCAGGCCGGGCACTTGATCCACAGTCCCTCCGGGACCGAGCGCGAGCGCCGCTCGGTCTTGATACGGGAGGGCATGATCTTGTCGAACCAGGACATTCTTAGCGCGCCCACACGGGCTCGAGGCCGAATCCTGCGATCATAGCCGATCGGACCCCGTGCCCCTCGTGCCCGGGCGCCGCCGGCAGCCCGAACGCTTCCCCGTAGCGCACCGACATGAGATAGAGGCCCGCGGCAGGCGCCGTGGCGGCGTTGCGCGTGCGGTCGCGCCCGTCCAGCACCTCGCCCGCAAAGGAAGGGGGCGCCTCGGCCTTGCCGATGGCGATGAGAAGTCCCGCGATGTTGCGCATCATGTGGTGGAGGAACGCGTTCGCGGTCGCCTCGATGAGGATCCAGTCGCCGCGGCGCTCGACGGTCAGGCGCTCCATGCGCCGGATCGGCGATCGGGCCTGGCATTCCGAGGAGCGGAAGGCGCTGAAGTCGTGCTCGCCGTGCAGCATGGCGGCCGCCTGCGCCATGCGCTCCTCATCGAGCGGCCGGTGCACCCACGCGGCACGGTGTGCAGTGAGCGCCGAGCGGGCCGTGCGGTTCAGGATCAGGTAACGATAGGTGCGCGCCTCGGCGCAGTAGCGCGCGTGGAAGTGCGCCGGCACCGGCACCGCCCACGAGAGGCTGACATCGACGGGCAGCCCGCTGTTGGCTCCGAGGACCCAGCCGCGCCCGCTCCGCAGCGCATGCGTGTCGAAGTGCGCCACCTGACCGAAGGCGTGCACGCCGGCGTCCGTGCGCCCGGCGCACGTGAGGGTTACGGGCTCGGCTGCGACGCTGCCGAGGGCGCGCTCGGCGATCGCCTGGACGGTCGCCCGCTCGGCCTGCGCCTGCCAGCCCGCGTAGGCGAAGCCGTCGTACTCGATCCCGACGGCGATCCTCTCCATGCGCGCTGCACCCGCAACGAAAACCGGCCGGTTCTTCGCGGCCACAGGCCGCGGTTCTTGTCAGCCGCCGGCGCTTGAGTCCACTACCCCGGCAACGACTCCATCAGGCGCTGCGCTTCCTGCTTCTGCGCCGCCGAGCCTTCCGCGAGCACTTCCTCGAGAATGTTGCGCGCGCCGTCCGGGTCGCCCATGTCCATGTAGGCCCGGGCCAGATCGAGCTTGGTGCCGACCTCGCTCATGGTGACCGGCTCGAGGTCCGGGAGCGCCAGGTCCTCCGAAGACAGTCGCTGCGTGGCGGCGAATGCGGTGTCCGGCAGGCTGGCCGTGCCGACGTCGACGTCGATGTGCTCGCCGTTGGCCGCGTGGCTGCCGGTGGCGGCGCCGACGTCGAGATCCACTCCCCCGCCGTGCAGTGACGGGTGCGTGCTGCTCGCCTCGCCGATGTCGACATCGACCGAGTGCGCCCCGAGCGCCGCGAGGCGCGAGGTCGCCGAGGCGTCCTGGAGGGCGAGGCTCGTCTGCGTGAGCGCCGCTTCGAGCTCGTCCTGGTCGAACTGCCAGGCACCGGTCTGACCGTGCTCGTCTTTCTTGGCGCGCCGCTGCGCGTCATCCATGACCTTACGGGAGCGATCGTCGAGGCCCGCCACCAGCGTGGGATCCCCCGCCGCGGCCGCCAGTCCCGGCTGTTCCACCGTGTCGACCTGCCCCACATCGAGCCCGAGGTCATCGAGGGCGAGCTCCGCGGTCTGCTCGGTGCTCTTGAGCGCCGTCTCCACTTTCTGACGTATGGTGGGCTGATCCTGCGTGAACGTCGGCTGCTCGACGGTCGGCGCGTCGACCTCGGTGGTGGTGGAAAGGTCCTGACGCAGGCGCGCGGTCATCTGGCGCGTCGTTCCGGTGGCGCCGAGGCCCCCGAGCGCGGCGTTGCGGTCGGTGACATTGGTCGGCGAGTCCGCCTGATCGCCCATGGCCGCGCCGATATCCAGATCCACGGTCCCTTGCCCGTCGGCTGTGCCCGGCTCGCCGAGCAGATCGAAGTCCACGCGGCTCTGTCCGCCTTCGAGGTCGAGGTCCACGCCCCCGGCCATCGCGCCGCTCACCGCGCCGGCGCCCGAGAACAACGGATCCTCGGGCGCGAGCTGCTTGCCCATGATGAGGATCTTCTCCCACTCGCCGGGGGCCGCTTCGTCGCGGCTGTCGGCGAGCTCCCGGGCCGTCTGCAGGAACTGCTCCTTGTTCCCCCACACGAAGAACACTTCGAGGAGCTTCAGCCTCAGATCGCGCCGCGCGGGCTCGCGGCCGATCGCGATGCGGATCAGATCCGCGGCCTGGTCGTACAGGCCGTACGCCATGTGGAAGTCGGCCTCGGCGAGGGGGTCGCCCTGGTCGAGGTTGATCGCGGTCTCGCTGCTGATCGTCTCGTCGGCGGTGACATGCCGTGCTGGCGCCGCCTCGGCCGCTCCGAGCGAGAGGCGCGGCCGCTCGTGCGTGCCGGATTCCTCGACGACGAAGCCCGGCTCGAGGGAGGCGGGCTCGGTCGCGCGCATCGGCGACTCGCCCGATGCGAATCCGCGGGAAGCGAACCCGCGGCTCGGCGGCGAGGCCTCCACGGCTTCGGCGCCCGCGACGGCGAGGCGCCCGAGGGAGTCATCGAACTGCGCCGCGCGCTGCGCACGCACGAAGCGCGCGGCGATCACTCCGACGACCGCGAGCATCACGAGCGCGAGCGCCCACCAGTAGCCCTCCAGCGTGTCGAGGAGCGACTCACCGGCGGCGCTCTCGGGCGGCACCGGCGCAGGCTTCGCGCTCTGCGGCGCGGGGGTCGGCGCGGGCGGCGCGGCGACCTCGGGCGGCGCGGCGGCCTCGGGCGGCTTCTCCTCGGTTATCGGAGCGGGTGGCGGCGGCGGAGCGGCCTGCGTCACCGGAGCCTGCTCGACCGGTCGCTGCGCCGCAGGGGGTGGCACCTGCGCCACGGGCGGCGGCGGCGGCGGGGCGGCGGCGGGCGCCCGTTTGGCGGCAAGCTCCGACTGCAACCGCGCAAGCTCTGCGTTCTTCAGCTCGAGGAGGCGCTTCGATTCGGCGAGCTGCCCTTCGAGGTCGTGCACCTGGCCCTGCAGCCGGCTGACCTCGGCGCCGCTCGAGGCACCGGGCGTCGCACCCACTGAGGCCGACTCCGACGGGGTCACGAGCTTCAACCGCCCGGCCTGCTCGCCCGAGGAGGCGGTCGGGGCCCCACCGCTCGAGCGCCAGGCGGCGTACTGACGACGGATCTCGGCCGCCGCCTCGACGGGAGAGACGGCCGTGGCCTGCGCCTCGCCGGGGATGCGCATCACTGCGCCCGAGCGCATCACGTTCATGTTCCGATCGAAAGCACGCGGGTTGGCCTGGTAGATGGCCAGCATCCAGCTGTGGGTGCGGGCGGAATTCGCGCTAGCGCTGGCGGCCTCGCTGGCGATCGCCGTGAGCGTCTCGCCGCGCTGGACGACGTGCATCGAGCCTGCGGTCGAGTCGGAGCTCGCGGGAGGCGCGCCGCGGGGCGCCGCGGGCGCCGCCTCGGCGGGTGCGTCGGGCTGCGGTGCCGCGAGCGCGGCAACCGGCGGGGCGTCGGCGCTGCGCGCGATCGCCCCTTCACGCGTGCCGACGCCGGTCGCGGGGGCGGTCACCGGTGCGCTGGCGACGGCGGATTGACCCGGCGT
>WNER01000119.1_pt1 | contig 15012 bp, 17 predicted proteins | sample 5399921 | NCBI WGS metagenome assembly WNER01 (sample SAMN13153331, study PRJNA577476) | soil metagenome | isolation source: 20 cm grassland meadow soil 5 days after 1st rain plot 5 | place: USA:California | collected 2015-09-21 | reverse complement strand
AGGGGGTAAAGAGCCTTGTGCTCGAGCATCGCGGCACGCCGCTGGGACCGCTCACCATCTCGCTCGGCGTCGCGGTGTTTCCCATTCACGCCGAGGACGCGGAATCGCTGTTTCGCCGGGCCGACCAGGCCTTGTACGAGGCGAAGAACGCCGGCCGCGACCGCGTCGTCATCGCGCAGTCCGCGCCCCCGGGCGGCGAACTGATCCTCGCTCCGGCCTGACGCGGGATCTGCAGCGCGTCGGGCATCGGTCTTGCTCATAGAGGCGAGGAACCACTTTGCAAAGGTAGGGGCGTGCGGAAACGGCGACGACTCGCCGCCGCCGACGTTCTTTCGACGCTTGCGGCATGGTCCTGGGCGTGATTATTTAACGGTTCCACGAGGAGATTGCAATGGCTGCGAAGAAGATCCTGATAGTCGACGATTCGGCCACGGAACGCTATTTCTTCATGGAAACGCTCTCCAAGCAGGGCTACGAGTGCATCACCGCCCAGAACGGGGACGAGGCCATCCAGAAATCCAAGAGCGAGCGGCCCGACGTGATCCTGATGGACATCGTCATGCCCGGCATGGACGGCTACAAGGCCACGCGGACCATTTCGCACGACGAAGCGACCAAGCACATTCCGGTCATCATCTGCACCAGCCGGAACCAGGAAACCGACCGCGTCTGGGGCATGCGCCAGGGCGCGAAGGACTTTCTGGTGAAGCCGGTCAAGGCAAAGGATTTGATCGCGAAAGTCGCGGCCACGACCGCGGCCTGAGCTCCCCCTCCGCCGGCGACGCCGGCGGGAACTCTCCCGCTTCGCGGGGCTATAATGGCTTCCGCCCCGGGACCCATGAAGCTCCCTCGCCTCATCCGCGTCATCGCGTGCGCGCTCGCCGTTTCCGGCTGCGCCTCCATGTGGCCCGCCTCGTACCAGGTCGATGCGCACATCGCGTCGACTCCCGCTACAGTCGTCTGGGGTTATCTGCCCGCCGGCCGGCCGCCCGTCCTCACGATCCGCTCGGGACAAACGGTGAAGATCGACACGATCTCGCACCAGGGCCTGCTGAGCGGCACAGACCCGGTCAAGTTCTTCGGCGCGGCGGGCATCGCGGCGAGCGAAGTCCTGCCGGACGCGAGCGAGATCTACGCCAAGACGCCGCGGCCGAAAACCGCGGGCGCGCACGTGCTCACCGGGCCGATCTTCGTGGAAGGCGCGGAACCCGGCGACATGCTGGAAGTGCGCATGCTCGATTTCCAGTTCCGCGTGCCCTACGGAGTGAACAACAGCAACAAGGGCACGGGCATGCTGCCCGACGTGCACGAGAAGCCGTATCCGAAAGTGATCCGCTTCGACCTCGCGCGCCGCGTCGCGCTCTTCGCGCCGGGAATCGAGGTGCCGCTCGTTCCCTTCATGGGCATCATGGCGGTGATGCCGCCCGACCCGCTCGCCAACACCCGGCCTCCGGGCATCTACGGCGGCAACATGGACTTCAACCGCCTCACCGTCGGCGCGCGCCTCTATCTGCCCGTGCACCAGCGCGGCGCGCTCTTCTACACCGGCGACTCGCACGCGGTGCAGGGCGACGGCGAGATCAACGGGACTGCGATCGAGGCTTCGCTCGCTCCGGTCCTGCAGTTCTTCGTGCACAAGCGCGCGGGCGCCGCGATGAAATGGCCGCGCGCCGAGGACGCCGACAATTACTACGTGATGGGGATGGACGTCGACCTCGATGCGGCGCTGAAGGAGGCGGCGCTGGAGACGATCGCCTTCCTGCAGCGCGAAAAAGGCTTGTCGCCCGCGGACGCCTATTCGCTCGCGAGCATCGCCGTCAACTACACGGTCGGCGAAGCGGTCGACCAGGTGCAGATGGTGTACGGCGCGATCCCGAAACGGATCTTCGCCCGTTAGAGAAGCAAGAAAGGGAGACCATGTCCGTAGACGTTTCCGCATTGAATCCGTTCAAGACCCTGATCGCCGCCGCGAGCCTTGTCGCCCTTGCGGGCTGCGCCGCGATGAATCCGCCGGCCGCGGGAAAGCGCGAGCTGATGATCGTCGGCCTCGACGAGAAACAGAGCTGGGACGAGTCCGGGAAGGCGGTGATCGGTCCGCCCGGACGCGATTCGGTCGCGATCTTCGACGTCGGTACCGACCCTCTCGCGCCGAAGACGCTCGTCGTGCTGCCGCTCGCGAACACGATCGTCGGTCCGCCCGTCAATCTCGCAATCACGCCGGACGAAAGCCTCGCGCTCGTCGCCAACTCGATGAACGTCGTCCAGGAAGGCGGGGCCTGGAAGCAGGTGCCCGACAACCGGATCTGGATCATCGACCTCACCGTCAATCCGCCGAAGCTGATCGACACGATCGCCGCCGGCAAGCAGCCTTCGGGCATGTCGATCAACCGCGCGGGCAACCTCGCGCTGGTCGCGAATCGCGCCGACGGCTCGATCAGCGTGCTGCGCATTTCCGGGAAGAAGGTCGAGCTGATCGACACCGTGACGATCGGCGAGCAGGTCGCGCACGTCGTGTTCACGCCCGACGGCAGGCGCGCGCTCGCGGCGAAGTTCCCGGGGCACAAGATCGCGTTCCTCGAGGTGAACGGCGAGAAGGTCAGCTACAACAAGCAAGATGTCCCCGCCGGCCTGTGGCCGTACAACGTCGACGTGACGCCGGACGGCAAGCTCGCGCTGACCGCGGACAACGGCAACAGCGGCGCTGCCGACGGTCACGTGGACACGGTGAGCGTGATCGACCTCGAGGCCGCTCCGCCGCGCGTGATCGACAAGATCGTGGTGGGCGATGCGCCCGAGGGCTTCGCCATCAGCCCGACGGGCCGGCTCGCGGTGGCGGTGCTGCTCAGAGGAACCAACGCCTCGAAGAGCGCCTCCTTCTACAACCGCAACGCCCTGGTCGTGGCGCTGAAGATCGACGGCAAAAAAGTGACGCGCACCAACGAAGTCGAGGTGCGCGGCCTGCCCGAAGGCGTGGTTTTCAGCGACGACGGGCGCTATATCTATGTCGGAAACTTCATCGACCAGGACATCTCGATCCTGCGCGTGGACGGCGACCAGATCGTAAACACCGGGAGATCGCTCCAGTTGCCCGGCCACCCGGCGTCGATGCGCGGGCGCACGCGCTGAAGGGCTAAACGCGATGCAACGACCCCAGCCGTTTGCGCTCGCCGTCCCGGTCAATCACACCGACCACGTCCTCGGGCCGGCGACGGCGAAAGTGACCGTCGTCGAATACGGCGATTTCGAGTGCCCGTCGTGCGGCCAGGCTTATCCCGCGGTGAAAATGCTGCTCAAGCACTTCGGGGACCGGATGCGGTTCGTGTTCCGGCAATTCCCGCTGGTGGAAGTGCACCCCCACGCGGAGCTCGCGGCCGAGGCCGCCGAGGCGGCGGGCGCGCAGCACAAATTCTGGCAGATGCACGATCTCCTCTTCGAGCACCAGCTGCACCTGAAGGCCGCGAGCCTTAGGCAGTACGCGTTGCAGGCCGAGCTGGACCTGGATCGGTACGACTACGAGATGAAGGAGCACGTTTACCTGCAGCGAGTGCACGAGCACATCGACGGAGGCGCGAAGAGCGGCGTGCGGTCCACGCCCGGGTTTTTCGTCAACGGCGCCGTAGAGGACGTGTCATTCGGATTGGAACGTCTGCACAAGGCGGTCGAAGCCGCGCTCGGGAAGCGAGGCTGAACGTCGGGGACTACAGCGTCGCCCCTGGCTGCGCCAGCGCCTTTTCGGCGAGCTGCGCGACGATCCAGTCGTAGGCGTCGTCCACCGAGTCGGTGCGGTACACGAGCTCGATGTCCTTCGCGTCGATGGTGCCGTGGCGCGCGAGCGCATCGAAGTCGATGACTTCGCGCCAGTACTCGGTGCCGAAGAGAACGATCGGCATGGGCTTCTTCATCTTGCGCGTCTGCACCAGCGTCAGCAGCTCGAACAACTCGTCGAGCGTGCCGTAGCCCCCCGGAAACACGATCACCGCCTTGGCGAGGTAGCTGAACCAGAACTTGCGCATGAAGAAGTAGTGGAAGTGGAAGGCGAGTTCGCGCGTGACGTAGGGGTTGTCGAATTCTTCCGCCGGGAGGGAGATGGTGAGGCCGACGTTCATGCCCTTCGCCTCGGCCGCGCCGCGGTTCGCCGCCTCCATGATTCCCGGTCCGCCGCCGGTGCACACGACGAAGCGGCGCTCCACGCGGTCGAGCTCCTTCGACCATCGGGTGAGGCGGGTGGCGAGCTCGCGCGCCGCTTCGTAGTAGGCGGACATCTTGAGCGCCGTTTGCGCGCGCTCCCGGTCCTTCTCGCCCTTCGCCTTGCGCAGCATTTCCTCCGCGGCCTCGCGCGACTTGATGCGCGCCGAGCCCATGAACACGATGGTGTCGTCGACTTTGTGGTGGTCGAAGCGGCTCTTCGGTTCGAGATACTCCGACAGGATGCGCAGGGCGCGCGCGTCCTTGCTGTTGAGGAAACCCGGATCCTGGTAGGCCTTGGTCTGGGCGCGCCTGCGTGAGCTCATGCGCCCATGTTACCCGGCCTTGGGGTAATCTTGGGACGCGAGACCGTGGAGCGTTCCCACCCGATCGGAAGAGAGGCCGCCATGCCCCGTTGTCGCTCGAGCTTCCTCGCGTTGCTGCTCGTCCCGCTCTGCGCGCTGGCCCAGGCGCCCTACTATCCCGACGCGACCTGGCAGCGCAGGACGCCCCTGGAAGCGGGCATCGACGCCCAGCGGCTCAAGGACGCGATCGCTTACGCGGTCGCGAACGAAACGCGTAATCCGCGCGACCTCACGCTGAACCATTACCAGACCTTCGGGCGCGAGCCCTTCGGCTACGCGATCGGCCCGATCAAGGACCGGGGTGAGCCGACCGGCGTGGTCGTCCGCAAAGGCTTCATCGTTGCCGAGTGGGGCGAGCCCTTGCGCGTGGACATGACGCACAGCGTGACGAAAAGTCTCCTTTCGAGCGTCGTCGGCGTCGCCTATGACCGGGGCCTGATCAGGAGCATCGACGATCCGGTGAGGGATTACGTCGCGCCGATCCAGCTCTACGATCCGGCTCCCGAGCGCAACAAGTCCGACCATCTCGGGCGCTCCGATTTCCTCTACCTGTTCGAGACCCCGCACAACCGCACCATCACCTGGAATCATCTGCTGCGGCAGACGAGCGACTGGGAGGGCACGTTGTGGGGCAAGCCCGACTGGGCGGATCGTCCGAGCGACAAGCCGGGCGAATGGCTCACGCGGCCGCGCAACAAGGCGGGCACGGCCTATAAGTACAACGACGTGCGCGTCAACGTGCTCGCGCTCGCGGCGCTCAACGTCTGGCGGCGTCCGCTCCCTCAGGTGCTCAAAGAGACCATCATGGATCCGATCGGCGCCTCCAACACCTGGCGCTGGTTCGGCTACGAGAATTCGTGGATCGTGCTCGACGGCGGCGCCGTGCAGTCGGTGACCGGAGGCGGGCACTGGGGCGGCGGCATGTTCATCAACGCCTACGACATGGCCCGATTCGGCTATCTCACCCTGCGCCGCGGCAAGTGGAAGGACCGCCAGCTGCTCTCCAACCAGTGGGTCGAGTGGGCGCTCACGCCGACGCCGGCCGAGCCGGGCTATGGCTTCATGAACTGGTACAACAACAGGGACGGGAAACTCTTCCCGAGCGCGCCCGTGAGCGCCTTTGCGCACATCGGGAACGGCACCAACATCGTGTACGTCGACCCGGACCACGACATCGTGGCGGTCGTGCGCTGGATCGAGCGCAGGGCGATCGACGAATTCGCGAAACGGCTGATCGCGGCCGTAGGGCCGGCGGGAAAGTAGCTTCAGATGTCGCGCACCGCTGCGAGCCTGCTGATCTTCGTCCTCGCGTCGTTCGCAGTCCCGGGAACGCGCGCGCAGGACCGGCAAGCGGCCAACCGCGAGATCTATCTCTATCAGGGCGCGGACCGCGCGCAGCGGCTACTCTCCGAGGCCAAGAAAGAAGGCAGCCTCACGCTCTACACCACCATGACGCCGGAAGACGCGGGCCCGCTGGTCGCGGCGTTCGAGGAAAAATACGGCATCAAGCTGAGGATGTGGCGCGGCATCAACCAGAAGCTCGTGCAGCGCGCGCTCGCCGAGGCGCGCGCGGGCAAATCGGCGGTCGATGTCTACGAGGGCAGCGGGCACGGCATGGAGATCCTGCACCGCGAAGCGCTGCTCGAGAAATTCTGGAGCCCCGCGTTCGGCGACATTCCGCGGGAGGCGTTTCCGCGTCACGGCCATTACGCGCCGGACAATCTGCTCTTCTTCGTCATGGGCTACAACACGAAGCTCGTCAAGGCGGAGGACGTTCCCAAATCCTATGAAGACCTGCTGCAGCCCAGGTGGAGCGGCAATTTCGGGATCGAGGCCTCCGATGTCATCTGGTTCGCGGCGGTGGCGAAGGCGATGGGCGAGGAAGAAGGCCTCGCCTATTTCCGCAAGCTGGCGGCGATGAAGCCGCAGATCCGCAGCGGCCACACGCTCATGACCGAGCTCGTCGCCGCCGGCGAGATCCCCGTGGTGCTGACGCTCTACAATCAGGCGGTGGACAAGCTGAAGGAGCGGGGCGCGCCGATCGACTGGAAACCCCTGCCGCCCGCATTCGGCCGCGCCGACGGCATCGGCGTGGCGAAACAGGCGCCGCACCCGCACGCGGCGCTCCTCTTCGTGGATTTCGTGCTGTCGCCCGAGGGCCAGCGCTTCATCATGGCCGCGAGCCGCGTGCCGGTGAATCGCAAGGTCGGGAGCTCGTTCGACCAGCGCAATTTCCGCATCGTCGAGCTGGCGCCGGTCGTGGACGAGTGGGACACCTGGGAACGACGCTGGCAGACGCTCTTCCTGAAAGGGCAAAAATGAGCATAGCCGGCGACCCGCACAAGCTGCGCTTCGGCGGGGACTGCGAAGGCGTTCTCTATTTGCCGCGCGAGACGGCACCCGCGGGCGCGGTCGTCGTCCTGCACGAGCGCTACGGCCTCGTGCAGCACACGCTAGCCCTCGCGCAGCGCCTCGCGCAGGACGGCTACGTCGCGCTCGCGCCCGATCTTTTCTCGCGCTGGAAGGGCGACGCGGAAGCGCTGAGGAGCGGGAAGGCGCGTGTGGTCCTGCCCGACGCCGAGGTCGCCGCGGTGATAGACGCCGCGCTCGATTTTGCGAAGGCGCACCCGCGCGTCGCGTCCGGGCGGCTTGTGCTCATGGGCGTGTGCCAGAGCGGGCGCTATCCGATCGTGGTCGGCAGCCGGCGGCGCGATCTCGCGGCATGCGTCGTCTTCTACGGCGGCTCGCAGCCGCGCGACTGGCAGGTCACCGAGCTGCAGCCGACACCGATGCCGGACATGATGCGCTCGCTCCAGGCGCCGGCGCTTTTCGTCTACGGCGAGCGCGATCACACGATCTCGCTCGAGGACGTGCGCCGAGTGCGCGACGCGCTCGAGTCGGGCCGCCGCAGCTACCGCATGAAGGTGTTCCCGGGCATGCCGCACGGCTGGCTGAACGACACCCTGCCGGGGCGCTACCGCGCGAAAGAGGCGAAGGAAGCCTGGGTCGTGCTGATCCGCTTTCTCGCCGACGTCTTCTCGGGCACCTGGCCGGGCGAAAACCAGGTGCGCTGGGAGTTCGAGAGCGCAACCTCCGCGGATTACGATTTTTCGAAAAACATGAGGCTGGAGTGAGCGAGCGCCTGGATCCGGGGCGCACCGCGCTCCTTTTCTTCGACATGCTGAACGGGCACGTGAAGAAGAACGATGCGGCGACGAAGGCGCGCTATGCGCCGGTGATCGCCGCGGCCGCGCAGGTGCTGGACGCAGCGCGGCGCTCGGGCGTCGTCGTGATGTACGCCGCCGCGCACCACCGCCCGGACAATGCCACCTCAGCGCATCTCGTCACCGACACCGACAACCGCCTGCGGCCGATTCCCGCGGGGCGCCCGGGCGAGTCGAAGCCCGTGGTCGCCGCGGGCACCTGGGAGGCGCAGGTGATCGACGAGCTCGAGCCGCAGCCGCAGGACTATATGATCCCCAAGTTCCGCTGGAGCGCGTTTCACCAGACCTATCTGGATCTCGCGCTCCGCAGCCGCGATATCGATACGCTCGTGATCTCGGGCGGATCGACCGACGTCGGCGTGGCGAGCACCGCCTACGCCGCGCGCGACCTGGATTACCACCTCGTCGTCGTCAGCGACGCCTGCACTTCGCCCGAGGAAGACAATCACGCGCAATTCATGCGGCGCGTTTTCCCGCGCATGGCGCGCGTGCGCACGGCGCTGGAGGTCGTGCGCATGCTGGGCGGTTGATTCTTCTACTGGAACAGGATCGCGCGCAAGCGCTCCAGGATCTCCGGTGACTGCACTTCGCCGGGAGGGCTGCGCAACGTCGAAACAAAAAGCTGGAAGAAATTGTCCGCGAGAATCTCCTCGGGATGGGCCAGGTACTGCGTATTGCGGCCGATCTGCTCGAACAGGCCCTGCAGTTGCTGCGGCGCGACCTCCTCCGCTTCCGCCGCCGATCCCGTGCGCACCCGGCAATCGGCTCGCTCCCGGTCGACGAGCAGCCAGGCGATCCGCGCGTTGCCGAGAAAGCCTGATCGCGTATCGAACTTGTCCGATTTGAAGCGGAGGAAAGGCATCGCCTCCACGCCCTCGCCCCGGTAGCGGACCGCGATGGTATGGCGGTTCTCGACCGCGTCAGGATTTGTGATTCGCATCCTGGAGACCGATTCCGGGATCTCGATGCGCTCGCATCGACGGAATCCGATGGCGCCGTACAGGCGCTCTTTCAGAGCACCGTCTTCGCGGGTCAGCACGTGGAAGGTCTCATGGGACACCACATAAGTGAGTAGATCCGCGGTGCCGGTGTACTCGTTTTTCGGCAGCATGATGCCGTTGGCGCGGGTGTGGGGCGCGCCGCTCTCGAGAGCCGCGTCCACCCGGACGAGCAGGATCTTCCCGGGGCGCTTCCACTTGATGCCCGAGAGAAATCGGTCCAGGCGCGCGATCAGCGGCCGCAGCTGCCGTCGCTCCTCTTCGGTCCAAACCAGGACCGTACCCTGCATGAACTCCAGGAACCGGCCCTCATCCACCTTGTCGCCGGTCCTGAGCTGGGCCGAGCGCTCGAGCGCGCTCATGGTCCGAACGTACTCGTCCCGGGTGCTGAGGATCGCGCGGCCTTCGGCGGGCGTTGCGAACGCGTATGCCGAGCCGGCGGGATCGTTTGCGGATTGCGCAAAGCCGCCATGCGTGGCGCCGCCGACACCCAGGAAGAGAATCAGGAAACGGAGCGCCCTGGTCGCGCTCCTGCCGTTACTTCGTCGGCCCCGCATGAATGTTGTCCACCCAGTGCACCTCCTCCGGCTTCTCGACCACCGGAATATCGAGGTTCACCACCACGGGCTCCTGGCCGCTCCTGACGAGGACGCATGAGAGCGGCTGATCGTCGCTCGCATTGATTTCCTGGTGCGGGACGTAGGGCGGCACGTAGATGAAGTCGCCCGGCCCCGCTTCGGCGACGAATTCGAGCTTGTCGCCCCAGCGCATGCGCGCGCGGCCCGAGACGACGTAGATCACGCTCTCGACCGGCCCGTGGTGGTGGGCGCCGGTCTTCGCCCTGGGATGGATCACGACCGTCCCGGCCCAGAGCTTCTCCGCGCCGGCGCGAGCGTTGGTGATCGCCGCGGCGCGGTTCATGCCGGGCGTCTGCGCCGTGTTGATGTCGAGCTCGTTCGCGCGCACGACGCGAACGCCGTGGTGCTTCCATTTCGATTCGGCGTTAATGTGCGGTCTCCTTGCGACCCTCGATTCCATGTGTTCCGCGAGGCCGGGAGAAGGAAATTCGCTTGTCCGCCTCGAGTTCAGCGTAGTATGTGTCATCTTGTCCTTCAAGGCGGCATTCATGGCTTCCCCTACGCAGCCCGCAGCGAACCCCGGCACCCAGGACCTGGCGTCGCGGATTTATGTCGAATTGGTCGGCCGGGCTTTCCTCAGGGCCGACAACACCGCGGTGATCAAACCCGACCCGGCCGAGCTCGCAAAGTTGAGCCTCCAGCTCGCCGAGATCTTCCGCAAGGCGGAGAAGGCGGCCGGCGCGTCCGCGGGGCCGCAGAACGTCGGGTACAACGTCGAGCTCGCCGACATGGCCAAGTGGCACAAGTAGGGAATCGGCCATGACGAGCCCATCCTTGCGCGAGAGCGTGCTCGCCTTCATGACGTCCAACCCCACCGCGTGGCGCATCAAGGCCGTCGCGGCGAAGCTCGGCGTCGGCGTGCAACGCATGGGGTTCGAGCTCTCGCAGCTCAATGCCGAGGGCAAGCTCGTTTCCTGTACGGTCAAGGCTCCCGGCCGGCAGCCCGAGGAGGAGTATCGCATCGCCGCGACCGAGCAGAGGGTGGACCCGCACCACTTCGTCATCAGCAGGAAAACCAACGTGCGCCTGCGCGGCGCCGGCTGAAAGGGAATCTTCTCTAGCCCGCGGGCGTGCCGACGATGCCGTGCGAGAGGTCCTTCACGGTGAAGAACACCAAATCTTCTTCGGGAAGCGCCTCGACCGAGTGCACGACGTTGGGGGGAGCGTAGATCAGTGTCCCGGGTGAGGCGAGCGTCTCCGGCTGGCCGCCCACCGAGACGCGCGCCCTGCCCTTGAGCACGTAGGTCCATTGCTCGTTCGGGTGCGAATGCGGGCGGGAGCGGGTGCCGCGCTTGATGGTGATCAGTCCGACCTGCATGCGCTCGCCCTCGACCACCGGCCCTTCGGCGGTGGAGTAGCCCTCGCCGACGGGCATCCGAGCGAGCTCGGCGAAGTCGAAAAGAAAGCGGCCGTGGCCCGCTTTGGTCGCTCCACGGTTCCGTGTCTGTTGCGTGCTCATTTCAGTCCCTCCGTAAAATCGATCGCGCTCGTGCGCCGTGGAGAACATTGTATGCCCGAGCCGGAATAAGCCGTATGCTTGCGCCGGTCGCCGTTGAACGAGAGCCGATGGGTCGGCCCGAGGAGAACAGCCGATGAGGAGTCCAATCGCAGTACTCGCGCTCGCCGCGATCCAATGCCTTTTGCCCGGCGCGGCCCTGGCGCAATCCTACCCGGCCAAGCCCGTGCGCTTGATCGTCGGGTTTCCGGCCGGCGGCCCGGCGGATATTTTCGGGCGAACCTTCGCTCAAAGCTTGGGCGCCGGCCTTGGCCAGACGGTCATCGTCGAGAACAAGAGCGGGGTGGGCGGCGTGCTCGGCATCGACGCGGTGGCGAAGGCCTCGCCCGACGGCTACATCCTCGGATTCAACAACCAGGGTTCGGTGTCGATGGCGCCGTACGCCCTCACCAAGATGCCCTTCAACCCGAACAGGGATCTCGCGCTCATCACCACGGTGGTGAAGGTCCCCGAGGTCGTGGTGGTGAATTCATCGCTCCCGGTGGGGAGCCTCGCCGAGCTGATCGCCTACGCCAAGGCGAATCCCGGCAAGATCAACTTCGGCTCCGCCGGCGCGGGAGGCATCACCCATCTCGCCTGCGAGCTGCTGAAGGCCGAGGCGCGCGTCGATCTGCTGCACGTGCCCTACAAGGGTGCTGCGCCCGCGGTGAGCGATCTGCTGGGCGGGCAGGTCAACATGGGGATCTTCGATATTCCGGTGGTGCTTCCGCACATCCAGTCGGGCAAGTTCAAGGCGCTTGCAGTGACGAGCGCGAGGCGTGCGCCGTCGTTGCCCGATGTCCCGACCACCGCCGAGGTGGGTTACCCGAGGGTGATCTCCGACAACTGGTACGGGCTGGTGGCGCCGGCGGCGACCCCGCGCGCCGTCCTCAAGCGCATCCACGACGCGGCGGTCGCGGCGCTGCGCTCCCCCGCGCTCCTCGATCAGTTCGCCAAAGTGAGCGGGATCGCCGTCCCGTCGACGCCGGAAGAGTACGCGGCCTTCCTTGCCGAGGAGCAGGCGAGGTGGAGCACCATCATCAAGGCGATCGGCTTCAAGGAAGACTAGAGGCGCGGCTGGATGGCGGAGCCCCAACCGTCTTTTCTCGCTTCGCCGAGCCGGCCGAAGCTCAAGCTGCCCTCAGGCGCCGCGGATACGCACGTGCATGTGTTCGGGCCGCACAGGATTTTTCCCTTCGCGGAGGGCCGGCCGTTCACGCCCGCCGATGCGCCCAAGGAGAAGCTGTTCGCACTGCACGCCATGCTGGGCATCCGGCACTGCGTGATCGTCCAGTCCACCTGCCACGGCTTCGACAACCGCGCGGTGGCGGACGCGATCGCGGCGAAGAACGGCGACTACTGCGGCGTCGCGCTCGTGGCGCCGACGGTGGACGACTCGGAACTGCGCCGCCTCGATTCTCAAGGGTTCTGCGGTGTGCGTTTCAATTTCATGAGCCATCTCGGCAGGGGACCGGGAATCGAGGATGCGCTCGCGCTCACGCCGCGCCTCGCCAAGCTCGGCTGGCATCTGCAGGTGCACTTCGAAGGTTCCTTTATCGACGAGCTCGCTCCCTGGCTCAAGCGCTCGGCGGTGCCGGTGGTGATCGATCACATGGGGCGCGTGGATGCGTCGCTCGGCCTCGAGCAGCCGGCATTCAGGCGCCTGCTCGATCTCATGCGCGATCCGCGCTTCCGGGTGAAGGTGAGCGGTTCCGAGCGCATCTCGCGCCGGCCTTCGCCCTGGGAAGACGCGATTCCCTTCGCGCGCACGCTCGTCGCCGAATTCGGGGACCGCTGCTTCTGGGGCAGCGACTGGCCGCACCCGAATCTCGCCGCGATCCCTGACGACGGCGTGCTCGTCGATCTGCTCGCCGAGATCGCGCCGTCGGACAAGCAGCGCCAGACACTCCTCGTCGACAATCCGCGGCGCTTCTACCGGTTCAAGCGATGACGCGGCGTCTCGATGGCAAAGTAGCGATCGTCACCGGCGCGGGTTCGGTGGGGCCGGGTTGGGGGAACGGCCGCGCGACCGCGGTGCGCTTCGCGGAGGAGGGTGCGAAGGTCTTCGCCGTGGACCGCGACGCAGAGAGACTGCGCGAGACCATTGACGGGGTGAAGAAAGCGGGGGGCACCATCGCGACGCACCTCTGCGATGTCACCCGAGCCGCGGACGTCGCCGCGATGGTCGACGCATGCGTTAGGGTCTTCGGCCGAATCGACGTGCTCGTCAACAACGTCGGAGGCTCCGCAGCTGGCGGCCCCGCCGAGATGTCCGAGGAAACTTGGGACGCGCAGATCGAGTTCAATCTCACCAGCGTCTTTCTCGGGTGCAAGTACGTCATTCCGGTGATGGAGAAGCAAGGAGGCGGGGCGATCGTCAACATCGCCTCGACCTCCGGTATCCGCTTCACCGGCAACGCGCAGGTCGGCTACGCGGCGACCAAGGCGGGCGTGATCCAGCTCTCGCGCGTCGTCGCGGTCCAGTACGCGCCCAAGGGGATCCGCGTGAACACCGTCGTCCCGGGGCAGCTGCACACGCCGATGGTGGAAGCGCGCCTGGCGAAGCAGCGCGCCGGGGGCGACGTTGCGGAGCTGCTCAAGCAGCGCCAGAGGCGCATTCCGCTCGCGATCGAGGGCGACGGGCGCGACACCGCGAACGCCGCGCTGTTCCTCGCTTCCGACGAGGCGCGCTTCATCACCGGAACCGAGATCGTCGTCGACGGGGGAATGACCGCGCGGTGCGATTGAGTTTGGTTTTTTAAAGCTCCCCGTCAATTCGGCAGCAGGCCGAACACGCTCAGCTCGGTCTGCGTGCCCACGTAGACCTTGCCATTGGCGACCGTGGGCACGGTGAATTTCACGGCGTTGCCCGCGGCCTCCGCCCCACTCGCCGGACTGCTGTACAACTTGTTCAGGTTCGTTGCATCGTAGGCGAAGAGAATCGCCGGTCCGCTGACCGAGCCGTGGGTGCCGTTGTTGCTCGTATCCAATGCCCAGACGATGCCGTTCGTCGCGCCGTTGGAGGAAATCGCAGGCGTCGCCCCGGGGAAGCCGAACACATCGCCTGCCTGGAGCGCCGGCAAAGCGGAGAGGACGCCGTTGGCGAGCGTGTATTGCTTCAGGACGTCGCGATTCGCAACCACGTAGAGTTTTCCTTCCCAGAAAGCCGGCGTCGAGAAGATGCGGCAGATGGTGCATGCGGGGCCCGCGGTGACCGGCACCGTCTGAAGGATCTGATCGCCGTCCGCATTGAATCCGGTCATGTTGTCGCGGTCGATGACGTAGAGAACCCCCTGCTTGTCCCCCCCGATGAGCAGATGCGGATGTGCCGCAGATCCGGCGGAGTCCGGCAGGACGATCGCGCCCCCGGACCCGAGATCCAAGTCACCGTCATTCAGATTGGATTGATTCGCCGGCGTGAAGAAATCGGCGACCGACAACCCGCTGGCCGGGCTCAACCTGATGAAGCTGTCGCCGTAGTTGGTGCGCGGGGCCGCCGTGTCGAATGTTCCGTTGCCGGTGATGAGGTAGATATTTCCGTCGGCGTCGGCGGCCGGGCCCGTGCCGGACATCCAGATCCCGCCGAGGCCGCCGTCCGGTGTCGTGTTGAAGACAACCGGCGCCTGCGCGAGATCTGCGGCGGCGTAGCCGATCACCCAGCCGTGGTACGGCGTAATGTCCCCGTGCGACGCCCAGGCGACATAGACTTTTCCATTCAGCAGCAACAGGCCCGGCCGCTGACTTTCCCGGAGCGGGCAGAACGCTACGCTTCCTGGCGGGGCGGGACAGGTGGAGTCCCTGTCCCCGCTGCCCGGAACCGTGATCGCAGAAGAAATGTTCGCCGGCCCGTTGAATTTTTCGTTGCCGGTCGCGAGGTCGAGCGCATGCAGCCGCTGGAAGTAACAGGGAGAGGTATCTGAGCACCCCGTCCCGGCCGTTTCCTTGGTTTTTGCGACGACGTAGAGCGTGCCGGTGGCGGGATCGATCACCGGCGTTCCCGTGATTCCGATCTGCGTGTTGATGTCGCCGGTTTCTCCGGTGTCACCGGGGGGAACGGTGGTGACGCCCGTCCCGAGGAAGCTCTTCTGCCAGTATTGGACACAAGGG
>WNER01000118.1_pt1 | contig 15038 bp, 15 predicted proteins | sample 5399921 | NCBI WGS metagenome assembly WNER01 (sample SAMN13153331, study PRJNA577476) | soil metagenome | isolation source: 20 cm grassland meadow soil 5 days after 1st rain plot 5 | place: USA:California | collected 2015-09-21 | reverse complement strand
CCGGCTTACCAGGCCATGCGCCTCGGCATCGCCGAAAGCGAGGAAGCCACCGTAGGCCGTAAGAAAAAAGACGACGATGATTGATGAAAACTCCGGCTACTGAAATTGCGTGAGGCTGAGCACGTTTCCATCAGGGTCTTTGAACCACGCAACTTTAGCTCCGCTCGGCGAAGACCAAATTCCCTGCTCGTCCTGACCCTTCATCCCATATTGTTCAAAACGAACACCCTGTCCTTGAAGACTCGTGACTTCTCTCTTTATGTCCGAAACTTCCCACCCCGCAATCGTGAATTGCTGTGGCTGAAATTCCGGCACCAGCGCGACTCGCACCATAATCCCTTTGGCATCCATCACGAGAGCGAAATGATCTTCACTTACGAAACGCAGGCCCAATAACCCCTCATAAAACGCTCGCGCCCTCTTCGCATCCTTAGTTGGCACAAAAGCTATGATCTTGGAAAACGAGAGCATGGAACTCCTCCCTAGACCGCAGTAACGAAATTTCCATCCCTGGCCACGTACCCGTACGCCATCCGCGGCGTGTTGAACGCGAAACCGGGATTGCCGTGGCGATCGAGAAGAATCAATCCGCCGTGGCCATGCGTGCGTTTCGCAAGGAGATGCACCACTTCCCGCGCGGCAACGTTCGCCGTAAAGGCGCCGCAAGAAGCGCCGCCTGGAGTGTCCACGCAAATCGGTGATTGTCGTAAGAGATCGACCGCGCTCTTGGCCATCACGATTTTCATGATGGCTTCGCCGTAGCCCGTGCAGGAGACTCCGCCCGCTTCGGAATCCGCGTAGCATCCGCATCCGATAAGCGGCGAATCGCCCACACGGCCGGGCAGTTTGCAGCAAGTGCCGCCGGTCGAGGTCGCGGCGAACAGGTTTGCGTCCTTATCAAGCGCCACGGCGCCAACGGTTCCCTGCTCGTGCCCCCGATGGTGCTCGGCTGCATGCTTATCGTTTCTGCACTTAAGCCAGGCTTCTTGCTCCGCCTCGCTGATCAGTTCGTCCGGATCGCACAGCGCGATTCCATGCTCCACAGCAAAGCGCTCCGCGCCTTCGCCCACCAACATCATGTGCGGACATTTCTCCAGGATGGCTCTCGCTGCCCGAATGGGATTCTTCACGCGCCGCAGCGTGGCGGCTGCGCCGGCGTGCAGCGTTGCGCCGTTCATCACGATGGCGTCGCATTCCACGTGGCCGTCTAGATTCAAGTGCGATCCGTAGCCCGCGTCGAACACGGGATCGTCTTCGAGCACGATGATCGCAGCCTCGATGGCATCGAGCGCGTGGCCGCCGCGCGACAGAATGGACCAGCCCGCGGCCAGCGCGCGCTGACATCCGGACTTACAGACGTCAATGGCTTCGTCGGGAATGTCCCACGCACCGCCGTGAACAATCAGAGAAGGTTTCATCGCAACGAGAATCGCAAAGCGATTCCGATTTGTCCACCGCGCGCGGAGAAACTTAGATGTAAAAATCGAGCAAGAAAAGCAGTAACCCGACAAAGAGAAGAAGCGCGCCGCCGTTAATCCGGTTGCGCGGGAGGCGCGAAATGGAATTCAGCACATAATGCGGAACTTCTTTGAAGCGCAATGACTCCGAGCGCGGAATGTAGAACGGACCCGAGGGCGTAAACCGCGAAAAGCTGCGGTGAAAGAAGGAAATCTCATCCTGTACCCAGAGCAAAAAATTGTTACGGTTGCGCCAAACCACAGCGGCGCCAAACAAAAACAGCAAATAACCGCAGAACGTAAGCAGCCCGAGCGCCGGGCCGGTGCCCCAACTCATAAAGGTCCTCCCGTGGCTGGCGCGACAAATTCTAAGACGCGGGGACGAAAAAGAAGGTTACTCGCCAAAACTTCAAAAATCCTTAGGACGTGGCTTTTTGGCGCCGCGAGCCTGCTGAGGCTACTCGCCGTCGTGAATCGTCAGTAACTCCACGACTTCAAATTCCTTTTTGCCGGCCGGTGTGGCGACTTCAATCTCATCGCCGACCTTGCGGTTTAGCAAGGCGCGGCCGATCGGCGAGGTCGTCGAGATCAGGCCCTTTTCCGCGTCGGCCTCCTCGCTGCTGACCAGCTTGTATTTCACCTTGACGTCGCGCGCCAAGTCGACCACGACTATGCGCGAGCCGTAGCCGGAGCGGTCCCTCGGGATATTGTTGAGGTTGAGCATGCCGAGGTCGCCCATGCGCTTTTTGAGCTGCGCGATCTTGGCGTTGACGTACGTCTGGCGCTCTTTCGCGAATTTGTACTCCGCGTTTTCGGAAAGGTCGCCGTGGGCGCGGGCGACGGCAATTTCCTTAGGAAGCTCGACGCTAAGCTCATGCGAGAGCTGGTCGATCTCGCCCTGAAGTTTCTTCTTAATTTTAGCCAGCGGATCGGACATGATCGCGTGCCTGCCGGGCTTAGAGAGTCTGTCGCGCAGGGAATCCTTGGTGCGCCCTAGACTCTTGCCGAACTTGGAGCCTTTGGGGCGTCGTGTATCCTTGCGCACGGAACCCTAGCGAACTGATTTCTTGCGTACCGAACTCTTACGCCCTGAAAAATACGGCGGAGTCCGGCAAGCGCGGATGGCGCCTCGGACTCCGCGTAAAGAAACATTATAGGCGCGGGAGGACCGATGCTACAAGTGGCGGCATTGGGGCTTGTTAGTCCCTTGTTAGTCCGAGGGATGCAGAGGGCTGTGGAAAACCGGGAAATGGGCACGGATTACATAATTCACCCGATTGCGCTGGCGGGGCGGAGGAGCAAAGTAACGCCAACTTATTAGAGGACAATCAGCGGGCGATGCTTCGGGTAGCCCTGACTGCATGTTCTTAAGAGCGTTTCCCGACTCGCCGCGCTGATCGTTTGTCGCACGCCTGTCCTCGGAAATGGCCGCGCCATGTCATGGACGGCGGGACGAAGAGATGCACGGACCGATCGGAAATTGAGAGTGTGGCTTTCGCTCGGCACTGAGCCGATGTTCGCGGAGCTGGCCTCCACGGAAAATGTGAGCTCCTGCGGCGTGCGCGTGCAAACCGAGCTGCCGTGGAAAGCGAATACGCGCGTGTTTGTGAAACCGTCGAAGGGCAAAGAGTGGGCGCGCGCGAGAATCGCCTACTGCCAGAGGCTTGGCTACAACAGCCATGCGCTGGGGTTGGAGTTCTACGGGACGGCGCACCGCTACAACCTGACGTTCAGGTGCATCCATTGCGGGGGATATGAGGCATCGGCGAACTTTCGCAGCGACCCGGTGGAGCGCGAGGAGGAAATTAAGGCGCGAGTCTACCGCGTGCAATGCGCGCGATGTGGGTGGAAGGGCGTGGCTTGTGGGATTTCGGCGGTACGCATGCTGCGGTACAAAAGCGTCGAGACGCGGGGCGCGGAGGCAAATGCGCCGCTAGTCCGACCGCCGACGAGAGCTGCGTGGAGGAAGTCGGAGGGGGTTTTGTCGCGGGGGGCGGCGTGAGGGGACAAGGCAGAAAGCAGACAGCAGAAAGAAACGAAAAAGGCTGCGGAGATGCGGAGGCAGGGAGACAGGGACGGGCTGGGCTAATTTGTGGCACGTCCAGGCGTTGAACAGAAAGCGCAGCAAGGGCTGCCCATCGCAAGATTCAAGATAAACCGCGTTCCAAAAATGCTCCACAATTTCTGTTAAAGCTAAGCAAATACATAGGTTAGAGAAGACTCTTATTCGGGCGTAGCGGCCTTGCCCAAACCACGGCAGGCGCGCACTGACGTTTGGGGGAGGTGTGTCGTCTATTCCACAGGAGCCAGGAATGGGAACTATGGGACTTGCGCTGCCTTGGAAGGCTAGAATCGCTTCCGCGCCGCGCGATGCTGCTGCGGCAGGCCTGCCCCGGCAGGCAGGCAAGTGGGGAACGCGAGTGGAAGGTTTCGAACACGTGAGCGGCGGCCCGCTGCGGGCGGCCGTGGAAGCTGCAGGCGAAGACGCCGCACTGGCGACAGCGTGCCAGGCCGGGGACTTGCGCGCCTACGAGCGGTTGTACGCTCTGCATGGCGCGAAGATGAAAAACCTTGCGCGCAACGTGCTGGGCAGCACGGTGGACGCGGAAGACGCGGTGCAAGAAACGTTCCTGAAAGTGCAGCGGAGCATCGCGAGCTTCCGCGGGCAGTCAAGTTTCGTGACGTGGACGTACCGCATCCTGATCAACACGTGCTACGACGCGCGGCGCAGCCGATTGCGAAAAAAAGAAGTAACGACGGACGATGATTCGGAAGACGCGCCGCGGATCGAGCCTCGCGCTCCGGGAGCGCATCCTTCGCTGCGGATGGCGCTGGAAAGGGCGCTTGGGAAGCTGACGCGGCATCAGCGCGACGTTTTCCTGCTGTACGAAGTGGAGGGTTTCCGGCACGCGGAGATTGCCGGGATGCTGGAGACTACCGAGGCGGCGTCGAAGAACACGCTGTTTCAGGCAAAGAAGAATTTGCGGGAGATGCTGGAACCGCCCCGAAGCAGTACGGCGCAGTTGCGGTGACCAGGCCAGTGAAAAAAGTACGGTGAGCAAAGCGCAGTGAAGGAAACACGGCAAACAAAGTTTGGTGAACGACGATGAATGTGACTTGCAAGGATCGAGAGCGGATTTTTGAAGACGGCACGGCGGCGGAATGGGCCGCGCTGGAAGCGCACACAGCGGACTGCGCGGCGTGCGCGGAAGACGTGCGCGCCTGGAAGTCGCTGAGCGTGGCGGCGAAGGAGCTGCAGGATTATTCGGCGGTTCCCGAGTTGTGGGCACGGATTGAGCGCGCGCTGATCGAAGAAGATGGGCGGAAAGCGCACCGGGCGGAACCGAAGAGTTGGTCTTCGTTTTTGCCGGCGATTTCAATGGGATGGCAGGCGGCGCTGGTGGGGGCCTTCGTGCTGATACTGACGGTTTCCGTGAGTTGGATACTCGTTATTCGGGATCATCGTGTTCCACCAGACAACTCATCTTTGCTGAAGAGCGCGGCGCTGAAAGAAGTGGAAAGCACGGAGCGCGCGTACGAAAGGGCCATCGACAAGCTGGCGGCGGAAGCCAAGCCCCAGCTCCAGGATCCGGCGACGCCGCTGATGGCGAATTACCACGAAAAACTGCTGGTGCTGGACAGCGCGATTGACGATTTGCGCGCGCAGGCGGGATTGAATCCATCGAACGCGCAACTGCGGTTTCAGTTGCTGGCGATGTATCAGGAGAAGCAGAAAACGCTGGAAGAAGTTTTGGAGGCGAGAAAGTAATGAATCAGCCCAGTCCGAATTTTGGCAAAGGAGCAGCGTGTCGAATCGCAATGGCAGGATTACTGTTCGCCGCGATGTTCTTTGTGGCGGTGCAGCGCGCGGCTGCGGCACACAGCGCGCAAGAAGAGGTATCCAAGGACTTTCAGAAAACGGTGATGCTGGGAGCGGGACAGTCGGTTCGCGTGGAGCATAAATTCGGCGAAGTGAAAGTGCATGGAGAATCAGGCCGCGAGGTGAAAGTCTCGGCGACAATTCGCGTACAGGCGAATTCGCGAGACGAGGCGCAATCTTTCGCGGACAAAATCCAAATCGAAGTGCAGCAGACCGCCGGCGGAGTCGAGGTCAAAACGGTCTATCCGGATGAACACGCGTGGCATATCCGGATCGGCAAGAGCCCTTCCTATTCGGTGAACTACGACATTGCCATGCCGTCCGACGCGCCGCTGAACGTGCGGAACAGTTTTGGCAACACGGAAGCTTCCGGCATCCACCCCAGCGTCGATATCCAGAACAATAACGGCAGCGTTTCAATGCGCGATGTAGGGGCCGCGCGTGTAAACAATTCTTTCGGGAGCATTGAGCTGACTGGCGCTGGAGGAAACGTGTCGGTAACGGACACGAACGGTAGCGTGCTGGTGTCCGACGTAAAAGGAACGCTTGAAGTGCGCAACCGCTTCGGGAGCATCACCACGAAAAATATCCAGGGCGCTGCAACGATCGCGGGGGGCAACGGAGCGGTCACGCTTACCGACTCGTCTTCCGGGAACATCACGACTTCGTTTGGAAGCGTGGATGCGCGCAACGTGAAGGGCGACTTGATGGTTCACGACAGCAACGGGAACGTGGAAATCGCCACGATTGGCGGAGCCGCGGACATCACCAACAGTTTTGGCAACGTCACTTTCTCTGATGTTCATGGGCTGGTGAACCTGAAAACGAACAATGGACGGGTGAAAGGCAGCTCCGCGACGGGCAGTTCAGTGACCATCCACGATTCTTTCGGAAACATCGAGCTGGACAACATAAGCGGCAGCCTGGACGCAGAAACATCCAATGGAAGGATCACCGTTCGCGACGCGCGCGGAGCCGTCACGTTAAAAACCTCCTTCGGGGCCATCGATGCCGCCAACATTCCGAAGGGTATCAAGGCCACGAACCAAAACGGCGCGATCACCCTGGCGGACATCGGCGGCGATACCTACGCCAGAACGAGTTTCGGCAGCGTCATGATCGAAAGGATCAACGGAAACTTGACCGTGGAGAACGCCAACGGCTCGGTAACCGCGCGAAGCGTGAAGGGTGAAGCCAGCGTGAGGACCTCTTTTTCGGGAGTCACGCTCGACGGAATCGGCGGCCGAATCAGCGTGGACAATCAGAACGGCGCAATCGCCTTGACGGCTAGCCGCCCGGCCAGCGGCTGCCGCGACATCCTGCTGAAGACATCGTTTTCGTCCATCCGCGCGCAAATCCCGCAGGGCCTGGGCTATAACGTGACCGCGCACACCTCGTTTGGGAGAATCTCCTCGGAGCTCCCGGTGACTTCGACAGGAAGCATAGGCGGAGACACGTTGAACGGAACGATCGGGGCGGGTGGCTGCCAACTGCAATTGAACAACTCGAACGGAAGCATCGAGATTACCAAGGGCTCGTGATCTGACGCGACTTCTCATTTCCTTGAGGCTCGTGCGCGGGACATGGCGAAAGCTTTCTTCACGATGGATGTAGCTTTTTCCGTCAAGTGAAATTTGCCGAGCTCTTCTTCCCGCGCAAAAGCCAAATCCGTGACGTCGCTTCCGGCTCGTGGTTCGCCGCCGATGAGTTCACAGAGATAGTCAGCGATGACGTAGTGGTAGCGAGGTTTCTTCCTGTCCTGCGCGGCAGCAGCGCCATTTTCAAAGTAGATGCGGTCGAACAGCTCAATCAGTTCAAGGACGCGAACTTCGAGCCCGGTTTCCTCTCGTAACTCGCGATGAACGGCTTCTTCAATCGTTTCGCCAACCTCGATGGTGCCGCCGGGGATGGACCATCGGCGAAGCAGCGGCTCCGTGCCGCGGCGAATGAGGACCGTGCGGCTGCGATCCACGATCACGCCGCCGACGCCCACGACTGGGCGCTCAGGGTACTCTCTCGAGGAAGCCATTCAGCAAGTCCTCAGGTGTGCTGCGGGTGGCGTTTATGACGGGAACACCCCGCAGAGCTTGCATTTCCACGCCTCGGTATATAATACGCTGCAGGGTGGCGGGGACCGTCCTCGTACCGCCACATGCAAAAAAGCTTACGGAGGCTGTACCCGTGATCCGTTGCCCTGAGTGTTCCGCGGAGATCGACGTGGATGAAGACGAAGTCGAGGAAGGCGAAATTCTAAGCTGCCCCGAGTGCGAATCGGAGCTTGAAGTGTCGCAGACGCACCCCGTCCATTTGAACGTGATCTCCGATGACTTAGACGAAGAGGAAGAAGAGGAAGAAGAAGAAGAGGAGAAGGAAACGGGCGAGGACGGTGATTACTCGGAAAAAGAAGAAAAAGAGGAATACGAAGAAGAAGACGAGGAATGATCGGTCAATTTCTGCCCTTCCTGACCCTGGCATCTCCAGAATTGGACACACCATCTAATCCAAGAGGAACACCCCAATGAATCGCCCGAGAAGAATCCAATTTGGAGGCGTGGGTGTGCTGCTTCTGGCATTTGCAACATCGCTAGCGGCCGCTCAGGAAACCCCACCCGCAGGCCCCGCGCAGGACTCTTCGTCAAAAGCGGATAAACCAAACAAGAAAAAATACAGCCATTTGAATGATTTTTTAGTCCGCGGAACGGTCTTCAACGAAAAGGCGCTATCTTTTCCGGAGGTGGAGTTGCGGCTTCGCAAGGAGGGAGACAAGAAATTCAAGTGGGAAACGTACACGAACTCGCGGGGAGAATTTGCAGTGCGAGTTCCGCAGGGCTCGAACTATGAGATTCTGGTGCATGTGAAAGGATTTGCGGATCAAACGCGGACGGTCGAGGCGAAGGGCGGCGGGAACGAAGAAACTTTGGTTTTCCGGATGCAGCCGATTGCGGGAGATGCCAAATGACCAATCTACGACGAATCAGTTGCTTTGTGGCCGCTATTATTTTGCTGGCGCCCGCTACGACCGCGCAGGACAAAAAGCACGAAGCACAGCTTCGCACAGTTCGCGGCGTGGTGACCGACAAGTCTGAGAACCCTCTTAACGGCAGCGTGGTTTTCCTAAAAAACATGCGGACCAACTCCGTGCGCAGCAGTTATACCGATGATTCGGGGAGCTACCGGTTCAGCGGGCTCGACCCGAACGCGGATTATGAGCTGCACGCTGAAAAAGACAATGAGAAATCCACAACACGCACGGTGTCGAGTTTTGATTCGCGGAAAGACATCGTCTTGAACCTCAAAATCGACAAGAAAAAGCGTTAACTTCTTCCCGGTCATCTCGTTTTCACAGCAAAAACCGGAAGGAACCCACAATTCACAAAAGAAACCATTCGCATGTTCGAGGAATCTGAGAGTCGAGTTTCCTTATTGTGGAAACAACGCGATTCATTTGCCAGCCCGAACAGAAAGCCCTGGGGAGATAATTCGTGGGAGAAAGATATGAAAAGGCAGAATCAACTCCAACAGCAGTTGGGATCACAGTGTTGACCTAGCGCCGGCCTAAGCTCGGCATTGTGGCCGCTTTCGCTGCTTTGTCGAAGGAATATGTGACGTTTGTGGGCGCGGTGTGTCTAACCTACAGATAGGGTGGATATGGGTTTTCGTTGGAGAGCATCCGATTTGGGCTCTGCGATGACTCAGACAAAAAATGCATATCGTTCGAAACGCGGTTTTTGGGATTTTTGTGATCTCCGTCGCGCTCCTGTTTGGGTGCCGGGGTCTGTTCGGGCAAACTCAACGAACAACGCCTAGTACGGGCAAGGGATCGATCGAGGGCAAAATCTCGGTGGTTTCCAGCGAAGGCGTCAGTAATAGCCTTCCGGGAATCGACGTGAAACTCAAGGGCCCATCGCCGGGTACGCAGGCCCAAGCGACAACGACGGACGCGGATGGCCACTACGAATTCACACAGCTCGGACCGGCTTCTTACACGCTGGAAGTGGCGGCGGACGGGTTTAAGCCGTGGTCCGCGACGTTGACGCTTGGGGCGGACCAGATATTGGTCAAAGATGTCGTGCTTCAAATCATTTCCGTCAATCAGCAGGTGGAGGTACAAGCAGAAGCTGCGGAAATTGCGACGCAGAACGTGGCCATCACCGCCACAGTGAACACCGACCAGTTGGAAAACCTGCCTCTGCCCACGCAGAAATTCACCGAAGCACTGTCCCTGATTCCCGGAGTAGTCCGCACATACACAGGCAAGCTGACCTTTCAGGGCCAGTCGGAAAGCCAGGGGATGCTCGTAGTCGACTCTGCGGAAAACGTCGATCCGGTGTCCGGGAGCTTCTCGATTCCAATCCCCGTGGACATCATTGAATCAATGACGGCCTACAATTTGCCCGAGAGTTCGCAATACGGCGGTTTTTCGGGCGGGTTGACCACCATCGAAACGCGGGCGCCCTCCGGCGCCTGGAATTACAAGCTGCGCGATTTTGTGCCCGCGTTTCGCGGGAAGAACGACCATTTGGTTGGCCTGGCTAACTGGACGCCGCGATTTTTGTTTGAGGGCCCGTTGATCAAAAACAAAGTCGACTTCTCGGAAGAAGTAACTTATGAATTGCGAAGGCAGCCGGTGCGCGGGCTGTCGTTTCCCGAGAATGAAATCAAGACCAGAGCCGTCACTTCGTTCACGAATCTGCAAGTGCTCGTTTCTCAGCGGCAAGTGCTGAATTTCCACATCAACGTGTTCCCGTTGGAACTCGATTTCGCCAATATCAACGCGCTGATACCGCAAAGCGCTTCGACGAGCTATGGGCGCAGCGGAGTCTCTTTTGGGTTTTCCGATTCCTACCAATTTCCCTCAGGCGCGGTACTCAACACGCTGGTTAGGTATACGCGGTTCGACAGCGACGCCCACGGGCAAGGATCTGCGGATATGCAAATTTCGCCGGAAGGGTGGCGTGGAAATTACTTCAACCGGTGGAACCGCTATGCCAATCAACTGGAAGCCCTGCCGACTTATCAACTCTCGCCAAAGACCTGGCTGGGCAGTCACGAAGTGAGGTTCGGAAGCGACATTCTCTACCGCAGTTACAGCGGCACGAACGTTTCGCATCCCATCGACCTCCTGGCGGAGGATGGCTCGATGGCCGAACAGATCAACTTTCAGGGCGCAGGTCAATTGAAGACAACGGATGCGGAAGTGTCCGAGTTCATCCAGGACCACTGGGCGGTAAACAAGCACCTGACCTTCAACTTCGGGGCGCGTGTAAGCAGCCAAACTATCGGCCGAGAAGCGGCGTTTGCCCCTCGAGGCGGCGTCGCACTTTCCGTTAACGATGCAAAAACGGTCTTGCGCGCCGGTGTTGCCGAGGTTTACGGCCATGTTCCCTTGCTCGCGGCGGACTTCACCAGCAATCAGGACCTCGTGTTGAGCTTTTTTGATTCAACCGGGGCCTTGATTGGCCAGCCCACCGTGCTAGTTAATTCCTATTTCCTTTCCGGAATGGCTACAGCTGCGCCGGGCGTTCCGCATGATCCGGCATCAAGTCCGCGAACTTTCAGCTGGAATGTGGTGCTCGAACATGACTTTCGCAAGAACCTGAACCTTCGGGCAAGCTATCTGAACAGCCACACAGCGGACCTTTTTCTCATCAATCCGATCCTTCCTCCGGGCGGCGGGAACGGGCTGCTGGCGGTGCAAAATTTTGGAGAATCCAGGTATCGGCAGGCGGATATCACCGCGCATTATCGTTTTGGGGAGCGGGCGGACATGAGCCTTTCTTTCACCTGGAGCCGCGCGCGCGGGGACCTGAACACGCTTTCGGACACGCTGGTTCCGTTCCAGGTTCCGGTCATCCGCCCCAACGTGTCGGGCATCGTTTCCTCCGACGTCCCTAACCGTATAGTGGCCTCGGGCTTCTTCCGGCTTTTCTGGAACATGGTGATCAGTCCTGTGGGGGACTTCCATACGGGATTGCCTTATTCCACCGTGGACATGTTGCAAAATTATTCGGGCATTCCCAATGGACAGCGCTTCCCCAGGTACTTCTCGCTGGACGCCAGGCTCTACCGCGAGTTTTCGATTCACTTTCCGCATACGGAAAGCGCGAAGAAGCATAAGGTTCGGCTCGGTGTGTATTCCACGGACATCACAGACCGGCTGAACCCCCACGACGTTTACAGCAACATCACTTCCCCCAATTTCGGGCGTTTCGCGGGCTTCCAGAGGCGCTACACCGGCGCAGTGTTGGACCTGGTCGAATAGGAGCTGGAAGTTTCCGCGGTCCATTTGTTCTTCTGAATACTTTGGTGGCCCGGGTTCGCAACAAAAACGGAGTCAAGGCTCGTAAGAAGCAGCCAGGACGCGTATGGCGTTGGGCACGACCTCGATTTCGACGGGCGCAGGCCCAAGAATCTCGCCATCGCCGTGAAAGAGACAGGGAAGGTCCGCGGATATTCTCACAGCTTTCACCGTCCATCGCTTCACTCGAGAAGTGCGCAAATCTCCGCTGCCCACCAAGCGGTGGAGCAATCTAAGAACGCTTAAGGTGCTCAAATTTTCGAGTATGACAACATGAAGCAAGCCGTTGTCAATGCGCGCATCGGGCGCAAGGCGCAAACCAGCTCCATACGTCGGAGTGTTCAGAACGCCGGCAAGAAGAGCGACTGTTTCCACGGGCGGAAGAGCTTCTTCAGGAAATTCAAGACGAACCTTGAGCGGGAGATGCTCGGATAAAGATCGAAGAGCAGCCAATGTAGCGCAATCGGCCGGGGAGTCGATGATAAGGACCGCTTGCGAAACGCGCCGCCTCGGCGTCAAGGCCAATCCCTCCGCCACCGGCATACAATCGCGTTCGCCCGCCTGCGGTGCGCACGCGGACCAAGTCCACGTAGCGCGGTTTGCCCTTGAGAATGATTTGCGCGGCAGAAACCGGGTCGCTGGGCAACCCGAGTGCAGCCGCAAAATCATTGCCGCCGCCAGACGGTAGAATGCCGATCATCACGTCGCTTCCGCACACACCGTTCACAAGGGCCTGAAAGGTTCCATCACCGCCCAACGCCAGAAGCACGCGGTGGTTTTGATTAACGGCTTGCCGGGCGGCGGATTCCAGTTCAGCTGCGCCACTGGTTTCGACAAATTGGTGGGCGACGCCGATAGATTCAAACAGTGCCCGCAAGGGAGGCAGATGAGAATGAGATCGGCGGCGTCCGGCCGCGCGATTCACGAACACAAGAATGGGAACGTCGCTTGGGGCAGTAGAAGGTTCCGTACGGACGTGCATATCGTGAAAGAATAATCCGCGCTGACACTGGCTAGACAAAAATAAGAAAAAGCTGGTGCCGGCGGGGGGAATCGGAATTCAGACCCCCACTGATTCCACGTAACTTGCTCATTCTACAAGACGGCAGAAACTATAAAAACATCGAATTCACCCAAGTCAGGTACACCGCGGGTACACGGTGGTTCCTGAAGTCTCGCGCAGGGCTCCTCACGTCGAACGTGCCACGCTTAAGGTTGTCCCCAGTTCTGCGTCAGGGCCGCACCAAGCCTTCTGGCAGTTAGATATTCAGCTCTCGTATCTGTTCGCCATAGGTAAGTTCGTAGGCGCGCAAATGCCCGAGATCGTTGGCGATCGTGAGCAACGAGCCATTGAATCGAACGCTGGGATTGCATCTTCCCTCGATTCCTATCTCGATTCGAAGGACAGGTTTCGCGCCTTTGGCATAGCTATAGACCAGGATGCGCGTTGCCGCTTTCGACGCAAGGCAAAGAGCCAACCAATCAGTGGTAACAACGGGATCAGCTAGTACTTGCTCATCCGCACCAAGAGTTAAGAATTCGTTCCAGCTGCCGTTGGTTTTTCTAAAGAGAATCTGACAAGGCGACGTACTCTGAGTTTCACTGCCAGTCGCTGCTTGAGGAGCGAGAACGGTAGAGCAATCGAGAACTCCGCTTTGGGAACAGGAGGCCAGTCGAATCTCTTTAGCGGTTTCAAGTGGTGTTGAGAATGGCAGAAGAGTCTTGCTCTTGAGACGCAGTTGCGGCAGCTGATATTCCCAAAGCCAGAGGTTTTTGTCCTTATACGTGACGAAATCCAATTTGCCCGAAGCAAGTGTGAGAGGGCCGACGGAATGGCCCAGGTCAGGTATTCGCCACAAGGCATCAAGCCGCTGTGACGTGGTATCGATTGCATACAAGTCTTGACCACACACGACGTACCAGATGGCACCATCGAAGCTTGCCGCAAAATGGCTGATCTCAGCATGACACCACGGCGTAGCTTTGCGAGATAAAACATCCACCCGCGAAAGAGACCACACGGCACCTCGACGGGCCATTGTGATGATCTTGCTTCCGTTTTCCGAAACGACTAAGCGATCTGCGGGTTCGTCAAAATGGGCTATCGTTCGACCGTCCCTGGTAACTAGCTTTAGACCTATTTCCCCCATTGCGACCGCGCAACTTCCGTTTGGAAGCAGCACAGCGTCTGATATCTGCGTCGAGCCTCGATCATTTGCGCCCATGAAGTATCGTCGGGGCGCGCCCAAATCAGTGAGTTCAACCTTTCTACCCTGAGGCCGTGGCGGGACGTCCGCACGCAGGGCACCGTCACCCGAGTAGTCGATGAGCTGGCGTATAGGAATGGGCCCAAGCGAATGCAGGCCCTGTCCGGCATCGCGCAAAGCGGCCCTTGCCGCGAGCCGCGCCAAGGTTTGTGCCTGGGGCGACTTGGGCTCCTTGCGGAGTGTCTCCGCGAATTCCATTCTGGCGGGAGCCCCTTCCACAGAGTCACTTTGCAATAGCTCAAGAGCTTGCGGCCAGAACTCGCGATATCCATCCTGAACCACGCTAATGAGTCTGGCCAAAGATCGCGCTCCCGATCGACCGCCGATCTCTGTTGCTCGCCGCATCCATTCGACAGCAGTAGACCTCTCGGACTCTAGGGGCCAGAGAACGTCAACCGCGACTGCCACGTTCCCTGCGTCCGCTAGCGATTGCGCCCAAAGCTTTCGCAGCTCGGGAGCGGCCGGATGGCGCGACTTCTCCAATCGCAAGACCGCTCCGTGAAATGCTCCTGTCTTTCGTGCGACTTGGATAGCTCTTTCCTTTTCTCCAGCTACAAACCATTGCCGAACGATGATTTCGGGAGCTAGCTCCCGAGCCTCAGCAATTTCGGCAGCCTCGCGCAATCTACCGTTACGTTCTAAGAAAGCGACCGCTTCTTCGTTTGCTCGCAACAGTTCAGCAAGAACGAACGCCGCCTCCCCAATCCGGCCTTGAGCTTCCAATCTTTTGAACGTCGACCTATAGAGTTGATGGAGATGGGAATACAGGGACTGACCTAACACCATTGCCGAATTGGGGCGGCGGCCAAATGCGTTGAGCCGCAGATTCTGTCTGACTCCCGGCAGCCCAAGAGTCATTCTTAAAATAGGAGAATCGGAAATAGAAGACAGGGGAATCGCGTGTCTCAGCGCTTCATCCATGTCGCCCTGTTCGAACATTTGCATCACGCGACTCAGGTAGCGTCCTTGTCTCCAGCCAAGAACACGCGCGAGTCGTGTCACCATGACGATCTTGTTGAACGCGGAGGCCAGCCACAGTGAGAGTTTCGAGGGTGCGCGCGTGGCAAACACGCTCTGTTGCGACCCGGTTAGACTCTGCGTTTCATAAGCGTTTCGAGGCCAAAGGCTTCTCAAGC
>WNER01000114.1_pt1 | contig 15298 bp, 10 predicted proteins | sample 5399921 | NCBI WGS metagenome assembly WNER01 (sample SAMN13153331, study PRJNA577476) | soil metagenome | isolation source: 20 cm grassland meadow soil 5 days after 1st rain plot 5 | place: USA:California | collected 2015-09-21 | reverse complement strand
TCGGGATCGCCGCGTCACCCGCCCACCCGTCGCGGCTATGGGCCAGTGTCGAAGCCCCCGCCGCCGACTCGAGCGGCGGCATCTTCCGGTCCGACGACGGGGGGGCGAGCTGGGAGCGCGTCAACGCGGAGCAGAAGTTCATGGTGCGGCCGTGGTACTTCTCGTCCGTCGCCGCCGACCCCACCGATGAGAACACCGTGTACGTTCTGAACCTGGGCACCTGGCGCTCGGTGGACGGCGGCAAGTCGTTCTCGCGCATCCGCGTCCCTCACGGGGACTGTCACATCCTGTGGATCGATCCCAAGGACCCGCACCGTATGATCGAGGGGAACGACGGCGGCGCCACCGTCTCGTTCGACGGCGGCAGCACGTGGTCGACGGTGTACAACCAGCCCACGGCGCAGTTCTACCACGTCGCGACCGACGACCAGTTCCCCTACCGCATCTACGGCGCGCAGCAGGACAACAGCACGGTCTCGATCGCGAGCCGCTCGGACGACGGCGCCATCGCGCTGCGCGATTGGCACGCCGTGGGAGGCGGCGAGTCGGGGTATATCGCGCCGCAGCCGGGTGATCCGGGCATCGTGTTTGCAGGCACCTACATGGGCACGCTCACGCGTTACGACCGTCGCACCAGTCAGACCCGCGACGTGTCCGTGTGGCTGAACAATTACGACGGGTACGCGGCGGCCGACGTGCCCTATCGGTTCCAATGGACGTTCCCGATCGTGTTCTCGCCGCACGACCGGAACACGCTCTACGTCACGGCGCAAAAAGTGTTCAAGACCACGGACGGCGGCGCCACCTGGCAGGCGATCAGCCCGGACCTGACGGCCCACGATCCCGCCACGCTCGGCCCGGTGGGCGGACCGATCACGCGTGACATGACCGGCACGGAGTGGTACGGCACGATTTTCACCTTCGCCGAATCGCCGGTGAAGGCGGGCGTGTTGTGGGCCGGATCGGACGACGGGTTGATCCACCTGTCGCGCGACGCAGGCGCGACGTGGGACGACGTCACACCGAAAGCCCTGGGCCGGTTCACGCGCGTGAGTCTGCTCGAGCCGTCGCATTTCGACGCCGCCGTCGCGTACGTCGCGGCCAACCGCTATCAGCAGGACGACGCCGCCCCCTACCTGTTCAAGACCTCGGACTACGGCAAGACGTGGACGAAAATCGTCACGGGCATTCCCGCGGCCGCGTACACGCGCGCGATCCGCGAGGATCCGGTCCGGCGCGGCCTGCTGTTCGCCGGCACCGAGACCGGCCTCTACGTGACGTGGGACGACGGCGGACGCTGGCAGCCGCTGCAGCTCAACCTGCCGCGCAGCTCGGTGCGCGACATCGCCATCCACGGGAGCGACCTGATCGTCGCGACCCACGGGCGGGCGTTCTGGGTGCTCGACGACATCTCACCCCTGCGCCAGCTGAGCCCCTCGTTGCGAGGCGAGCGCCTGCACCTGCTTGCACCCCAGCCGGCAGTGCGCTTTCTCGGCGGTCGCAGCGAGCGACCGATCCCCTCGGCCGGGGAGAACCCGCTTCCGGGCGCGGCGATCACGTATTGGCTGCAACAGAAGCCGGCCGGCGAGGTGGCGCTCGCCTTCCTGGACAGCGCCGGGACGGTGATTCGGACGTTTTCGGGGAAAGCCGACTCGATCGCGAGCGTGGACAGCGCGACCTATGCGCCCAGCGACTCGGCCGTCCCGGCACGCGCCGGCACCAATCGCTTCGTCTGGAACCTGCGGGCGCCGGATGCCAAGAAGGCCAAGGACATCGTCGTCGACGAGGGCGCGATCGAGGGACCGATCGTGCCCCCGGGCCGCTACAGCGTGAAAATCACCGTGGGGGGGCAGAGCGCCACGCAGCCGTTCACGGTGGTGAACGACCCGCGCGTGACTACGTCGACCGCGGACCTCGCGGCCCAGTACGCGCTCGCGCTCCAGATTCACGACCGCATCGACACCCTCGTGTCCGCGCTGGAGCGGGTGGAGCAGGCCGAGTCGCAGCTGGCGAGCTGGACGGACTGGACCAAGAGTCGGCCCGAAGCCGGCCGCGTCAAGTCGCAGGCCGACTCCGTGAAGCGCAGCCTCGAGGCGGTGCGCGCCCGCCTGAGCGAGCCGCACGCGCACGCCGACGAATCCACGCTGCACTGGCAGATCCAGATCTACAACCAGCTCCTGTCGCTCAACGCCATGGTCCAGAGCGCGGATGCGGCGCCGACCCGCCAGGAGCGGGAAGTGCTCGCCGAGCTGTCGGCCAGGCTCGACAAGCAGCTCGCGGCGTTGCGGGAGATCGAGGCGGGAGATCTCGCGGGCTTCAACAGAATGTTGCGTGACCTGAACGTCCCGATCGTCGGGGTGGGAGGAGATAAACGGTGATGCTCGAAGCCCTGGTCCTCGTCGCCGGTCTTCTCGGGACCGGGGATACGCTGTCCGGTCGGGTCGCGGACCCGGACGGCAATCCGGTCGCCGGTGCGACCGTGACCGTGGTGGAGCTCCACCGGGTGGCGGTGACCCGGGCGGACGGCGTATACCGCTTCGCCGACCTGCCGCCGGGCCGCTACACGATCGCCGTGCGCGGTCTCGGGTTCGCGCCGGTCGCCCGCGACGTCGCGGTCCGTGGGGCCACGGGCCTGGCGGTGACCCTGACCCGAACCACGATCTGGGTGGAGCCGGTCACCGTCACGGCCACCCGCGCGCCGCTCGCCGCGGGGCTATCGCCGCTGCCCACGGAAGCCCTCTCGGAAGACCGCCTGCGGCGCGAGCAGAGCGTCTCCCTGGCTCACGCGCTGGCGAATCTGCCGGGGGTCAGCGCCCTCACCACGGGGCAGCAGATCGGCAAGCCGGTCATCCGGGGACTCACGGGGCCGCGCGTCCTGGTGCTCGAAGACGGCAGCCGGCTCGAGGACTACTCGTGGAGCGACGAAGACGGCCCGTCGGTGGACGCCCGCCTGGCGCAGCGCGTCGAGGTGATCCGGGGGCCGGCGAGCGTGTTGTACGGCTCGGACGCGCTGGGTGGAGTCGTGAACGTGATCCCGGAGGAGCTCCCGGACGCGAACGGTGGACCACGCGCCCTGCGCAGCGGCTTCGAGATCTCGGGCGCGTCCAACAACGCCGAGCTCGAGGGAGCCGCGCGCCTGGAGGGAGCGAGCGGGGGGTGGGGCTGGCGCCTGTTCGGCATCGGGCGGTTCGCGAGCAGTCTCCACACGCCGGCGGGCGAGCTCGACAACACGGGATTCAACGCGCTCTCCGGCGAGGCCGCCGTGGGCACGCGCGGCGCGCGCGGCAGCACGACGCTGCGCTACACGCGCTATGGCGGCGAGTTCAAGCTGCTCGAAGCCGAAGGACCCGCGAGCGGAGAAGAAGGAGGACCCGAGCGCAAGCTGTCCGATGACCGGGTGCAATTCGCGGGCGACTATCTCGTGGGCGGCGTGCGGCTCGAGACCAAGGCGCAGTGGCAGCGGCACTCGCTCATCGAAGTGTCGGACACAGGCGTGAGCCCGGGGGGCCAGCCGCTCGAGGGGACGGCGTTCGACCTGCTCCTCAACACGTTCACGATCGATGCCCTGGTGCATCACACCGCCGGAGCGCGCGTCGCCGGCACGCTCGGCGTTTCGGGCGTGGCCCAGAGCAACGACACACGCGGGAAGATTCCCCTCGTGCCGGACGCCCGGGTGCGCTCGGGTGCGGTGTTCGGATTCGAGCAGGCATCGCTCGGCCGCGTGCGGCTGCTGGCTGGGGCCCGGGTCGACGTCCGGCGCCTCACGGCCGATTCGAACGCGCAGCTCGGTCTCGTCGCGCAGACGCGCGATTACACCGCCTTCGCGGGAAACGTGGGGATCGTGTATGGCATCGGCGCGGCCGCGCTGACCGCCAATGTGGGCCGCGCCTGGCGGGCGCCCACCTTGTTCGAGCTGTTTTCGAACGGCCCCCACCTGGGTGAGGCGCGTTACGAGATCGGCGATAAGGGCCTCCAACCCGAGGCGGGGACGAACCTGGACGTGGGAGTGCGCTGGCAGAGTGGGCGCGTCCGCGCCGAGCTGGCGGCATATCGCAACGCGATCGACCGCTTCATTTTCATCACGCCCACGGACTCGTTCGTGACGGTTTCGACGTCGCCGCCGGACTCGCTGCGCGTGTACCGCTACCAGCAGGCGGATGCCCGGCTCCTGGGCGGCGAAGCCGAGCTGGAGGTGGCGGTCGCGGCCGCGCTCTCGGTCCGCGCCCGCGCCGACGCCGTGCGCGGCACCAACCAGGCGACGCGGGAGCCGCTGCCGCTGGTCCCACCGGCGCGTGTGGCGCTCGGCGCCGAGCTGCACCGCGCCGGCTTGGGCTGGGCGGACCGCGCCTACGCCGGTGCCGAAGTCGAGGTGGCCACCCGACAGACCCGCCTCAATCCACTCGACGTCCCGACCGGCGGGTACACGCTGCTCAACCTGTCGGCGGGCCTGACGCGGCCGATGCTGGGCCGGATCGGCCGTGTCGATCTCGCGGTCAAGAACGTCGCCAACGTGAGCTACCGCAGCTTCCTGAGCCGCTACAAGGAGTTCGCGCTCGACCCCGGGCGCAACGTGGTGTTGCGGGTGTCCGTCGGCGAATGAGACTGGGTCTCGTCGGGTTCACGCTGGCGCTCGCGGCGCGCCCGCTCGACGCCCAGTTCCGTCCCAAAGACTTCGACGCCTACGCCGTCCGGGGACTCGCGGCGCTGCGCACGCCCGGCGCCGCCGTCGCCGTCGTCAAGGACGGCCGGGTCGTGTTCGCGAAGGGGTACGGCGTGCGCGCCCTGGGCGACACGGCACGTGTCGATGCCCACACGCTGTTCCAGATCGCCTCCAACACCAAGGCGTTCACCACCGCGGCGCTGGCCATGCTCGCGGACGAGGGCAAGCTCGCCTGGGACGATCCCGTCACCAAGTTTCTTCCCGGGTTTCAGCTGTACGATCCGTACGTGACCCGCGAATTCACGGTCCGTGATCTGGTGACGCATCGCAGCGGCCTGGGGTTGGGGGCCGGGGACCTCCTGTGGTTCCACTCGAGTTACACCCGGTCCGAGATCGCGTACCGCATCCGGTTCGCCGCACCCGCCTCGAGCTTCCGCAGCGCCTACGCCTACGACAACGTGCTCTACATCGTGGCGGGCGAGATCGTCCCGGCCGTCGCCGGCCTGAGCTGGGATGACTTCGTGACGCGGCGCATTCTCACACCGCTCGGGATGTCGGAGACGGGCACGACGATGGCGTACTTCACGTCGAGCCGCAACGCGGCCGCACCCCACGCGATGGAGCGCGGCACGCTGCAGATCGTGCCGATCGATTCCGTGGACAACACCGCGCCCGCGGGCGGCATCGTGTCCAACGTGGCCGATCTCGCGAAGTGGCTGATCTGCAGACTCGATTCGGGCCGCTACGCGGGAGGTCGCTTGTTCAGCGAGCGACAGGCGCGGGAGATGTGGTCGGGACAGACCATTCTGCCGATCACCGATCCGCAGCCACCCCTCGCCGGGCTGCGGCCCAGCTTCGCGGAGTACGGCCTGGGGTGGCGGCTGCGCGACTACCACGGCCGCAAGATCGTCACCCACACCGGCGGCCTGGCAGGCATGTCCTCACAGATCACCCTGGTGCCGGCCGAAAAGCTGGGGATCGTGATCCTCACGAATTCCGAGGCGGACTTGATGGCGGCCCTCAGCTATCGTCTACTCGATGATTTTCTGGGTGGGGGCCCGCGCACCGACTGGGTGGCCGCGTTCCTGGGGGCGGCCGAGCTCGACCGCGCGCAGGCCGACTCGACCGTCCGTGCCACCCGTGCCGCGCGCGACTCGCTATCCAAGCCGTCCTTGCCGCTCGAGCGCTACGCCGGGCGGTACCACGACGACCTGTACGGCGACGCGGGACTGACCCTGGAGGGCGGGCGGCTCGTGCTCCGGTTCGCCCGGTCGCCCGCTTTCGTCGGCGATCTCGAGCACTGGCAGTACGACACGTTCATCGCGCGCTGGCGCGCCCCGCACCTCGAGGACGCGTACGTCACGTTCTCCCTGCACCCCGACGGCTCGATCGACCGCTTCCGGATGGCGGCCGTCTCGCCGCTGGCCGACTTCAGCTTCGACTACCAGGACCTCGACTTCCGGCCGGTCAAACCGTAGCGGCGGGTCCGCGGTTGTGCACCGCGGCCGGTCATGACGATCTTGTAGGCGTCCGATGGTCCCGCCCCTGCTCAAAGCCCGGGCCAGGCTCGCGACGGCGGCGGTCGTGCTGATCGCCGCCGTCGCGCTGCTTCACTACGACATCCCGCCGGTCCCCACGTGGTTTTACGTTCTCGCCTGGTATCCAACGCTCGTGATCCTGGACCAGGTGGCGGTGCTGCTCGGCGGCGAGTCGCTGCTCGCCCGGCCGCCCGAGCTGGCCGCGATGCTGTGGTGGTCGGCCGTGATCTGGCTGCTGTTCGAAGCGATCAACTTCCGCCTGCAGAACTGGTACTACGTGTTCCTGCCGCCACAGCGCCTGGACCGCTGGGCCGGCATCATCATCTCGCTCGCCACGGTCGTGCCCGCCGTCCTGCTTCCCGAGCGCCTGCTCGACCGGCTGGGCGTGTGGCACGACCTGCGCGCGCGACCCATCCAGCTCGCTGTCACACACCTGCGCGCCGCCTGGTGGGCCGGCTGGGCCATGCTCGCTCTGGCCCTCGCGTTCCCCCGATATCTCTATCCCCTGACGTGGGGTGCGGTGTGGCTCGTCGCCGAGCCCCTCTTGTACCGGCGCGATCCGGAGCGCTCCCTGCTGGGCGACATCGCCCGGGGGGCGTGGGGGCGGATCGCGCGCCTCATGACCGCGGGACTCGTGGCCGGAGCGCTGTGGGAATCGTTCAACGCGATGGCGCGGGGGCGGTGGATCTACACCGTGCCGTTCCTGGAGCACTGGAAGATCTTCGAAATGCCGCCCGCGGGGTTCATCGGGTTCCCGTTCTTCGCGCTCGAGGTGTGGTCGCTGTATCACCTGCTCGCGCCGCGCACCACCCGGCGCGTGCTGCTCGGCACCGCCGCCTTCGCGCTGCTGGTGCTGGCGGGGATCGATCGCTGGACGGTGAGCTCGACCGCGCCGCAGCTGGCCGACCTGCCGGGCGTCACGCCCGGCGTGCGGCAGCGCCTCAGGAGCGCCGGGTGGGACGACGTGTTCCGAGTCGCCCGCACCCCCGTCGCGGAGCTCGCGTACCGCGCCAACGTAAGCCCGGGAGACGCCCGGGCGGCCCGGGAAGCGGCGCGTCTCGTCACGCTACGCGGCATCGGGAGTGGGTACGCAGCCACGCTGATGGCCAGCGGGATCGGCAGCGTGGCGGCGCTGGCGGCCGCGGACCCCGATACGGTATGGCGGCGCGTGCGCAGCGGGCCGCGGCCCACCCCCGCCGAGGTGCGGGTGTGGGTGCGCGCCGCGCAACGGGACGTCGGCGCCGCGCCGCGGCTCAGCGACCCCCCGCAACCCCCGCCGTAGGCCGCACCGGGCCCGTCCCCGCCCCCGTGCGCGAGATGGCGGCCGCGATCTCGGCGAGATCCGCCGCCGTGAGCTCGAGCGTCGGGGCGCCGATCCAGCCGTCCACCTGCGCGGCGGTGCGGGCGCCGACGATCGCTCCCGTGACGCCCGGCCATGCCAGGGTCCAGGCGACCGCCACCGCCGATACCGTCGTACCGTGCCGGCGGGCGATCGGCTTGAGCGCGTCGCGCAACGCGAGATTCTTGCCGAGCGCCGGCTGCTGGAACTGGGGGCCGCGGCGGCGCCAGTCGTCCGAGGCGAGCGCCGCAACACGCGCCGCCGTGAAACTGTCCGTCAACAGCCCCGACTGCATGGGGCTGTAGACGATGACGCCGGTGTCATGCTCCGCACACCAGGGAAGCTCGCGCTCGGCGGCGTCGCGCCGGATCGGGGAGAACGGCGGTTGCAGGGAATCCACGTGCCGGATCGCCTCGCAGCGCTGCAGCAGCGGCACGGCGAAGTTCGACACGCCCGCCGCCCGCACTTTCCCTTGCTCGACGAGCCGCGCCATCGCCTGCCACGAATCCTCCACGGGCGTCCCCGTCTCGTCGGGCCAGTGAAACTGATAGAGGTCGATCCGTTCGACGCCGAGCCGGCGGAGCGACGCGTCGCACTCCTTGCGGATGGAGTCGGGCCGCAGCACGCGCTGTGCTTCCTTCATGGGATCGCGCTCATCCCACACCAGGCCGCACTTGGTGAACACGAGCGGTCGCTCGCCGGCCGGCAGCTCCCGCAGCAAACGCCCGACCACCTCTTCCGAGTGGCCGAGGCCGTACACCGCCGCGGTATCGATCCAGTTGACTCCCTGCTCGAGCGCGCGACGCATCGCGGCGAGCGAGTCGGCATCGTCCTGGGGGCCCCAGCCGAAGGCCCAGCCGCCGCCGCCGATCGCCCACGCGCCGAAGCCGACGGTCGTGATCTCGAGTCCGCTCGTGCCGAGCGGACGGGTAGGCAAGTTCATACAGACGACTCCTCCGCAGTCGATTATGGAATCAGTAGGACCTTCCCGGTGGTCTTGCGGCCTTCGAGCAGCTTGTGCGCCTCGGCCGCTTGCGCGAGCGGCAGCTCGCGGTCGATCCGGACCTTCACCTCGCCCCGCGCGATCCACCCGAGCAGCTCGCCGGCGCGCGCGCCGAGCTCGGGGCGCGTGGCGATGTAGTGGTGCAGCGTGGGACGCGTCAGGAACAGCGAGCCCCGCTGGCTCAGCACCTGGGGGTCGAACGGCCCCACCGGTCCGCTCGACTGCCCGTACAGCACCATGAGGCCGCGCGGCTTGAGGCAGTTCAGCCCCTTGTCGAACGTCGATTTGCCCACGGAGTCGTAGACCACCTCCACGCCGCGGTTGTCCGTGAGCCGCTTGACCTCCACCTCGAAGTCCTGCTCGGTATAGAGGATCACGTCGTGGGCGCCCGCCTCCCGCGCGAGGGCCGCCTTCTCGCGCGTGGAGACCGTGCCGATGACCCGCGCGCCCTGCCGTCGCGCGATCTGACACAGTAGCAGGCCTACGCCGCCCGCCGCGGCGTGCACCACACACGTCGTGCCCGCCTTCAGCGGATAGGTCGTCGTCGCGAGGTAGTGCGCGGTCATGCCCTGCAGCATTGCCGCCGCGCCCTGCTTGGTGCTCACGCCGTCCGGCAGCACCACGAGGCGGTCGGCCGGCACCACGGCGTACGGCGCATACGCCCCGAGTATCCCGCAATACGCCACGCGCGTACCCACTCGGGGCTCCGACACGCCCGTGCCGAGCGAGGCGACGCTGCCGGCCGCCTCCTGCCCCAGCGTGAACGGCAGCGGAACCTTGTAGAGTCCCGTCCGCTGGTAGACGTCGATGAAGTTCACGCCCGCCGCCTCGATCTTCACGATGGCCTGGCCCGCTTCCGGCTTGGGCTCCGGAATGTCCTCGAGACGCAGCGCCTCGGGCCCGCCCGGAGTGTGCACGCGAATAGCTTTCATGCCTGGAAACCTATCAGCCACCGACAACACGCGTCGGCGAAGGAGAGTTCCACATGAAAGTCGGGTTCATCGGTCTCGGCAGCATGGGACTGCCGATCGCTCGGCACGTGTTGCAGGCGGGCCACACGGTCATCGTCTACAACCGCACGCGCAGCCGTGCGGATGCGCTCAAACCGCTCCGACCCACAGTCGCCGACAGCCCCGCTGCGGCGGCGCGGGGGGTGGACGTGCTCGTCACCATGGTGGCCGATGACCCGGCGCTCGAGGAGGTGATGCTGGGGGCGTCCGGCGCGCTCCCCGCCCTCGCCCCCGGCGCGATCCACGTGTCGATGAGCACCATCAGTCCGAAGTTGTCCCGCGCGCTCGCGGAACGGCATCGGGTGGCGGGGCAGCAGTACGTCGCCGCGCCGGTGTTCGGACGGCCCGAGGCGGCGGAGGCGAAGAAACTGTGGATCGTGGCGGCGGGGCCCGCGCCGGCGATCGAGCGCTGCCGCCCGCTGCTCGACGCCGTGGGCCAGGGGGTGGTCGTCGCCGGTGACGACCCCGCCCGCGCCAACGTGATCAAGCTGGCGGGCAACTTCCTGCTCGCCGCGGCGATCGAGGCGATGGGCGAAGCCTTCGCGCTGGTCCGCAAGTACGATGTCGCGCCCGCTGACCTGCTGGAGATCGTGAACGGCCGCCTGTTCCGCTCGCCTATCTACGAGAACTACGGCAAGCTCATCGCCGCCGAGCAATACGAGCCGGCGGGGTTCAAGCTGCGCTACGGACTGAAGGACGTGCGGCTGGTCCTGGGTGCGGCGGAAGACGTCGCGGCGCCGATGCCGCTCGCCAGCCTGATGCGAGACCGTTACCTCTCGGGCGTCGCCCGTGGTTGGGGCGACATCGACTGGGCGGGGCTGGCGCGCATCGCCGCGGTAGATGCGGGGCTCAGCCCCTGAGTCTCTACCCGCCCGCGATCGCCGGAATAACGGTCACCTCGTCGCCGTCCTGGACCGGGGCGGCGAAGCCGCCGCGGAAGCGCACGTCCTCGTCGTTCAGGTAGAAGTTCACGAACGGATACGGTTTACCGTCTTTGTCGCGCAGCCGGGGCGCGAGCGCCGGAAACCGGGCCGCCACGTCGGCGACGGCCTCGCCCAGCGTCCGGCCCGACGCCTCGATCGTGCGAGCACCGCCGGTGTGGGCGGCGAGCACCGATGGCAAGTTCAGCGTGATGGCCATGTCCGTTCCTCCTCGACTAGAGTCGTCACCTCGCGCAGCCGCGGCGCGATGACCGGAGCCGCGGCGATCGCTCCCTGCACCGCCTCGAGCGTCTTCAAGCCGTGTCCCGTGATGCAGAGCACCACTTCGTCCTGGCGTTGGAGCCGGCCCGCGCGTGCCAGGGCGAGCGCGCCCGCCGCCGTGACACCGCCCGCCGTCTCGGCGAACACACCGGTATCCTCGGCCAGAAAGCGGATCCCCTCGACCAGCTCCGGATCGCTCACCGCCGCGGCCCAGCCGCCGGTCTCCCGCATGGCCCGCGCGGCGAACGCGCCGTCCGCGGGATTGCCGATCGCGAGCGATCGGCAGATGGTGTTCGGCACCTCGGGCTCGATCGCGTCGCCACCGCGCTCCACCAGGCGCACGATCGGCGCGCACCCGGCCGCCTGCGCGCCGTACAGGCGCGGCGGCTGGCCGTGTACTAGCCCACCCTGGAGAAACTCGCCGAACCCCTTCCGCAGCTTCGAGAGGAGCGATCCGCCCGCCATCGGCGCCACCACGGCAGTGGGCAGCCGCCAGCCCAGCTGCTCCGCGATCTCGTGGGCCACGGTCTTCGAGCCTTCGCCGTAGTAGGCGCGCAGGTTGACGTTCACGATCCCCCATCCGAACCGGTCCGCCACCTGCGCGCACAGCCGGTTGACGTCGTCGTACGTGCCCCGCACGCGTACCAGTCGCGCGCCGTGCACGCTCGTCCCCACGACTTTGGCCGTTTCCAGGTCCTCGGGGATGAAGATCCAGGCCGTGAGCCCGGCGCGGGCCGCGTGGGCGGCGACGGCGTTGGCGAGGTTGCCGGTCGAGGCGCAGCCGATCGTATCGAGGCCGAAGGCCGCGGCGGCGTTGATCGCGGCGGCCACCACCCGGTCCTTGAACGAGAGCGACGGATGCGACACGGTGTCGTTCTTGATCCAGGCGCGTGCCACACCGAGCCGCCGCGCCAGCGCGGGCGCGTCGACGAGCGGCGTGAAGCCCGTGTCGAGCGACAGGGTCGGCTCGCCGTCGAACGGGAGCCATTCCCGGTAGCGCCACAGGGAGGGCGCCCGGCCGGCGATCGTCTCGCGGTCGGGGAGCGCGCGCTCCGGATCGTACACGGGATCGAGCGGGCCGAGGCACTGCCCGCAGATGGCCGCGGGGGCGGGCGCACTCTCGGCGCCGCAGCTGCGGCAGCGGAGCGGCCGCGCGGTGAGCGGCGGCGAAGCGATGGAGGCCTGCGTCATGCGTGATCCCTCAACAAAAAAACCCGGGCAACAAATGCCGCGGGCGGTCGCTTTTTAGCACCTTGTTTAACGTGGCGGCAATACGCGGCAAAGCACCACGAGTCGTCGATTGTCGATTAGCTGCGTAAGAATAGCCTACGACCCCCGAAGGTCAAGGTCACCCCGAGATTCCCAGGCTGAAGCCTGGGCCCGGGGGGCACTGTCCTTAAGGACAGTGATGCCCGGGCCCATCCTTTAGGATGGGGAAACCTGCGCCGCAGGTGACCTCTCCAGCGCGCCCACGAGCCCGCGGATCCGCTCGAGCGCCCGCTCGAGCTCCGTCGCCGCGGTGGCGTAGCACAACCGCAGGTGCCCTTCCCCACCCGGCCCGAACGCCGTGCCCGCCAGCGCGGCCGTATACTGCTCGGCGAGCAGTCGCTCGGCGAATGATCTGCACGTGAGGCCGGTGCGCTCGAGGACCCCGCTGATGTCGGGGAAGCAGTAAAAGGCGCCCGCGGGCGACGCACAGCTGATCCCGTCGATCGCCTTCAGCCCGCGGACCAGCAGATCGCGCTTCGCGCGGAGTCCGGCCACCATGCGAGTGACCGCATCTTGCGGACCCGTGAGTGCGGCGATACCTGCGTATTGTACGAAAGTCGCCGTGCAGGAAACGTTGTTGATGACGAGCGTGGTCATCGCGTCGGTGAGCGAGGTCGGCATGACCGCGTAGCCCAGGCGCCAGCCCGTCATCGAGTACCCCTTCGAAAAGCCGTCCACGATCACGGTGCGCCCCGACATGCCGGGGAGCGCGGCGATCGAGTCGCGCCGCCCGTCGTAGCGGATTTGCCCGTACACCTCGTCCGAGATGACCCACAGATCGTGGCGCTGCGCCAGGTCGGCGAGCGCCGCGAGGTCGTGCGCCGTCGCCACGCCGCCGGTGGGGTTGTGCGGCACGTTGAGGATGAGCACGCGCGTGCGAGGCGTGATCCGCTCCGCGATCGCCGCCACGTGCGGCGCGAACTCCCGCGTCTCGTCGAGCGGGTAGTAGACCGGCCGCCCACCCGTGAAGCGGACGACGGACTCGTAGATCGGGAACCCGGGGTCGGGGCACAGCACCTCGTCCCCGGGCTCGATCACGGAGAGTGCCGTGCAGAACAGCGCCGGCTTCGCCCCGGGGGTGACCACGACGTTTTCGGCGGCGGCCCGCACGCCGCGCGCCGCCAGCGAGCGGGCGATCGCATCGCGCAGCTCCGGCACCCCCGCAGCGAGGGCGTAGCGCGTGAGGCCGTCACGCAACGCGCGGACGCCCGCCTCCACCACGTGGGGCGGCGTCGGCATGTCCGGCTCGCCGATCTCCAGGTGCACGACCTTGTGCCCCGCCGCCTCGAGGCGTCTCGCGGCGGCGAGGACCACGTAGGCCTGTTCCGTACCGAGCGTGTCGAGCCGTGCAGCCGAGTGCATATCCGGTCCTCGGTGATAACGAAACCCCGGGGCGAGTCCCCCGGGGTCGGGCACTGCGACGCAATTTACCTGCGCGCCTGCTCCCGTGCCCTACCCAATCGGGGGGGCGGGGGTCTACTTGGCGCGCTCCAAATAGGCGCCCTCGCGAGGGTCCACCCGGACTTTCTCCCCCTCGGAGATGAACTCGGGCACCTGGATCGTCACGCCGTTCGAGAGCTTCGCAGGCTTGGTGCTCGCGGTCTTCGTGGCCCCGCGCATCACCGGAGAGGTCTGCACGACCGTGAGCTCCACCACCGATGGGAGCTCGATACCCACGGGGCGGCCGTTCAGCCACTCCACCTGTATGTGCATCTCGGGCTGCAGCCAGTCGGCGTGATCCCCCACCGCTTCGGCGTCGAGCGTGTGCTGCTCGTAACTCGTCGTGTCCATCACGTGCACCCCGCCCTGATCGCGATACAGGACCTGGAACTCCTTCGTCTCGAGCGGCGCCTCGTCCACGAAGTCGGTGGCGGCCAGGCGCGTGTCGAAGGTGTTCCCCGTGACGAGGTTGCGGAACCGCACCTGAACGAACGCCCGGAGGTTGCCGGGGGTGCGGTGGGTGAAGTCCATCACGCGACACGGCTGCCCGTCGATCATGATGACGTGGCCGCGGCGTATGTCTGTTGCCTTCATTACGAACGCTCTCTAGAAGAGGCGGGAAGATAAGCCGGATGAGGGCGGAATCAACGGGGCGGCAACGACCCCTCCAGCGACAGCGGCGCCGTCAGGTACCCCACGCGCTCCCGTTGCCACCACGCGCCGCTCGTGGCCCGCTCGGTCGGCGTGCTGAAGCGGTACCGGTAATAGACGAGCCGCACGTAGCGGGGCGGGGCGCCGGGAAACGGGTTTTCGCCCAGCAGCGCGAGCACCTCGGGCGTCCCGACGAGCAGGTGGCGCAGCAAAGGCACGAGCCATTCCCGGGCACCCTCCGGGTTGAGCGCCGCGAACCACATTTGCCAATCGAGCCGCGGCATGTGTGGCGCCACGAACGCCGGGCGGCGGGTGGGATCGCCGGGCTTCCAGCGGAACCGATACTCGCGCCAATGCACGCTGTCGGCACCACCTTCGATCACGATCTCGAAGCGCTCCGTGGTCATCACGCGGAACAAGCCGTACCCATTCACCGAGCGCAGCGGAGCCACCGCGTCGAGGAGCGGGTTGGCGAAGGCCCCTCCTCCCCGCGTCCCGGGCAACGTCTGCGCGATCTCGCGCGCGAAGGCGAGGACGCCGAGCAGCGCCAGCAGCGGTGCGAGCCCGCGGACCGTATACTGCTTCCAGCGGGGCTCCGGGTCGCCGGCGGCGAGCCGGAGCGGCAGCACCCGCTCGAGGGCGGCGTCATCGAGCAGCGATAAGCACAACACGATCGCCAGCAGGTTGAAGAATCCGTAGTTGCCCGTCAGCGCGATGCCAAGCTGGCCGAGCACCAGGAGCCCGCACGCCGCGTAGCGCGCGCGGCGCCCGCCCCACCGCTCGGGAACCACGATGAGCCACGGGACGAACAGCTCGATCGCGATGATCGCGAGCGTCATGGCCCGGTGCGTCCAGTCGGGGAGCCAGTGCGCGTACCACGCCGGCCAGGGAGGGAGCGGTTGAGTCCAGAAATGGTAGTCGAGGGCGGTGAGGTGCAGCCACGTCGGGTCGCCGCTCGCGAGCTTCGTGATGCCTGAGAGAACCATCAGGCGGAACACGAGCCCCCAGACGAGCCATCGCATGGCGGTGGAGGGCGCGCGCTCCCGTGCCAGGCTCGGACGGAGCTGGGTGGGTGCGTACCAGACAGCCAAGAGCCCCGTCTCGAGCAGGAGCCCGTCCCACTGGAACCAGAGGAACGTCTGCCCGACCACGGCGAGAGATAGGTAGCAGAGCCAGAGGAGCATGA
>WNER01000112.1_pt1 | contig 15371 bp, 12 predicted proteins | sample 5399921 | NCBI WGS metagenome assembly WNER01 (sample SAMN13153331, study PRJNA577476) | soil metagenome | isolation source: 20 cm grassland meadow soil 5 days after 1st rain plot 5 | place: USA:California | collected 2015-09-21 | reverse complement strand
TGGCGCAAGCTCTTTCCTGTCTGGTTGTGCGCCCGAAAATTCTTTATTTCCTCTCTACACTGGCGAGGAGTCCATGTTCAATGAGCGGCTCGTCGGAGCGTGGAGGATGCAGAAATCCCCAGATCAGAAGAGCTCGGATGATAGTTACTGGATTTTCAGCCAAGGGAAAGAAAAGAACACTTATCTGCTCCGAGGAGTGGACGCGAAAAAGTCATCTGGGGACCTGACGCTGACAGCGCATCTCCTGCGGTTGGGCGCATATACCTTCATCGATTTTGCGACGCCGGAAGACTCTGAAGAGTTGAACGTGCACATATCCATGCTCCCTTACATTCCAAGCCACGTTTTCGGACGAATGCGAATCGAGAAAACATATGTGCGCGTAGACCTTCTCGATGACGAATGGGTGAAGAAACAGATTCAGGCGGGAAAGCTGAACCTCGCCCACGTCGAGGGGCCGAGTGAAACAGTCCTCACCGCCCCTACCGATGAACTACGGAAATTTGCCCTAGAACACGCCGAAGATGAGAAGGCCTTCGCTTTCACAGAATATTTTGTGAAAGAGCAATAATGCTGCATCTGTGTCCTAAGCTGAGCATGCCAGAACTGGACTACTCACAGGTTTGCAGCATTGACAGCGCCGTTTTCGAGGTAAGCCGTTAGTTGGGCGGGATCGCTGGTGGGAGGCAGGCAGGTTTGGCCGGAGCAGACGACCGCGAGAGCTTTGTCGGCGGGGAGATGAGGAAGGGTTTCTTTGAGAGCGCCGGCGAGCGCGGCGAGTTGGGTGGCGGGAGTAACGCGCAAAACGGACTTGCCGAAGCGGAAGACGCGGTGAGCGGCGTTTTCGAGGGCTTGCGCCGCTGGGTCGTCGGCGGGACCGGTGATAACAACCTGAATGGGATGACGGGTAAAGAGCGTGGCGGCGAGGCCGTAGGTTGCAGCGAAGAGGCCGTACTGTGGGGCGACGCCGGCGAAAGCTTCGAGCGTTTTCTTGGCGAATGAACGGTAACGGTCGTCGCCGGTGAAAGCGTGCATACGAATGAGGGCAATAGCGGCAACAGAATTGGCTCCCGGTGTGGGGGAGTCCTGAAACGGCTTGCGGCGTACTTCGAGGCCGCCCATCGGAGCGGCGTCGCAGGGGCGATCGAAGAAGCCGCCGTTTTCGCTGTCACCATAGCGCGCGATGGCCAGGTCCATGGTTCTTTGCGCGGCGGAAAAATAGCGTGGGTCGAGCGTGGCTTCGTAGGCGTCGAGCAACGCTAGAACGCTGAAGACTTGATCGTCCAGCGAGCCTTCGAGGGCTGGGCCGCCGATGCGATGAGCGAAGCCGCGCGATTCGGTCCAGGCTTCGCGCAGCATGCGGTCGAGCGTTTTGAGAGCAAATTCCTTGCAACCCAAGTACGAGGAATCTGAAAGAATTCGGTTCGCTTCGAAGTAGGCCGAAACAAACATCGCATTCCAAGCGACATACATAGTCTTGTCAACGAATGGCGTGGGTCGCTTGCGGCGGGCCTCCAACATCTTTTGTTTCGCAGTCAGTGCCAGCTTGCTCGCCTCGTCCCAATCTATCTTCAGAGTGCTAGCAATCTCCTCGAGTTTCCGTGCCTCCCAGAGAACGTTCTTTGCAGGGTTGTGATGCATTTCCCCGTGCGCTTCCACGTCGTAGAGGAGTTCAATCGCTCGCGCTTCCTCGGGGGATAGCTCTGCCCTGACTTCTTCCAAGGTCCAAGTGAAATAATCACCGTCGTCATCCAAGGAATAGTCTGCGTCCTGGCTCGCATAGAATCCGCCGTCGGGACGATCGGACAAAGTGTCGTTTACCCAGGCGACAATGCTTTCGGCAGTTTCGCGCAATCGCCAATTATCTGAAATCTGCGAAGCATGAAGGTAATTCTTCAGCAAAGCGGAATTGTCGTAAGACATTTTCTCAAAGTGGGGGACGAGCCAGCGCTCGTCCACCGAGTAGCGGTGGAAGCCGCCGGCGAGTTGGTCGTACACCCCGCCACGAGCCATCTTTTCGAGCGTGGTTTCCGCCATGGCGAGCAAATGTTTTTCTTTGGTCTGTTGGTAGCGCTCGAGCAGGAGATCAATCGCTGAGGCATGAGGAAATTTTGGCGAGCGGCCGAAGCCGCCATTCTTAATGTCGAAGAGTTGCGTGATGGATTGGATTTGGGCGTCTATAACGCCGAGGTCGAACTCCGCCCGAGCGCCGGTGAAAGCCTCGGCCCGCGCCACAGCTTCCGAAAGGGAATTCGCGGCACGCGCAAGCTCGTCTCGGCGGTTGCGGTAGGAATCCGCCACGGCAAGAAGCACCCGGCGGAAGCCGGGCCGGCCCATCTGGTCTTCGGGCGGGAAATATGTTCCACCGAAAAAGGGCTTGCCGTCGGGAAGCAAAAAGCCAGTGAGCGGCCAACCGCCCTGCCCGGAGATGGAGCTGATGGCGGATTGATAGCGCGAGTCAACATCGGGGCGCTCGTCGCGATCCACTTTGACGGGCACGAAATGCTCGTTGATGATTTTGGCAATTTCGACGTTTTCGTAACTCTCGCGGTCAATGACATGGCACCAGTGGCACCACACGGCGCCAATGTCGAGGAGGATGGGCTTATCCTCTGATTTGGCGCGCACGAAGGCGGCATCGCCCCATTCATGCCAGTCAATGGGTTGATGCGCTGCGGAGCGCAGATAGGGACTGGCGGAATCCTTCAAGCGGTTCGTACGATGATCAGTCAAGGTTGCTCACTGAGAAAAACATGCCGGGAGGAAGCCCGGCGCTACACGAAAACCTTCTCGCTCGAACAACAACGCTACTGCACTTTGTCGCCTGGGCCGGGGTCGCTGGGGTCGAGCGGCTTGCGGCCGGCAAAGCCTTCGTCCTGGCGATGATAAAAGCGGATGCGGTCTTCGCCGAGTTTCCAGCAGAGGTAAACATCCTGATTGTCGATAATCGCGGGAAAATCGAGGAGACCGACGTCCAGATCCTTGACGATACAGCCGGTTTCAAGAATGCGGTTGAGCGCAGACTTGAGCGTTTGCGCGAGTTGCGTGTGCTCGGAGCGGAGCTTGGAGAGTTTTTCGTAAGGAACGATGACGCCGCCCATCATCATGATGCGGGCGGAAACGGCGGAGAGGTCGTTATCGAGACCTGAAAGCTTCTTGCGGCAATCAATGGCCTCGACGAGAAACGGTTCCAGGTCTTTGCGCACACTTTCGGCTTCGGAAAGCGTGAAAAGCCGCTGGGGCGGCTCCGGAGTCTCGTCCTGCTCTGGATCTTCGTCAGCCATTCGTCTTCTTCGATTCAGTGTCCTTCATTAAACACAGCACAAACGAAGTCTCTTCTAGAGTTAGAAGCTTTGCAAGAAGAAACCGACCGCAATTTCTGCCGCTGGCCTAACGCAACGCAAGCATGCGGTCGAGGGCCAACCGGGCGTAGTAACGCGTGCGTTCGTCCACGGAGATCCGGTTCACGACGTTGCCGGCGCCGAGGTTCTCCAGGGTCCAGAGGAGATGCTGCGGAGTGATGCGGAACATGGTGGTGCAGACACAAACGTTGGGGTCGAGCGAAATGACTTTGCGATCGTGGAAAGCCTTGCCAAGGCGGTTGACGAGGTGGATTTCCGTGCCCACGGCCCACTCCGAACCTGCAGGGGCAGACTCGATCGCTTTGATGATGCCTTCGGTTGAGCCGATCTGATCGGCCGCCTGGGCAACCTCGAAGCGGCATTCGGGATGGACGATGACGCGAATGCCGGGATGCTCGCGGCGCACGCGTGCGACTTGCTCTGGTGTGAACCGCTGGTGTACAGAGCAATAGCCCTTCCAGAGGATGATGCGCGCGTTGCGAACCGCCTCCGCGGAATTCCCGCCAAGCTCCTGGTAGGGGTCCCAAACAATCATTTGTTCCAGCGGAATGCCCATGCGATAGCCGGTGTTACGGCCAAGATGTTCATCGGGAAGGAAAAGAACCTTTTCACCGGTTTCAAAGGCCAACTTCATGACCGCAGCGGAATTCGAACTGGTGCAGATCGAGCCGCGATGCTCGCCGGTGAATGCCTTGATTGCGGCCGTGGAGTTCATGTAACTGACGGGGACGATCATGCGGGTGTCCACGACGGACGCGAGTTCGTTCCAGCAGGCTTCCACTTGGCCAATGTCGGCCATATCCGCCATCGAACAGCCGGCGTTCAGGTCGGGCAAAACAACAATTTGGTGCTGGCGGCGGAGAATGTCCGCGCTTTCAGCCATGAAATGAACGCCACAGAAAACGATGTAGCGAGAATAGGTTTCGGAGGCCTGGAAAGAGAGTTTGAGGGAATCGCCACGAAAATCAGCGAATTTGATGACTTCATCGCGCTGGTAATGGTGGCCGAGTATGACAACGTCTTCGCCCAGACGGTCTTTGGCGGCCGCGATACGGTCATCCACGGTGTTATCGGGAATGAGCAGGTAGGAGTCAAAGTTGCAACCGACGCCCGGCTCGATCTCCGGCGCGCGAACAGTTGCCGGCGGCTCTGCGCCGATGATGGTGCTGCTTCCGGAGATAGAAACAAGGTGGCCCATGGCTGGTTTATTTCTTACCTTAAGAGGCGGTTTTACCTGCGGTCCCTGAAACCGCTGTGAAACTCCATTTTCTCATATAGGCCGTGATTGTCCAACTAGCCCCCGATGAAGACCATGGTGCGGGACGGAGGCACAAAACCGGGCTCATTTATGCGGTGGCCTTCTTCTTTTTCGTTGACGACGGAGCGGATATAGAGAGCCAGATCCTCGTCGGAGGCCCCATCGCGGAGCAGGAAGCGAAGGTCATGGTCCTCCTTACTGAAAAGGCAGGTGCGGAGCTTGCCGTCGGCGGTAATGCGTATGCGCGAACAGAAGCCGCAAAAGGGTTGAGTAACCGAAGCGATGAGCCCGATTTCGCCGGGAGCGCCATCCGCGAAGCGATATTTGCGAGCTGTTTCACTGCGTTCGTGAGGGATTTGAACGAGAGGCCAACGCGCGTGGATGCGCGCGTAAACCTCTGCGGCAGGGACCACGAGTTCGCGGGACCAGTGTCGGTCGGCGTCCAGCGGCATGAATTCAATGAAACGCATGATAACGGCGCGATCGCGGGCAAATTGGGCGAAGGCTTCGACTTCATCGTCGTTGAGGCCTCGCACGAGCACGGCGTTCACTTTGGCGGGGGCGAGGCGCGAGTTTTGCACGGCGTCGATGCCATCCATGACTTTGGAGAAAGACTGCGTGCGCGTGATGCGCTCGAACTTGGCGGGATCGAGCGAGTCGAGACTGATGTTGATGCGGCGAAGGCCTGCGGCAAGCAGGCGGTCGCAGCGCTCGGCAAGGAGGTGACCGTTCGTGGTCATGGAGAGGTCAGGGAAACCCCGCGCGTGGAGGCGGGAAATGTAGTTTTCCACGCCCTCGCGGACGAGAGGTTCGCCGCCGGTAACGCGGACTTTGCGGATGCCAAGGTCGAGGAAGATTCCGGCCAAACGGTCGAGCTCGGGCCAGGAGAGAATTTCGTCGTGATCGCGATAGTTTTCCGGGTCGGCGGAACGGCAGTAGACGCAACGGAAATTGCAGCGGTCAGTGACCGAAACTCGGAGGTCGGTGATCTGGCGGCCGAAACTGTCGTGAAGGGTCATCTTGGCTTGCCTAAGTTGGATGCCTCTACTGAAAAAACTGACTCAAAGGGCCTAAAACAAAACCGCCCGAATCCAGCGTTGGAATCGAGCGCAAGCCGGAAATCCACAGATTTCCGGAGAAATCGCTCCTTTCCAATCGCGGGAGGCGAGGGCGTTTCCACCCGAACCCTGAGTCCCAGAGTACTCGGGACGTCGCCTTTGCGGCCGTGGGTTGGTTCTCCTTTAGGTCGCGGAGGTCGGAGTTACAGCGACAGTGTACGCTCTCCGGGCCGCAGGTGCAATGCAACGACATGGTCCACACAGCCTGCGGGAGGCGTTAGAGATTGTGATAAAGTCTTGCGCACGCCATGCGGATCTTCGTCTTAGGGGCCGGTGCGACCGGCTCGCTTCTCGCACAATTGCTGGAGCGCCAAGGACATACGGTCTGGTGCGGGGACCGCGATCCGGAGCGTGCGCGGCGCTTCCTAGGGAAAAGAAGCACGATCCCGGTCACGGAAGTGAATGCGCGAAACCTCCGGGGCATCGTGAAGGTGGCGAAAGGCTGCCAGCTCCTCGTTAATGCTTCCGCGTCGGTCTTCAATGAGATTGTGTTGCGGGCGGCGCTGCGGCTGCGCGCGCATTACTTGGATCTAAGCTCCCACCTTACTCGTAATCCTTTCAAAGCCGAGCAGTTCCGCTACGCCAAGCGGTTCGCAGAAAAGAATCGCGCGGCGGTGATTAATGCCGGCGTAGCGCCGGGTTTGACCAACCTACTGGTGAAACGCGCAGCGGAAATGCTCGATGAAGTGGAGTCCGTGCACATCCGGCTCTATGAAAGCAGCGAGAGCGAGGACCCGATTTCGCAATGGTCGCCGGAAGTGTCGTTCGACGAAGCGGTTTCGCACCCGCGCATTTACCGGGGCGGAAAATTTCAATTAGGCAAACGGTTTTCGGATGTCGAGAAATTTCGGTTTCCCGATCCCATTGGCACGGTGCGAGTGGTGCTAGCAGCGCAGGACGAAGTGGCCACGCTGCCGCACTTCATTCGAATGCGCGACCTGGATGTGAAAATCGGCGGCAACGAAATTGACCGCCTGCGCCGCTGGCACAAGCAGGGGAAACTATCGAAATCTCGGGGAATGGCGCGGCACCGCTTCCCCCAAACTTTTTCGCCAAAGAGGATCGCGAAACTGATTCGGCAAGGGATTCTACAGAACGCGCGGTTCGCGGCGGCTATGCTGGTCAAAGGCGTGAAGAATGATAAGACTGCAGACGAGCATTTGTTGATACGAAGTGACTGCATGTTTCCTACGCTGTACCAGATTCGGCAGCAGGGGCGGCTCACTACGCCCGTGGCTTATGCCACGGCTCACGTTGCTGCACTATTCGTTAGGTTTTTTCCGCGAGAGTCGGCGGGAGTGTTTGCTCCAGAGATGCTGCCGGGCGAAACGAGACGCGCCATCCTCTCCGGGATTCGCAACAATAGCATTCGAATCATGCACAAAACTACTGTCTTGAAAAATCGCGGCGAAGAGGACGAGGAATTCTAGGCAGGCACCGGCGATTTTGCGTAGGGCGTCACGCAGGTGCAAGCGTGGAGGCTGAGGTTTATTCCGCTGAGCCGTCCAATCAGTATTTAGCAGCAGCGGTTGGGGCGGGAATAGCGGCGATTGAGCTGCTCGACGTAAAATTCTGCCGGGCTCAGGGTGCGGCAGGAGCCAACGTGGCGGGCTTTTGAACGCAAGTAGCTTTCGTAAGCCGCGTCGCCACACCATTCGCGAAGGCCGCGCCAGAAGCGGCGAAGGAAGCGTTTAGTTCGTTTGGCGGCTTCGCGCATCAATCGTCTCCACTGGCATCGCCGACAACCGTACCGTGCCCTGCGCCGGAAAAGTTAGAGGCCCAGTGCGTCGCGATGTAGGGCGATTCGTGGAGCACCGATTCACGACGGCGGCTGAGAATCGAATACCACTGGAAAATGGCCTCGACCACCAGGACCAGAACCATGAGGGCAAAAATGGCAGTCACGGCGGCATCTAGACGCAGATTAAAGATCAGGCGCTGCGTGCCGGCTATGTTCGCAGCGGCAATCTTGCCCTCGGTGATCTGACGGGCCAGATCTTTTGCGTTTGCAAGAAAACCGAGTCGAGAACTAGGGTCAAAGATCTTCTGATAGCTCGCAGTCATGGTAACAATGACCAGCCATACCGTCGGCACCAACGTCACCCAAATCCAGCGCAGCTTTTTCATCTTGAGAAGAATTGTGGTGGCGACAACCAGGGCCACCGCCGCAAGCAATTGATTTCCGATGCCGAAGAGCGGCCAGAGGGAATTGATTCCCCCCAGGGGGTCAATGACTCCCTGGTAGAGAAAGTAACCCCACATGGCGACAATCATCGCACTGGACAAAAGAATTCCTGGCATCCAGCCTCGCCGTCCAAATGGGGCCCAAACGCGCCCAACCAATTCCTGAACCATGAAACGTCCGACGCGCGTGCCGGCGTCCAGCACCGTGAGGATGAAGAGCGCTTCGAACATGATGGCAAAGTGATACCAGATGCTGAGGAGCCGGGGGCCGCCGATGGTATTGGAAAAGATCTGCGCCATGCCGACGGCGAGCGAGGGCGCGCCGCCCGCGCGATTCCACAGCGTAATCTCGCCCACAGCGTGAGCAAGACTCGTCATGGTCTCGGGCTGCAACGGGTAGCCCCAACTGCTGATGGTGGCCGCGCCAGCGTCCGCCGCGGCGCCCACGATGCTCGGCGGACTGTTGATTGCGAAATAGACACCAGGAGTCATGGCGCAGGCCGCGACCATCGCCATGACGCCGACAAAAGATTCGAGCAACATGGCGCCGTAGCCGATGAAGCGGGCATGGCCTTCGCGCAAAATCATCTTCGGCGTGGTGCCCGAAGAGATCAGAGAGTGAAAGCCGCTGACGGCGCCACAGGCAATAGTGATAAAGCAAAATGGGAAAATCTTGCCGGCGAAAACGGGTCCGGTGCCGTCAATGAAGCGCGTCAGTGGCGGCATAAGCACGTGCGGCCGAACCAGCAGAATGCCCGCCGCAAGAGAAAAGATGGCTCCGGCTTTGATGAATGCGCTGAGATAATCGCGTGGAGCCAGCAACAACCACACCGGCAGTGCGGATGCGGAGAACCCATAAATGATAATGGCGGCGGTCAGCGAAAGGCCACTCAGCGTGAAGACGTTGGACCAATATGGCGAATCCGCCACCCACTGGCCTGCGATCACCACAAAAATCACCAGCGCAACGCCCATGATGGACGCTTCGAGAACGCGCCCCGGCCGCACAAAGCGAAGATACACCCCTAGTAGCAGAGCAATGGGGATCGTCATGGCCAACGTGAAAGTTGCCCAAGGGGATGATTTCAACGCGTTCACCACAACCAGAGCGATCACGGCCAAGAGAATGACCATGATTGCCAGAACCGCAAGCTGTGCGATGAATCCGCCGCGCTCGCTGACTTCTTCGCGCGCCATCTGGCCGAGGGATTTTCCGTCGCGGCGGATTGAGCAAAACAGGATCACAAAGTCCTGGACGCAGCCGCCAAACGCTGCGCCGACTATCAGCCACAACGTGCCGGGGAGATAGCCGAATTGCGCGGCCAGTGTGGGGCCGACGAGCGGCCCAGGACCGGCAATAGCCGCGAAATGGTGGCCGAAGAGGACCCATTTGTTGGTCGGCACAAAATCGCGGCCGTCGTCGTGCCGTTCCGCGGGGGTGGCGCGCGTATCATCGAGCGCAAGCACTTTCGCCGCAACAAAAGCCGAATATAGGCGGAAGGCGACAAGGTAACAACAAAGCGCGGCGATGACAAACCATATAGCGTTGAGCGGTTCGCCGCGGTGAATGGCAATCGCGCCCAGGGCGCCCGCTCCCAGAAGCGCGACGGCAAGCCAAACCACAATGCTGAAAATCCGCTTCATTGTGCAGGTCCCGGCGCCACGCTGGATTTCAGGAACTGCGCGATGTCCTTTTCCAGCTTCACGCGCGAAGGCGTGTGAACGTACATCATGTGCCCGGCCTCGTAATAAGCGCCGCCCAAGTGGGCGCGCAGTGTGGGATCCAGTCCAAGGTGATCGAAAGTGTAGTCGGCGGCAAAAAAGGGCGTAGCCAGATCGTAGTACCCTTTGGCGACAAAAACGTGCAAGAACGGATTTTGTGTCATGGCCCTGCGGAGTGTCTCCGCCACATTGACGTAGCGGTTTTCAAAAGGCGCATAATTCCACGGTTGTACGCGTCCGGTGAGAATCTCGTAAGGCAAATCGCTGTCGAATTTGAGATCGCTGCGCACGTAATCGTTTAGCATGCCGGAATACGGCCCGGTTATGGCGGCGATGCTGGGATCGAACTCGGGATTTTCACCAGCGGCGTCGCGGTCGATCCCAAGGAACCGCGCATCAATGCGTCCGATGGTGCGGCGCTGACCGCGAAGCAGCTCCTTTGTGAAGCGCATGATCTCGATGCGCAGATTAGTCCGATCTATGTAGTCGGGCGAGAGTCCCGTGAGGCGCGCGAGCTTCTGAGCGGTTTCCGCGCGGCGGGCTGCCGGCAGCGCGTCTCCAGCCGCAAGAGCGTCGGTGTATTCCCCCATGGCAAACTTGCGCGACTCATCGAGCGCTTTCTGCAAGTCGCCCTGCAAATCAGCCGGAAGCTTTTTGTGATACCAGGCGATTGCGGTATAGGTCGGCAGATAGAGGACGTACGGCAGATCGTTCCCAGTGTCGAATTCCGCAGTTTCAAAATTCAAAATCGCGGAAATCAAGACGATGCCGTTCAGATACATTCCGAAGCGCTGCTGAAGATAGCCGGAAAGCCCGGCAGCGCGCGTGGTTCCGTAACTTTCGCCGGCCAGGAATTTTGGCGAGGACCAGCGCTTGTTGCGCGTAGCATAGACCCGGATGAACTCCGCCACAGACTCCACGTCTTCTTCCACGCCGTGAAACTGTTTCGGCGCCTCGCCGGGAACCGCGCGGCTGTAACCGGTTGAAACGGGATCAATGAAAACGAGATCGCTGGCGTCGAGAAGCGAAGTGTCGTTGTCCACGAGCTTGTACGGTGGCGGGAGCAGCGAACCTGCGTCTCCCATCTGCACGCGGCGTGGCCCAAGCAGCCCCAGATGCAGCCACACAGAAGAAGAGCCGGGCCCGCCGTTGAAGCTGAAAGTGATTGGGCGCTGGCTCAGGTCGGCGACATCATCCTTGGTGTAAGCCACATAAAAAATGCTGGCTTTGGGCGTGCCGTCTTCGAGTTTGAGGAGAATCGTGCCTGCGGTCGCGGTGTACTTGATTTCCTTGCCGTCAATCTTGAGAGAGTGTTTGGTTACCACGTTCTTTTCTTCGGGGATAGGAGGCTTTTTTTCGTCTTTTGGTTTTTCCGCTGGCTTCTCTCCGGCTTTTTCCGGTTGCGTCTGCGATTGCGGCTGCTGGGCCAGGCAGGTGCTGGCTGCGAAGAGCAGCGCAGCGAAGCCAAAGCAGCAAAGCGAATGTTTCATAGGCACCAAATCTCCCCAAACGAGCCACGGCAAATGCATAACAGCAACGTGCGGCATCGTAAGCGAGAGTCGAGACAACGTCAATTGGCGAAACAGATGGGTCATGGATAGAATGCCACTTACAAAGAACTCACCCAGGAGCGTTTCATGCGGCGAATCTTGTTGCCAGCTATCACTTTGTCTTTATTAATTGCCGGGCCAGCCACCCTGGCTTTTCCTCAGGCGGAGCAAAAGAAGGAAGAGCTGCCCCATCCCAAAACGCTCGAAGAACTGCAAAGGGCCATGAAGGGTGTTGTGGAGAAAGAGCATGTCACGGGGGCCGGCGTGGCGCTGGTTTCGAATGGCCAATTGTTGTGGTGCGGCGGAATCGGCAAGGCCGACCTATCAGCGAACCGCGATGTTACGTGCGACACGGAATTCCGCGTCGGTTCGATCAGCAAGACATTTGTGGCGCTGGCGCTCTTGAAATTGCAGGAAGACGGAAGAATCAACCTGTATTCGCGCTTGCAGGATGTCGCTCCCGAAATCCCGATGAAAAACCGCTGGGGAGGCACGAACCCGGTACGCGTCGTGAATTTGCTGGAACATTCTGCTGGATTTGACGATATGCAGCCGAGCGAGATCTACAATCGCCGTGATCGTGCGGATTATCCCGTGCTTGACGTGTTCAAGCGCTTTCAGGAACCGCAAGATGTGCGCTGGCCGCCAGGCACGCGCTTTTCCTATTCGAACCCCGGCTACGGCATTGCGGGCTACTTGATCGAAAAGGTCACCGGCCAACCCTTCGATGCTTACATCCGGCAAAACCTTCTTGCACCCCTGGAAATTACTGTCGGCGACTTTCGAATCACGGATGCAAATCGCGCGGCCCTCGCGCAGGGATATGACGGCAACCCGCCTCGAGCGGTTCCCTACAAAAGCATTTATTTGCGCCCTGCTGGTGATATGAAGGCTTCACCCGGCGAATTGGCGAAGCTGGTGCAATTTTTCTTGAGGCGAGGCAGGACGGGCGATCTTCAATTGGTGAAACCGGAGAGCATCGCGCGTATGGAATATCCCGAGACCATTTCGTCCGCGAAAAATGGCCTGCGCCTGGGCTATGGCCTGGCAAATTACACGGAAAGCGAAGGCGGAGTCATAACGCACGGCCATGACGGAGGAATCGACGGTTTCATTTCCAGTTACAGGTACATGCCGGAACAGAACTGGGGTTACGTGGTTCTGTTGAACAGTACCGTGTCGGGAAAAGCTCTCGATGACATGAACCATCTGACCATCGAGTTTCTTTCCAAAGATTTTCCGAAACCGCAGCAGCCATTGATTTCTCTCACTGCGAATGAACTGAAAAAGTTCTCCGGGTATTACGCGCCGCGCGCCCCAAGGAGCCAGCTGCTTGCATTCCTTGGCGAGTTGGCCGGAGGCACGTGGGTTCGCGTGGCGGGCGGCAAGTTGGAATGCTCGACGCTTTTCGGAAAAGGGCATGAACCGTTGCTGCCCGTTGGCAAGAATCTTTTTCGCGGGGCAAAGGAGCCCGAAGCTACGGCGGTTTTCTTTCCGGATGCAAGCGGCCGGATGATTTACGTCCGCTCGGGAGAAGACGGGGAGGCCTACGGAGAAAGAGTCTTTCCCATTTGGGTGTTCACGCGGCTGCTCTTTCTGGCTGCATCGGCCACAGTGATGGCCTCAGCGCTGCCGTATGCGTTGTTTTGGGGAATGTGGCTGCTGCTCTCTAGATTCATCAAGAAAGTGAAGCGCATGAAGCACGCGCGCGTGCGAGCGGTGCCGCTGTTTGCGGTTCTGAGTCTTGTGCTGGTGCTCTTTGCGTTCACCAACGTCGCAGACAATATCGGGACCTTCAACTTCTGGTCGTTCCTGATGTGGGTCATGACTATACTTTTCATGGTGCTGTCGCTTGTGGGACTGGCGCTGGCAGTGAGCGTGCCCAAAGCGGAAATGCATAAGGCAGAGCGTATTCACGCGTTGCTGGTTTCGAGCGCATGCTGCATCATCACGCTATTTTTCTCCGCGTGGCACCTGATTGGTTTGCGCCTTTGGGCGCCATGAGGCCATGGTGATGCCTGGAATCAGGATGGACGTGAGACTAGATAATCGTGTGTGATTTTTTCAACCGAGGTTGTTCCCGCCTGGCGCATGATAGTGCGCAGTTCCCGCTGCAAGATCTCGAGGACGGCCTCCACGCCCGCCTGGCCAAACGCTCCGAGCCCCCAGGAATGCGGCCTGCCAATTCCCACCGCGGTGGCGCCCAGGGCCAACGCTTTAAAAATGTCTGTGCCGCGCCTCACACCGCCGTCCACAATCACGGGGACCTTGCCGCCAACCCCTTCGAGCACTTCGGGCAGGCTTTCGACGGTCGGCCGTAGAGTCTCTTCCGCGCGGCCACCGTGATTGGAAACAATCAGCCCGTCCACGCCATGCTGGACAGCAAGTTGCGCGTCTTCCCTGGTAACTATTCCTTTGATGAGCAATTTCACGGTCACCGTATCACGGAGGCGTTTCACAAAATCCCAATCCATATTCACTGCGTGCAAGGCAGTGACTTTTGATAAATCCAGTCCGTCAAACATGGGCTTCCGAGAGGCGAAGCCCGCGAACCCTCCTGAGCCGCTGGTTCCCGGTTTTCCTCGCGCGAAGGGAGAGTACGCTCCGGAATGGCATGCGGAGCATTGCCGCTTGTCTAGTCGCTGGGAGCGGAAAAGAGTTTCGCGATTGCTCCCTTCCTGCAAATCGACGGTGAGGACAATCGCCGGCGAGCCGGCCTTTTCGGCGCGTTTAATAATGGCCTGGCCGACTTCCCACACATTCGTCGGATAGAGCTGTTGCCACACGGGACCTCCCCGCGCGGCAATGGCGTCTTCAATCGAGGATGTGGCGGCAGTGGACAAGAGCATCAGGTGGCCCTTGCTTTGTGCAGCTCTGGCGACGGCCAACTCCCCGTCGGGATGAAATGCCTTCTGCGAGCCGATAGGAGAGAGCACGATTGGCGTGTTCCATTTGACACCAAAGATGGACTGCGAGATGTCGATCCTCTCAACGTCGACGAGCCGTCGTGCGCGAATCTGGATGCGCGAATAGCCATCGCGGTTGGCCCGCACGGTGCCGTCGTCGTCCACGCCTGTGGCGAGGTACCCGAAATGTGCCGGTGGAATCGCTTTTCGGGCCGCTGGTTCGAAATCCATTACATCGAGGGCCTGGTCGGGAGAGGAGATGACGTCATCGCTTTGCTGGAGGTTTTCGAGCCAGCCCAGAAACTGTTTCTCTTCGCTCGGCGCCGCGTGGAGAAGATTTGCGAGACAGCCTGCAAGAACGCCAGACCCCGCAATCAACGGGCTGGCTCCAAGCATTTTGAGGAATTTTCTGCGGGTCCGGGACCTGTCGGGCGTGTGGTTCATCCGCACTCTCCCTCCCTACGTTTGTTCCCTAGGTTGGCAGCGAAGTGTAACGCAGCAGGGGGTACAGTTCGCGGAAAATGTTCGCAATGTCGCGGGGGAAGGTAGCCCGGGTGGCAGCGGCCGGGCTTAGCTTGCGGCGAACAATCCACGCGAGAATCCTGTTCCAGCTTTCGGGGGCGATCGGCCAGCCCGAATGTTTCGTCCACTCGCCTTTTTCCGTCGTGTACCAGTAGCTTTCGTAGCGCTGACTCAGGCGCTTCCTTTGCTTGCCGACCCAACCGGGGTCCGCCTGTACGCGAACCTGACCGACCAATGCGAGGACCGATCCTTTGCGTTTTCCTCCGGAGTAGATGCGAAAGCCTGCCGTCACTGTGTCTGCGGAAAGCCCCACGTAAAGCTGACCGGTTTCTCCGTTGTCCGGCACAGGAACAGAGAACTTCAGATATATCTGCGTTTTGTAGGGTGTCTTGTCTCTCGCGAAGCGAATGTCGCGGTTGATGCGCGAAAAGTTCGGACCCGTCCGCCCGGAAATGTCAAAGCGCGAGTCCAGTTTGAGCACGTCGTTAGAAAGCTCTTCCAGAAGGCGACGAAACGGCTGAACGATGCTGGTCTGGTAGCGCTCGCGGTTGACATCCATCCACGCTTTGCTGTTATTGCGGCTAAGGTCTTTGAAAAATCGAAAGGTCTCGCGCGTGAAAACGGGTGTTGGCTTCGTCATGTGGGTCTCAATCCCTGTTTTCGAGGTAGGAACGACGATTCACAGCCTACACGATTCCGAAGCGGCGTCAATCCCGAGGCGTCCAGATTGGTGCTTGCGGCCATGCGCA
>WNER01000117.1_pt1 | contig 15405 bp, 14 predicted proteins | sample 5399921 | NCBI WGS metagenome assembly WNER01 (sample SAMN13153331, study PRJNA577476) | soil metagenome | isolation source: 20 cm grassland meadow soil 5 days after 1st rain plot 5 | place: USA:California | collected 2015-09-21 | reverse complement strand
GCTCGGCATCACCGCGATTGATCCGGTGGGCATGGATTTGCTGTTCGAGCGCTTTCTTTCGGAAGAGCGCGGTGAATGGCCGGATATCGATCTCGATCTTCCCAGCGGAGATCAGCGCGAGTGTGTCATTCAATATTTATATAAGCGATATGGCGAGCGCGGCGCTGCCATGACTGCGAACGTGATTACTTATCGCAGCCGCATGGCAGGGCGCGAAATGGGCAAAGCTCTCGGTTTCGATCCCGAAACTCTCGACAAAGTTTCCGCCGCGGTTTCTACCTGGGAATATCGCGATTCAAACGACACGTTTGCTCATCGTTTTCGCGATGCCGGGCTTGATCTCAATCACCCTCGCTTGCGCAAATATTTTGAGCTGTGCGTGGCGGTGCAGGATTTGCCTCGGCATCTCGGCCAGCATTCAGGTGGCATGGTCATTTGCCAGGGGCAGCTCGATTCTGTTGTTCCGCTCGAACCTGCTTCCATGCCGGGGCGCGTTGTCGTGCAGTGGGATAAAGATGACTGCACGGATCTCGGCATTATTAAGGTAGACCTGCTCGGCCTGGGGATGATGGCCGTGCTGGAAGACTCGCTCGAACTGATTCGCAATCATTACAGTGAAGAAGTTGATCTGGCTCATCTGCCGGCGGACGATCCCGACGTGTATTCCACTCTGCAAAAAGCCGATACGATCGGCATGTTCCAGATCGAGAGCCGCGCGCAGATGTCGTGCTTGCCGCGTCTGCGGCCACAACGCTTTTATGACATCGTCGTGCAGGTTGCGATCATTCGCCCCGGACCGATTGTCGGGCAGATGGTGAATCCTTATTTACAGCGAAGGCAGGGGCGTGAAGAGGTCACATATGCGCATCCATCCCTCGAACCTGTGCTCAAGCGAACGCTGGGTGTGCCGCTGTTTCAAGAGCAACTTCTGCGCATGGCCATGGTGGTCGCCGGTTTCAGCGGCGGCGAAGCTGAAGAACTTCGCCGGGCCATGGGATTCAAGCGCTCAGAAAAGCGGATGCGGGAAATTGAGACCAAGCTGCGCGCTGGCATGGATCGCAACGGCATTTCGCAGGAGGCTCAAGAGCAGATCATCATTTCAATCACATCTTTTGCTTTGTACGGGTTTCCCGAATCCCACGCCGCCAGTTTTGCGCTGATCGCCTATGCTAGCGCTTATCTGAAGTGTCATTACCTGGCTGCGTTCACGGCTGCGCTGCTCAACAACCAGCCAATGGGATTTTATCGTCCGGCGACGATCGTCAAAGACGCGCAGCGGCACGGACTAAAGGTGCTGCCGGTGGATGTGATGGAGTCGGAGTGGAAATGCACAGTCGTAAATTCAGTCGTTGGTTATGCGCCGTTGGACGTTGGCCAAAAAGCCGAACGCCCAGCGCTTCGCCTTGGCCTCCGCTATGTTCGCGGGTTGCGCGAAGAAGCTTCACAGGCGTTGGTACGCGAGCGCAATCAGACTCCATTTACTTCTATTCATGATCTGGTCCATCGCGTTCCGGAATTACGTAAAGACGAACTGAATACCTTGGCTGAAATTGGCGCACTGAATTCAGTTCTCAGTTCTCAGTTGCCAGTTGCCAGTGATTCGGATACAACTAGAAACTCGAAACTGCATAGAAGGGATGCTCTCTGGCAAGTCGAGCGCGCTGTCCGCTATTCCGGACCGCTGCTGGAAGAACTGCCGGAGCCGGATTCAAAATCTCCACTTGAGCGGATGAATGATGAAGAACGACTGGTCGCCGATTTCCGTGGAACTGGGCTGACCGTCGGCCCGCATCCGATGGCCTATCATCGTGAGCAACTGCAAAATGCTGGAGTTCGCCGGGCAATTGAACTCAAGTCCCTCCCCAACGGCCGGCGAACACGTATCGGAGGGTGCGTTATCGCCCGCCAGCGACCGGGGACGGCAAAAGGATTTGTCTTTTTGAGTCTGGAAGATGAAACGGGGGTGGCTAACGCCATTATCAATCCAGACCTTTTTCAAAAAAATCGTCTGCTGGTAAGTTCTGAGCAATTTCTCATGATCGAAGGAATTTTGCAGAATCAGGATAATGTGATTTCCGTAAAAGCCGAACGCGTGCTGCCCTTGGCCATCACCCAGGCCGAAACCGTTTCGCACGATTTTTATTAATCCTTTTCCCATCAAGACCTAATTTTTTTTACTGGCTCTTCCCACATCCACAGCATTTCGGTTTATTATTGAGTACATCATCCGCCACAATCTATGCAGGACCCGAGTACCAGAGGAGTCCAGCGTGTATGTGGCTGGTTCATCAATTTTCGGTTCATTATTGGACCTTGGTATCTGTAAGGAGTATCCAAATTATGGCTAGAGCAAAGTCCCCCCGCAATGGCAATGCCCGCAAAGCGGAAGTAGCAACCATGCCAGTAGTGACTTCACCCGATGTGAAGCAGGGCTCTTTCTCCATCGACCTGGAGACCGAAATCCGCCGTCGTGCCTATGAACTGTATGAGCAGCGCGGCTGTACGCCGGGTCAGGAGAATGAAGACTGGCTGATCGCGGAACGCGAGGTTCTCTCCCGTTATAATCATCAGCAGAGTGCTTAGGCCCTGGAACTCCGGTTCCCGGCTTCCCAGCCATAAAGCGATTGTGCGCCGCTTGGACTGAACGGAGTTCCGAATGCCTGAAATCCTGCTCATTGATGACGATGCTACACAGTTGCGCTTGCGCGAGGCTGTCTTGCGCGAAGCAGGTTTTGCCGTTTTGACGTCCGAAACGGCGCATGAAGCGCTCGCTCTGCTGGGTAATCCCGTGCTGAGCAATGCCCTTCGGCTGATCATCACTGATCACGTCATGCCCGGGCCAAGTGGCGCCGCGTTCGCACGCGAACTCCGCCGCTTCAGCCGGGTTCCGGTTATTGTTGTGAGCGGCATGGCGGAAGCAGAGGAGGAGTACGAGGGACTGGATGTCCGTTTCCTGGCGAAGCCCTGCCTTCCTGAGGAGCTAATCCGCCAGGTTCGGAATGTGTTTCGGTCGCGAGATGCGCAACTGAGAACTGGCAACTGAAAACTGGCGATTGGTTTTGTCCAAAAAACCAGTTCTTAGTTGATAGTTCGCAGTTCTCAGGACTGTAACCCTTCATCTCCTCGCATCTTCCGCCGCCGATCCTCGTGGATCCCCTCCTTGGTTGCTTACGCCCCTTCTTTCTGAAAAAATACGTATGGACCTTCCATGGCACAGATAGGCAGTTTTGCGCTCCTGCTCGCGCTGGCTCTGAGCGCTTACTCGTTTTTGGCGGGATTACTAGCCTTGCTGCGTCCGGGCGCCGGGTCGGAACGCTTGGGAGAAACTGCCCGGCGGGCCGGAATCGCCGCTTTTGCGGTTGTTCTACTTGCGGCAGTGGTGCTGGTGATCGCCGCATTTCAGGATGATTTTTCCATCGCCTACATTTTCCATCACAGCAATCGCGACCTTCCCGCGCCCTACAAGTTTGCGACTCTCTGGTCAGGGCAGGAAGGTTCGCTGCTGTTCTGGTCGCTGCTGCTGTCAGCCTACGGATTGGTCCTGCGGCTGCGTCACAAAACTGACAGCCGTCTTTTCGCTCACGCTTCGGTAATCATTGCTGCAGTTCAGGTCTTCTTCTTGTTGTTGCTGAATTTTGCGGCGCATCCATTCGCGATCATGCAAGGCTCACTGCCTGAAGATGGCAATGGACTGAACCCGCTCCTGCAATATCCCGAGATGGTGATTCACCCGCCCATGTTGTATCTGGGCTACGTGGGCTTCACCGTTCCGTTCGCTTTTGCGCTGGGTGCGCTGATCATGCGCTATCCCGGAGAAAAGTGGATTCACATTACCCGCCGTTGGACGATGGTGACCTGGGGACTTTTGACCTGCGGCATCTTCCTCGGCGCGCATTGGGCTTATTCCGTGCTGGGTTGGGGCGGCTATTGGGGTTGGGATCCCGTCGAAAATGCCTCGTTCTTGCCTTGGCTCACGGGCACGGCATTCCTGCATTCGGTCATGATGCAGGAAAAGCGCGGCATGCTGAAGGTCTGGAATATGTGGCTGATCTTTGCCACATTCATGCTGTCTATCTTTGGTACGTTTCTCACGCGTAGCGGTGTCGTTAGCTCGGTACATGCGTTTGCGCAGTCTTCAATCGGCACATGGTTCGTGGTGTTTCTGAGCATTATCTTGGTGGTGTGCGGTGTGTTCTACGTGATGAATCACGAGCATCTGCGCAGCGAACATCGGCTGGAGTCGCTGGTTTCCCGGGAATCGAGCTTTCTGTTCAATAACCTGCTGTTTGTGGTCGCATGCTTCGCAGTGCTCTGGGGTACGCTCTTTCCCATTCTTTCCGACTGGGTCCAGGGGCACAAAATCACAGTTGGGCCTCCTTTCTTCAATCGGGTCATGATTCCTGTGGCATTACTTGTGCTGTTGCTGACCGCCGTCGGGCCGTTGCTGTGCTGGGGCAAAACGTCTGTAGACAGCCTAAAGAGAAATTTTCTCTGGCCTACGGTTGGGGCCCTAGCGATCGCGGCATTTTTAATAGCCACACCTGTGAGTTGGGGCTCTCCGTTCGGCATGAGGCCCTGGCACGATATTTCTTATCTCTACTCGCTGATGGCCATTACCCTCTCAGCGCTCGTGGCCTTCACTGTGATCTCGGAATTCATTCGCGGCGGACATGTCATCAGCCGCCACACCGGACAAAATCTTTTTGCCTCGATGGTCCATTTGGCCCACCGCAACACCCGCCGCTACGGCGGCTACATCGTGCATTTCGGGGTAATCGTCATCATCATCGGTTTTGCCGGGGCCGCATTTAATCAAGACAAAGAAAAAGAGATGGGCTTCGGCGACAAGATGGCGATCGGCCCGTACACGCTCGTCTGCCGCTCTTATACGCAGGAAGATAAGCCGAATTACGGCAGCGAGTGGGCCATCATCGACGTATTCAAAGGTGATCGCCAGATTGACACACTCTATCCCGAACGGCGTTTTTTTAAAGCCAGCCAGCAGATGAACACCAGGCCCACTATCCACTCCACGTTGAATGAGGATTTGTATTTAGTTTACGAGGGCCAAAACGAGGATACGGGGCGGCCAATCATCAAAGCGCATTTGAACCCGCTTGTAATGTGGATTTGGATGGGGGTCTGGATCATGATCGCCGGCACAGTGATCGCCCTGATTCCGAATGCGGCGGCGGCGGTCCGGGTGCCAGCGCCGGTACGCGTGCAGGCGGAGCCGGTGGGGGCGGGAGATTGATGATTTCAGTTTCATCCACAAAACGAGTCTGCCTGCTGGCGATGCTGTGTCTCGCAATCTTCGCCTTCCTCGGAGCCGGCGATGAAGATGCCCGCTTCAACACCGTTGGCCACAAAATGATGTGCGTTTGTGGTTGCAACCAGGTGCTGCTCGAGTGCAACCATGTCGGCTGCCGATATTCGGATCGAATGCGCGGCGAACTCTCGTCTGCCTTGTCGCGCGCTGATAGTGACGATCTGGTCCTGCAATCATTTGTTCAGGAATATGGCCCGACAGTTTTGATTGCTCCAACCAACGCTGGATTTAATCGAGTGGCATGGATCATGCCATACCTGGCGCTCGTGCTTGGGGTAACGACAGTCGTCCTTATCGTGAGGGCATGGAGATTTAGGCCGCTGCGTGCTCATGCGAGCGTAGTGGCTCCGGTCAGCGGGGTTGAGCTTGAGCACTTCCGCGAGCAAGCCAGGAAGGAGACCGGGATATGACGCTCCTGCTCTGCTCGCTAATTACGCTTGCCGTCCTTTTCTACGTTTTCTATTTACCTGGGAAGTTGCAGCTTGGACCGGAGAAGACGCGGCTATCTTACTTGCGTGAGCGCAAGGACGCGGTCTACGAGAACCTGCGCGATCTGAATTTTGAGTACAAAGCTGGCAAGTTTCCGGAATCGGATTATCAGTCCATGAAGGGCTCTCTGGAAGAAGAAGCTGCAGCGATCCTGGCAGAGATCGCGAGATTGGAGCAGAAGGCGGAAGCTCCGTGTGTACGGAAGGGAGCCAGGGTTTGAAGCGTTTCCTCTCGTCCGGATTTGACCCGAAGTTGTCCCTTATTGAACCCGCGGCTGACGCCGTGGGCTTTATTCTTGCGGTGCTTTGCGCCTTACGCTCGCGATTGAGCCGAGGGGCAGTCGCTCTTCGAATTTCTGCAATCATAGCCCTCGCGTGCACTTCGGGTTTCGCTCAAACTCTGACTGGCACCGTAACCAACGGCACGACCAAGAAGCCCGCATCTGATGATGATGTCGTACTCATCAAGCTCGGCCAGGGGATGGAGGAGGCCGCTCGTACCAAAACCGACCCAAACGGCAATTTCACGTTCAAGCTCGACGACAGCGGGCCGCACCTCGTCCGCGCCATTCATCAGGGCGTGACTTATCACAAAATGGCTCCTCCTGGAACAACCTCAGCTGACTTGGAAGTATTTGACGTAAGCAAGAAGCTTGCTGGAATCAGCGTGACTGCTGACGTGATGCGTTTCCAGGCCCAGGGCAATGAATTGCAGGGCATCCGGCTATTCGCCGTCGATAATCACTCCGACCCGCCGCGCACGCAGATGAACGATCAGAATTTTGAGTTCTATTTGCCCGACGGCGCCGAAGTTGATCAGAGCATGGCAATGACTGCGGGCGGACAGCCAATCAACTCCGCGCCCGTGCCACAAAGGGAGAAGAACCGCTATGCCTTCGTCTTTCCCTTGCGGCCGGGAGAGACCCAGTTCCAGGTGGCGTTTCACATGCCCTACAGTGGGCAGCTAAGTGTTGATCCCAAAGCTCTGTATGGCGCACAGCATTTTGTGGTGATGTTGCCAAAAAGCATGCAATTCTCGGCTGGCGCAGGCACGACTTTTCAATTCATGAAAGATCCGCGGCAGTCAGATGCGCTGGTGCAGGTTGCCTCAAATACGCGGGTCGGTCAGGCGCTCGCCTTCACGATCTCGGGCGCGGGCCTGCTCGCCGATGAGAGTGAGCAAGCAAACGCCGGCCAGGCAGCCGGAGGGCAAGCCGCTGGACGCGATTCGCGTCCCGGCGGCGGCCTTGGCCCGCCCATCGACGCTCCCGATCCTCTGGAAAAATACCGTTGGTATATTCTCGGCGGCTTTGGTCTGGTGCTGGCTGCAGGAGCGGTTTACATTGCCAAGCGGCCGCGCACGGCGTCCTTGGATGTTGTTCACTCGGAACCCATCGAGATTCCAGCAAAGAAGGCTGCGGCAAGCCGGTCCGGCTTGCTCCTCGAAGCGCTTAAAGAAGAAATTTTCCAACTTGAAGTCGACCACAAACAAGGCCGCATCTCACAAGAAGAGTACGAAAAATCCAAAGCGGCGCTGGATCAGACGCTTGAGCGTGCACTGAAGCGGAAATCCTCCACCTCAGCGATGTAGGTGCCGACGACCTCTTCCGGGTTCACTGTATCTTCGTGCAACCGTGGCAGTTCTGGGCTGAACCAGAACTGTGCCGTCCGCGTACTACGGATTGAATCCTGCAACGGCGTGAGACAATCTATTTACTTGGGAAACCTATGGGAAACACATTCAAAACCGCATTCCTGTTGACCGCACTGACTCTGCTGCTTATGGGTATTGGCCGTGCCTTCGGAGGCCAGAACGGGATGCTGTTGGCTTTGGGCGTGGCGGCAGTCACCAACTTTGTCGCCTATTTCTTTTCTGACAAGATTGCGCTGGCCACCTACCGGGCGCAGCCGGTCACACGCGACCGGCTGCCGCGGGTTTATGAAGTAGTCGAGCGCATGACACAGCGCATCGGTCTTCCGATGCCGAAAATTTATGTGATTCCAACTGATTCACCGAATGCATTTGCTACTGGACGAAATCCTGCGCACGCGTCGGTTGCCGTAACCGAGGGCATCCTCAATCTGCTCAACGATGAAGAACTCGCCGGCGTCCTGGCCCATGAGCTTGGCCATGTGAGTAACCGCGACATTCTGATCAGCTCGATCGCAGCCACAATTGCTGGCGCTATCACGTTTTTGGCGCGTTTCGGATTGTTCTTTGGCGGAGGCGACAGGAACGAACGCCGCGGCGGAGGCATGGGTGCTCTTCTCATGTTGATTCTGGCTCCCATTGCTGCCTTTCTGATCCAGCTTGCGGTCTCGCGTTCCCGCGAATATCAGGCCGACGCCACCGGCGCGCACTTCACCGGCAATCCGTATGCTTTGGCGAGCGCGTTAGCGAAACTAGATGCCTATTCCAAGCGCGTGCCGTTAGTGGCGACGCCATCCACTGCTCATCTCTTTATTATTCAGCCGTTCCTGGGCATGAACTTCGGCAGCTTGTTCTCGACCCATCCTCCGATTGCTAAGCGCATTGAACGGTTGACGGGAAGACCAGCAGAGTTTCAGCAATAAGCTCTCGGCACTCAGCCATCAGCTCTCAGCCACACCGTTTGACGCAGCAAGATTTGCTGACGGCCGATAGCTGAAAGCCGATAGCTGTTTTATGTGACGCAAGTAACCATCCCTCATCCGTTCTCCGAATGTAGAATCGGTTTAATGTCTCCAGAAACGGCCACTGTCGCCGCCCATCGAGCAGCGCAACTCGAAACCGCCGTCCGAAAAATCATTCGCGGCAAAGATGATGTGGTCAGGCTGGCACTGGTTTCCATTCTTGCCCGCGGACACCTGCTCATAGAAGGCGTTCCCGGAGTTGGCAAGACTACTCTCGGCCAAGCTCTGGCGCGGGCAATCGATTGCAGTTTTCAGCGAATTCAGTTCACCAGCGATATGCTGCCATCCGACGTGATCGGAATTTCGATCTACTCGGCCATGGAGCAGCAGTTCGAGTTCAAACGTGGCCCCCTATTCACCAACATTCTGCTGGCAGATGAGATCAACCGCACGACACCGAAAACGCAATCTGCGCTGCTCGAGGCCATGAACGAGGGGCAAGTTACGGTGGATGCGCATTCTTACTCTCTGCCGCAGCCCTTTCTGGTGATTGCCACACAAAATCCCGTAGAGCATCACGGCACTTATCCGCTGCCGGAATCGCAACTGGATCGCTTTCTGATGCGCGTGCGTATGGGATATCCCGACAGCAGCGCGGAGCGCGAGATCCTGCGCTCAGAAGCTGGTGCCGCCCAGTTGGATGTGATGGAACCGGTGCTGAACGGCGCCGACATCATGGAAATGCAGGAGGCGGTCACGCAGGTTCGCGTAGACGACTCGCTGGTAAGTTATGCACTTGCCATCGTGCGCAAGACGCGCGACTCGGATCAATTCTTGCTCGGGGTTTCGCCGCGCGGCTCGCAAATGCTCTACCGCGCCTCTCAGGCTATGGCCTTTCTGGATGGCCGCAGCTTCTGCACGCCGGAGGATTTCAAACCTCTCGCCGTACCGGTATTCGCCCATCGAGTTGTGGTCAATGGAACCTCATCTTCGTCCAGTCTGAAAAAATTTGAGCAAGCCGATCGCATGATTAGCGAAATTGTGGACAGCATCCCAGTGCCGATTTAAGAGAAGTCTTCAGTTCCCAGTTTTCAGTTTTTTCGTCTCCCGCATTTGGTGTTCACGCCAAGCTCCCGGCATAATGTTTGCGCATGGCTTTTCTACGGTTCCTCATGTTGCTGTCCCTAATTGTCTGGCTTGGCGGCGTGATCTTTTTTGCCGTGCTCGCGCCCACGCTCTTCTCGGTACTACCTACTCGTAACCTTGCCGGATCAGTCGTGGCTCCGATGCTTACGAAACTCCACTGGATGGGCATCGTCTCGGGCATCACATTTCTGATTAGCTCGATGATCTACTCGCGGTCTACAACGGGCGTCGCGCAGCCATTCGCTTTGCGCCATTTGCTGATTTACGCAATGCTGGCGCTTACGCTCATTTCGCAATTCGGTATTTCGCCGAAAATGGCAGCACTCCGCGCCTCCATGGGCGACATCGATTCTGTTGCAATCACGAATCCTGCCCGCCTTCAATTCAACGCGCTGCACGCTTGGTCGACGCGACTGGAGACCGGCGTGCTTCTGCTGGGACTCGCTGTCGTCTACCTGATAGCGCGCCGGTTTTAAATATTTAAAAGTCGCTTTTTGCTCGTCACCACGCCATCATTTATCCTCCGCTTGAAACTGCCTAATGGCTAGAAGCTCCCTATGAAAACCGGCATCATCGGTCTGCCGCAGGTGGGCAAGACATCTTTGTTCCGAATTCTGACGAAGGCGCATCTTTCGGAGCACGCCTATTCCAACCCGCGCGAGGCCCATGTCGGGATTGCCAAAGTTCCGGACGACCGCCTCGATCGCCTCGCGGCGCTTTTCAAACCTAAAAAGCTCACGCACGCCTCGGTGGAGTACGTCGATGTCGGCGCCATTGGACAGGAAGCTCTCAAGGAAAGTGCCTACCTCGGTCACTTACGAACTGTCGACGCCCTGGCACACGTGGTGCGGGCATTCGATGATCTCTCCATTCCGCATGTGGGGCCTATCGATCCGTTGCGGGACATTAAAAACGTCGATTTCGACTTGATGGTGAGTGATCTCGGCCAGATTGAAAAACGGCTGGAGCGCGTCGAGAAAGATTTGAAAAAGATGCGCTCGGTAGATCTTGAAAAAGAATTTGATCTGCTTAAACGGGCCAAATCGCACTTGGAATCCGAGCGCCCGCTGCGCGAAATGGAAATGACGCCTGAGGACAAGAAGCGCTTGCGTGGATTCATGTTCCTCAGCGAAAAACCAATTCTGTACGTTTTGAACATCAGCGAAAGCGGAGAACTAGGAAAGGATCTCGCTGAAGCAATCAGCAAGTACAAGCTCACGGAAGTGGCGTCGCGGCCCAGTGCCGCGGCAGCAGCAATTTGTGGCAAAGTAGAGGCAGAACTTTCAGAGATGTCCGACGTCGATGCTGCCGAGTTTCTTGCGAGCTACGGTCTCAAGGAAAGCGGCCTGGCTCGCCTGATTCGCGCCACTTACGGCCTACTCGGCCTGATTTCTTTTTTTACCACCGGCGAAGATGAGTGCCGCGCCTGGACGATTCCCATCCATACACGCGCTGTCGAAGCCGCTGGCGCTATCCATTCCGACTTGGAGAAGCACTTCATCCGGGCTGAGACCATTCGTTGGGATCAACTGCTCGAAGCCGGCTCTGAAGCCAATGCTCGCGCCCGCGGAACTCTGCGGCTGGAGGGCAAAGACTACATCGTGCAGGACGGCGACGTGATGCATATACGGCACTCGGGGTGAGGAAGTGTTTACTGGTTCTCAGTTGTCAGTCCCCAGTTCTCAGTTTTTGTATGTTCACACATCACAGACTTTCTATTAAATCCTCCGGTAAATGCTCGTTGTTGGAGGATTCTATGGGACAGTCATATCGAGACTTGATCGCCTGGCAGAAGTCCATGGATTTCGTAATGGACGTTTACAGGGCGACGAAGGCCTTTCCACGAGATGAGGTATACGGCCTTGCCAGTCAGTTAAGAAGGGCATCAGTATTAGTTCCGACCTACGTGGCAGAAGGGCAAGCGCGACTTTCTGGCAACGACTTCTACAACTACCTGGGTCGAGCCCGAGGTGCTTTGGTCGAAGTGGAAACACAGCTACTAATCGCGCAGAATCTTGGCTACCTGGGTACGGATCACGCCCAGACTCTGCTAAACAAAGCGGCAGAAGTTGGAAAGATCTTGAACGGACTAGTAGCCTCAATTCGGCCGGCAGCTTAGATTCTGGAACCTGAGAACTGAAAACTGACAACTGAGAACTCCTTTTTGAGTTCCGCGAAGCTTTCCGCCGGGACGTTATCTGCCCGAGGACGCCCGCGAAAACTGTTATCATCCTCCGGCGCGAATGCACCCCATCCTCCTCAGTCTATTGCTGGGCCTAACCGCTGCTGCCGCAAACGTTTTTGGCGGAGCGATTATTGTTCAGAAGCATTGGGAACGCGCTTACCTGAAATACTTCGTCGCGCTCGGCGCAGGGTTCATGCTGGCCACGGCGATCATAGAAATCGTTCCTACCAGTTTCGAGCTGCGTGGCAGGAGCGCGGCATTTCTGATTCTGCTCGGTTATTTAATTATTCATTTCTTCGAGCATACTGTCACCCCGCATTTTCATTTCGGAGAAGAAACGCATCATGATCAATTTGTGCGCGGTCATCACGGCTATTCCGTTCTGCTGGCACTGATCATCCACACGTTTTTCGACGGGATCGCCATTGCGTCGGGCTTTATCGTTTCCAACTGGCTAGGATGGGTCATCTTTCTCGCCGTTTTTCTCCACAAAATTCCGGAAGGATTCACGGTTGCTTCCGTCATGCTGGCAAGTGGCCAAAGTCGCGGAATTGCCTGGGGCGCTTCTATTCTGCTGGGGGCAGCCACACTCGCGGGCGTGCTTGCTATGGCGCTGCTGCGGCATGAAGTGAGCTTCGGATTGCCGTTATCAGCAGGCGTGACCATCTACGTCGCTGCCTCAGATCTTATGCCGGAGGTGAACCGGGAGCCGGGAGCACGGATGGCGTTGGTGGTCTTTCTAGGAGTGGGTTTACTGTTCCTGCTGGATCAGTTTGTACACGTGCATTAAACAGCACTCAGCATTCACCACTCGGAATTCAGAACGTGAACGGCTGAGTGCTTGTTTCTACTCGACCGTGTGCTTCGCCGTATATCCTTCGCGCGCGACGATCTGATATTTCACATCTTTTCCTTTCTGATCGCGCACTTTCAGCGGGCTGCCGTCCGGGCCAACCACTTCGACTTTCAGCTTGCGATAAGAGCCATCGAGCTTTGGGTTGGTGGGGCGGTAAGCAAGGTTGTACTGATTGCGAATGTCACCGCTAATGTCATGAAAAATTTCCGGCAGTTCGCCTTGGAACCGGGGGAAGTATGCGCGTCCCCCGGTCAGCCGGGCGAAGGTATTCATTTCGTTGTCGGCCTGAAGGTAGTCTATGTTGCTTACCGGAATCCCGATGCCATGCGTGTAACCGCAGCGGTGGGTTTCGCAATATTCGCGGACTGCAAACCCCACACTCACCGGGAAGATAGTCACGTCCTTTGTGGCCCTGATCTTTTTCATGATCTGGTCAAGGTTGAGTTTGCTGAACGTATCCACGCCGGTAGTGACTAGGATGACGTACTTGCGGCCCTCGATCTGGTCCAGCCGATCAAGCGTATCGTAGAGAGCGTCAAACAAATTGGTTTCCGCGAAACCGGGAATGCGCAACTGATTCAGTGCTCCGTAGACTGTCCGTTTGTCCTGCGTAAAATCCGCCAGGATATGCGGCCTCATGTCGTAAGAGATCACGGCGACCCAGTCGTTCTTCTTCAGCGAATTTGCAAATGAATAACTCGCGTTCAGCGCATCAACCATAAAGTAATAATTGGTTGAGGCAAACTCAACCAGCAAGACCGCTGTGATGGGAGCTTCTGAAACGTTGAAATTGCTAATGGTTTGGGGTACACCGTCTTCTAAGACCTTGAAATTATCTTTCTTCAACGTGGAGATAAACTGCCCATCCTTTGTGGTAACGAGAACATCGACATTCACGAGTGGTACATCTACGCGGATGGAGTAATCGGGCATGCCCTCGATCTTTTTCGGCTTCTCGACCGGCGGAGGCGCGGGTGGCTCTTCTTTTTTCTTGGGAATCGCGTATGGGCCGGTGTCGCTCTGAGGGCCACCGGCGGCAGGCGGCGGCTCCTGCTGCTGTCCGCTGGGCGGCGCAGCCTGGGCAGGCTGGTCCTGGCCCTTAGCCGGAATCGGTGACAATGTCAAGATCACTAAAGTGGTAGTCAGAACCGGAATTAGTACCCGTGCCAGCATGGAACGAATGGCCTTGCGTCGAAAAAAACCAGTGTAAAACATGGAACTCCCCGAAAAACCCTGTGCTAGTATAGACGCACGGCTTCGCGATTGGGATGTTTTGCTTGGCTTTAGATACTCTCCCACCTGGCAACGGCAACAGAAAGCGCGAAGTGTAATTTTTGGTGGACCGGTTGGCGGTCCTCCGGGGACATTCGATGAGACGTGCAGCTCTCGCCAGTGGCGTGGTGTATTCGCTCCTACTCTCCTTCGCAACTTTCGCGCAAACCTCCAAATCAGTTGAAACCATTCCCGTTAGTCAGATTCACGCGGGCATGCATGGCGTCGCTTATACAGTTTTTGAGGGTACCAAGCCCGAAGCCATGCAGGTAGAGGTCCTGGGCGTTCTGAAAAATGCCAATGGACCCAAGGGCGACGTTATTTTGGTCCGCCTGGGCGGAAAAAAGGCCGAGTACACGGGCGTGGTCGCCGGCATGAGCGGCAGTCCTGTGTATTTTGACGGGAAACTTGCAGGCGCGCTCGCGTTCCGGATCGGCGAATTCTCCAAAGAGCCGATTGCCGGCGTCACGCCCATTGCTGAGATGCTTGAGATAAGTGCGCTTGACCGCCGGCCCGAGTCGCCCGAGACCGACGCCAAAGCCAATGTGGATGCTCCAACTCGGACGTCGACACCCGGGTTCTCTAGCGTGCCTTCTGCCAATTATGCGAATTATCTGAAGCCGATCGAAGCGCCTCTGGTCTTTAATGGATTTTCAGAAACTGCGCTGAAACAATTCGCTCCGCAGTTTGCAGCGGCAGGAATCGTGCCAGTAATGGGAGTCGGTTCGGTCAGCGACACCAAACAGCCTGAGCGGCTTGAACCGGGTTCGGCCATCAGCGCCATCTTGGTGCGTGGCGATATGGATATCGCCGCCACTTGCACCGTGACCTACATGGACGCGGCCCACCTCCTGGCCTGCGGTCACCCGCTGATGCAGTTCGGATCGGTCAATCTTCCAATGACCAAGGCCCAAGTCGTGGCCACGTTGGCTTCGCCATTGAACGCATTCAAAATCGTGAACGCCACCGAACCGGTCGGAGCTTTTGTGCAGGACCGCCACACTGGCATCATGGGTGAATTCGGCAAGGCCCTCGACCAAGAAGTTTCATTATGAGGTGCTGAACAATGCCCACCTCAGTCCACTGGCAATGATGGCAACCGTATTCAACGCCCTGCACGGAATGAACGAATACGGCGAGGACGTCACCTACCGCATGAATGGCAGGATCAGCGTGGGCGGATATCCCGACGTAGGCGTCGAAAACATGTTTGCCGCCGCTGACGGTGGCCAGCCAGCCGCTGTCCTGGCGGCACTTTCCCTCGGCGACCGCTTCAGCCGCATTTACGACAATCCATACAGCGTGCCGGATATTCGCGGTGTGCAACTTGATTTTGACCTTGTCCGCGACCGCCGCGCGGCGCGTTTGGAAAGTGCCCGGACTGACGTAACCGAAGCCCGTCCCGGTGACGACATTACGATTGAAGCCGTGCTCCGTCCATATCGGGGGGATGGACTGGTCAACCAGATTGCGATTCACATCCCGACGTCTACGTCCAAAGGGCCGCTGCGCATTC
>WNER01000166.1_pt1 | contig 15550 bp, 25 predicted proteins | sample 5399921 | NCBI WGS metagenome assembly WNER01 (sample SAMN13153331, study PRJNA577476) | soil metagenome | isolation source: 20 cm grassland meadow soil 5 days after 1st rain plot 5 | place: USA:California | collected 2015-09-21 | reverse complement strand
TGGAGGATCCGCACACGACCAAAGTCAAGGCGTTTCGCTCTACGCGCGCGTAGGGGTTGGTCGGGGGCCCGGGATTTGAACCCGGGGCCTCACGGTCCCGAACCCTGCGTAGGTCGTGTCCTCCCGTGTCCTGCCGTGTCCGCCAGTGTCCTCCTGTACCTGATTTCGTGCGTCGTCGTGTCCGGTGGTGTCCTCCTGTGACCTCCTGGTTCCGCGAATGCGTGACCACATCTGTGACACGGTTGAGCCATCGACCCGTGAGGTGTCGCCGGCGAGACCGGTCCCCGAGGCCCCGAGACCAACGCGTTCTCGCTGATTCGCACGAGCGCGTTCGCGCCCCCATGCCATCGCCGATTTCCTGGGGCCGATTCTGCCCGGAACTCGGGACGGACGGCTCTCACACGCATATAGAGGACGCGCGCGCGACCAATTCCGTTTCCGTATTGCTGGAGTCTCACGCCCCGAGCTTCGAGGTCATTTTCCGGCTGGCAAGGGCTTCAAACGGTCTGGTTTAGACCCCCGCTGGAGGCTGGTTTAGACCCCCGCTGGAGGCTGGTTTAGACCCCCGCTGGAGGCTGGTTTAGACCCCGCATGGAGCGTGGTATGTCACCTGCAAGCGATCCGCCTGGTTCATCAAAAACAGGAGGTGTAGGAAAGATGGCGTTGAGTCGCTGGAGTCCGATGGGAGAGCTGGCCGGCCTGCATACAGCTATGGACAGGCTGTTCAGCGACTTCTTTGGCGGGCCTTTGCTGGAGAGTGGCGAGACCGGCTCGCGTACCTGGTACTTGCCGATTGATGTGGTCGACCAGGGCCAGTCCTACGAGGTCAAGGCCGCCGTACCGGGGTTCTCGCCGGAGGAGGTCGAGCTGACCTACTCCGACGGGATGCTGAACATCTCGGCACAGCACAAGCAGGAGTCGAGCTCTAAGCAAGGCAGCTATCTGCGCCGTGAGCTGACCTACGGGAGCTTCGCGCGCAGCGTTCAGCTGCCGGGCGACGTCAGAGAGGATCAGATCAAGGCAAGCTTCGAGAACGGCATCCTGGTAATCGAGATCCCCAAGGTGCCGGTGGCGCAGCCGCGCAAGATCGCGATCGGCGGCAAGTCGCAAAAGCACCTGGTCGGAGTCGGTTCGCAGAGCTAGACGTTGTCTTGGAAGGGCCGGGTTGCCGGCCCTTCCAGTTCCCAGGGGCCGGAGCACTTCGCGTCGACCTCCGTCGCCCCATCGTCATCGTCCTCGCTCTCGCCCTTGCCAGTCGGGGTGGCGATGACCGCTACCCGGGAGAGAACAGCCTCTTCGCACAGAGACTTCGCGAGGGCGGACATGTAGTGACACCGACGTTGTGCAGGGTGGGCACCGTTGGCGCGCCTGGACCACCTTGCTGTCGAACAGCCTCAAAGCTCCTGAGTACCAGCTAGGGCAGCAGACTCAGGCCCGGCCTCGACGTAGGAGTTAGGTGTGGCCCTGGAATGGGCCCGGCGCAAACCTTACTGAGGCCGGTCGGCGCCCGGCGAGCGCTTGGCCTGGTCGCGTGCCCAGGGCCACCCTATTCAATTTTTCCTTGGGCAAAGGCGGGTGTCAAGAGCATCGCCTCGGATCAGCACGTATGCCGCACGAGATATCGAAACCGACGTCACCGGGCGAGACGACTCCTCCACGCTCTACGTCTGTTACGGCCACGCCGCCGATCGGAAAGCCATAACCCCAATGCACGTCCGGCATCGCGAAGCTGGCCCTTACGATGCCTGGAAGGCAGGCGACGTTCTCCACCTGCGACAGCGAACGATCTCCGAGGGCAGACGGGAGCAGGGATTCGGACGCGAACACGACGCCCTGTACCCGCATGTTCCCGTGGTGCGGCAGAACCCAGCGATGCGCCGACTCACGGACCATGTTCACGGGAGGAAAGGATTGCTGCCGAGCGGGGGCACCCATAACCATTAGATCTGGCGGAGCCGCCTACCGGGGAAGGCGAGAGGCGACCTCGAAGTCCTTCTCTGTAAGGCCGCCGGCATCGTGGCTCGTCAGCTCGACGACGACCTTGCCCCAACCCACCTGCAGGTCGGGGTGATGGCCTTCCGCTTCGGCTAGCGGAGCGATTTCGTCGACGAAGTGGACGGCCGACATAAAGTCCTTGAACTTGAAGGACTTAACCAGTCGGCTGTCCCTCACCTCCCAACCCTCCAGCGACCGCAGCCGGTCGGAGATCTCGGAGTCGGTCAGCCGATTCATCATGCGACCTCTGCACGATCTTTGATTGCTCTTGTTCCAGAGCCCTCACGCGCGCAGTGCGCGCAGCAGAAGAAATGACCTTCGACCTCGACGCCGTGACCGATCACCTTGCAGCCGCAGTGCTCACAGACCGGCGCCATAGCATGGACGGCGCACTCAAAGCAATCGAAGACGTGCTTGCGGCCAGCCGCCGCCACGGTGATCGCTTTGTCGTATTCGTTTCCGCAAACTTCACATCGGGTCATTGTTAGCGGCTCCGCGCCTTGGGCTTGGCGATCGAGATCTCGATGCCGTATTTCTTGGCTGCCGATTTGATGCGCCGCCAGGCCGCATTTCGCTCGGACTGGCTGACATCCTCGACCTGATTGAATCGCGCGACGGCATTGCGAACGTGTCGCGCGTCAGTCAAAGGCTCCTTGCGTTCCTTGGGGAACGCAAATTTCGTCGATGGGATCTCGCGCTCCGCTTGCGAGCTGAGCGGATGCTTTCCGCGCTTCGGTTCCAGACCGCTGCGACGACGCGATGCTGACACCGCCACCGCGCGCTTGATGTTGCGTCGGGCAGCCGACTTCTGCAGCGTGGTTGCCATGACATTACCTCCCTAAACAGGGTTTCTGATCAGATAACGCGTGAGGCGCACACGAGACTGAGGTGAATTACGAGGCTACGCCGCAGTGATGCGCCTTGCCTCTGGTTCCCAATCCCAATCGACTGCCCGACACGCGTCCTTCACCAGACGAATCGCATTTGCTCGAGCGGTTTCCTCATCGTTGGCCTCAACACTCACGGCGACGATTCGAAGAGCCAGATCGTCGCCGTATCCGATGTAGGCAGGCCGGCTGTCATCGGGAAGTCGACGGACGATGTCTTGTGCCTTCGCCTCATCAGGGGCGCCGGTAGTCACGTTCACCCGCCACTTTTGAGCCATGCATCTAGCGTAGTTCGGCATCAACGCGAGGTGGGATCTTTGAACGTGCCCGGATTTGTGAAGCCCCGGGTTGGATTTTCGAACCTCGGCGACGCACGGTCCTGGCCCGTGCGCAGTCTAAAGGCGGGCAGCTCCGCTTACGGAGCGGGCAGAAGCCGAAAGCGGCGACCCCCGGGTCCGCGCATTGAGTTGAAATGACGGTGATCGAGCGTGAGCACATCGAGAACTCCGTAGCGCTCGGCGAGAACCACGATCGAAGCGTCGGCGAGTCCAATCTCGAGGCTGGGATAACTCCTCAACACGACGAGAGCTGAAGCCACGTCCTGAGCGCTGAAGGGCTCCAGCCGGTAGGCACCTCTGGCGACCTCATCAAGAAGGGCACGCTGCGCCCGGTTGCTCACCCTGACGGCGAGCAAGTAATCCAGCTCGGCCAAGACGAAAGGCGATAGAAGCAACGGCGGGCTGGACTCGCGAATCGCCGCAGCAGCTTGGGCATGGTGCGTCTGGCTGCTGTCGAGGGCAGCCAATAAACCGCTCGTGTCGAGGAGAATCACCTCTCGCCGAAGCCATCGAGATCTCTGTCGACGTTCTCGGCCAAGTCAGGTTTGCCGCTCTTGAAAAGGGGCAGTTTCGGCTTGGCATGCCGGGCTTCAAGCAGCCGCTCAAGCCCCTCCCGGATCAAGTCGGCCTCCGATCGACCCTCTTCATGCGCGGCTCGAGCAAGGGTTCGCTTCAACGATTCGGGCAGGTAAATGGTGGTCCGCTGCACGCCATACATAGTGCCATACGATGGGAAATCTGTGACAAGGACGTGGCACGGACCGCGAGCCGTCAAACATTAATTGACGCTCTTGAGTTCAAAACTGGTCGGGGGCCCCGGGATTTGAACCCGGGGCCTCACGGTCCCGAACCGGCGTCATGCAGTGTCCTCTCGTGTCCTCTGCTGTCCGCGCGGTTCCTCCTGTACTTGAATTGGATCGTCTTCGTGTCCTCCCGTGACCTCGTGTATCCGCCTGGTTCCGTGAATGCGTGACACGGCTGTGACCTCCAGGGGCCTCGGAGACTGACTCCCGATCGTCTGTCGCACCCAGCTTCGACTCATACGCGGAGGACTCGCGACTAGTCAGTGAAGTCCTGAACGCCGGCCCACGCTCCGAAGGACTCTTCGCCGAACCTTAGCGGTCCGCCAACAGTTGCATACAGAGCAGGTCGGTCAACCACTGCTTCCACTCGACCACAGTCCACCCTCGACGGGCCGTGAGGTCCGCGTAGGCCTCGACAGTGTTTACCGCTCGGATGATGTCGACGCCGCGCGACGGCGTCAAGCCGTCGCGGAGTGACCTAAGGGCTGCCAGGCGATCGATGACGACGCCGAAGAACTCATCACGCCCTCGATCGCGCGCCGCGACCGACTCAGGGTCGCTTGGCAGGGCCGGCCCGACTGCAGCCACGAAAGGACTGATGCGGCTCAGCACATCGGCGGTGGCTTCGACGAACAGAGCAACCACCCTTTGTGGGTCGGTCTCCTGGTGCATTTGTGCGATCCATGGCCGTTGGCCCGATAGCGCTAAAGATGGGTCACCAAGGATCATTCGGCTCTCCACCTCAGCCAGAAGACGGGCTTTGGTCCCAAAAACGAAGTAGACGGTCTGCACTGCAACCCCCTCCGTCTCCGCAACCATCTGCATGGTGGTCGCTTCGTAGCCGCTCGTGCCAAACAGGTGGTAGGCCATCTCGAGAATGCGACGGCGGGTCTGTGCGGCCTTCTCGCGCCGGCCTGCCCTGGTCGCAGGCGGCTTGACATCCACTCTATGGAGATTACACTAGTGGCGCCACCAGTAGAACCACCAGTTCCCAGACTGAACGCCGGGAGAATCCATTTCGCGACCCAATGAAAGGGACTCCTTGGCGGCTAGGGGGCCGTAGCCCCGGACCCAGTAACGCTATGAAAAAGGAGCCCAAGATGCGTCGCAAAATGATCGGTCTTGCTACTTGAGCGCTGACTGGCGCTTGCGATGGGGTGCGATGGCATTCGCGATCTACGGCTTTTTGTGGGTGCCGATGCTGTTCTCACCCCACCCGCTGTCCGACCCCAGCCACGGCCGCGAGCTTGCCCTCGGCGCCAATAGCCTCGAATGGCGATTGGCGACCTTCTTGGCAGTTGCCTCGTTTGCCCCGCTCCAGCTGGGCGCACTCGCCCTCCACACACACTTGGCTCGTACCCCCGGTAGACGCTGCTCGTTGGTCGGGTTGATTTGGATTCTCGCTTTGATCCCTATCTTCGCGGCGTTCGCGGGCTTCGGGAGCTTCGGCATCCCTGCAATCGGGGCCCTTGTCGCCTCCGGTCACGTTGAGGCGCTTCAGGTTCTCGACCAGCTGTACAAAGAGCCCTTCGTCGTCTTTCCCTTCTTGGCCGCAATCATATACCCATGGGGACTGGCGCTGTTCGCGGTCGGTATCTGGCTATCCGGAACTATGACGCGCTACCTTAGCGGACTTCTGGTAACCGTTTCATTCGTATCCACGGCGAGTTTCCTGGATGTCAATTTGGCACAAGTCGCGGGCCCATTCGTGCAGATCGCAATGGGCTTGTTGCTTGCGATATCTCTCTTCCGTGCTGCTTCCGGCCCAGCCGAACCAATCTCAGGCGCGGTGCTGTCAAGCCGGAGGCCGCGCGAGTTTGAGAACTAAGGGAGCGCTGCCTTGAGCATTTTCCGAAAGGCTTTTTCCGTGGCTTGCGTGGTCCTGATGTTCCAGTTCTTCGCCCAGCTTTATCTCGTCGCTGCGGCTGTCCTCGCGATCTTCCAAGCCGACGACAATGCGAAGGACGTCTACTCCGCGTTCAAGAGTGCCGACACATTTGCCGGACTCCACCGGGCGAACGGCGACCTCATTGCGCTGACAATCCTCGTCATGATCGGTTGCTCGTTCGGGGCGCGTTATCCGTGGCGGAAACCATCGTGACCGCGATTCTTTTCCTTCTGCTCTTTATCCAGTCAATCCTGGCTTACACGGGCATTCCGCTTCTCTCGGGACTGCACGGGGTGAATGCGTTGATCATGATCGGCCTCGGCGGCTACCTCACGGGTCGCAACTGGGCCTTCGCCCGTCAGACGGGGGTCCCTACGACAATGCCGTGAAGAGTTCGCGGACCACGAGAGTCGCTACTGCGAATTCATGCCGACGACCTGACGATGTTGGGATCGGAAAATGGTTGGGGGACGGGACAATATTTGAACTCTCGAATTGACCTCGGCAACGGCGTCCTCGACTTAATTAGGACTAATTGCGACCGGCCCGAAACTGTCGGTCCCGCCACAGTCCAGGGCCGGCTGGGGGCTGGACGGTTTGCGGCATCAGGGCGGCTGACGCGATGAAGGGACTGCGGCTGGCTGGAATCCTGTGGCTAGTCGGCGGTGTAATTAGCGTCGTCCTGACCATCGTGTTTCGCACCGATGCCCTGCAGTGGGTTCTGACGATCGCCAGTGGGCTAGTTGCGGTAGTACTCGGTCTCTGGCTCAGCGTTCGGCCGAACATGGCCATCGTGCCTTGGTCGATCGCGGTCGGAATCGCCTGGCTGATCATCTATGCGGTGCTCACCACGCAACAGGCCGGCGAACTCGTCGCCTGGTCCACCGACGTCTTCCTTGCGGTCATCGGAGTCGCGGCGGCGGTCGTGGCGTACGCAGCCGCGAGAGTAACCCCAACAGCAGGCGGCCCGCCCTAGAACTCAACCAAAATCGAAATCAAGGGTGGCCACTTGGGCGGCGTAGCTCTTAAATAAGCCTTCGCCGGCATTTCTTGCGGTCAGTTCAATTAAGGCAACTTTCGTCGGGGGCCCGGGATTTGAACCCGGGGCCTCACGGTCCCGAACCGTGTTAGTGACGTGTCCTCCAGTATCCTCGCGGCTCCTCAAGTGTCGGCTCGTATTTGATTGCTGTCTGCTTCGTGTCCTTCCGGGTCCTCCCAGATCCTCCTGGTTCCGGGATTCTGTGCCCCGGCTGTGCCCCGGCAAAGGTCCAGAACGGCTTCGAGAATGGCCGAACTTGACGAAGGCCACTAGGCTCTCTGATAAGCGCTCCGCGATCAACATGATCGTCGGAAAGTGCGTAAACCCAGAGACACGTCCGGCATAATCGACGCATCTAAGACGCTTAGTCGCTCTGCGCCGTGAACGCGTCCCTCCGCGTCCACGACGGCTCACGCTCTAGGGAGCCAGAGACGCAGAAACGTTGGAGGTCGGGTCGAGCCATCACCTCGCAGGCATCGTCGATGCTCAAGCACTATTCGCGAAGTTATGGAAAAAATACGGCGGGGGCGTTAGGCAATCCCCGAGTCCTCACGGATGAACGCGAATGATCGTCTTTCCCTTGATCCGCTCGGTCGGGTTGAAGGCGGCAACCGCATCGTCAAGGGCAGCCACATTGCCGATGTTAGTCCGCAGCCGACCATCCCGGACCCGCTGGACGAGCTCACTCAACTGGGCGCGATCGGGTACAACGACGAAGTCGATAGTCAAGCCGTCAGTAGGCCGCGCCTCGGTCGGGCCGGTAATGGTCACCAGCGTTCCTCCGGCGCGAATCATGCCCGCAGACCGCTTCGCGATGTCGCCGCCGAGGACATCGAAAACCAGATCGACCCCGCCGACATCTTCCAGGGCGTCGCTATCGAGGTCGACGAACTCCTGCGCGCCGAAGTCGAGAGCCGTCTGACGGCCGGCAGCGCGCCCGGTGCCGATGACGTACGCGCCGGCCTCACGTGCGAGCTGGGTCGCCATCGAACCGACTACGCCGGCCGCACCGTGCACAAGGACGCTCTGCCCCGCACGAAGGCGGCCGTGCTCGAACAGCCCTTGCCACGCGGTCAGGCCCGACATCACAAGGGCCGCGCCCAACGTGAAGTCAACATCGCCCGGCAGCGGTGCGAGGTTGCGTGCCTCGACGGCTACATACTCCGCCAGCGTGCCGTCGCGAGTCCAGTCCGTGAGGCCGAACACCCGCTGCCCCACCGACAGCCCCGTCGTTCCATAGCTGAGGGCGGTGACCACTCCGGCCAGCTCGTGGCCGGGGATCGAAGGCGTGCGGTCACGGCCTAGACGGTCGATCCAGGTCGAGGGCCACGACAGCTCATTCCCGGTGAATCCCGACGCATGAACCTGAACAACGACATCGCCGTAGTTCGCGCCCGAGAGGCTGGCGAGCGACGCCCCCTGTGGCTCGGGCCGCTCCACTAACTTCATCCCGGCCGTTCCCGCAGCCTGATCCGTCACCACAATCGCCCTCATCGGTCACCTCCCCGTGTTGAGTTCGTGCCTGTAAGGTAGCCGATGATTTCCTGCGGCGACCAACCGTAGACGGTTAGTTCACTCTGCGGCCGACTCCCCGCATCGACGACCAGCGTCCCGGGCCGGCTGTCCTTGCCACGTGGGGCGCAGACCTCCACTTGTTCACGTACGACTGGGTGAACCGCTTCGTCGATAGAGGCAGCCGACCCATCGCCAAGTGAGCTCGGGGCCATCAGCGATAGTCACAACCATTCAGAAGTGCTCTCGTTCGGGCCGGCTTACTACATGGTTACTACATTCGGCGAGGCGGGCTCACGCTAGACGCAAAGATCGATGTCAGATTCGTATTCGACAAATGGTCGGGGGGCCGGGATTTGAACCCGGGGCCTCACGGTCCCGAACTCTGAGGACTCTCGTCCAGAAACCGCCGAAACGATCAATTTCTATTCGAGATTTCAGCCAATTGCCACAGCATCGTCCTGATTTGACCTGTTCTTCCGCCGAATTGCTACACGTACTACTACACGAGCCGGGGTCGCGATGCTCACTCCCGCCGAGCCTTGACGCCAGGTCCCCTCGTGACCCGCGTCGGGCGCGGGTAGGTCTGTCCGCACTGCGGCCCGGAGCCTAATCAAATGATTGGTCGTTGGGAATCTCGGCCCCGGATCCAGCGTTGTATTGGGAGAGAAGGCGGCAACAGAGGACTGGACGGAGGATAAGGATGTTGCCAGATCCTGCAGTACAGAGAACCGGAGCGGCAACTCCTTACGGGGAACTTCAAGCAGTCGAGCGGATGGCTCGGCGACGGCCACAGGTCTTGATTGTTGGGGCAGGCTTCGGCGGCCTTACCCTGGCGCGGAAGCTGCGGTCGGTCCCTGTGGATGTGACGCTGATCGACCGCAACAACTATCACCTGTTCAGCCCGTTCGTTTACCAGGTCGCAGCGGGCATCCTTTCTGCGGGCGACGTTGCTCCTTCGGTACGCAAGCTGATTCGCTCGTTCGGAAACGCGAACTTCCTCAAGGCCGAGGTGATCGGCATCGACGCTCAGAACTCGCGAGTCCTAACCGACCACGGCTCGATTTCTTACGACTATCTGGTCCTGGCGCCCGGGAGCGTGACCAACGATTTTGGCAACGTCACCGTGAGAAACCTTGCGTACAGCCTCAAGACTCTGCCCGACGCGCTCGGCATTCGCAACGCCGTGATGGAAGCCCTCGAGCGCGCGCGCTGGGCGGAAGACTCGGAACAAAGGCGGATCCTCAGCACATTCGTGGTTGTGGGCGGAGGGCCGGTGGGGGTGGAGTACGCGGGCGCGGTGATTGAGCTGCTGCGGGCGGTGCTGCGCAAAGATTTTCGAGAAGCAGAGCTCGAGGCGAAGGTCGTGCTGCTGGAGGCCGGTCCCCGGATCCTGCCGCTGTTCGATGAGCGACTGGCTGCTTCTGCGGCGCGTTCGCTGCAGAAGTTGGGCGTGGATGTCCGAACCGGAACCGCGCTGAAGGCCATCGACCAGGCCGTGGTCGAGCTCGCGGACGGCAGCAGGATCGAAACGGGAACAGTGATCTGGGCGGCGGGAGTCAAGGCGTCGCCGTTGGGCGGCACGCTCGGCGTCCCGCTCACGAGTCAGGCACGGGTGCCGGTCACGCCCAGCCTCCGGGTCAGGTCACTCCCGAACGTATTTGTGATCGGCGACCTGGCCGCGCATGCAGATCTGCCAATGCTGGCCCGGCCCGCGATCGAGGAAGGCGAATACGTTGCGAAGGCCATCCACAGCCTAATGTTGGATCGTGAACCGGAACCCTTTGTCTACAAAGATCCTGGCATCATGGCGATCGTCGGACGCGGCTCGGGAATTGCTCAAATCGGGCCGTTTCGATTGCGCGGGTTGATCGGTTGGCTGTTCTGGCTGACCTATCACATCTTGATTGTCGACACGCTTCGGGCCCGTTTCACGGCGCTGATCAACTGGGCTGCGCTGTTTCTGCTCCGGGAGCCGCCGATCAGGCTCGACGTCAGTGCAGAGCGCCACCAGGCGCCGGATTAGCGCCGATGGGATTGCAAACCGCCATCGTCAATTGGCTCGACGAGCGCCTGGAGCTCACGGCTGCGGTTGACGCCGAGCTCTATCGCCGGGTTCCGAACTACGCGTCCGCCGGCTACCGTTATCTCGGCGGTGTTGCGGTGATCCTGGTCACGATCGAGTTCATTACCGGTTTTCTGCTTGGCCTCTACTACGTTCCAGACGGTGCGGGCAACCCCGCCCCAGCCTACACCAGCGTCGTCTTCATCCAGCACACCGCGTATCTGGGGTGGCTCGTCCGCGGAATGCATTTCTGGGGCGCCAACCTGCTGATCGTGGTTGCGCTGCTGCACATGACCTTCATCTTCTGGAACGGGGGTTATCGCCCCCCGCGCGAGCTGAACTGGATGGCCGGAGTGCTTGTCTTCCTGGTCATCATCCTCTTCAGCTTTACGGGTTCTCTGTTGCCGTGGGACGCCAACGAGTACCTGTCGCGGGCTCGTGAGATGTCGATCATCTCGGGCAGCGGAGTGCTCCCCGCAGGTGTGAGCGAGTTCATCAAATACGCGGTGCAGGGTGGCCCCCTGGTGGGGCCGGCGACTTTGCTGCGCTTTTTCATGGCCCACGTATTCCTGCTGCCGGGGTTGATGGCCTTGATCCTCTACATCCACTTCCGGCTCGGTCGCAAGCAGGGTCCGGCTCAACCGGCGTGATGGCGCCTAGATCGAGCTCCGACCGGATGCCCATCACACGCCGGCATGCCCTCTATCCGATCTTGATTCTTTACGCGCTCGTCGGCCTGATGGTTGGCCCCATCGGCCATCAGGTCAGTGACGACATGCCCGAGAACAGGACTCACCCCTACTTTCCCGACCAAGTCTGGCCCTACCCGGTTCTCGCGATGGCGGTCCTGATCGGGCTCGGTTTCATGGCGCTGATCGGGCAGCCTCTCCTGCAGCCCGGACAGCCTGCCGATCCGCGCGCTGCGATCATCCCGCTACCCGAGTGGTACTTCTTCGCGCTCTTTCAGTTCGCCAAGGTCGGTCCGGCGCTAATCACGACGATCCTCGTCCCGGTGGGTCTGGTCCTCGGGCTCATCTTCTGGCCGCTGCTCGACATCCGGCTTGGTCCGGGCATCGCGCGACGGCTTGGCTGGCGTGAATGGCCCGCTCCAAAGCGAAACGTCATCACAGGCACGATCTGGATTGCCGGCCTCGCGATCATCGGGGCGCTGACACTGTGGTCGGCGCTTGCACCTCAGCTCTGCATCCCGTGGCCGTACAACGGCCCAGTCTGCGGCGCCTGAAGGTAGGCGACCTCGAAACGACTCGGGCTCATTTGCCAATCGCGTCCTCCGTTCACTACTGCAGGCCGCGGTCCTTCAGTTCCCCCACCCCCGGTTCGTCGCACTCCTTGGCGATATAAAAGGCCGGACCTCTCGTTGACCAGGATCGCGATCTCGCCGATGATCTCGACCTCACCGTCGGCAGTGGACACGAGGGCGCGCAATCCTCACGCTGTCGGTCCCCTCGACAAAGTGGTCGGGCGGCCCCTTGTGAGAGTTCAGTAGTTACCGGACCGATCGGCCATAGCATGTTTCAGGTGATACCGGACCGCCACTGGAGGTGGCGGCATGCAGCTGGCCCGGTTCTTGGTCGAGGCGGTCGTCCTAGGCAAACAGAGCCCCAATCAGCTCGTTCGTGAATACCCGATCTCGCGCAGCTGGGTTCTATGAACTGCTCGCTCGCTACCGTCGCGACGGACCTGCTGCCCTAGAGCCGAGGTCTCACCGCCCGCGGTCTTGTCCGCACAAGGTCCAGATCCTCAACCTCATCGACGACCACTCGCGTCTCTGTCTTGGCTCGGTCGCCGTCCGAACCCGTGAAGGCTGCGGACGCCCTCCAGACCTTCTATTCAGCCGCCGAGGAGTTCGGGTTGCCGACCAGGTTTCTCAGCGACAACGCTGCTGTTTTCAGCGACAAGTCGCGACGCGGTCGGGTTGCCCTCGAGTCAGAGCTCGACCGTCTGGGCATTCAGTGCGTGCACTCGACCCCTTATCGCCCCCAGACCTGCGGCAAGGTGGAACGCTTCCACCAGACCCTCAAGCTCTTCCTCGCCAAGCAGGCTCCCGCTGAGTCGCTGGCTCACCTCCAACTGCAGCTCGACGCCTTCCGGACCATCTACAACCGGCACCGACCGCATCGCGCTCTCGATGGCCGCACCCCGCTGCAGGCTTTCCACGCTCGTCTCAAAGCCTCACCTTCCCTGGCGCAGCCTGCGGTCGATTACCGCATCCGCCGCGACCGCCTCGATGCCGGCGGCCGCGTCACTCTCCGCTATCTCAGCCGGCTGCGCCACTTCCAAGTCAGCTACAAGCACCGCGGTCAGCAAGTCATGCTATTGGTCGCGGGCGACCCCGTGCGCGTCATCGCCGAAGACGGCGCTCTGCTGCGCGAACTAACCCTGGATCCCAGGCGCGACTACCAGCGCTCAGCCGCGCCTACACTGGTCCGGCATCAGGTGAGACAGCTGTCGGCTAACACCTGAGACATGAGATTGGTCGGGGGCCCGGGATTTGAACCCGGGGCCTCACGGTCCCGAACCGTGGCGGGGACGTGTCCTCCGGTGTCCGACAGACTCCCGCGTCGTCCTCGCGAATACGAAATCGACCAGCTTGGTGTCCTATGGTGACCCCCTATAGCCGTCCGGTGCCGCGAATGCGTGATACGGCTGTGATACTGCAGGTGACGAAATTCGGGCTCGCGGATGGCTTTACCGGCGAAAGAATCAAGTTGTGAACCGATTGGTGAGCGCGTCGAGGTTTAGGCGAATCTTCTTATAGACATCGATCTGCCTAGTCGACCAGCGGCAAGGAGAAGCGCAACGGCAAGGATTGTTGTCAGTGAGAACGTCTCGCTCGACGGAGTCATCCAGGACCCGGCGGGCGTCGAGGGCTTCAGCCGCGGCGGCTGGGTCGGTCTTATCGGCGGACAGGGTCGCGATGAGGCAGCCAAAGTTGCGCTCGACGAGGCGCTGGGCGCCAAGGCCTTTCTGCTGGGCCGGCGGAGCTACGAGTTCTTGGCCGCGCGGTGGCCATCCCGAAGTGGCCCGTTCGCGGACAGGTTGAACAGCTTTCCCAAGTACGTCGTTTCCTCGACTCTCGATGCTCCCGTCTGGAACAACACGACGGTAATAACGCCGCTAGCTTCCAACTCTGGCACACGCTGATGGAGCACGACCTTGTGGACGAGCTGCGCCTGATGATCTACCCAGTCGTGCTTGGGGCGGGCGAGCGCCTCTTCGGCGATAGCAGTGAAAAGAAACCCATGCGCCTCATCAGCACCAGGACGGTCGACGATCTCGCTCTTCTCATCTACGAGGTTGTTCGGCTTAGGTCATGAACTACTTCGACACATTGATAGAAGTCGCAGATGACTGTCCGACCAAGAAAGCCCAGGTGCCGCTGGCAAGAGGTGGCAAGAAAACCAAGGCGGTGGTTGAGTACGAGATCCTCGTCAAGCATCCATATAGTCACACCGAAGAAGACATCGCTTTTGAGACATACGCCGTCCTACATGACATCCCAAAGGACATCTGGCCCAAGGAACGCAAGAAATTCTTGAGCAAGGGCCATCCGCACCTGCGGGTGTCGCTGCTGGCAAAGCGCTACGGCTGGGGCATTCACAACAACGTTGCAGGCAAAATCGCGCTGATCGCAGTTGAATCGTCACGGTACAAGCAGCTACTGGACGATCCGCGCACGGCCAAAATCAAGGCGTTTCGCTCCACCCGCGCGTAGAGGTTGGTCGGGGGCCCGGAATTTTAACCCGGGGCCTCACGGCCCCGAACTCTGGGTTCAGAAGCGCCGGCCCGCCTGTTCCCGAACTACGGAGCAGCTCGCGGTAGCAGAGGGTTATCTGCAGCAAAGCGGTGGTTGCAGTCACTGGAGAACCGCAATTTCTATTGCCCCGTTAAGCTAGCCAGAACGGTTGATCCAGTCCCAAGTCCGATTCCCCCGATGACTGCGCCGATGAGCGCTCCCCATGTCATCTTTTCAAACCTATCGCTCTCGCCTGCTCTGTAACCTACGAAGCCTCCGACGATTGCTCCGACAAAAGCGCCCAGGCCGCCGACCTGAATCACGCGGTAGATGTCAATCCATTCATGGGCACTGAGGAAAGCACTCGTGAAGACCAACGAGGTTTGAACCCCTCCCTTCCCGCAATGGTGTTTAGCGAGACGTGTCAATCGAAACTACTGCAGAACTAGTGCAGTGATACACCGGCGCTGTCGCATTAGCTACCTGGCGGCAGTCGAATCTGAATTCGAAAACTGGTCGGGGGCCCGGGATTTGAACCCGGGGCCTCACGGTCCCGAACTCTGCGACCTTTCGTCCAGAAACGTCGGAAACGATCTATTTCAGTTCGAAAGTTCTTAACGCGCCAGCCGCTCGATCCAGATTTGAAGCGTTTCACCGACAGTTTGCTACATGAACTACTACATGGCCCAGGGTTTCAGCAAGGCTGCGGCGCCTACTACCCAACGAGTAACGACTATGGCTCAGTAATGGGCGCCCAAGTGCCATCCGTCGCGGGACGGTCGTGCTGGGCTAGTCGTTCGTGCTCATCCCCAATTCCCTCTCCCTGATCGCGGCCGAAGAGTCCGCCGGCGTCAGGCGCCGCAGACGGGCCCGTTGTACGGCCACGGGATGCAGAGCTGGGGTGCAAGCGAGGACCACAGCGTCAGCGCCGCGATGATCGCGAGGCCCGCAAACCAAATCGTGCCTGTAATGACGTTTCGCTTCGGAGCGGGCCATGCACGCCAGCCAAGCCGTCGCGCGATGCCCGGACCGAGTTTGCTGTCGAGGAGCGGCCACAAGATCAGCCCGAGGATCAGCACCGCCGGCACAAGCATCTTCGTGATGAGCGCGGGACCGAGCTTGGCGAACTGAAACAGCCCGAGGAAGTACCACTCCGGTAGCGGAATTATCGCGGCGCGCGGGTCGGCGGGCTGGCCAGGCTGCAGCAGGGGCTGCGCGATCAGCGCCATCAAACCGAGTCCGACCAAAACTGCCATCGCGAGAATC
>WNER01000103.1_pt1 | contig 15943 bp, 11 predicted proteins | sample 5399921 | NCBI WGS metagenome assembly WNER01 (sample SAMN13153331, study PRJNA577476) | soil metagenome | isolation source: 20 cm grassland meadow soil 5 days after 1st rain plot 5 | place: USA:California | collected 2015-09-21 | reverse complement strand
TCCAGCTTCGAGATTGGCGCCGACTGCCACTCCTGCGACATCGATTCCGAATTCTCGGCGGATTCCCTGAAACACACGTCCACCGGCGGCGATTCTCATCTCGAGGGAAAATACGGCAACGGCCGCGGCCCCAAAATCACCCTGAAAACCAGTTACGGCTCGATCTCCATTCGAAAAACCAGCTAGCCCTGCGTCCGGTTGTTTTGTTCAAGCAGTTTTGTCAAGCGCACCTGCTTTGCCAAACAAATTAGTTTGTTTTGACAACTAGCTTGCAACGCAAGCTAGTTTGCGGCTGCCTTTAGCTAAGCTGGCAAATTCGCAACCCATTCATTTCACAGGACATAGCTCGGACCTGATCAGGGCTCATTCGAATGAGTCCGCTCTTCAGCACGCTTTCCAAATGTCTGAATCTCCTCTGTTATGAGATCACAGGAAATCCCAGGCTGGCAGCTTGCTGCGCGAGTTGCTGCCAGTCCGTGGTAGAAGACGGTCCGCCACTGCTAAGGAGCCCTCCGAACAGACCCTGCAGGCATGGCGCGGCAATCAGCGGCGTGGAAGGCACGGGCAGACTCGGAACCGTAGCATCGGGATTAGCAAAATTCAGCGCGTTCGCGAGATTCGATATGTCACTGCTCGCATCCCGTGGCGTCAGTGGCGCGAGCCCCCAGCGCCATTCAATCAGCTTCAGCACCGAAGTGTGATCGAACACCAGCGAACTCACCGTGGGGCTGCCGGGGTTTCCCTTGGTGAACGGCGATGCGATGACCGTAGGAACGCGGAAACCCAACAAGGTTTTTCCATCCACGATATCCGTATCCACTTGATTGGCCGCGGTGGCGCGAGGCGGCGCGACGTGTTCAAAGAAGCCGCCCCACTCGTCGAAGTTCACAATGAACACCGTGTTCGCCCACTTTGGTCCATTCGCCACGGCCTCGAAGGTTTTAAAAAGAAATTTGTCTCCTTCGCGAATGTCTGCGTGCGGGTGATCGTCGTTGCCCGTGCCATCGTCCAGAATGGTGTACTTGGGATCCACGAAAGACACTGCGGGAAGCGTTCCCGTAGCTGCGGCTGCGAGAAACTCGCCGTAGAGCTTTGATATTCCGAGATACTTCGTACCCCACAACGCGGTGAAGGGCACGTTTGAGAAGTAGTAGTTACCGCTCACGCCGGCGGCTGTGAGTTCGTCCCAAATCGTGGGCAAAGAAGTAAAGTTGACGCTGTCGCCCAGGCGATCCGTTTGCGCGGCGTGGAGAAACAGACGGTTGGGAAAAGTCGGCCCGAGAATCGAGACAAAATAGCGATCGCAAGTGGCATAGTTTCGCGCCAGCGCGGCGTAAAAAGGAATGTCCGTTTCGCCGTAGTAGCCGATGGAATAGACGTCGTTGCTTCCTGCGCGCAGAAAGCCGTCCATGGCGGCGTTGTCGTATTCTACCCGCCCGCCACTGTAGGAATGATCGGGAACAGGATGAGGGCAGCCGGTATTGTCGCCCGAGAGCGAATGCGTCGCGTGCGACACGCCCTTCTTGTCCACGAACGTCAAGCCAGCTTGCTTCCCATCCGCGTTCGGGAACCAACCAAAGAAATGATCAAAGCTGCGGTTTTCCATGGTCACCACGACGATGTGCTCGATGCCAGAATCAGCGGGGTTGGGCAACGTGGCCGAAGACGGAAGAGGGTCCTGCCCTGCCAAGAATTTACTGGAGCCACAAGCCGCTCCGAATAGCGCTGCGCCCGAGGCCAGCCCAGCGTTTTTGATTAAGTTGCGACGATTCATCCTCATGATCACACTCCAGTAGACGAACAAGGAATTGAGATTTCGGACACTTTCAGATGCGCCCGGCGGCTGGGAATAAAGACGAGGAGTGAAGGATAAATCATCGGGAGAAACTGGCAATCGGGTGTAAACCTGAAATGAAATATAGGAAAGAGAAAGCTGGAATCTGCTGCGGGAATTTACCCTAACGCTCGGCCAAACGGTTGAGCTCGGCAAAAAAAGTAGGAAAGGACACGGCGGCACAATCGGCGTCGCGAATCACGGTGTTCCCTTCAGCGGCGAGGCCCGCAACCGCAAATGCCATGGCGATGCGGTGATCGCCGCGCGGCGCAATCTCAGCTCCGCGCAACTTTCCCGCGTGCCGCCCCTCCACTTTCAAACCGTCCGGGCGCTCTTCGACTTTCGCACCCATGCGACGCAGATTTTCCGACACGGCGGAGATGCGGTCGCTTTCTTTCACACGCAGTTCGGCGGCATCGTAAATTTCGATGCCTTGCTCAGTATATGGGCCGAGCGCGGCCAGCATGGGCAACTCGTCAATGACCAGCGGAATCCGCGCGCCCCCAATCACTCCACCTTTCAGCGAAGCGCCTTTCACGGCCAAGTCACCAATGATTTCACCCTGCGAGCTTTTCAACCCAAGCATTTGTATCGAAGCGCCCATCTCGGCGAACACATCCAGAATTGCCGTGCGAGTGGGATTCAGACCGACGTTGTGGATGAGCACGTTGGAATCGGGAAACAGCGAAGCAGCGGCCAGAAAAAATACCGCAGAAGACAAATCTCCCGGCACGTCGAGCGATTTCGCGGTGAGCTTGCCGCTTCCGTTTCCTCGAGCCAGACCGTGCACACGAATGGTCTGGCCATTCTTCTCAACGTTTACGCCAAATTCCTCCAAGGCGAGCTCGGTGTGGTCGCGGGTGCGCGCGGGCTCTGTGATGCTGGTGACGCCATCGGCAAACAATCCGGCCAGCAGAACCGCTGACTTCACCTGGGCGCTGGCCATCGGCATTTTGTAGTCAATCGCTGTCAACTTCGTTCCACGAATCTCGAGCGGCGCAAAATTATCGTCGCGCCCGCGAATGTCCGCGCCCATTTCCCGCAGCGGAGCAATCACGCGCTTCATGGGCCGCTTTTGCAAGGAATCATCGCCAGTCAGTTTGGAGGGAAAATTCTGGCCAGCCAGAATTCCCGCAAGAAGACGCATCGTCGTCCCGGAATTGCCTGCGTCGAGCGCGCGCCAACTGGACTTCAACCCGTGCGCACCGCGCCCCGCGACGCGCACGGTGTCCTTTTCGACTTTCACTTCCGCGCCAAGCGCGCTCATGCAATCCAAGGTGCTATGGCAATCTGCTGCGGCAGAGAAATGCCGAAGTTCGCTCGTGCCCTCCGCGAGCGCGGCGAGCATCGCATAGCGGTGCGAAATGGACTTGTCGCCAGGCAGCTCGACTGCGCCGTTCAAGAATCTCGCGGGCTGGATCGTTTCCCTCTTCACGCAAAAATTCTAGCACGCCTGTCCCTGCGGCCAGTTTTTTCTGCCGCACCGACTGCCCTTCACACTGAAATCCCGGGGCCTTCCGATGCGTATTATGGAGTGGGGAGAATCTTGGAATGTCAGGCCGCAGTCAGTTCGTTCAACTTGCCACAAAATTCGGAATGCTTATCGGAGCAGTCCTTGTCGTCACCGTTTTGCTCGCTGCCATGCCCGGCCACCATGCACCCGATACGCAAACTCAGGAATCGCCGCCGCAATCTTCCACTATGCAGTCACAGCGACAGCAGCAAGGCATGGATCCCAACATGCCCGGGATGGACATGGATGACGCGAAGACCAACGAGGCCCACGCGGTTCACGACATGACGCCCGGCGAGCATGCGCACAACGCACACATACACATGACCTCGCCGCGCCCGGAAACTCGCGAAGACGCCGCGCACGCCAAGGAAATCGTGGAACAGCTCCGCAATGGAATCGCCAAATACAAGGACTATCACGTGGCGCTGGCCGACGGTTACAAGATTTTCCTTCCCAATCTTCCGCAGCCCGAGTATCACTTCACGAATTACAGGAACGGCTTCCTTGAAGCGTTCACGTTCGATCCGGCGCGGCCTACTTCCCTGCTCTACAAGAAAACTTCCACGGGCTATGAACTGGCCGGCGCGATGTACACGATGCCCAAGCGGGCGACGGAAGAGCAGCTCAATAAACGCGTTCCGCTAAGCGTGGCGAGCTGGCACCTCCACACGAATCTCTGCATGCCGCCTGCGAATCAGCGGCGTGAAGCCGACTGGACCAAGTTCGGCCTGCGCGGCTCGATTGCCACCCAGGAAGCGTGCAATGCCGCCGGCGGCCGCTTCCATCCGATCATTTTTGGCTGGATGGTGCACGTGTACCCCTACGAAGAATCGACCGAAAAAATCTTCGCCATGCATCACCCCGACTGAGTCAGCACACCGAATCCACATTGTCATAAACCAAAACCACTGAGAAAGCCTCGGAAAGCGAAGCGGGTTCTAGAACGCCTAGCTGAATCTTCCTATTGGGGCAACCTCCTGGCGTCCAATTGCCTCTAGTACGGGTACCGCGTATTATGGAACGTTCATGCTTACGGCCCGGCCGCATCTGTCTAATCGTACCGCTGCTCTTTTCCTCGCTCTCCTTGCGTTCTTCGCCGCACTGTGCCTGATTCCCGGCCTTCTTGAAGCCCAGCAGCCGCCGGAAACCCTTCCCCTGACCCAGGTTCGGCCCGGAATGCAGGGATATGCTTACACGATCTTTGCCGGGGACCAGATTGAGAAGTTCGACCTGGAAGTCATCGGCGTGCTGGACAATTTCCTCGGCCCCAAGCAGTCCATCATTCTGGTTCAACTGAAAGGGCCGAAGGTGGAGCACACGGGGGTCGTCGCCGGCATGAGCGGGAGCCCGGTGTACCTTGACGGCAAGCTCGCAGGAGCCCTCTCGTTGAAGCTGGGCATCTTCACCAAAGAGCCTATCGCCGGAGTGACTCCGATTCAGGACGTTTTGAATCCTCCACCGTCGGCCGCCGCGGAGATTCCCTCGCAACAGTTCGGAGTTTCAGCTTCAGCATCTGTGGGCGCGATGCTTCCCACCGGCTCGGCGCTGGAGCCGATCGAGACGCCGCTGGTCTTCTCCGGCTTTCAGCCTGCCACGCTCCAACAGTTCGCGAGCCAGATTCAGGGCTACGGCCTCGTGGCCACGCAAGGGGGCACCACGGCTCCCAGCCCACAGGACGGTCATCTGGTGGCGGGTGACATGGCGGGCATGGTTCTGGTACAAGGAGACGCGTCGATCAATTCCGCGTGTACTGTAACCGCGGTCGAGGCGGACCGCGTGTTCCTTTGCGGCCATCCGTTCTTGAATCTTGGCGACGTGCAACTTCCCATGGCGCGGAGCCGGGTGGTCATGACGCTTTCCTCGGATCTTGCCTCAACGAAAATCGTCAACGTCGCAGGCTCCATTGGCACGATTATCAGCGATCACCTGACAGCGGTGACGGGCAAGCTCGGCGCGCCTCCTGCGATGATTCCTCTGGATCTGTCCCTGAAGGCATCGAACTCGGAAAAAAAACTGCACTTTGAGATCGTCAACCATCCGAAACTCACGCCGCTGCTTGTGGCGCTAACGACGTTCAATGGCTTAACACAAAACCCGGTCTACGGTGAAAGCACCACGCTGCACCTTACGGGTGAAATTCGATTGCAAGGGCATCCGGCCGTGGAGATCGAAAACACCTTCGCGCCCGGCGATACGCTTTCGCCCGACGGTTTTCCCATTGCCCTCACAATGCAAAATGTTTTTTCGCGGCTGTTCTCCAATACGTTTGAGCCAGCGAAAGTCGAAGGTATTTCGTTGCATGTGGAAAGTGTTCCGGGCCGAAAATCATTCACGATTGAAAGCGCGTGGCTGGAAAAGGGGGAAGCCGCTCCGGGTGAGACTCTGCGCGTTCGCGTTCTTGTTCGACCTTACCGCGGCCCGCCCCAGATTGAAGAAACGACGGTTCGGGTTCCCGAGCAGGCAACGAGAGGAACCACTCTTCGCGTCCTTGTCAGCGACAGCGACCTGCTGAACCGCGCTTCGCGTGGCTTCGCTTTTGCCGGCGTTGGAGCCGGTCCTGCGGGCCTGGACCAACTGATCTCGCTGCTAAATCGCGAGCGGCGCAATGACCGGCTTTACGTGGGACTCTTTCTTCCGGCGCCAACGCTTCTTTGGGACGACAAGGAACTACCCAACATTCCCCTTTCGCAAATCAATATCGTAGACGGCCGTCCGGCTCCGGGCAGCGTGCAGGTGCTTCGCGAGTCGCTCGCTAGTGAAGCTTCCATCCCGCTTGGAGGCCCCGTCTCGGGCGTTATCTCGCTCAATCTACAAATCCGGTGAACAGAATGCTCACGACCAGCCCTCAGCACCGCCAGAATATTGTGTCGACTCGCCGCTCTGGATTCTTGACCCGGCGGCAAGTTGTTCTCTTCTCTTTTTCCCTAGTTCTTTTTCTCCTTTCTTCTTCCGCTCTTCTTTCGGAACACACTCGCCGGTGGCGGCAATCCACGTACGAGGAATTTCTGAAAGGCACGGCGCATGGCGTTGCAGTGCGAAGTGATGGCCGGCTCGAGCTTGCTCCCAAATTCACTTTGCTCGCGGACGCCGATGCTTCTTATCTCTGGTCTGTGCGCCTCGACCCTAAAGGCACGCTATACGCGGCAGGCGGTTCCCCCGGAAAAGTATTTCGGTTTGACTCGAACGCCAAGCCTTCGGTCGTATTCGACTCTACTGACCTTTCAGCGCAGGCCATCGCCTTTGATTCAAAAGGCACACTCTATGTGGGCACTTCTCCGGACGGCAAGGTGTACAAGGTTTCGGCTTCCGGCCAGAAGTCCGTATTTTTCGATCCGAAGACAAAATACATTTGGGACATGGCGTTCGGCCCCGATGGCACGCTGTACGTTGCCACAGGGGATAAAGGACAGCTTTTCGCCGTTGCCCCTGACGGCAAGGGCGAACTGTTTTATTCCAGCGACGAAGCCCACATTCGCGTCCTCGCATTCGATGCGAACAAAAATCTCATCGCCGGGACCGAGCCGAGCGGGCGCATCCTGCGCATCTCCCGCGCTGCGGCACAAGGTGGCGGCAAAAACACAAAGTCCGGCACATCCGCCGCCGAAGGATTCGTGCTTTACGAAACTTCAAAGCGTGAAGTCACTTCACTCGCCGTCTCCTCGGATGGAAGCATCTACGCTTCCGCGATTGGCGAAAAGCAACGCACCGGCGGTGGCGCTCCCACAACGGTCATAGCCACGCCGCAAGGAACCACCACCATTACGACCGGCGTGAACCCCCTAACCCAGGCGCAAGGGCAGATTCAGGCGCCTTTCCTTCAGTTCCCTTCCCTCGTTTCCAGCAGCATTTATCGCATTAGTCCGGACGGCGCTCCGGAGGAGCTTTGGACTTCACGGGAAGAGTCCGTATATGCCCTTGGCCTTGCCTCCGATGGGCGCCTTCTTGCCGGTACGGGGAACAACGGCGCGCTGCTCGCAATTGACGGCCGCGGCGTTTTTGCTCAACTCGCCAAAGCGGGCTCTTCGCAAATCACCGGAATCGTTGGAAACAGCTCGGGGAAAGTCTTTCTGTGTACCTCGAATCCGGGAAAAGTCTTTTCACTTGGGCCGGAATATGAAGCCGAAGGCACGTACGAGTCGCGCTCTTTCGACGCACAATTGTTTTCGCAATGGGGACGCATCGAGTGGTGGAGTCCTCCGGCCGCCACCTCGCCGAAACCGGGTTCGGGGTCGAGCGCGGCGCACGGAAATGACCCGCGTGTTGAGTTTTTCGTTCGCAGCGGGAATACGGACGATCCCGGCAAGGAATGGTCCCGCTGGTTTGGCCCGTACACCAAATCCAGCGCCGCCACGGAAGCGCCTTCCGCACGCTTTGTGCAATGGAAGGCGGTGATTCACGATGGGCGCCCCGGAGATGGCATCGATTGGGTCAGCCTGGCGTACCTTCCACGCAACGTCGCTCCGGTGATTGATGGAATCGCTATTCAGGAGCCCGGTGTGCGCGCGCAGAGCCAGCCTGCGGTCTCGTCCAACCAACCTACCCCGGTAACATTGAAAATGCCGACGGCGCCTACGGCAACCGGCGCAACCATCACGCAAAGCTCATCTTCGAGCCGATTCGAACAGCCGCCGCAGGGGGTCATGCAAAAGGGCTACCAAACGGTACTTTGGACTGCGCACGACGACAACGAAGATGAATTACAATATGCCGTCTACTTTCGTGGAGAAAATGAAAAAGAGTGGAAGCTGTTGAAGGACAAATTAGACCAAAGGTTTTATTCCTTCGATACAACGGCCCTTGCCGACGGCGCGTATTACCTGAAAATCGTTGCCACCGATGCGCCTTCAAATCCGCCGGCGGCCGCGCTCACAACGGAACGCGAGAGCGAGCGCTTTGAAGTGGACAATACGCCGCCCGTCGTCGAGGATCTACGCGCTGGGCCTGCTTCCGGGAAAATGAGCGGAGGCCATCCTGCATCGTTCACGGCGCGCGACGCTACTTCCGCCATTGACCACGCACAATATAGCGTTGATGGCGGCGAGTGGATTCTGGTCTCGCCCAGCAACGGCATCAGTGATGCTCCGGTGGAACACTACGATTTTGGGATCTCCGCGGCATCTCCTGGTGAGCACACGCTTGCCGTCCGTGTCTACGACCGTTTCGAAAATGTCGGCACGGCTAAAATTACTTTCAACGTTCCTGCGTCCAAGCCCTAATTCTCCGAGGTTTGCATGAAACGAAGCAGTTTTCTGCGCGTCGTTTTTCTCGCAGGATTTCTGACACTCCTCTGTCCTTCGCAACAATTGCGTGCAGACAACGGTTACGAGGGATGGTTGCGCTATGCCCCATTGAAAGAAAAAGAACGCGAGAAGTTCGGGGCGTTCCCGTCCACTTTAGTCGTGGGGAATGATTCGCCTCTGCTGCAAGCCTCTCAGAAAGAATTAATCCGGGGCCTTCGAGGAATGCTGGGGCGCGACCTTACCATCGAGAAAGAGTTGCCGAAGGAGAACGCCGTCGTCCTGGGGACGCTGGCGGATCTGCGTTCGCTTGCGCCTGAGCTGCATCCTCCGGTGGAACTGCGCACAGATGGCTATTGGCTTACGTCTCGGCGCATCCATGGGCAGGAATGCATCATCGTTGCGGGAGCAACGGATCGCGGAACGCTCTACGGAGTTTTTGCCCTGCTTCGCAAGATCGCGCTTGCAGAAGATTTGAGTCACTTACAGGAAGCGCAGGCGCCCGCCAATCCCGTGCGCTGGGTGAATGACTGGGACAATCTCGACGGCCGCATCGAACGCGGATACGGCGGCCGTTCCATGTTCTTCGAGAATGGGAGCGTTCGCGCGGACCTTTCGCGCGCCAACGATTATGCGCGCCTGCTCGCCTCGGTGAGCGTCAACGGATGCATCGTCAACAACGTGAACGCCAACCCTCGCGTGCTGGCCACTGATTTTCTTCCCCAACTGGCGCGCATTGCCGATGCGTTTCGCCCGTGGGGCTTGCGCCTTGGAATTTCCGTGGATTTAAGCAGCACCAAGTCGCTCGGCGGACTGGACACGTTTGATCCGCTCGATCCGCGTGTGCAATCGTGGTGGAAAGAAAAAGCCAATGAAATTTATCGCGTGATTCCGGACTTCGCGGGATTCCTGGTGAAGGCAGACTCCGAAGGACGTCCTGGTCCCTCAAGTTACGGCCGCACTCCCGCAGACGCCGCCAATACGATCGCGCGCGCGCTGCAGCCGCACGGTGGAATCGTCATGTATCGCGCGTTCGTGTACGACCATCACCTTGATTGGCGAAATCCGAAAAATGACCGTGCCAGGGCCGCTTACGACATTTTCCATCCCCTCGACGGCAATTTTGATGACAACGTCATCGTCCAAATCAAGCACGGCCCCATCGATTTTCAGGTGCGCGAGCCCGCATCTCCCCTTTTTGGCGGGCTTGAAAGAACCAACGAGGCTATCGAGCTACAAATCACACAGGAGTACATGGGGCAGCAACGGCACCTTTGTTTTCTCGTTCCCATGTGGAAAGAAACGCTTGATTTCGATATGCGCGTGGACGGTGGCGCCACTCCGGTGAAAAATATTGTTTCGGGCCAGGTCTTTCACCGTGCTCTCGGCGGGTTCGCCGGCGTTGCGAACGCCGGCCTCGATGCAAACTGGATGGGGAACCCCATGGCCATGGCGAATCTCTATGGCTTTGCACGCCTCGCGTGGGATGCAAATCTTTCCTCTGCCAACATCGCCGAAGAGTGGACGCGCCTTACCTTTGGAAATGATCTTGCGGTCGTGCGTGCGATCAGCACCATGCTCCTTTCCTCGTGGCCCACCTATGAGAATTACACCGGTCCGCTCGGGGCCGGGACGCTCACCGACATCTTGGGAAGCCATTACGGCCCAGGAGTCGCTTCTTCGGAAAACAACGGTTGGGGCCAATGGCACCGCGCCGATCACGAGGGCATTGGCATGGACCGCACTGTCGCAACGGGAACAGGCTTCGTGGGGCAGTATTCGCCTGCCGTCCAGAAGGAGTTCGAAACTTTTCCCGCCACGCCGGATACCCTGCTCTTGTTTTTCCATCATGTGCCGTACGCGTATCGGCTGAAATCCGGTAAGACAGTAATCCAACACATTTATGACTCGCACTATGAAGGCGCCGAGCGCGTGAGTCAGTTCGTACAAATGTGGGAGTCTATTCGAGGCTTGGTTGGAGATGATGAGCGCTATGCTTTTGTCTTGGCGAAGCTGAAATATCAGGAAGGACATGCGATCGTCTGGCGCGATGCCGTGTGCAATTGGTTCCTCCGCGTATCGGGAATCCCCGATACCAAAGGCCGCGTGGGAAATTACCCGAACCGCACTGAAGCGGAATCCATGCGGCTTCAGGGGTATGTTCCCGTTGATGTGGAGCCTCCCGAAAACGCTTCGGGAGGAAAGGCAGTCGCCTGTCAGCCCGCCACGGGAGAATGCGCGGCAACCTTTCATTTCAGCGGAACCCTTGGCACCTACCAAGTCAATGTCCAGTATTTCGATCAGAACAACGGCAAGGCCAGGTTCCGCGTACTCGCAGGCGGCCGCTTGCTGGACGAATGGGTCGCCGACGACTCTCTTCCCAACTCGAAACTCGGAGGAGACACTTCGACGCGTCGCAAGATCGGAAGAGTGACGCTACAGCATGGCGACGAGATTCGTATCGAAGGAATCCCCGACGGCGGCGAGGTGGCGGCTTTAGATTACGTCGAGATTAATCCAAACTGAGATGGAACAAGGCTGGCCACAGGGCTAATTAGGAGTGTTTACTGAGAATCAAGAACTGGAAACTAAGGACTGGCAGCTTCCCTTCAGCTCATCCAGCGTTCTTGGACTGCCACGGTTTGATATTTTTCGATTTCGACGCCGAAGCCGATGCGCCCGTCCCCGTAGGGCTCGTTTCGGACATGCACAACGCGAGCGGTACACCGCATTTCCTGCGCGGCATTGCCGGTTACTTCCGAGGGCATTCGAATGGTGGCCTCGATAGGCATGCCGACCTGGAGAGGAGCCGAGGACGCGAAGAAAAACCCGCCACGGGAAACATTGAGCGCCTCAGTGAAATGCTCGGTCTTATCCGCGGCTACCCCGACCGCACGGAAGCGCAAAGGCGTCCGGTGGTTGACCCGTGCGAGCTGTCGGCGCTCACTGGCTCTCATGATGTCCTCCCTGGACGCGAGTAGGGTGTGACGAGGGCTCGCGAAAGGAAGGTTAGTCTAAGCGTATCAGAGAGATACGCGGGGTCAAGTACCAAAGATGGGCTGGGCAAGTAATACCAGTACTCTTGTCTGCCGCGTTGCACGCCCCTACTGCTGGCGCCCAGGCATGCCATAATGCCTCTTTCATTGGGCTAGAGATCTCGCTAAAGAAGGCAATCGGTAACCTACGTTGCCAACGGCTAAGCATCAAGAATGGAGATCATGACTACTGCGCCGGCTTTCGAAGCGACCACCTATCATGCCCCGAGTTGGGAGGCCATTTCCGAAGCGCACGCCCGCATCGCGCCACGGATTCACCACACGCCCATCCTGACTTCCGCCTCGCTCGATTCCATGGCGGGGGCCAGCTTCTTCTTTAAATGCGAAAACCTTCAGAAGACTGGCTCGTTCAAGATTCGCGGCGCCGCCAACGCCGTCCTTTCCCTTTCGAATGAGCAGGCTGGGCACGGAATCGTTACCCAATCGAGCGGCAACCACGGCGCAGCGGTAGCCTGCGCCGCGGCCTCGCGCGGTGTCCCAGCCTACATCGTCATGCCCAAGAACGCGCCGAAGGTGAAGATTCGAGCCATCGAAGCCTACGGCGGCAAAATCACGTTTTGCGAGGCCAAGGTCTCTTCCCGCAAAGAGACCTGCGACCGTGTACAGGCAGAAACTGGCGCTCACCTTGTTCATCCTTACGACGATGACCGCATCATCGCCGGGCAAGCTACGGCAGCCAAAGAATTCCTAGAAGAAACGCCAGATCTCGACGCTATCTTTGCGCCTGTAAGCGGCGGAGGCTTGCTTAGCGGTACTTGCCTGGGAGCCAAGGCCATTCGAGGAGACATTCGAATCATCGGCTGCGAGCCGGCCCGCGCCGACGACGCTTACCGGTCCCTGGCTACCGGAACACTGCAATCCCAGGATTCCAGCGACACCATTGCCGACGGCCTCCGCGCTTCCCTGTCTCCGCGCACCTTTGCCATTCTGCGACGCCACGTCGAGCGGATTCTTCTGGTTACCGAAGAAGAGATTATTTCAACAGCCCGCTTGGTCTGGGAACGCATGAAAATTATTATTGAGCCGTCCAGCGCGGTGGCTCTCGCGCCTCTTCTCAAACCGAGTGTCGTGGCATCGCTGACTTTGCCGCCTCGTCCGGATGGCCGTCTGGCGAAACTTGGGGTTATCTTCTCCGGCGGCAACGTGGACCTGAACGCTCTTCCCTGGCTCCCCTAACCAGACACGGAGAAACGCACCAGCGCGCCACGGGAAACCAATGACCCACAGATGGTCACCCCTGGGGACGGAGTGTGCAAAAATTTAAACACTCTGTAGCCTAAAACTCCCCGGCGCAGTCTTCCCCATTGAAACAGAAGGACTTAGCACAATTGTAGGTTTGGTTTCTCGTTTGCTCTGTATCGCTGCCGAAGAGAGGTGGCCGAGGCCAATCGGCCTTGTGCGAAGGCTTGGGCTTTCACATGAGCGGAAACATTCTTAATCACGTTGATGAGTATCGCGCGGCAGTCCTTCTCGGTATGCCGCCAGCCGAACTGCGCCGCTATTCTTGCGTTTCGGGCCTGGGTCACGTCGAAAACGACGACAAAGGGCAAAGGGTCGTTTTCACTTACGAGGAATTGCGCCGGATTTGCCTGCTCGTGGCGCAATCTTCGAAGTAAGAAGCGGAATTCGGGGATAGGAGATTCGTTTTTGTCCTGCCTGTTACTCGCCCAGGTTCCGGGCGTCACCCCACAGACGCCCGGAGCCCCTCTTCCGTCGAATGACTACTTTTCCTTGAGCTTCAGCTTCCCTTCCGCTTTGTTTTCTTCCAGGAATTTGCGCAGGTCAGAAGAAGCATCCAGAAGCCGGATCCATTGTTCGTAGTACAGCGTGACGGGAAAGCGCCCGAGGCCATAGACGCTGACGCCGCCTTTTTCGCCCACTCGGAATTCCAGGGAACCCGTGCGGCGGCCCGCGCCTTTCTTTTCCAGTTCCGCGACCCGCTCTTTCAATTCTTCATAGCTCGGCTCAGACATGTTTCCTCCAGGTAAGCTTGTGTAAGCCGCGATTATACAATGACCCGCTCATACAATACGTCAGCTCCACTATCGACCAATGGCAGCGCGCTGCGCCCGACGGCCGGCATCGAAGCAAGCCCGTTTGTCCGGACAGTCGGCAGTCAACCTTCAGTTCGACACCACCTGCCAAAACGTCGCACAGACAGCGCGATTGGCAACCCCACCAAGACCGTGTGGCCAATTGGCCCCGTAATGTACGCAGCCATAGAAAAGTGCGCTGGTCCCAACGGCGTGAGCGGCAGCACCACGAAATACATGAACAGGAACACCATTTCGCCGTAGATCAGGCCGCACACGACCGCGTATTCGACCATCACGCGCAACACCGGCTGGCGAAGTAATAGACCGCAGCCGCCGTGAACGCGATGGTGAAGTGAAACACAAACCCCAGCACCGCGGAAGTCCATCCCATCTGCATTGAGCGCGCGCCAAAAACTCCTCCCGCGATGTGCTGCAGAATCCGATAAGGCTTCGCCCCCGACAAACCAAAGCCAATGAAGGCCTGCGTGATGTCGAAAATCCCCGCCAATAGCCCTCCCCAGAAAATCGCGGCCAGGGGTCGCGCTGGCGAACCGGCTATAGTTGTTGCGACAGAAGAAGTTGATGAAGCGCTCACGGCAGGACTCCCGTTTTCACATTATTTCTCGTCCGACAGAATCTACTAGCCTTCAGGCAGGAAAACCAGCATCACACTAGTCTGCGAGCCTCGTAGGCACGGCGTTGATCCCATGGACTGGAACAACCGTTTCGCAGCTCCCGTTGAACAGGACTTGATTGCCCTAGCCCAATGCGTCGAAGATTCCGGCACGTGCGTTATTGGTGGACGTATAATTCCGGGGTCTGGAGGAAGCCATGTTCACCGCTACCGCCAATCTGATTCTCCCCAGTACAACCACGGGGTCTTTTCCGCGTCCCCGCTGGTGTGACGTGAGCATGTGGGGACGCCCGCTCGACACCTGCATGCTCGACGTGCGCTTTCGCGAGAAGTTTCAGGACGCGATGGCCGTGGTGATAGGTGATCAAGAGCGCGCTGGACTGGACATCTTGACGCACGGCGACCTGCACGTGGATGAAGATATGGCGGGGCGCGCCTGGCATCATTACCCGCTGCAGCGCTGGGCCGGCTTCGAGGGCGACCATCTGCAGCCAGAAGAGACCACTGCGCCGTGGTTGCACTACCCTCCGGGCACGCTTCTGAACGAAATTTACACTGGCTGGCGCTGGCCGCACGTGGTGGACAAGATCGAGCACCGGCCGCTCGATTACGCGAAGGTGTGGCGCATCGCCCAGGGCAAGACGCGCAAGCCGGTCAAGTTCGGGACTTGCTGCTCGCAAGTGATGGCGCTTTTCCTCGACATTCACACGCCCAAATACAAAGACAAGCGCGAAGTGATCTGGGACATGGCCGAGGCCATGAACAAAGAGCTGATAGCCCTCCGCGACGCCAGCTGCCGCTGTATTCAAATTGAGGAGCCGACGTTTCACTTTATGGCCAACACCTACGGCAAAGACCACCCCGAGGTAAAGTTCATGATTGACGCGTTCAATCGCGAGGTTCAAGGACTCGACGATGTAGAACTGTGGATTCACACCTGCTGGGGCAATCCCAACATGCAGCGCGTCATGGAAGACACGAGTTACGCAAACTCGATCGAGATTTACCTCGAGCGCTGCCGCGGCGACGTCTGGACGCTCGAGATGAAAGACCGCCAGCAAAAGGACCTCGAACTGTTAGCTCCATTCAAAAACGATCTCAAGAAGAAAATAGCCATCGGTGCGGTGAGCCATCGTTCGCTGCAAGCCGATCGCCCGGAGGATGTGGCCGGGGAGATCCGCAAAGCGTTGAAGTTCATCCCTCCCGAGCGTCTGATCGTGTCCAGCGATTGCGGCTTTGGCCGCCAGGGCTGCAACCGCGAAATCGCCTTCTACAAGGCCAGCGCCATCGCCCAGGGCTGCAACATCGTGCGCCGCGAACTCGGACTGGCAACAACTTACATTCCGGCGGCAGATCCCATGCTGCAAATCGATGTGGTTCCCGGCCGTGACGTCAAATCCGCCGCGCAAGGCGCCGCGTAAACATTTCTTCTAGTAAAACCGTTTGGCAGACGCCATCAAATCGAGTCTGCGACTCTCCTCTCCAGATCAAACCGCCCCATAAAAACGGAAGCGCGTCCGGCTTCTCTGCTTACGGGATTTATGGTCTCGCTTACGAACACACTTCGCTAGAGGGGAAAGCAGGTGTATCTTGGAACCCACTTTGGAGGAGCAAATGTCCACAATGACGC
>WNER01000126.1_pt1 | contig 16674 bp, 17 predicted proteins | sample 5399921 | NCBI WGS metagenome assembly WNER01 (sample SAMN13153331, study PRJNA577476) | soil metagenome | isolation source: 20 cm grassland meadow soil 5 days after 1st rain plot 5 | place: USA:California | collected 2015-09-21 | reverse complement strand
ATCATAGACGGTGTAGCTGAGGTATTAGGGAGGCTGTTCACTTTTGCCAAGTTCAGTGGTGGCGCGCGCGAGTTCCGTTTGCATGGCTCTTAAGACGGGATCGTTGGTCGATACCGGCGCCAGCGCGGAGGCAGGCTTATCGCCAGCTGCGGTTGCAAGAGGCAGGAACGCGAGTTGCACCGCGAGGAAGCAGGCAGCGGCGGCGCGCAAGAGTTTAGGCTCGCGGGCGTGTGCTGAACCGCGAGGCTTCAGGGATTCAGAGATGTACATGAAAAGTGGACTCCCTTACGACGGTCAATCCAACAGTCAATCAATCCGTCCCAATCACCAAAAACGACGCAGAATTCGAGTATGCCTTAGTGTTTTGACGCGCGCAAATCAGTGTCACCGAAGCGTTCGCCATGCTCGACGCGGGCGCCGTTGACAAACTCGGACGCGCTGATTTGCTTGCGGCCTTCCATTTTGACGGATTGCAGGCGCAAAAGAGTTGCGTTGCCGCAGGAGATGAACCAGTCGTTCTTAACGCCAATCAGAGTGCCGGGCGCGGAGCGAGCCGCGGCGAATGACGGGCTATCCAACAATCCGGCAGGAAGGGAATTTGGATCAAAGACGGTTTCGGCCCAGAGGTGGCAGGTCTGACCACGAAAGGCGGTGTAGGCGCCGGGCCATGGAGCGAAACCACGCATGCGGTTGTGAATTTCTTGAGCAGAGCGGTTCCAGTCGATGCGGCCGTCCTCTTTTTTTAGAATAGGCGCGATGGTGGCTTCGGCATGACTCTGGGGACGTGGAACAACTGTGCCTGCAGTTAGACCGCGCAGCGTTTCTTCCATAAGAGGCGCGCCAGCTTCGGACATTCGGGCGCCTAGCTCGGGAGCGGTTTCCTTAGGGCCGATTTCCATCTCGCGCTGAAGAAGAATGTCTCCGGTGTCCATGCCCGCGTCAATCCGCATTGTCGTAAGGCCCGTGCGCGTCTGGCCATGGACGATCGGCCAGTTGATGGGAGCAGCGCCGCGATATTTGGGAAGCAGGGAAGCGTGAAGATTAATCCACCCGTGCTTGGGAATCGAGAGAAGACGCGCGGGAATAATCTGGCCGTAAGCGATGATAACAATGACGTCGGGAGCCAGCCTCTCCAGGAGTTGCGGCACTTCCGGAGCGCGAATTTTTTCAGGTTGATGCACCGGAAGATGCGCGGAGAGTGCGACCTCTTTCACAGGAGAGACGGAAAGCTGCTGACCGCGGCCGCGCGGGCGGTCGGGTTGGGTGATGACGGCGAGAACCTCAAAATCCGACTTGGCGAGGAGGTGCTTCAGCGTGGGAACGGCGAATTGAGGAGTGCCACAGAAGATTAAGCGCATGAGAGCACAGTCACGTGCTCCAGATTACCATTCGCCTTGCTTGCGCAGCTTTTTGATTTTGCGCCTGATCATGTCGCGCTTCAGCATTCCTAAATGCTGCAAGAAGAGAATGCCATTCAGGTGGTCGATTTCGTGGCAGAATGCGCGCGCCAGAAGATTTTCGCCGCGGATTTCGAAAGGCTCGCCTTTGACGGTTTGCGCTTTTACGGTGACAAACTGCGGACGCACGACGTAGCCACGGAAGCCGGGAATCGAAAGGCAGCCGGGGTTTTTTCCGCCAGTCACGTCGACCACTGCGAAGCGTAAACTTTTTCCAATTTGCGGTGCGGCTAGCCCCACGCCTTGCGCGGCGTACATGGAGGCGAACATATCTTCGGCAAGCTCTTCGAGTTCGGTATCAAAGTTCTTCACGAGTGCGCCAGGCTTTTCGAGGACGGGGTCGCCATATTTAACGATGGGATAAATGTTCCGCGGCGGCGAAGACACTTGTGGCGTTTCAGTAGCGGTGGCCGCAGGTGTCTTAGAACTCGTCGATTTGTCGGACATAGTTGTCGAAATTCCGCCGCATCTCTGGGAGAGAGTCTCCCCCAAATTTTTGCAGAAAAGTATCGGCTAACACAAGAGCAACCATGGCTTCGCCCGCGACCGCGCCGGCGGGGACCACGCACCAGTCGGAACGCTCATACGCAGCTTGCACCGGCTCCTTGGTGACCAGGTTGGCAGTGTGCAACGGCTTGCGCAACGTGGAGATGGGCTTCAGGTAGCCGCGAATCACGATGTCTTCACCGTTGGTGATGCCGCCTTCGAGGCCGCCCGCGCGATTGGTGAAGCGGCGAAAACGGTGCGCCGCATTGTCGTAAGAAATTTCGTCCTGCACATCGCTTCCATGAGACGCTGCGATGGATACGCCGTCGCCAATCTCGACCGCCTTTACAGCCTGCACGCTCATCAGCGTCTGCGCCAGGCGGCCATCGAGCTTTTCGTCCCACTGCGCGTGGCTGCCAAGGCCGGGAGGAACATTGTGCGCAACAATTTCGAAAATGCCGCCAACCGTATCGTTTGCCTTGAGAGCTGCGTCGACTTCCTCTTTCATTTTTTCTTGAAGCGCGGCGTCGGCGCAGCGCAGCGGCGAATCCAGGTCGGCGCTGACGGCACGAATTTTCTTCCAGGGAACGGGGTGCTCCAGGCGAATGTGGCCCACCTGAATGGTGTGGCTCGCGATTTCCGTGTCGAATTCTTTCAGCAGGATTTTGGCGAAGGCGCCGGCGGCTACACGCGCGGCTGTTTCGCGCGCGGAAGCGCGTTCGAGGATGTAACGCGCATCGTGATAATTGAATTTCAGCGAGCCAGCCAGGTCGGCGTGGCCGGGCCGGGGGGCGACCAGTTTCTTTGAACCGGGATCGTCTTCGGCTGGCTCAACAGGCAGGATTTTTTCCCAATTTGCCCAATCACGATTCTCGATGCGAAGCGCGATGGGCGCGCCGATGGTTTTGCCGTGGCGAACGCCAGCAAAGACTTCGGCGTGGTCCTTTTCGATTTTTTGGCGGCCACCGCGCCCATAGCCAAGCTGGCGGCGGTGAAGTTCATTGTCGATGGACTTCAGATCGATGGGAAGTTGCGCAGGAAGCCCGGAAATATAGGCGAAAAGCGCTTGCCCGTGCGATTCACCAGCCGTGTAGAACTTCAGCATCCGCGCCTCTGTCCTCGCGTGTCCTTTGGCAATTCATTCAGGGAAGAGACAGTGTAGCGATAGCCGCCCTTGCCGTCCAGCAAGGCTGGCTTAAACAAACTGCGCGCGGCGCCGCACGCAAGGCCACGCTGGCGTTTCACTGAGTTGAAGAAGCTTGCTTCGTATAAGGCCAAACGATAGATCAGCGCACGGTTTCTTTGCCACCAACGTAGAGTGGCATGAGGATTTGGATGGCGATGCCGCGGCGGCCCTGACCGAGGTCGTCCACACGAAGCACTTGGCCGAGCGATTCGCGATTCAGGGAGCCCGGAGAATCCGAATACGGAAAAGTAATGAAGACGCGCATATCCTTGACGTAAGAGGCATTCTTCGACGCAAAGTAAACGCTGTCGCGCGTGGCATTCAGCGTAGGAAGGATCTCGTCAAAGTGGAGATGAGCGTCCGAAGGCCGCACGCGAACCACTTGTGGAAGCTTTAGCCGGGCACGGCTCCGGCGCTCTGGTGGATAACCCATAGTGTCTCTGAAAGATTAGCGGATAGAGGACGATTGGAATACTGCGGTTGTGCCTTAAGTTGCTTAGTTGACAAAGGTTTCCGGCCATGGCGAGCCCGCACCCTCTTGGAACGGAATTATCGCGCAAGGGTCAGCCCGAATTGCGTGTTACCGACTGGGAGAGTTAAGAAAACTGCGTCGAATCGCTTACTTGACGCGCGCTTGGGGTGCAGTTACGCTTTTTAAATATGCTGTTTCGGCGAGAAGTTGGATGCAAAAGACGGGTGTGAACAGGTACTTGTGGCCGACACTCCGCTCCAGGTAACAGGCAGCCATACGAAACAGGAAGAGGCCCCTTCGATCGTCGAAGTGCTCGAGGACGCGGCGAAACGGGGGGTGGCCGCCGTTCAAGATTACTCTCTGCTTTCCTTTCGGTCGCTGACCAATCTCGCAACTTCGCCCCATTATTTCCAGGATACCCTCGACCAGATGGATGACGTAGGAGTCGGTTCGCTGCCGATCATTCTGCTTTCGGGATTCTTCATCGGCGGCGTCATGGTGCTGCAAACCGGAGCGCAGTTCGTGCGGTTTGGACAAACTTCGCTGACTGGAGACGTTGTTTCTCTGGCGCTGGTACGCGAACTTGGGCCGGCAATCACAGGACTGCTTACTGCTGGACGCTGTTCTTCGGGAATGGCGTCCGAGTTGGGCTCGATGCTGGTGACCGAGCAAGTGGACGCGATGCGGGCCATGGGCACTGACCCGAGCCGCAAACTTGTCACACCGCGGGTGCTGGCGACCATGCTGATGGTGCCGCTGCTCACGGCGATGATGGTGTTTGTAGGTTTGCTGGGCGGATGCGTTGCCTCTGTCTTTTCCTTGCAGCTCAGCGCGGTTGAATTTTGGCGGCGCGCTGTCGACATTTTGGAATTTCCGGACCTGATGCAAGGTTTCATTAAGTCGCTGGCGTTTGCCTTCATTCTGGCGACTGTCGGCTGCTATAAAGGACTGACGGTACGGGGTGGTACGCAAGGCGTCGGCCGCGCCACAACACAGGCAGTCGTGATTTCCTCAGTGCTCATCATTGTGGCGGACTTGTTCTTGACCAAGCTTTCTCTCTATCTTTCCAACAAAATCTTCTAGATCTAGTTCCCGCTCGTGATCGACTCGCATTTGACGAGCACGCGGTCGAAAAAGTCTGCGGTCGCTTTGTACCCGCGCACCCAGGAACGCCACAAAAGAAAATCGTGGATCTCATCGGGGAAGACGATCTGCTCAAACGGGACTTTTTGCTCGCGGAGCCGCTGGACCAGGTCCACCATCTGGCTGAAGTCTACGTTACGGTCGTCGTCACCCTGAATCAACAGCACCGGCGATTTCCATGACTTGATCGAAGCGTTCGGCGAAGACTCGAACGCAATGCGCAGGGCTTCGGCGCGGTCGGGTGGTCCACCGCCTTCCTGTCCTCCGGGACCGCCGCGGAAGATGCCGCGCGCGGACCAGTCATGCACGCCGTGAAAATCCACGCCCGCGGCGAAAATATCCGAATTGCGAGCAAGGCCCATAGCTGTCAGGAAGCCGCCGTAAGAACCGCCCCAAAGCCCAATTTTCTTCGGGTCCACGATGCCCAGCGTTTGAAGATATTTTGCCGCTGCAACGATGTCCAGATACTCCTCGGCGCCACGCGGTCCACCCTTCTCGCGCTCGCGGAAAGCGCGGCCATACATGATGCCCGTACGGTAGTTCACCGAAAGGACTACGTAGCCGCGCGAGGCGAGGTACTGATTTTCGGCGTAAGCGTTGTGATAGTACTGCATGTAATGAAAGCCGAGCATCATCTGGCGTCGCGAGCCGCCGTGCATGAAGAGCAACGCGGGGCCCGCCGAATTGCGTCCGCGTGGAACAAAAAGCTGCCCGTGAATCTTTAGGCCGTCTTCGGCTGGAAAAATGACCTGCTTCGGAACAACGAGCTGAGCGGAGGGAAAATCCGCGGGAAGCTGGGAGGATGCAATCATCTCGCGTCCGGACAAGGTGAGCCGGTAGGGCATGGCTGGGGAAGTCGCGGTCGAGCCGAGACAGACAACCGTGCGGCCATCAGCGAGTTCGGCAGGAGACCATTCCATCGTTTCTCCCTTGCTGAGAGCTTCGGGCTTTCCGCCATCAACACGAACGCGCCACAAATGGCGCCGATCAATGTCGTCCTGATTCGATGAGTAAATGATCGAGCGGCCGTCGCGCGATACGGCGACGTCTTCGACTTCGAATTCGCCGGGAGTGAGAAGCGTTGCGCTGCCACCGGCGGCGGGAATCGAATACAAATGGTTCCAGCCGTCCTGCTCGGAAGCGAAGACAATTCGGTTTCCAACGAAATGGAAGGATTTGTTTTCAGTGAGGTTCGGAAGCGAACCCACGAGTTCTTCCGTGCTATGCCATACAGCGCGCGCTTCACCGGTTGCAGCATCGGCGACATAAATGGCCCAGGGATTGGGGCGAGTCTGAAGCAAGGGCACACGCTCTTCGAGGCCGTGGTTGCGGACGAACGCGATCTGCTTGCCGTCCGCAGACCACCGCGGCATGGAGTCGCGATCCACCGACGGAGCAAGGTAGCGGACGGATTCTCGGCCGAAATTGTAGACGCCGATGAAGCTGTGGTCCCCGCGATGGGAAACGAAGGCGATCTCCGTACCATCGGGCGACCACTGGGGCGAATCATTCTCCCCGCGCACGAAGGCAAGCTGATGCGCAGGCACCGCGCCGGACACAGGAGAAGCCCAGAGTTGCCCGCGCGCGGCCCAAACTGCCGTGGCGCCATCGGGGGAGATCTCGATGTCTTCACATCCTTCCCGCGTGCAATTCAATTCGCCCAGCAGGCGCGGCTCCCCCTTGTCCACGTCCACGGCCCACACTTGCTGGTTTGGGCGCGTAACATTGCTCGTAGGATCCGCAACCTCGCCCGCTGAGTTGAGTTCACTTCCACGAGCGTAAACGACCGTGCGGCCATTCGGTGTGAGCCGCAAGCTCGCGAGCGCCATTCCGTCGTCGGCGGAATAATGGGTCGCTTGCCGGGCAGAAAAGCCGGGCGCCTCCGCAATCCAAACATTGCGCACCCCTTTGGCGTCGAAAGCCCAGGCGACACGCGGAGCACGAGCGGCTGCTGTCAAGCTCTCAGGGAATGGCGAGCTCATGACCTGCTCGACGGTGAAGCCCTGCGACTCAGCAATGGGTGGAGCGGAAAAGGCGCAGGCTGTGCAAATTAAGAAGGCCCCGAGTCGCGCGAGCGTTTGCAGTTTGGACGAGCCGAAAATCGTTTTCACCGAAATCTCCCTCTTACGTCAAAGCGGCAGTATTGTACGCCTATCTCTCCCGCTTGCGCTGTCAGGGAGACTATTGCGTTTTGCGTGCTCTTTCGGGAAGAAAAAGCGAATTGCCGCTATAATTCCTGGATATGGGTGGACACGGGTCTTTCCCTTCTTGGGAAGCAAGATCTGCCATTGCGTTTGAAGACGTTCGCATAGGTTTCGACGACGGCCAAATTCTGCGAGGCGTGTCCTTTTGCGTGCGCGAACGGGAAACCGTTGTTTTGCTGGGCGAAACGGGCACGGGGAAAACGCTCACGCTAAAGATGGCGGCGGGGTTGCTGCGGCCGGATAGCGGCAGCATCGACGTGCTGGGGCAAAAAGTGTCGGAAATGCCGGAAAAGGATCTCCTGACGTTTCGGCGCAAGATTGGTTTCATGTTTCAAGAAGGGGCGCTGTTCGACTCGATGACCGTGGCTGACAACGTGGCTTACCGTTTGCATGAAGACGGCGTTGCACAGGAAGAGATCGAGCCGCGTGTGAGAGAGGCGCTTCGCTTTGTGGAACTGGAGCACACCATTGATCAGCTTCCTTCTGAATTGTCGGGCGGCATGAGGCGGCGCGTTTCCATCGCCCGGGCGCTGGTCAATCGTCCTCCCATCGTGCTGTATGACTCGCCGACGGCGGGGCTCGATCCAGTAACATCGCAGACGATTATCAGGTTGATCTTGCGGCTGCGGGATGTGTATGGAGTAACGGCCCTGCTGGCCACTCACCGGTTACAAGACGGCTTTGCGCTGGCCAATTTTCATTTTGATGCTGACGCAGAGCGGGTTGTGGCGAATTCCGGGAACGGCAGTTCTGCGGCGAACGCGGCCCACACACGCTTTCTGGTGTACCGCGAAGGTGAGATTTACTTCGAGGGAGAGCCGGAGGAGATTGCGAATTCGAAGGATCCTTATCTGAAGCGTTTTCTGGCGTGAATTTGCGGTAGCCATTTTTCTTGCAGGGGGAGGAAAGAAGAAATGCCACAACGAAGACAACTTACGTGGACGGAGTTGCGCGTGGGGTTGTTTGTGCTGGTCGGCCTATCCGTGTTAGCCGCCGGAATCTTTTATGTTACCGGGGCAGGGCCGCTGTCCCCGAAATACCGTATCAAGACCTATTTACCAGATGCGTCGCAGCTGGCGAGGGGGGCGCCTGTGCGCTTGGACGGCGTGGAAGTCGGCAACGTGGAATCCATCAGCCTGGTGCCGCGAACTCCGGGGAAGCCGATGGATCGGAAGAAGAATATCGAGATTGTGATGCGAATTAACCGCAACTACCAGCACGACATTTTGACCGATTCAGTAGCCAGCCCGAGAACAGAAGGGCTACTCGGGAACCGCTACGTGACCATTACGCGCGGGTTCACGGGCGCGCCAATCCCGGACAATGGAGTGATTCCAGGGAGCGAAGAGAAGGCCATGGCGGAAGTCGTCGAAAGGAGCGCGGAAGTCTTGGGCAATCTTTCAGCCTTGTCTACGGATGTGCGTGAACTGATTGGCGGCGTACAGCAAGGGCGCGGCACGCTAGGAAAACTGCTGACCGACGAGCAAGCGTACCGTCATTTGAACAACATTCTCGCCAAGAGCGAGGCCATGGTTACAAACATTCAGGACGGGCAAGGCACGCTTGGGAAGCTGGTTTCTTCGGACGAGTTGTACACCAAAGTGGACCAGGGCGTGGACAGTATGAACGTAATGCTGGCGGACATGCGCGCTGGCAAGGGCACGCTTGGCAAATTGATCTACGACCCGACGCTCTACGACCAGACCAAAGAAACCATGACCAATGCGAGCGCCCTGTTGCGGGATGTCCGTGCTGGCAAGGGGTCGTTGGGCAAGTTCGTGAGCGACGACGCACTCTACGACAAGTTACGCGAAACGAGCGCGAACTTTGCTTCCGCCTCCGCCAAACTAAACGAGAACACCACCACGGTCGGAAAGATGTTCAGCGACCCGAAGCTCTACGACAATTTGGCGGCATTGACCGGGGACATGCGCTTGTTGATTGGCGATTTCCGCCAAAACCCCAAAAAATTCCTGCACATCAAAGTGACCCTATTCTGAGCGTCCGGGCGCTTTGCCGGAAGCGCGCGATATGTTGTAATGCGGCAGTAACATTCGTTGCATAGTCTTGCCGTTCCAATAGCTTCTCCCTTGAGGCCCATGGAAACTCAGGACGCAGTGCTAAAACCGGCTCGGACCGAGCCGGCCAAATCTACCCTTCCGCAACCGGGACGGCCGGTTCCGAGCCGTGCTTATCCCGGCGCGCTCATTGTCGTCGAGGGCACGGACGGCTCCGGAAAAAGCACGCAGTTGTATCTGCTCAAGCGCTGGCTGGAAATTGGCGGCTATCGCTTGCATTTCACCGAGTGGAATTCCTCGCCGCTCGTAAAATCGGCGACACGCCGCGGCAAGCAGCGGCGGTTGCTCACACCAACCACCTTCTCGCTCCTCCACGCTGCTGATTTTGCCGACCGCTGCGAGCGGCAAATCATGCCCTTGCTTCAAGGCGATTACTTGGTTCTAGCTGACCGTTACATTTACACTGCTTTTGCGCGCGACTCAGCCAGGGGTTGTTCACCGCGCTGGCTGAGAAATCTCTACCGCTTCGCGCCCGTTCCGGATATCACGTTTTATTTCCGCGCGCCCCTCGACGTGGCCGTAAACCGCATCTTAAGCGGGCGTCCGAAGCTGAAATACTACGAAGCAGGCATGGACCTGGGAATGTCCTACGACCGCGCCGAGAGTTTCCGCTTGTTCCAGGCGCGCATTCTCGAGGAGTACGACAAAATGGTCGAGACCGACAATTTCGTGGTTCTCGACGGAACCATGCCCGTCAATAAATTGCAAAAGCAGATGCGCGACATCGTCGCCTCCAAAATCGATCTCAAGCGCTTCGCTCCTCGCGCTGAAGCCGCGGAGTGAGCATGCCCGATCTGGAAAAAGAAAAGCCCGCAGCGGCCGTCACCACGGAAACGCCCACGCCTCCGCCTCCGCCTTCGGCAAAGCCCGCTCCGCCCGCGGAAGCTCCCGGCCAGCAATATTTTTTTGGCGAGCCTCTGGTCGGATTCGATCCCAGCGAAATCACCGGCAGCCTCATCGTGATCGAAGGAATGGACGGCTCGGGCCGATCCACGCAAATCACCTTGTTGCAGGAATGGCTCGAATCGGAAGGCTTCGCCGTGCAAACCAGCGGCTTGCGCCGTTCCAACCTTGTAGGCCGCGACATCGATGAGCTTCTCGCCAAAAACGCCGTCACGCGCCTCACGCTGGCCCTGATGTATGCCACGGATTTTTTCGACCAGGTCGAGCACCGCATCCTCCCCGCATTGCGTTCCGGCACCATCGTGCTTGCCGACCGCTACATTTTCACTTTGATTGGCCGCGGCGTGGTGCGCGGCATCAACCGCGATTACATGAGCGGGCTTTACGCCATGGCGCTTCGGCCGCATCTCACCTTTTGGCTGAACGTGCGCCCGGAAACGGCGTTCGGCCGCGAATTTCGCAAGGCGCAAGCGATCAGCTATTGGGAAGCAGGCCGCGACATGTCGCTCTCGCACGATCTCTATTGGTCCTTCATCCGCTACCAGACTATGATTAAGCGCGAATTCGAAGTCATGGCCAAAAAACACAACTTCAGCGAGCTGGACGGCGAGGCCAGCGTTTCCGCCGTCAACAAGTTGTTGCGCCAGCGCATTGCCGAGCAGCTGGGAATTCGTTCAACGAAGTACACTCCTTCCTCAGCCTTGTCCTACCTCTGGCGGTAGAATTCACCGATGCCGATACCGGAACCGGTCCACATCGCCGCCATCGACGCCGGCTCCAATGCCATGCGCCTCTCCGTGGCGCGGGCGTATTCCGCGTTGGACATTGAACCCCTGCAAACGGAACGCTACCCGCTTCGCCTCGGGGAAAACGTCTTTTTGCGGCCGCGTTTTAGTGAAGACGTCTTCAAAAAAGCCGTTAAAGCATTCCGGTATTTTCGCGAAGTGATGGACGACTTCGGTGTGGCGCGCTATCGCGCTGTAGCTACCAGCGCCACTCGCGAAGCCGAAAACCGCGACGCCTTCGTGCGCACGATAAAAAGAAAATCTGGAATCATGCTGGAAGTCATCGGCGCGGCGGAAGAGTCCCGCTTGGGCAGGGAAGCCGTGCTCGCGGCGCTCGGGCCCGAGGCTGTGCCCCGCTGCATCGTGGACTTGGGCGGCGGCAGCCTCGAAATCAGCATCCTCCGCGATCACACCGTGGAACAAGGTGCGCAATTCCCCGTGGGTACTGTGCGCCTCATGACCACTCTCGATCTCCCAGGGGTGATCAAGCCTGCCGAAGGCGAACAGGTCCGCAAGTACGTGCGCGCTCTGCTGGAGTCGAAGCTTTCGCCGCGGCCCAATCTGAACAATGGGATTGCCATCGCCCTCGGGGGAAACGCAGAAACGTTAGCCGAAATCGCCCCGGGTCCGCGTGAGCATGGCCTCGAGACCGTCGAGCTTTCGCTCTTGCGCGAACGTTTGCCGGACATCCTCGAGCGCGACGTGCGTGAGCGCATGAAGGCCTACGGGGTGCGCCGCGACCGCGCCGACGTCATGGGCATTGCCGCCATCACGTTTCTCACGCTGGGGCGCTATTTGAATCTGCGGCTCTTTGCGGTGCCTGGAGTCGGCATCCGCGAAGGCCTTCTCCAGGAAATCGCGCACGAGACTTTTTCCCGCAAGGAACCGCATCGTTACAATGGCGCTGCTCGCCAGTTGCTTGTGGGAACGCGCAGCTTTGCGCGCAGGCTCGAATACGATCAGCAGCATGCGGAACATGTTCGCGAATTGAGCCTTCAGCTCTTTGACCAGTTGCAGCCCGTGCACCGTTTGCCCCCGGAGGCTCGCGTGCTTCTCGAAGCAGGCGCTTTGTTGCACGACACGGGACACATGATTAGTCACCGCGGCCATCACAAACATGGGGAATACCTGGTGTTGCATGGCGACATTCCCGGCCTTGACGGCCGCGAACGCGCCATCGTTGCGGGCCTGGTTCGCTATCACAATCGTAAGTCGGAGCCTGCGGCCCATCATCCCGCCTATTCCGCTCTCGACGACGCCGATAAGCCCACCTTGCGGAGGCTTGCTGCGATTTTACGCATCGCTGAAAGTCTCGACCACTCGCACCGCCAGCGCGTTGTCAAGGTTCGTGCTACGTTTCAGCGCGGCGCCGTTGGCTTGGAAGTGCAGGCTCGCGGCGACGCCAGCGAAGATTTGCGCGATGCCGGCCGCACCGCGGAGTGGTTCGAAAAAGAGTGTCATGTGAAGGTGTACTCCCGGCAGGCTCCCGGCATCATGAATCGCATCCGCCGGCTGCTTCGTCCCTCGTCGTCGCTGGGAAATTCATGAACAACCTTGGAAGTCAGAGAGGAGTTAGGAGAAGAAGATGGAGCTTTACATCGTCCGGCACGGCATCGCAATCGATCGCGAAGACCCCCAGTGTCCCCCGGACCCGGAAAGATACCTGACGGAAGAAGGCGTCGAGAAAACCAAGGGCGTTGCGAAGGGTGTTGCAGCGCTCGGTGTGGCTGCGGATCTGTTTTTCACCAGCCCTTATGTTCGCGCCTCGCAAACCGCGGAGATTTTCGCCGACGTCCTCGACTACTCCCGCCAAAAAATCCGGCGGAGCGAATGGCTGTTGCCCGGTGCGGAACCCACTCTTCTCTTTCGCGAACTCGCGCGCGAAAAACAGGCCTCCTCGATTTTTCTATTTGGTCATGCGCCGCATCTCGACGGCGTGATCGCCACGGCCCTGGGCTCGAAGAAGCATCTGACGTCCTTGAAAAAAGCAGGGATTGCCCTCATCGAGCTGAAGCGCATCTCTCCGCCGATGGGGCTTCTCGCTTGGCTCGCTACGCCCAAAATGTTGCGCCGCGCAGCTAAGTGAAGCACGATGAGTATCGCAACACTACGACGTGAGCCTAAATGAGTTCCCGAATTACTGTGGACGGCGATCGGGTTTCCATTGCTTCTAGAAAATTTTGGCCATTGCTGATCTTTTGGGGGATTTGGCTGGCGATATGGACTGTCGGTGGAATAACAGCTTTTTACAGCCTCGTACTTGAAAAACTGAGATCTCCCTTGGGGGTTCTTTTGGCTGCCATCATTGGATGGGCGGCCGTGGCCTTGTGCGTGGCTTTTTTCTGGCTCTGGTTTGCATTTGGCAAAGAAGTGGTATCAACCACCGAAGACAAATTAATACTCCGAAATGAAATTCTGGGCCATGGCCGCAGTAAGGTGTTTCCACTTGAGCGGGTGATGAATCTTCGTGCTAGCGGGTTATTCGGGTCATTTTTTACGTGGTCCGGTATGTTCAAAATCTATGGCTTGAGCGGAGGGGTGATCGCTTTTGATTGCGACGGGCAAACTCATCGGTTCGGCAAATTGCTGGAGGAGGATGAGGCGAAGGAGATCGTAAAACACCTGCGGAGTCGCATTGGTCCATTCAGTTCCGGTTCGAGCAATTAGTCGGACGCCATAAAGAATTGAGGTGCTGGCGGTGTCGGCAGCGCGACAACTTTCCCTGGCCTCCTCACCAGCGGCTTCAGAATCAGCGGCATCCCCAGATATTCTTCCAGCAAATGCTTGCCTGCCGCCAGTCGCGCCGCAGTTTCCACGTCATCGGTGAGCCCGCGCAAGCGAAGCACGATCGTCTCCGCGGATTTTTCTGCGCGAAGCCCAGCCCCGCTCTCCACGCCGCATTTCCGAAGCGCCAGCGCCAAACGCAAAACGCCGCTCAAAGCACGCACGCGGTTCTGCTGCTCCGCCGACAATTTGGAAAAAGATCCCTTCTTCTTCGATGGCTCCGCTCCGCGGTGGTAGCGCACCACCGTCGCCAGCAGCTCCCATTCTTCATTGCTCCATCCCGGAGGAAGCGGCAGCCCAAGAATGAACTTCCGCGCGGCTTTTTGCGCGGATGTCTCCGCATGTGCCGCGCCGGCTCCATGCAATCGCGCCGCGGCAAGCAGAATGCGGCGCAAAGGTGCTTCGCGAAATGCCGGCCCCGCGTCCGCGCGTTTCAGCGCTTCGTACAGTGCCACTGCGATGCGTGAAACCTGGGAGGTGCGGCTGGCGTGTGGATCAACCGCCCGTGCGGTAGCGCGTAGCCGGGCCTCCGCCGCTGCCTCTACCCGTCCATTGGTCGGCAACCCGGCGCGCCAGATATTCCAAAGGCTCGTTTTACCCAGCGTCAGTTGACGGTACGTGCGTATGCATTCTTGCCGTTCGCGCCCGATAATTTCCGCCCAAACGGTCAAGGAGTCTTCCGTCTCCACGAACTCCGATTTCTTGACGACCTCTAAAAGCACATCCAGGTCGTGGACTTCTCCCAGCAAATCCTGAACGCGCTTCAGGTTCTCGCTCCAGACCGCGTATTGCTCGGGAAGCAGGCTCTCAACCGTGTAACGGAATCGTTTTAGCCCGATGCGCAGCGCGTGCCACGGCTTCACTTTTTCCGTGCGCAAAGCTTTCGCATGCAGCTCCTTCGCGCAATCGAATCGTTCGAGCGCCAGGCATTCAGCCGCCAAACTTCCGTCTGGCACAAGCCGGCTGCGTTGCCGGAGCGTGCGCCCAAGGTGCTTCCAGGTTCTTTGGTCGAACTTGGCGACCGCGCGCAGCGCTTCTTCCCGTAGCTGCGGTTCTTTTGCCTCAAACGCAGCTTGCAGATGCGTGCGTACCGGGTCCGTCTCCGGCCCAAGCTTCTTCACCCACTCGTCCATCACCTGTGCGTCGCGCAAAGCGCCTAAAGCGCGGAACAGTTTGCGTGCGGCTTTGCGCATTTCAGGCCACGCGGGATCCGGATCAATTTCCTCCATCGCCGCCGCGACGGCGCGGCACCGCCGAATGGCCACGCGAAGGTCATGCACCGCATCCATGCTCGCCGCCGAGCGGACAGACTCCAACTCATTCAGGACCTCGTCCATCCAGAAAGACAAATCACGCTGCTCCGTGCGAGTTCCTGCGGAAAGGGAAGTAACAGTCGACACGAACCGCCTCAAAGGTGTCCGCCCGGATGTTCCTGGCTAGTTGGAGAAACCACTGCCGAGCGGGGAGCATAGCCTAGCTCTACGCACTCTGGGCGTCCAGTCATGGCCTGTGGAAATCTCCGGGAAACTCGGAGCCGAAACGAACGCGGGCGGATGATATTTTTAACGATCTCTTAACAAAAATCGGGTATTCCCCGGATTGACAGGAGTGCTTTACAGCGAGATACAGGGTTGACGCGCCCCCCCAGTGGAAGGGTACTCTCACTTCTTCTTGTTCCCTTGTCAACGGTGTTTACCATCCATCTCGGAAACAAACCGCGATTACTGAGAGTGCAGGACCCACAGTGCTTCAGTCACTACATGAGTTGCCCCTTACGTACCTGTGGTGGGGCCTGCGGGGGCGAGGAGACTTGGTGTTACAGCAACCCTGATAATCCTTGGTATCAGGGATATGGCTATAATGAAGGTGACTGCGACTGTGCGTGTTGTAGGGACGAAGACGCCTGCTATAACGGTTCGTGAATTTGGAGGTGGCTAAATGCGGTTAAATGGAACGATCTCAAAAGTCCCGAAGCGGTTGCTGTTCAGGCTTGTAATACTCTCTATGATGGCATGCCAGACCTCGGCGAAAGCACAGGATTCGCACACTGGAGTGCTCCATCATAAGGTTCTTTCGACTTCAAGCAAGCGGGTGGTGTTTGACAAGAGTGCTTTCTATGGCCCGAGTACACTCCTGCCGTTATGGAGTAACGGTTATTTGGTAAGCCTAGAAGCCGAAACCTTTCAACCTGGCTCGCCAAATGTCCGCCTTTATGACGAGACCGGCAAGAAAGTGCGGGAAGCGGCGATATGGTTCGAAGGTTCCCAACGCGTGATCATATACTCTGCCGTGGCAACGCCCGATGGCAGGATCCTTGCCAGTGGGGTCGCGAACAAAGTTGACGGTACAACGGGATCTTTTATTGCACTAACTGACCTGGCGGGTCGAACCACCGACGTCATTCAAACAAACGGCTTTTTCCCGGCGCACATATGCCAGGGACCTGATGGAAATATTTGGAGCTTTGGCGGAACCGGGTACGATGATCAATCGCAACCCAAGCCGGGTGATACCCTGCGTCGCTTTGACATCGAGAAAGGACAGATTAGCTCCTATCTTCCACGGGCGACGTTCCCCAAGTATCCGGTGCCCGAGGAAATGGCCTATATTCACTGCTCCATCGATGGGGTCGTGGTTTATAGCTCAAAGGCACGAAAATACATTGAAATGAAGTACCAAGGGGACCAGCCGCACATCTATCAGGTAGCTCAAGTTCCCACTGGTCTCCGACTCAGCGGTTTCGCACAGACCGGCCCAAAGAGGATTTATGGTCATTTCTACCGCACGAGGCCGCCAAGACCGTTAATTGGGTTCCGGTCGAAGGCACGGTTGGCATTTACTCCAAACCTGGTGTGATCCGCGGGTTGTGGGGTGCAGACGCAGATAAGTTGCTGGTGAACAGAGCCGAAGATGCTGCCAGTGAGGTTGCCGTTCATTGGGTTACTCCAGTCGATCAATAAGCCATTTTTAATACGAACCCACAAAAAAGATTGCTCACACGCTGCTACGGGGATGTTATAGGAAATGAACGATTCTCCACGAGCCCTCGTCCGGTCGGGGCCAGGGCGATCTCCGGGAAACTAGGAATCGAATAGGCATTGAGCAGCCGTCTACCAGTGTTTTCTTGAGTGCTGCAAGCCGGCATGCTATTTTTGGTTGTCCACCCGGAGTGGCGG
>WNER01000083.1_pt1 | contig 16860 bp, 18 predicted proteins | sample 5399921 | NCBI WGS metagenome assembly WNER01 (sample SAMN13153331, study PRJNA577476) | soil metagenome | isolation source: 20 cm grassland meadow soil 5 days after 1st rain plot 5 | place: USA:California | collected 2015-09-21 | reverse complement strand
TCAAAATTTTCGCCCCTGCTTTCGCAACACTCTCCGCCACACAGAAAATTTGTTCGCGCGACTCGACCGAGCAGGGCCCTGCAGCCACGACAACTTCAGGCCCGCCTATTTTGACGCCGCGCCCTAAATCAACGACGGTGCCTTCGGGCCGGAACTGCCGGCTGGCCAGCTTGAACGGCTGCGTGATGCGCATGACTTCGCGCACTCCCTCCAGCAATTCGAAGTCTCGATGATCGAAATCGCGATGCACACCAACCGCGCCCAGAACCGTGTGCGACTCGCCCGTCGAGCGGTGCACGTTGAACCCGCTGGCTACCAGCCGGTCGATGACGTGCTGGACTTGGGCTTCCGTGGCTCCTTCTTGCATCACAATGACCATAATTGTCCTGTTTCCTTCCCTGATAAGGTCAAATCTACGCTAATTTCAATGGAAATCCGAATTGCCGTGGCAAAACCAGTCACAGCAAGCAGCCACACCCTGCCCTACAAAAGTGTTTTCTAGCTCAGACTGCAAAAACCGCTCATTCATTCCCTGCCTTGCCGCCGGAAACATCACGATGCATCGCGTCGCGTTCGGCGGCGCGAGCTTCATCGATAATGCGTTCGAACAGGCGGCGAATGGCTGCGTCAGTCAGCGGCCCGGTATTGTTGCTTTCCGCGTGCGCCAGCACTTCGTTTTCGCGGTCCGGCTGATACAACGGAATCTTGGCGGCTTGTTTGAGCTTGCCGATTTCGAGGGCGCACTGCGAACGCTCGTTGAGCAGCTTCACCAGCTTCTTGTCGATTTCGTCGATGCGGCGCCGCCAGTCGGCGAGATTCATACAGAAACCCCGCAAGAAAGACAAATAGTGATTTCGCCCTCCGACTGCCTGCGCAGGCAGGCTCGGCATCGTGAACATGTGAATGGTCGCCATCCGGGGTTGAGATTCATGGCGCCACCTCGCGCCGCGAAAGACCGTGGCGTGCAGCCTCTTTCAAAGACCGGACCTTTTCGGCCAACGCTGAACCGGCGGCATCAATAGCGCTCCCGGATGGACCCGTTTTTGTAGCCTTCTCGATTTCGGCAACGAGCGCGGAGCCGACCACCGCAGCATCGGCAAGTCCGCCAAGCACCGAAACGTGGCCGGGGAGCGAAATCCCGAAGCCCACCGCAATCGGCAACCGCGTGGCGGCGCGTGCCCGGCGCAAGAGAGCGGGAAGATCGTCAGGGAGAGCGTCCTTTGCCCCCGTGACCCCGGTGCGGGAAATCAAGTAGAGAAAACCGGAGGAACAAGCGGCGATTTTTGCCAAGCGCTCATCCGTGGATGTCGGGGCTCCAAGAAAAATGGTATCGAGATGGTGAGCGGCAAGAATGCGGCGATAGTCGTCCGATTCCTCGGCGGTAAGATCCGTCGCTAGAACGCCATCTGCGCCCGCCGTCTCAGTGGCGTTCGCAAATTTTTCCAACCCCATCTGCAGGATAGGATTGTAGTAGCTGAAGAGCACCAAAGGCACTTGCGAAGCCTTGCGAATCCGGCCGACAAGCTCGATTACTGAGGCAAGTGTAGTCCCGGATTTCAGAGCGCGTTCGGAAGCCCGCTGAATCGTCGGTCCGTCCGCCAGCGGATCGCTAAAGGGCACGCCAAGCTCGATCACATCGGCGCCCGCTTGGGCAAGAGCGAGCACAAATTTCAGCGTCGCGTCCAGCGAAGGATCGCCCGCCGTGATGTACCCGATGATTCCCAGTTCGCCCGCTTCCCGCAAACCTCGAAACCGTTCTTGGATTCTCGTCCTCAATTTCGGCCTTCACATGAAGTTTTTCGTGCGGCGATACGCAATCAATAATGCCACCTGCATCCGTTGACGTCCTTCGCCTCTTCCCATCTGCCTGCGTTCTTCACCAACAGATGATAGGCGCCCCAGCCGCAAAGGTTGCCGCAGAGGTAGTTTTCGTAGGCAATGGCGTGAATGTGATTGGCGTCGAACCCAACCGGTGAAAGGTAGAAAGTCCCACTTGCAATCTTGTCGCTAATTCCTTTTTCCGTTGACGTCGGATTGCGCATGCCGGAGCCGGTGATTCGTGTCTCCCCTGCAAGGTCGTATGGCGTCCTCAGCGTGAATTTCTTCCTCAGCACCAGGGCCGTACTTGCTCTCCGCTCATAATCACTCGCGGCTTCACGGAAATCCTCGGGGACTTTCATGCAATCCTCCAAAGAATGCGCCCCACTCACGGACTCCACGTGTGTCACCATGTTGATTCGAATCGCCGCCACGTGTGTTTCCTGGCTTGCGCTGCCTAGCAGCATCGACAGCACCGCGTACCCTTCCGCATCGTCGTAAACCCCTGCGTTTGCCGGGATGTGATTCTGAACTCTCTCATGCGCGCTACAGCCGCAAAGAATGAGGCTCACTAGAAGAAGGCTGGAAAGAGTGATTCGCATGGCACTCCGCGTCTGGAAATAGTACACCAACCATTTCGTTTTCTCGCGTGTTCATACCGGGATTAGAGGAGGCGGGAATATGTGTCCATATCTTTGTCGCCGCGGCCGGAAAGGTTGAGGATAACCAGGTCCTCCTTGGTCAGTTTCGGCAGCCGCTCCACGAGCCCCGCAATCGCGTGCGCCGACTCGAGCGCTGGAATGATCCCTTCGGTTCGCGCAAGCATCCTCGCCGCTTCGAGCGCCGCTTGGTCGGACACCGCGGAATACTCGGCGCGTCGCTGATCCGCAAGCCAAGCATGTTCAGGGCCAATCGCGGGATAATCAAGTCCCGCAGAGATCGAGTGCGTCGTAGCGATTTGCCCGTCTTCGTTTTGCAAAACGTAAGTGTACGTGCCTTGAAGAACGCCCGGCCGCGCGCCCGTGAAGCCCTGATGTGCGGCCAGACGCGCCGCGTGTTCCCCAAGCTGCCCGCCGCGGCCCCCCGCTTCGATACCAATCATCTTGACGCTCGCATCGCGCAAAAACTCATGAAACAGCCCGATGGAATTCGAGCCGCCTCCCACGCAGGCAATCAGATGCGTGGGCAAACGCTTTTCCGCCGTCAGAATCTGCGCGCGCGCTTCGCGCCCGATCACCGCCTGAAAATCCCGCACCATCACCGGATAGGGATGCGCGCCCAGTACCGAGCCGAGCAAATAATGCGTCGATCGCACGTTGGTTACCCAGTCGCGCATGGCTTCGTTGATGGCGTCCTTCAGCGTGCGGCTGCCGGAGTCCACGGCCACAATTTGCGCGCCAAGCATCCTCATCCGCGCCACATTCAGCGCCTGCCGCGTCATGTCTTCCGTGCCCATGTAAACAACGCATTCCAGCCCCAGATGCGCGGCAACGGTCGCCGAAGCCACGCCGTGCTGCCCCGCGCCGGTCTCGGCAATGATGCGCGGCTTGCCCATTTTTACCGCCAGCAGCCCCTGCCCGATAGCGTTGTTGATTTTGTGCGCGCCGGTGTGAAGCAAATCTTCGCGCTTCAAATAAATCCGTGGCCCGCCCAGCTTTTCCGTCAGACGCAAAGCGAATTGCAGCGGCGTGGGACGCCCCGCAAAGTTCTTTAGCAAACTTTGGAACTGTGCCTGAAAGGAAGCGTCAGACTTCGCCTGCTCGTACGCCCGCTCCAGTTCGAACAACGGTACCATGAGCGTCTCCGGAACGTAGCGCCCCCCGTAGGGACCGAAGCGTCCCGGTGCCGTGGCCGTCGACTGAACGATTGTCCCCATGATTCCCTGCGAATATTCCTTCAACAAAACTACTTTCGTTCCGCGCGCCGCACTTCCCTAATGAACTCGCGCAGCAACTCGTGATCCTTTTTTCCCGGACTCGATTCCACGCCGCTGGCCACGTCAATCCCGTACGGACGCACGATGCGAACCGCCGCGGCCACATTCTCGACTTTCAGCCCGCCTGCCAAAATAATACGGTGCTTCAACGACGCACGGCGCGCCACATCCCAATCGGTGGTCCGGCCCGTACCACCATATTGGTCGGTGTGTGCCGCGTCAAACAAAAAGGCAAAAGCGCGGGAATACTCGTCGAGAGTGGTAACCGGAAATTCAGGTTCGACGCGGAAAGCTTTAATGACCGGCACTACCGGGGCAATTTCGGCAACGGTTTCGGGGGATTCATCTCCGTGCAACTGCACAGCGTCCAGCGCAAGCGAACTTTGCAGAGCAATTACATCCGCCGGTAACCGGTTCACAAAAATGCCCACCGCTTTCACTTTCTTGGGCAATTTCGACCGGATTTCCGAGGCTCGGTCTTCGGAAATATGCCGCGGACTCTTGGGATAAAAATTAAAGCCGAGCAGATTCGCGCCCGCCTCGATGGCTGCCTGGGCGTCGGCGGCGCTTGTAATCCCGCAGATTTTTACGCGAATCAACGGCGTCTATTTCCTCTGTGACCCTTGACCCGTAACACCCAGCAGTTCTGCAAGCACCGCGCCGGGATCGGAAGAAACCATAAGCCGCGTCCCCACCAGGAAAGCGTCAAACCCAGCAGCGCGCAGCTTCGTCAATTCCCCATGAGTGCGAATACCTGACTCACTGATGGCTATGCAATCATCGGGAATCGCATCAATCAACTCGAAGGACGCGTCCGTACGAACCTCCAGCGTTTTCAAGTTGCGATTATTCACGCCGATAATTCGCGCTTCCGCCGCAAGCGCCCGGTCCAATTCCTCGCGCGTATGGACCTCCACGATCGGTTCCATCCCAAGTTCCCTGCCCAGAGCCAGCAGGTCTCGCAACAGGTCATCCGCTAGCATGACGACAATCAGAAGAAAACTGTCGGCGTCATTCGCACGCGCCTCCCACACTTGCCACGGATCAAAAATAAAGTCTTTGCGCAAGACGGGAAGTTGCACGCTTTTTCGCGCGTCGCGAAGGTTCTTCAGCGAGCTTCCAAAGAATTCCGGTTCGGTAAGCACGGAGAGCGCCGCGGCTCCCGCACCCTCAAGGGATTGCGCTAGCGCAATGGCATCAAACGGATCGCGCAAAACGCCTCGGCTCGGCGAAGCCGGCTTCAGCTCGGCCATCACATTGATACCGGGTCGCGAAAGCGCCCCCGCGAAATCCCGCAGCGGCGAAGCCGCCTGAACCCCATACCTCAGCGCCGTTTCCGGCAGGACTTTCTTCCGGTGTTCCACCTCGGCTCGGCGCGATTCCAATATGCGGTCGAGCACGGTTCCAGTGTTGGCTTGGGCACACATAGGGGTAACTTTTGTATGCTAGAGAGGAGGACGTAGAGAGTCAAATCACAAGGAGTCGGGAGTTAGGGGAATTCATGAGCAAGACAGCAGGATATGTGGAGACCTACAGCACCTTGCTGACGGAAATCGCCGAGGAAGCGGAGGCCATCGCGATGCGCTATTTCCGCTCCAATGGGCTTTCCGTTGAGAGAAAAAGCGACGGCACGGCGGTAACTCCTGCCGACCGGGCAGTGGAAGAGATGGCACGCAACAAGGTGGCGAAGAGCGGGCTCGTCCTGGACGTGCTCGGCGAAGAAATGGGCGGAGCAAACGCAAAATCCGCAGCCAATACTCAGCGCCCTCGCATGATTATCGACCCCATCGACGGCACAGAAGAATTTTCGCGCGGCATTCCAACTTTTGGGACGCTCATGGCCATCGAGGAAAGCGGCGAAATCGTCGCCGCCCTGGTCAGCGCACCCGGTTTGCGCTCGCGCTGGTGGGCTTATCGAAGGGAAGGCGCCTATCGCGACGGAAAAAGACTTCACGTTTCTAACGTGGACAAGCTTAGCAACTCCATGGTGTTCACCACCGGAACCGGGCCAAGCAAGAATGCAGCCGACCAGGCAAAAATCCGCAGGCTGCTCGACGCCTCGCGCAACAGCCGGTCGTTCGGCGGATTCTGGCAACACATGCTCGTCGCCGAAGGCGCGATTGAGGCTGCTCTGGACTGGACCTCGAAGCCCTGGGATCTCGCGGCCCTCGGAATCATCGTCGAAGAAGCAGGCGGCCGCTCCACCAACGCCAGCGGCGAGCGCACCATTTACACCGGCCAGCTCATCAGCACCAATGGCAAAATTCACGACGAAGTTCTCAAGCTCCTGCAGTGAGGAACCCAATGGTTCGCATCAAGCGAGTCTACGAACCCGCAACGAAAGAAGATGGCTACCGTGTACTCGTCGATCGCTTGTGGCCCCGCGGCATGAAAAAGGACGCTGCGAAAATTGATTTGTGGATGAAAGACGTTGCGCCCAGCGATCAACTACGCAAGTCGTTCCATCACGATGCGATGAAGTGGGCCGACTTTCAGAAGAAATATCAAGCCGAGCTAAAAACAAAAAAAGACTGGCTTGCGCAATTGAAAAGGCTTGAAAAGGAGCACGGTAGGCTCACCCTCCTTTTCGGCGCCCGCGACCCCGAGCACAATCAAGCCGCCATTATTGCCGAAGCCCTAAAAAAGAATTGAAACTCCGCAACTAGATCCCGCCTACACGAGCTTGCTACAGCAAGTCTATTCGCCAAACTCGCTTTAGCGCGGCTCCGGTAGAGTCGTGGATCACACTCTCTCGAAAGTAGTTCCAGAAAGCGCGCTTGCGTCCGGGAAATCTTTCAACGAAAATCACTCTCCAAATTGGATGTTTTCTCCGCTGCATTTATTTCCTAAACTCGTTTCTCTGAAATGTCTTCTGTCCTGCTTCGGAGCTTTCCATGGATGCTCGAAAACAGGCTCAAAAAGCCGAACAATTTCGCAAGCTGCATCATGGTCCCCGGCTGCTCTTCCTCCCAAACGCCTGGGACGTGGTCAGCGCGCGAATCCTGGAGGAGTGCGGGCATCCTGCAATTGCCACCAGCAGCGCGGCAGTGGCTTTTTCTCTCGGCTATCCCGACGGCCAGCACATCTCGCGAGACGAAATGCTGGAAGTCGCCGGGCGAATTGCTCGAGCCGTAGAAATCCCTGTCACCGCTGATCTGGAAGCAGGCTACGGCACAACCGTCAAAGATATGGTTGAGACGGTCAAAGCGGCCATCGCCGCCGGCGTGATTGGAATGAACCTCGAAGATATCACTGGCGATGATGAGAGCTCGTTTGTCGATCTGCCTTTACAGGTGGAAAAAATCCGCGCCATCTGCGAAACGGCAAAATCACTGGGCGTTTCCTTCGTGCTGAATGCGCGAACGGACATTTACTTGATGCCTATAGGCCCGGAGTCGACGCGCTTCGAACGCACCGTGGAGCGGCTTCGCGCTTATCGCGACGCCGGCGCTACCTGCCTCTTCGCGCCGGGTCTCTACGACCGCGAAACGATCGCCAAGCTGGTGAAAGCCGTCGAAGCCCCAATCAACATCTTGGCAAATCCCGCCTGCCCTCCCATGGCCGAACTGGAAAACATTGGCGTGGCCCGGGTAACCGCCGGTTCCGGAATCATGCGCGCCGCTCTGGGCCTTGTTCGCAGAATTGGTAAGGACATGCTGGAATCTCGGTCTTGCGAGATGATGTTCGCCGGAGCAATTCCCCACGCCGAACTGAATCGCCTGATGCAACGCCGCGCCAATGAGGCCAATGCCTGAGACGTCTTCTCCGCTCCGCATCTTGAACGAAGAAATTGTCGCTTGCCGAAAGTGTCCGCGCCTCGTCAAATACCGCGAAAAAGTCGCCCGCCAAAAACGTCGTGCGTATCGCGAATGGGAGTATTGGGGCAAACCCGTTCCAGGATTCGGCCACGCGCAGGCGCAATTGCTGATTCTCGGACTCGCCCCCGCAGCGCATGGCGCGAATCGCACCGGCCGCATGTTCACGGGTGATCGCTCTGGCGATTTTCTCTACGCCGCCCTGCACAAAGCCGGCTTCGCAAATCAGCCCACTTCCCTTCACCGCGACGATGGACTGCAACTCACCGATGCCTACATCGCCGCAACCTGCCGCTGTGCCCCGCCGGGAAATAAACCGCTCCCGCAAGAAATCCTGAACTGCCGTACGTATCTCGAGCGTGAGCTGGAAATCCTAAAGCCGAAGGCGATCCTCGCATTGGGAAAAATCGCCTGGGACGGCTACCTCGATATCCTCAAGCAACGCGGCGTCATTTCTTCCCGCGCGCCCTACAAATTCGCGCACGGCGCCGAAGCAGAAATCGCGCCAGAAACTCCGCGCTTGTTTGGCGTCTACCACCCCAGCCAGCAAAATACGCAGACCGGCCGCGTCACCCCGGCCATGTACGCAAATGTTCTCGCCGGAATCCGTCGCTTTCTCGAAACGTAGCTTCACCTACCCCCAACCACTTCGGGTAGGGCCGCAGCACCGCTGCCCCCATTCCTATGCTCGGCAGCCCTATCAAGGCCTAATAAGGGTGCCAGCAAACTCTTACTCGGCAGTGCTGGGAATTGCCGACACTCCGTGAAAACACATTACGACAATGACAGTAGGCTCCTACAAGCGCATATATTTTCAGCCACTTACGCCTTCCAAGGACAGAGCGCGTCTGGCGCGCCAGCTGCATCACCCACCCAGACGGGAAATATTCCATTGGAGGAAACATGAACCATCCACGAACCCGAACTCTCTTCGCCGCCACGCCAGTTCTTACCACCACTCTCAGCGCGGCGATTACACTGCTTGCCCAGGAGCCTCCGCAAGAACCAGGTAAAGAACCCACCGCGCAAGCTCCCGAGCAGCCGCGCCACCGCGCTGATGGCGAGCGCCATGGGCTGCCGCTGGAAATTTTTGCCGTCACTCCCGGGACGAAATTCCTGGTCAGTCTGCAAGATGAATTAAGCACCAAGGGCACGCAAGAAAACGCCGTCTTCAAGGTCAAGACGCTCGAGCCCCTCGAAGCAGGCAGCGGCTTTTACTTGCCTGCCGGGGCCGAAATTGTCGGTCATATCAGCCGCGTCGAGCCCGCTGGGGTCGCAGGCCGCGCCAAACTCTGGCTGACTTTTGACGAAATTCATACAAAATTTGGCGACTTGCCTATTGTGGCCGAAGTTGCCGGCGTCCCCGGCGATCACAGCGTAAAGCCCGTGCCCAACCAGGAAGGCGTTATCGCTGGTCGCTCCAGCACACAGCAGGATGCCGCCGCTGCAGCAGCTGCCGGCGCTGCCATCGGCGCCGTGAAAGGGGTAAAAGACAAAGACAAAAAAGAAGCCGCCGAAGGCGCCGCTCTCGGCGCCATCACCGCCTACCTTATGGAGTCCGGCCGCGGCCACGAACTCGATCTCCCCAAGGGCGCCAAACTCGAGCTCGAACTCGAACGCGCCCTGTACCTGGTCAAAGAGTGAGATGAAATGAGATCCGCTGCATCGGTCCTTCCCCGACTTTCATCATTTTCGTACTCGTGGCGCCAAGCTCCCCCCTGCGGGCTCACACCGCAGTGATAAAAATTCGAGTGGTCAATGTCAGCAATAACCGTCCCATGTCCCGGCAAAGTGTCTCGCTTGCCCTAGGATATGGGAAAGGTGAGAGGACGCCGGCAGAGTATGCTGCCAATCCTCGTCTGGAAACCGATGTCAACGGAGAGGCGCAGTTTCGCCTTCCGGAACCTGCTCCCGCTCACCTTGTTGCTCAAGTCCATCTAACATCCGAATATTGGCACTGCATTTGCTTTGCAATTGAGACTACACAAGACGTCACCCAGAAAGGAGTTGTGCAACTGGCAGCCCGCGACTCCTTGGCAACAGGCACCAACGCGAAAGCAGAGCCTGGGTTAATTTTATTTCTTGCCCGCCCATTCACTTTCTTTGAACGCCTCCTTTATCCCTTAATGAAAGAATAGCGATCTAGGTCGCTTTGCGCCCAGGGTTGCTCCAGTGGTTTATTGTTGAGTGTGCAATTCGGCGGTCTTCTGGAAGTGCCCGACTTGGCATCCTCGTTGGGGCTTGCTAGAGTCGAACAGTCAGCAAAAACAGTTTGAGACCGATTTATCAAAGCAAGCCTCCGAGAGGCTGGTATCCATGGCGGAAGACACTCGTGCGGCCGTGAGGGCCATCGAAACCTTGGAACGCAAAGACCGCGTTCTCATTGTCGAGGACGAGGACAACGCGCGCAAAGGTTACGAGCAGTTGCTCCAGCGCTGGGGCTATGACGTTTTAGGCGTCTGCTCCGCAGAAGAAGTTCTCGCCAAATTCGCCGGCTATCAGCCGGACACTCTCATCGCTGATGTCGAGCTTCCCGGCATGAATGGCCTCGACCTCTTGAAACAACTCGGCCCAGACCTCCAGGGCGTACCCGCAATTATCATCACCGGAAAAGGAAGCGAAGAACGCGCCGTAGCCGCCATCGAAGCGGGAGCGTTCTGGTACATCGAGAAGCCGCTCAAAGGGCCCGTCCTGCGCGCGCTTCTCGATCGCGCTCTCAGCAAGGCCCGCGATTCGCGCAACCTGGCGGTTCTGCAGCGCCAACTCCGCGAGACCGGTCGCCTCGGCGATTTGGTCGGCGGCACCAAGCCCATGCAGGACGTCATGCGCATCGTCGAAATGGCCGCGCCAAGTTCCGCTTCCGTTTTAATCACCGGAGAAACGGGAGCCGGCAAGGAAATTGTCGCGCGCACAGTTCACCGCCTCTCTCCGCGCGCCGGCGGCCCCTTTGTGGCCATCAACTGCTCGGCCATTCCCGAATCCCTCATGGAAAGCGAAATCTTCGGCCATGAGCGCGGCGCCTTCACCGGCGCAGCGGAGCGCCGCATCGGCTGCTTCGAGCTCGCTGATTGCGGCACGCTTCTACTCGATGAAATCGGCGAAATGCCTGCGCCCACCCAGGCAAAGCTTCTGCGCGTTCTCGAAGACCGCAAAGTCCGCCGCCTCGGCAGCAAAACGGAAACTCCCATCGACGTCCGCGTGGTCGCCGCCACCAACAAAGATCCCGAGCAGGCCGTCGGCAACGGCCAGTTGCGCCAGGACCTTTACTTCCGCCTCAACGTCTTTCACATTCACTTGCCGCCGCTCCGCGAACACAAAGAGGACATTCCCCTTCTCGTCGAACACATTTTGCGTGACGTCAACGCCAAGCACGGCAAGCACGTCCGCGGTATCGGCGCCGAAGTGCTGGACATTTTCATGGGCCACACCTGGCCCGGAAATATCCGCGAATTGCGCAACGCCCTCGAGCGCGCCTCCATCATGTGCGACAAGGATCTCATTACCCGCGCCTGCCTCCCCGCGGAATTCGGTAAAATTGCTGCCAAGGGGCCCAGCGACCTTTCGACCATAAAGTTCCCCGTGGGCACCACCGTGGACGCCATGGAACGCGAACTCATTCTGCAAACGCTCAGCGCCACTGGAAACAACAAGACGCGCGCTGCGGAACTTCTCGGCATCAGCTTGAAGACGCTCCACAACAAGCTCAAGGAATACGGCGGCGATCGCGCCGAAACGGAGTAGACTCGCCTAATGCAGCTCCGGCTGCGCACGAAATTCACCTTGGTGATGACCAGCCTCGTGCTGCTCGTCGTCGCTGTGCTGTCCTGCGTCTTTGCCGCGCAACTTCTCGATCAGTTGATCGAGGGAACGGACAAACGCGCCAGCGACCTCTCAAAGCAGGTCTTTCTTCAAGCCCAAAATGCAATAACGGAAGCCAAGCAGTTGGGCTTGCGGCCGGATTCGGAAGATCCCAAGGATATCCATGACTATGTCCGGCGTGCTTTCGAAATCAGCGAAGGCTTGCAAACACAATTCAAAGCCGCTAAGGAAAATCCCCTGATTTATGAAGTCTCCATCACCGACACCAGCGGCTTGGTCCTGGCCTCCAGCGACCCAAACCTGCCGGGAGCTTTTCTCGCCCGCAGAACGCCCATCTCGCAACTCGAGGCTCGAAGTTTTCTGCACCAGGTGGGAGTTCTCCTGCGTACTTTAAGAGGAGCCTACAAGGGCCCTCAATTGTTTGAAGTCGAATATGCCTTCAACAAGGGAGAAAACAAACCTTTCGGCGAAGTGCGCGTGGTCGTGGACTCGGCCCTTCTCCTGAAGGAGATCCAATCGAGTCTTCGCACCGCCGAAGTGGTTGTGCTCGCGGCCTTGGTGCTCTCCGCGTTGCTCGCCGCCCTGGTCAGCCGCATAACTCTGGCTCCTTTGCACGACATTACCGCGCAACTCGATCGCATCTCCTCCGGGCAATTCGACATGCCTCCCCACGAAGCAAAAACGGTCGAAACCAGCAGCGACGAACTCGGCCTGGTCAGCCGCAAAATCTCCCAGGTCGGCCAGCAGCTCCGCGGCGTGCACGAAATTTTCAGCACCATGCGCGAAAACATGAACTCCGTCATGGCCGGCCTCGAAGATGGCTTGCTCCTCTTCACCCGCGATGCGCGCGCCGTGATGGTGAGTCCCGCCGCGGAAAAATTCCTCGGCGCTCCCGCCGGCGAATTCCTTGGCCGCCGCGTCACCGACATTTTTCCTCCCGGCCATCCGCTGCGCGACGCGCTGCATATCGAAAGCGACGAGCTCAGCGAAATCACCGCCGACGCAAACCTGGAAACCAGCGATGGCCCCAAGCGCGTCAACGTCAGCGTGCAAGCCATTCAGGAAGATGGCGAACGCATGGGTGCGCTGGTCACGCTCCGCGATCTTGATTCCCTCGAAAGCATTGACACCCAGCTCAAAGTCAGCGAACGCCTCGCCGCGCTTGGCCGCATCACCGCCGGCGTCGCCCACGAGGTAAAAAATCCGCTTAACTCCATGCGTCTCTGGCTCGAAAACCTGAAGGAATCCTTGTCCTACGACGGCGACGGCTCTGCGCAACAAGCCGTGCAAGTCCTCGATAAAGAAATCGACCGCCTCGATCAGGTCGTCAAACGCTTCCTCGATTTCACTCGCCCCATGGAGGTTCGCCTCGAAGCCACGCAGCTCGCCAACCTCCTGCAAGAGGTTCTCGAAATCGCCAAACCCCAGTTAGAAAAGTCGAACATCCTCCTCGCTCAACTCTTGCCCATTGACGTCCCCGAAGTTTATGTTGATCGTGCCCTCCTCAAGCAAGCGGTGCTGAATCTTGTTCTAAACGCGGCGGAAGCCATGCCGAACGGAGGGCAATTGCGCCTGGTGCTCAGCCGGCGCGGCGAAATGGCGGAAATCGCCGTGGGCGACACCGGCAAAGGCATTCCGCCGGAAAATCAGCAAAAGATTTTTCAGTTGTTTTTTACGACCAGGCCAGGCGGCAGCGGAATCGGACTGGCCAGCGCCTTTCGAATTGTGCAGTTGCACAACGGTTCGATAGACTTTACATCGGAGGTTGGCCGGGGAACCACGTTCCGGATCGAATTGCCACTCGCGGCCTAGAATCGTACAAAAATCATGGTCATCCCAGCTCAGTACCGTGCTCGTTCCCGGCACTCGCTGCTCCATCGCAGCGCTCCGCTTCTTTTTTCTCTGACCTCTTTTTCGCTGGCATTATTGTCGGGCGGATGCATTACTCTCTTCCACCGGCGGCCGAACATCCCTTGGGCCACGGCGGTGCAAGTGCATCCGACGCTCCAGTCGCACGCCGCCAACGGCGATGGAGCCGGCGACCTGGACGCTCCCGAAATTGGCCTCGACCTCGCGCCGCTCGTTGCCGTCATGGCTCCTATCCGCAGCGCACCTCCGCGGCCAAAGGTGAATCCGCCTCCCGCCCCCGCTGCTACTGCTCCCGCCGCCGATGCCGAAAAGGGGCCGGAAGCCCCCACCATTGCCGCGCAACTCTCCAAGGAGGAATTTGCCGCCGCGCAGCAGGAAACCAATCAAAGCCTGGACATTGCGGAGAAAAATCTTGCCTCCACGCGCAACAAGCAGTTGAACCCTGCGCAATCCGACCTGGTCTCCAAGATCAAAGGCTTCCTCAAAGACGCTCGCGAAGCCGCCAAAGCCGGTGACTGGGCCCGCGCCCGCAACCTCGCCAAAAAAGCGCAAGTCCTCTCCGAAGAACTCGTCCGCTCCGTGTAGCAGCGACCTTTCGTCGCCATCTTCCCTCCGTGTAGCGGCGGGTTTACCCCGCCGTCTTCCCCCCAAGCAACGTCCCGCTAACTGCCAATCTACTTCCATTTGTGATAATCTCCGCGGCTGAAACATGAGCTTGGCCAATAAGCAGCGCCTGATCAAAGCCGCGCGCGAAGCCGGCCTATCCGACACGGAAATCTTGCAGGAGGTTCTTCGCGGCGAGTACGGAAGCGAACGAAGAAGAAGGCTTATTGTCGACTGGGGAGAACTGCTGGGTCTGACCGTTAGCGAGTCGCTGCGCCTCGCGCACGCCGCCGGCCTGCTGCAGAGCGCCCACCCGCCACTCGGGAACTCGTGACAAACGCTTCGCGGTAAAGCTCCGGAAAGCTTTCCCGCACAAACTTCGCGTCCGCCGGAGAAGCCGCCGCCAGCTTGCGGATTTTTGCAATGCGCTCCCGCTTGCCCATCCCAGCGAACCGCTGCGCCACTGCCTTGGTCAAATCCTTTGCGGACATTGCTTGCTCCTTGTTGGCAGTATGCTCCCCCCACCATCCTCTTTACAAGCCGCGCCCGCAACCTCGCCCATTCCGAGGCACCTTGCATACGCCTGTTGCGCCTCCTACAATTTCAAAATGTTCGACACGCACCGCTTGCTGCTCTTTCTCGCCGCCGCTTTGCTCCTGGCCATCACGCCCGGCCCGGGCATTTTCTATGTCTTGGCGCGCAGCCTTGCCGGAGGAAAGCGCGAAGGCATCCTTTCTTCCATCGGCACTTTCGTAGGCGGACTCTTCCACGTCTTCGCCGCCGCTCTCGGCCTCTCCGCGATTCTTGCGGCCTCCGCCGTCGCGTTTCACACCGTCAAATACGCCGGCGCCGCCTACCTCGTTTGGCTTGGCATCCGCATGATTCGCACACGCAACACCGAAATGGCCGTGGAATCCGCGGGACCATCCAACGGCGCTTTTCGCCAGGGCATCCTCACCGAAGTGTTGAATCCCAAAACCGCGCTGTTCTTCCTCTCCTTCATCCCGCAATTCGTCGCTCCCGCCCACGGACACGTCTTCTTTCAATTCGCCCTGCTCGGTTGCGTCTCCGTCAGCCTGAACACCGCCGCCGACCTCCTGGTCGTCGGCATGGCCTCTCCCCTCGAACGCAAGCTGAAGAACAGCGTCCGTTTCCGTCGCCGCCAGCGCACCGCCTCCGGCCTCGGCATGATCACCCTCGGCGCCTACCTCGCCCTCGCCGACTCCAAGTAACAGTGGGATAGGTATTCCACAAGTTAGGTTTCAGGGTGCTCCCGCTTAAGCCTCGCGATAGCGGATGCGGTCTGGCTGTACGATCCACAATTGGCCTTCCGGTGACCGCCGATGGAATGCAGGGAGGATGCGCTTCAATAGAGAAATCAGCGTCTGCTTGTCCTGGGATTTACACCGAAAGACGATGATTCCCGCATGCGCTCCCAGTGGATAGGCCTGAACATTCGCGAAGTCCAGGTCGAGAGTAACCAGTACGCGCGTTTCCGCGCGGCAGCGGTCCAGAAGTGCGGAGTCCGTAGCTCCGCTCAGGGTCTCTTGCGCAACCGTAGCGGCTCCGAAGCCTGCCTCTACCAGAATCTCAGCAAATTCTGCCGGGAGGTTCTCGTCAATCTTGAATTTCAAGCTTTGATTTCCAGCGGCAGGTCTACCGTGCCCTCGCGGGCTAACTCCGCCGCGTAAGCCAGGGCCGCATCAATATCGGCTTCTTTCAGCGTGGGATAGCTCCGCAAAATCTCTTTACGAGACACGCCCGCCGCGACGTTGTCCATCACCGCAGACACGGTAATGCGCGTCCCGCGAATGCACGCCCTTCCGTGGCATATCGCTGGATTTACGCTAATTCGCTCGCGCCAGTTCTGCATGTTCTCATTCTAACCGTACCGGGAATCTTTTCACTAGGGTTGTCCGCCAGCGCACCGCCTCCGGCCTCGGCATGATCACCCTCGGCGCCTACCTCGCCCTCGCTGACTCCAACTAGGTTCCGCCCGCTTTTCGCTTCATGTAGCGCCGGGCTTTCCCCCGGTTTCTGGGGGACCCGACGATTTGTGTTGGGAAGCCCGGCATCTTCGTTCTCGTCAGGCACGACTTTACCCGTGCCGCCCGCGTCGCCAATATGCGGCTTCAGCCGCTGAGGGCTACTCGCCCTGCCCCCCGCTGCGTCTCCTCAACTCCCCAATACTCACAAACCGCAACCCCTTCTTCCTCCCCGCCGCCAGAATCTGCGGCAACGCCGCAACACTCCTCTTCGCGTTCGCGATGCCGTCGTGCAAAATCACAATCGTTCCGGGCGCCAGGTTCTTTTCAATCAGCCATCGGATGTACCACACCGGAGGATGCATCGGATCGTGCGGATACGCGCATCCCAAAACACACGTGTAGCCGAATTCCTGCGCCAGCCGGATTTGCCGCGCCCACGCCACTCCACCCGGAGGACGAAACAGTTCCAGTTTCTCCCCCGCGCCAATCGCCCTCTCCGTCTTCTCCAGATTGCCCACGAATTCCTCATTCGAGTGCCCCAACGTCGCCCCATTTCGCAAGTAGTGGTTGCCAATCTCATGTCCCTCAGCCCGGATGCGCGCCACCACCTCCGGATAGCGCAACGCCCGCTCCCCAATCAGAAAGAACGTCGCCTTCGCTTCATGCTGTTTCAGGATTTCCAGCACTTGCGGCGTGAACTCCGGGTGCGGCCCATCATCGAACGACAGCGCCACCAAAGGCAGCTCCGTCCGCACGCGATACACAATATTCGGCGTCAGCCGCTCCAGCACTCCAAGCACACCCAGCGGCTCGACCCAAAACACCACCAACCCCATCACCACAACAATCGCGGCAACGAGCAGGAGCAACATTTCGCCTCCCCTCATCCTCCTCATGTAGCGCAGGGCTTTCCCCCGGTTTCTGGGGGGCCCAATGGTTTGTGTTGGGAAGCCCGGCATCTTTATTTTTGTGGCCCCCTGAAACGCTTTCTCCCTTCCAAACACTATCCATC
>WNER01000075.1_pt1 | contig 17368 bp, 13 predicted proteins | sample 5399921 | NCBI WGS metagenome assembly WNER01 (sample SAMN13153331, study PRJNA577476) | soil metagenome | isolation source: 20 cm grassland meadow soil 5 days after 1st rain plot 5 | place: USA:California | collected 2015-09-21 | reverse complement strand
GTTCGACGGCCGCAAGCAATTTATCTTCCTGTACCGGCTTGGTCAGGAAGGCGGAAGCGCCATCCTTTATGGCGCGGTCGCGATGCTTGGCGCCGGCGCGCGAGGTTACCACCATCACCGGAATGCGGCGGGTGGACGGACTCTGGCGCAACTGCACCATCAACTCGTAACCCGTCATGCGAGGCATCTCCAGGTCGGTGATGACCAGGTGGCAGCCGTGCTGTGACACGAGTTCCGCGGCTTCCAGTCCGTCGGCCGCGAGCTTCACGCGATAGCCGCTCTTCTCGAGCATGCGCCCGACGAATTTGCGCACGCTGATGGAGTCGTCGGCCACGACGATGACGCGTTCCTGCTCGACGCGATCGATGGCTTCGGAAGGAATCGTGCCCCGCGCTACAGCGGCTGAGCCCGGCGCAAAAATGCGCGCAGCACTAGCGTTTGCTTGAAGCGGCCGATGCTCGGCCGGTTCGGCAGCAACCATACGGTTCAGGTCAATGAGCAGAATCAGGCTGCCATCCGGGGCAATTGTGGTCCCAGGAAAAAGCTTCACGCGGCGAAGATATTCGCCAAGGTTCTTGATGACGATTTCGTCCTTGCCGAGAACTTCCTCAACCACTAAACCAATTTGATGGTTACCGGCGTTGGCTACAACCATGCGGAAGAATCCATTCACCGGCTCGAGTGGCGGCAACCCGAGATAGATGTCCAAGCGGATGACTTCCGTTACGACGTCGCGAACCTTGGTCAGCAATTTGCCGCCTACGTCCTCGATTTCGTCGGCGCGCAGGCGGCGGATTTCTTCGACGACGGCCAGAGGCAGCGCGAAGTTGGTTGAGCCGCAACGGACAAAAAGCGCGGGGGAGATGATCAGCGTCAGGGGAACCTTGAGGGTGAACTTTGTTCCTTGGCGGGTGATGCTCTGGATTTCGATTTCGCCGTTCAGGGCGTTCAAGTTGGCCCGCACTACGTCAAGGCCTACGCCGCGGCCTGCGAGTTCGGTCTTAACCGGGGCAGTCGAGAATCCGGGATGGAAGAGCATTTCGCGCATGTCGCGTTCTGTGAGCCGGTCGGAGGTTTCCACGGAAACCAGGCCGCGCTCGATGGCGCTCTGCTTCACGCGCTGGTAATCAATGCCGCGGCCATCGTCCTCGACTTCGATATAGATATGGTTGCCGCGGTGATAGGCGCGCAGCGTGATTTTTCCGGTGCCAGGCTTGCCTGCCGCAACGCGATCGCTGCCATGCTCGATTCCATGGGCTACGGAGTTGCGCACGAGATGGACGAGCGGGTCTGAGATCTGCTGAATAATGTTGTTGTCGAGTTCGGTCTCGCTTCCCGTGAGTTCGAGTTCCACTTCCTTGTTGGTGGATTTCGCCGCATCGCGTACCGCGCGCGACAGCCGCGAATATAGCGTACCGATAGGCACCATACGCGCCGCGGTGATTTCATCCTGAAGGTGATGGGCGAGCTTGGTGAATTCGTCAATGTCGCCTTCAACGCGCCCGATAAACCCTTCGAGCTGCGAAAGCACTTCGTTTACGTCCGCAGAAATTTCCGCCATGGAGCGCGAAAGAATGTTCACGTCGTCATAGCGGTCCATTTCGAGTTCGCTGAACTCGGACCAGAAGGATGTGTCGCTCGCCGCGGCGCTGGAAAGCAGTTTCGGCGCTGATTCCGGCTTCCACGGCGCGGCATTTCGGTTCGGGCTGATGCGGTTGAATTCGTATTTTTCCTGGAACTCACCGACTTTGCCCTGCAACCGTTCCTTTGAAAAACTCAGGGTCTCGACGAGTTTTTCCAGTTCTCCGACGCGGCCCACCATGCGCGTACGGTTGATCACCAGTTCGCCGACGGTGTTCATCATGCGATCGAGACGGCCAAGCGCAATGCGAACAGATTTCGTCGAAGAAGCAGAGCCTGCCGGAGCTTGCTTCGCGGACTTCTTCACTTGCGCGACAGTCTGGGCCGCAGCTTTGTCCGCCGCCTGGCCGCGTGTTTCCAGCGCCTCCACAGCTGCAGGTTGCGCTTCCGACTCTTCCGGTTCGAGAGGAGCAAATTCCGCAATTCGCCCCAGCAGGGAGTCGACTCCGGTGCGCATCTCGGCTTCGTCAGCCCACTGCCGATGAAGCGTCTTCTTCAAAACGTCTACAGACTCAAGGCACAAATCCACAACAGCAGGCGACGGCTCGATTTCGCCGTCACGCAGACGGCCAATCAAATCCTCGACGCGGTGCGCGATGCCACCGAGCCGCTTCAGCCCCACCTGCGACGCAGAACCCTTTATGGTGTGAATTGCGCGAAACAGCTTGTTGATTTCTTCGGGATTGTTGTTGCCTTCCAGTGAAATCAAGCAATCGCTGACGACTTGCAGATGCTCTTCCGCTTCTGGCTGGAAGAACTCCAAGATTTCGTCAGGCACTTCATCGTCGGCGGGAAGCGCATCGAAGTAAGATCCCGTGGGCCCTGCAGCTACAGTCTCTTCGAACTCTTCTTCGGCAATCTGTGAAGGCGCCGGCGCTTGCACAAGATTAAGCGGCGGCGGCTCGGCGGGAAACGCGAAGCGATACCGGTCCTTGAAAGCGGCGATGTCTTCCAGGCTTTCATTTCCCGTGTCGCTGATTTCCAAAAGGTCGGTTTCGAGCAGTGAAATGCCGTCGGAAAGAAATTCGGTCAGCGGCCCGTGCAGGTCCTCGCCCAAAGGCGCATTCAAGGCGTACTGAAACACGTGCGCAAGCTTTCCTGCGATCTCGGAGAATCTGGGAAAACCGTAGCTCGCTGAGGTTCCGCTCAGCGTGTGCGCGGCAATGTAAAGACGTTCGAGGTCCTCGTGTTGCGGCGCGACGTCCTGCAACACGCCAACGTATTCCCGCAAATATTGCAGGTGCTCGGCCGCTTCCTGGAGGAAGACCTCGACGGCTTCGCGCTCAGGAGTGCTCACGCGCGTCCCTCCGTCACCAATTCGGGCTTCAGCAATTCGCCGGCGGTCGGCTTTCGATAAAGGATGCAATCGTTCAGCACGATCGCCTGGAACTTCACCGGCATTTTGGAAATCGATTCCGAGTGCCCGAGAAAGAGGTAACCGCCGGGCTCCAGGGTTTCGTAGAAGCGCTGCACCACCGTGCGGCGCCGCTCCTCGGAAAAATAGATCAGTACGTTCATGCAAAAAATCGCGTCCATGCGCCCGAGATAGACGGGAGACGCTAAATTCATCTGCGCGAACGAAACCATCTTCCGCAGTCTCGGCTTGAGCTGTTGTCCGCCTTCCACAGCGGAAAAATGATTTGCGAGCTGCTTTTCGCTCACGCTGCCGATGCTCCGCCCCGCGTATACGCCGCGCTCCGCCTGCTTCAACGCTTGCCGGCCGACGTCCGTAGCCAGAATCTCCACATTCCACGAGTCCGCAAACGAAAGCGAATCCGCGATGGTGATGGCGATGGAATACGGCTCCTCGCCAGTGGAGCAGCCGGCACTCCAGATGCGCAGCGTTCGCGGGTTCTTCCAGAATTTCTTGACGTGCAGTTCCGGCAACACGCGCTTTTCGAAAGCTTCGTAAACTCCCGGGTAGCGGAAAAAACTGGTTTCCTGGGTCAGCAATCTTTCGAGGAGCGCCTCGTATTCCACGTTGGACTTGCGCATGTTCCGCAGCAAGTCCGTGCCGTGCGGGAGCCCCTTGGCCCGCAGATGTTCGCGAACACGAGTGGAGAAGAAGCGCTCGCGCGATTCATCGAAGCAAATCCCTGTCCGCTCTTCGATTAGCATGCGGATCTCACTCAATTCGTGTTCGCTCAGCCCGTGGCCTGGTCCCTGGCGCTCGCTCATCGTTTTTCCCGTCTACTTTTTAGGCTACGCCCTTACTTGCCATGCAATCCGTGAGGGAGTAGACCACTAACGAACTGCTCCCGCTGGGACGGGCCGATCTACCGGGGTTTCCGGGACCACCGGCGCAACCTTAGACCCCGCACGGAACTGCGCCAGCGCTTCGTTCAAATGATCCGACAACTTGACCAGCTGGCTCACGGTTGCCACCGTGCCGCGGGTTCCTTGTGAGGTCTGCCGCGTAATGTTGGAAATAATCTGCATGGCATGCGCCACTCCTTCCGTTCCACGCACCTGCTGTTTGGAAGCCAGCGAAATTTCCTGAACCAATTCTGCCGACTGGCGTACGACGTTCGAAATCGCGTCGAGCGCGCGTCCGGCCTGATCGGCCAGCGCCGCTCCGCCTTCCACTTCCTTGGTGCCTTCTTCCATGACCACCACGGCCTCGTTCGTTTCCGCCTGAATCGCCTTGATCAGGGATGCGATGTCTTTTGTGGCGCTGCGGCTGTGTTCCGCCAACTTGCGGACTTCGTCGGCAACCACCGCAAATCCGCGCCCCGCGTCACCGGCGCGCGCGGCTTCGATGGCGGCGTTCAAGGCCAGGAGGTTGGTCTGCTCGGTGATGTCGTTAATCACGTTAATGATTTCCGAAATTTCCAGCGAGCGATCGCCTAGCGACTTGATCTTCTTTGCCGTGGCTTGCACCGAAGCGCGAATTCTCTGCATGCCTTCCAGCGTATCGCGCACGGCGCGGTTGCCTTGTTCCGCGGCGTCAAGAGCGCGGCGAGCCGCTTCGGCGCTGGCTTCCGCGTTGTTGGAGACTTGTTTCATCGAGACCGTCAGCTCTTCGACGGCGCTCGAGGTGTTCGTGATTTCCTGGTCCTGTTGTGTCGCGCCGGCCTGCATCTCGTCGGCGGCCACAAGAATGTTGTTGGAGCAGGCGGTGACTTCCATGGCCGCTTTGCGCACGCGCTCAAGGACTTTGGTGAAGTTGTCGAGCATGTAGTTGATGGAGTCCGTGACGTTACCGAGCTGGTCGTTCGTGACTTTGCCGCGCAACGTTAAATCGCCGCGCGCCACCTGGTTGATGACCGTCAGCAAGTCCGTGATGTTCTTCTGCAGCGAGTCGGTAACGTCTTGGTTGCTCGTTGCTTTGGAAACCTTGGCCACCGCGCGGTTTAGATTGTCCGCGATGTAACCCAGCTCGTTCGTGGCATTGACCTCAGCGCGAGCCCGCGGATCGCCCGCGGCAAGCCGCTCGGAGAACTCCGCGAGAGCCTGCACCGGCCCTAGCAGCGCCCCAAAGCGCCACGCCAGGATCACGGACATGACGAGCGCGACCATCAGCGCTCCTACGACGCCGGGGGAGCTAAAGTCGAAGCCAGATGCTTCGCCAGCTTTCTTCCCGGCGCTAAACGCCATCCACAGAACAGCGAGGAAAGCCATCCCGTTGAACAGGACCAGCGTCCAGACTGTTGAACTCAGTCGCGATTTCATGCCACCCTCCAAAACCTTTCACCGGAGCCGCGCCATCTACCGGCGCCGTCTCCAAAACTCAAATGCTGGGCCCCGGAAACACCTCAAGCAGCCGGCGCAAGTCAATGACCAGCGCGAGCCGGTCGTCGTGCCGCAGCATTCCTACGCAATGCGGCACGTTTTCGGGCGCCTGCTCGAGAAAATCTTCATTCTTCACGGAATAGGTTCCAATCACCTCGTCCGACGCAATGGCGATGCGCACGTCTTCTTGACGGTTCTCGCTGCGCAGGGAAGCGACCACCACATGCTTTGGAAGCAGGCCGGGCCGGCGGCCTTCGGTGATGGCAATGTCGATCAACGCCACAATCACTCCGCGCAAATTGAAAATTCCGAGCAGGTACGCCGGACTCATCGGTAGTTTCGTCACCAGCGGCCATTCCAGCACTTCTTCGACGTCCAGCACCGGAAGGCAAAACCGTTCTCGCCCGCTGCGGAACACGCAATACTGCGACTCCGGAGGCCGGTCGTCGATCGGGCCCAGCGCTTCCAGCAAATCGCCGGTTTCGGCGTCCGCCGGAAGAGGCTCAAGATGAAAATCGTCGCTCATCGTCTGCTCAGTCTCCGAAAGCCATTAAACGAACCGCCGAACCGCGCGAAGCAGCTCGTCACGCGTAAACGGCTTGGTTACGTAGCCGTCCGCGCCTTGCTGCTCGCCCCAGAACTTATCGCTCGCCGAGGACTTGGAAGTCACCATAATCACCGGAATGGAATTGAACTCCGCGCTTTGTTTCAGGTCACGGCAGACCTGGTACCCATTGCGGTCCGGCATCACGATGTCCAGCAAGATCACGCTGGGCCGCTCGTGTGCAATGGCTTCCTCCACGCGCATGGGGTCGTTCAGGCCCACGGGCCAATATCCCTCTTTTTCCAAAAGGCTTTGCATCAGCTTGATTTCGGCCGGCGAGTCGTCAACGATTAAGACCTTTTTTTGCACAGCCGTAGTCTCCCCATACTTCTCCAAAGAGAAGAGGTGCACGTCAGCAGCCAGCTTCCGGGTTCCCTGTCGGATTGTGTCGTGTGATGTTAAGTCTTTATTTCTGAATGAGTTTCAGAGCGAAATGCGAAGCTTAACGGCGCTGCGAGATCGGCGAGTCGGTCTCTTCCGTCTCAGCTTGAGAAGCATTCTCAGCCTCTTGCATCTCCGAAGCCAGTGATGAGAAACGCTGCATAACCTCGTTGATCCGCAGAGCCATGCTGTGAATGGTCTTGATCTGCGCCAGCGACTGCGACGAGAGTTGCCCCGGTTCCAGCAAAAGCAGTTCGGCGTTCCCCAGCGTGGAAGTGAGAGCATTGTTGACGCTGTGCTTCATCTCCAGCATGTAGCGGCCTAGCGTGGCGTGACTTTCGTTCTTCGCAGCCGCGCGCTCGGCCTGCCGGGCTAGCCGGACCGCTTCGACGCGGCGCAAGGATTCGCCGGCCACAAGCAGAAGCGTTTGCGCCCAATTTTCCCTCAGGGGCACGTGGACCAGCCTCGGGTATTTGGTTCGCAATTGCCCAAATTCCTTGGAATCCGCGGGAGCGCACAAGATGACTGCTGTGACGGGATCGAGTGACCGAAGCACGTTTGACAGTTTTCCGTCGCGCACTGGGCCGACCACGACCAGGTCACTGGCCGGCGTTTGTTGTTCTTGCCACAAATCGCTGGTCTGAACCGTCACTACAGGGGCCCGGCGCTCCGCTTGCCAGCAAGCCGTCAACAACCGGGCAAATTCGGTCTCGTCGGTGAGTATGACTACGTTGGCGTGTCGCAAAGAGAGCCCGCTCCAGGAGTATTTTTCCGTTAACGCAAAATCTGCCTGCTACAACCAGTTCCCAGCCAGTTACAGCTTACTGGCTTCGTCCAGCGTCGAGAGCAATCGCTTGGTGCTGATGCCGAGATTTACTGCTGCTTCCGTGTCTTTTGCTTGCTTTGCCACGTCCACGCGCTCTTGCAAACGCGTTACTTCCACCCGTGCCATGTTCATGGCCCGGTCAAGGGAAGTGGCGTTTCCTGTTTCCTTTGCGGATTCCATCGCCGCGGCCACAAGCACACGGGCAACGACGGCTCGCCGCACGTCTTCAGCCGATGGCCCGTCTTCACTCACGAATGCCGTGACTTCCCAGGACGACATCAGAATGCGCGCGCCACCGACTTTTACCGTGGTCATGGACCGGCCGCGAGAAGGTGGCGTAGCGATCAGCTGCTCCCAGATCTGCTCCATGCAGGTTTCAAAATCGAGCGCCGCTCCGGGCTCAACCTCGGCCGTACCCAAAGCCCTCGAAGCATCTTTCGATTTCCCTTTGGGGCTCGAATCCCTGGGTGCCGGAGTAGTTTTCTTTACAGCCGAACTCTGTTTCAAAGCCTCCACCGGCGCCTTTTTGGAGCCGCTTTGGGCGGAGCTCGCTGCTTTTGTAAGGGCTTGTTCCATGTCAGCCCGCAATCCCAGCAGGCTTTCAAAGGTCTGGTTGACGGTTCTTTCCGTGTACTCTTGCTGGAAAGGCTGCTTCCACTCGTCGGCAATCTTCCGAATCTTGCTCAGCGGCTCGCCGCCCACCAATCCCGCGTGGTGGCAGTCGATGGTTCGAACGCCTGCCGTCTGCAATTGGTCTACGGCCGCCCGAATGGCGATCAAATCCGCATGCATCAACTCGATCAGCGTCCTGCGAAGCAAAAAATTAAACCGGATGAACGCAAGCAGGGCTGCCGGGTCGTAAAACATTCCGCCCGCCGATTCTTTTACTTTCCGGCCTTCCACGATGAAGCTGGTTTTCAGGATCTCCCTGAGGCTGCGGAACCCGCGCAACGAAGCGATCATTTTTTCCAATGGTGCGCACCAATCCAGGGGCGCGGGGTCCACATCCCCGAGCACGGGCTGCATCACTTGGGCCACGTCACCAAGCTCAATCTGCTTGTGATAAATCTTCGCCGGGGCGCACAAGGCGAAGTATTGCACCAGAAGAAAGTCAATTTTGTCCCGGTCCGGATTGCTCTTCTTGGGTTTCCGCAGGTGCCGGCGGATGAGCGCGCGCAGGCCTGTTTCGCTGGCGTTCAGCGTAGTCATCTGCAGGAGATGACGAAGCTGGTGGGCCATCACTTCCTGGTCCATGGCGTCCAGCCATTCGTGCACCTGGTCGAAGAGCTCAATGTCGGGTTTCTCAGGGAGGTTCCGCTTGCTTTGAGGAAAGGGAATGTCAATTTCCGACTGCTTCGCAAGCGCCACGTAAATCGGGAAGACCTCGCGCGCCTCTTTCCATTGCGCAAGACGAGGGCTCTCCGCGCGTGCAGGCGCAGGGATATTCAGGGTTGTAGTCGTCTTGTTCACGGTCGTTTTATCACCCAGTCGCAGGGACCTTGCAAAAATCGCACGGCCACTGCTTTGCGTCCGTCGTGGTACTGCACGGCGTCGACGGTGGCCTCCGACTGAAAACCTTGCGGCCTCGCCTCAAGCCGTACCCGGTCGCCAAATTCCAGCGGCAGCGTCGAAAGAAAGATGGCGTGGTGCCCGCTGCTGAACTCGACGATCGTCGCTTCCCGCAAATTCGTGCTCCCGCCCCGGGGTGATGTCACTTGCACCGGGACGCGCACGGCGCTGGCTTGCGGAAAGAACCGCGCCAACTGCTCCGCGCAGCTTCTGTCATTGGCTACCAGTGCCGAACCGCCGGTTCTTCCCACTTCGCCTCACTGCTTTGCGCTTCGATGCGCCTGTCGCAACGCGCCTGGAGACACTTCTCGCTCCAGCAGGCGTAGACTTGCGCCAGCAAATGTGCACGCCGCCAGCCAAAGAATTTCAAAGATAATCGTTGGTGAAGGTGTAGAAACGGAAGGACTTAGGATTTCTCAGCAAAATTGGGAAGGCTCAAATGTCTCACCCTGAAACGACCCCGTCTCAGCAGTTAACGCCTACCCGTTCCTTGAAACCGCTTCTGAGACGGCTGAGCAGCTACGAAGGCTGCGACGGTTCGGCGTCTCCGCCTTCATCACCGCCTTTTAGTGGAATGTTGTAGCGTTTCAGCTTGCGATAAAGGGTGGCGCGGCTGATCCCTAGCATTTTTCCGGCAAGCGCTTTGTCTCCGTGAGCTTGCTCAAACACCCTAAGAATGGTGACACGCTCCATCTCGGCAAGCGCCGTTGTGGAAAGGGAACTTGCTTCTGCGGCGCGAGGAGTTCCGCCATCAGCCTGCTCGCTTCGGATTGCGGGCGGAAGGTCAGCGACGTCAATGGTTAGTCCGTCGCCCAATGTCACGGCGCGCGCGATGCAGTTTTCCAGTTCGCGCACATTCCCCGGCCAATCGTATTGCAGAAGGCTCTTCATCGCCGCCGGAGTTACGTGAATCTGCGATCCCTTTGCGTACCGATCAAGGAAATGATGCACCAGCACGGGGATATCGGAGCGGCGGTCCCGCAAGGGAGGGATGTGGACGGTCACCACATTCAACCGGAAATATAAATCCTTTCGAAACGTTCCGGCGCGGTAGGCTGCTTCCAGTTCTCGATTCGTCGCCGCGATGACCCGAACATCCACGGTCTCCCGCTCATTGCTGCCCACGGGGCGAACCTCTTTTTCTTGCAGCACGCGCAGCAGCTTGGCCTGCATTTCCAAGGGAAGCTCGCCAATTTCGTCCAGGAAGATGGTGCCCCCGTTGGCGGCCTGAAAGAGACCTGCCTTGGACTTGGTCGCGCCTGTGAACGCGCCCTTCTCGTACCCGAAAAGCTCGCTTTCCATCAGGGTGGGGACGAGCGAGCCGCAATCCACCGCCACGAACGGCGTTTGCGCCATCGAACCTCGAAAATGAATCGCCCGCGCCACGAGCTCTTTCCCGGTTCCGCTCTCGCCTGAAACCAGCACCGGCGTCCGTGTATCTTTAAGCCGCGAAATCATACGCATCACATCCTGAATGTGTGCGGACGTGCCGATAATGCCGTCGAGCTTGTCTTCCGCAGTCACGCGCTCGCGCAGAAACTCATTTTCTGTGACCAGGTGAACTTTTTCCGCCATGCGCTGCAACAGCAGCCGCATCTTCTCCACGCGGAACGGTTTCTCGATGTAGTCGTACGCCCCCAGCTTCATCGCATCCACAGCCGACTCGATGGAACCGTGCCCGGTCATGATGGCGATTTCAGTGTGTGGCAGCAGTCTTTTTGTTTGCTTCAGCAATTCAACGCCGGACATCGCAGGCAGCTTCAAGTCTGTGAGGATGAGGTCCGGCGCATCGCTTTCCAGCCGCCCCAGGGCGGCTTCGGCGCTCTCCGCTTCCATGCAAACGTATCCCAGTGTATTGCCGATGGTCATGCACAACCGGCGGATGCTCTGCTCGTCATCCACAACCAGCAACCGTGTTTTCATCTCTTCGCTCATGGTTTTCCGAAAGTTTTCTCCACCATCGCGATCAATTGCTGCACGCGAAAAGGCTTTTCGATGCAGGGCGTACCGCTTTTTGCAAGAAATGTCTGCGTCTCGCTGTTTGCCGTATCGCCGCTGATCAAAATGATTCGCGATTTCAATTCCGGCCGGTTCTTCTGAATCCACTCGTGCACATCGGCCCCGTTTACCGCGCCGGGCATTCGAATGTCGGAGATTACCCCCGCGTACCGCCCGCTCGAAAGCTGCTTCAGTCCCTCCTCACCGGAGGAGGCGTCCACCACTGTGTACCCACGCCGCTGCAGCGCCGCACGCAGAAACGCAATCACCGAAGGCTCATCCTCAATCAGCAAAATGGGCCGCTTCGCGGAGACTGCCGGCTGCGCGCTCATCGCCCAGCCTCCTTGGCAGCCGCCGCAGCCAAGGCGCTCTCCGTTGCTACCGGAATCCGCACCGCAAACGTGCTTCCCAAACCGTCTTCATTGTTCCAGCACTGAATCTCTCCACCGTGCGCGCGCACAATCCCGTAGCAAATACTCAGCCCCAACCCGGTGCCCTTGCCCGCCTGTTTCGTGGTATAAAACGGATCGAAAATCCTCTGCGTGTCCGTGATCCCCGTGCCGTTGTCGGTGATCGCCACTTCAATCATTTCGCCTTGACGCTGCGTCCGAATCTTGATGCTGCCGCGCCGCCCGGACTCCTGCACTGCGTCGTAAGCGTTGTTCAGAATGTTGAGGAATACTTGCTGCATTTGTTGTACGTCGCCCAAAGCCGGTGGAAGCCCTTCCTCAAACTCCTCCGTCACTTCCACGCCGTGGCTCGCGAAATCGTAGCTTCGCAGTTTGATGGTCTGCCGCAAAACGCCGTGGACTTGCACCAATTCACGCTGTACCGGCCGCTGCCGCGCAAAGCTCAGCAAATCCTGCACAATGTCTTTCGTGCGCTGGGTTTCCTGCAGGATAATCTTCAGATCCTCTTGTGCAGACGCCGGCACATCCGGATTCTCCAATAGGAGATCCGTAAACCCTAGAATCGCCGCCAGAGGATTGTTCACTTCATGCGCTACGCCGGAAACCAGTCGCCCGATGGTGGCCATTTTTTCGCTGTGCGCCAGCTTCGCTTGCAGCAGCACGGCATCGGTAATGTCGGTCATCACCACCACGACGCTGTTCACCGTGTTTTGTTCGTCGCGCATCGGGCTCAGGCTGATCGAAAAATGGCCCATCGAGCCGTCGCTTCGTTTTGCGCGCAATTCCAGGTTTTCCACCTGGTGCCCGTGCGCCGTGGTCTCCAGCGCCGCTTCGAAATCTGCGCGATGCGAGGTCTCCACCCAGTCCACCAACCGGTGCCCGATCAATTCGCTCTCCTGATAGCCCGCTTCGTAGCAGCGGCGGTTCGCGTAACTGATCAGTCCGGCCGTATCGAGCACCAGGATCATGCTCTGCGTGGTGTTCAGGATTTTCTGGTTGAAGTCTCGTTCGCGTTGCAGTTGCGCCTGAAAGGATTTTTGCTCCGTGACGTCCAGCATCAGCCCGCGGATTTGCACGATGCGCCCCCGTGCGTCGTGCACGGCGGTGATATTTTGCAGCGTATGCAGCCGCGTTCCATCCTTCCGGCGCAGCGTTTCCTCGTAATTGCGCAAAACGCCTTTCTCCGCCAGCGCGGCAAGGAATTTCTCGCGCGCTTCCGGAGCCGGATAGAGGTGGGGGCTTACGTCCGAACGAAGCAATTCTTCCCGCGATGCGTAGCCCAGCATTCGTACCATCGCATCGTTTACGTCCAAAAAGCGCCCTTCCGGCGTAGCAAAAAATAGGCCTTCCTGAATGCTGTCAAATAACTCGCGGTAACGCCGCTCCGCTTCGCGCCGGTCGGTAATGTCCTTCAGGACATGAATCGTTCTCGAATCGTCGTCCGTCGCCCCCGGAGTGCGCGATGTGGAAATCAGAAAGACCCGGTCCGCCGAGGCAGCCACATATTCTTCGTGCTTGCGTTGGGTGTCGCGGCAGAAAGGGCAGGGAAGGTCGCTTCCTGCTTCCGCGATCTGCCGCAGGCTGCTCATCGCCTCTCCCACCAGGGCAACTGGCGGAACTCCCAGGTATGAAGCCAGCGACCGGTTCGTCCTTGCAATTCTCCAGGAGCGGTCGTGCACCACGATATAATCGCTAATCGCGTCAATGTCTTCCACCCATTGCCGCTTCGACCTCTCGAGTTGCGAGAACCTCTGAAAGTTTTCCAGCGAAAGCGCCGCATGGCTCGCCAGCGCTCGCAGCAGCCGCTTTTCCTCCGCCGCCAGAGTTTTCCTTTTCCTGAATAAACAAAGCGTTCCCAGTTTTTCTTTGTTGCTCGAAGCGATTCGAACGAAAACGGCGGTCTCAGGCTCTTCCGCGCTATCCAAACTTGCAGCGATTTCTTTTGGCAACGCGCGCGTTTCCATCTCGTTGCGGATTTCTCGCGCGTTCGAGAGCAGCCACTCGGCTGCGAATGGAGATGTCGGACCTCGTTTTCCCGGCATCTCATGAAATTCAGTGTCTCGGCCCTTGTACACCACCACCGCGCCCCAACTTGCATCCAGCATGCGGGTTGCGCGTAACGCAAATTGTTCAAGGAAACCTGAAAGGTGCCGGGATTGCGCGGCCTCGACCGCAAGATCCATCAGCTCGTCCGCGTGGCGGGCAGCCGCCGAACGCGGGTTTGCCTTTTTGGTAAGCGGAGAAGGAGTGCGTCCTCGTGATCGTGTAGCTTTCTCGCCGTTCATGGACAAGAGGGAAATGCCTGCGTCTCAATTTGCGAGTAGATTGAAATCCCTGGCGTCCAACCTACCTGCTAGTCTCATTCTGAGTCAATGACCGCGTCGTACCGTGTTGCGAAACAGCCTACGGTTCCAATTCGGATTCCCCTTCGCCCGCGTCTCAGCCTGAGACCTTCCCCCTGCGTGTTCTGGGTTTCTGAGACAAATGGAGGGCTTTCCACCTCCTGACATTTTCATCCTGCTTCACGCTAACTTTCTATTTTTCTGTCGCTTATGGCCTCTTTCGAGTCTTGGACAAGGCTTCTTTTTAATGACGAAGACGTGGCATCCGACGTGCCTTTCTCTTGCTGGGGTATTTCTATCCTCAAAGGGGATGTGTCGAATGAGATTTAGCAAATGGAAGAGGTTTGCCGCCGCCACAGGTGCGCTGGTCATTCTTTCAGGCGTTTCGTTTGCCCAGTCTGGTTTGACGGACGAATCCAGGCGCAAGGTGAAGACCAGAGTTTCCCCAGTCTACCCGGAGCTCGCTCGGCGCATGAACGTCGCGGGCAAGGTGAAGATCGAGGTGGTCATTAGTCCCGATGGCCGCGTTAAAACCACGCGCGTTGTTGGCGGGCATCCCTTGCTCGTGCAGGCGTGCCAGGACGCGGTGAAGGAGTGGAAGTTCGCGCCGGCGCCGGAAGAGACCACGCAGATCGTGGAATTCGAATTTCGCGCCGCCGACTAGTGCGCGCAAAAGCTTTTGAGCAGACGCGGTCCAGGCTGCGCTGTTGAGGGGAGCGGAGGCATTTCGCAATGACGATTGGAAAGAAGCTTTACGCAGGTTTCGGCCTGATTTTGGCCATTTTCTGTGTCCTCATGATGGTGAATGTCATTAGCGGTCTCGTGGCGAAATCGGCGCGCAACAATGCCGGTATGGCCCTCGACAGCAAGACCACCATCGAGGCTGTGCGCAATCAGATCATGCTGAACCGCCTCAACATGAACAACTTCCTCCTGAGTGGCGATCCGCGCGACGAGGACAAGGTCAACAAGGGCCTCACCGATATGGCCGACCTCATCAAGCGCGGCGAAGCCCAGGCCAACAGTGATGCCGTCCACACCGCGCTCATTCAAGTGGAAAGCACCGAAGCGAGTTGGGCGGACAATTTCGCGAAGCCTTTGATTGCCAAGCGTCATCAAGTGGACTCCGGCGACGCCACTGTTTCTGACCTGCAGATTTTTTATCTCCAGAAGGATCCTTCCTCCTGGTTGGCCAAGTCTTCTTCCGTTCTCGATCAAACCAACGAGGAAATCTCCAAGTTCAAGGACCAAACCACGAAGTCCGCGGATACTGCCAGCAACGTCAGCCTTTTCCTGACCATTGTGGGCACTTTGATCGCGCTCGTGGCCGGGGTGTTGATCGCTTTTTATACCGCGCGCTCCATCAGCGAGCCTTTGAAGCACCTCATGACCGTCACTCGTGAAATTGGTGACTCCGGCGACCTCGACCAGAACATTGATATCCATCGGAACGACGAAATCGGCGCTTTGGCAACGACCTTCAACAACATGGTGGCCTACCTCAAGGAAATGGCCAGCGTTTCCATGGCCGTTGCCGAAGGCGACCTGACGGTGGAAGTGGTTCCGCGCTCCAAACGCGACACGCTCGGCAACGCTTTCGTGCGCATGTCCCACGGTTTGCAGCAGCTTGTGCGCACCACGCGCGATTCGGCGGGGCAAGTTTCGGCCGGATCGAATCAGGTGGCGGGAGCTGCCGACGAGTCCGCAAAAGTTAGTGTCCAGGCTTCTTCGGCGATTGAGGAAGTCACCAGCACTATGCACGAGATGAGCATTAACGTGCAAAACGTGGTGAAGAACACCCAAATCCAAGCTTCGAGCGTCGCAGAAACCTCCGCCTCCATCGATCAGATGGTCACCTCGATTCAGCGCGTTGCCGATACTGCGAAAGTTTTGCTCGACATCGCCAACCGCTCGCGCGAGGAAGTCGTCACCGGTATCCAGACCATGGAAAAGGCCACCGACGGCCTCAACCGCACCAACCAGGCGATTCAATCTTCCGCTGAAATCATCAACATTCTCGGCCACCGCGCCGACGACATCGGCAAGATCATTGAAGTCATCGACGACCTCGCCGAGCAAACCAACCTACTGGCTTTGAACGCCGCCATCGAGGCCGCCCGCGCAGGCGAACACGGTCTTGGTTTCGCGGTGGTTGCCGACGAAGTTCGCAAACTTGCGGAAAAATCCACGCAGTCCACCAAGGAAATCGCCGACCTCATCCAGAGCATTCAGCGCGAAGCGCGCCAGGCGGTGGAAAACATGGAGCGCAGCACGCGCATCGTCGAGGAAGGCTTGAATCTAGGTAATGAGCTCGGTTCCGCGCTGCACAAGATTTCGAATGTGGTCAGCGAAGTCTACAAGTTTTCCCATGAAATCGGTGCTGCGACCAATGAGCAGTCGGTTGGCTCCGCGCAAATCGCCAAGGCCACCAGCCGGCTTACCGAAATCACGCAGGAAATCAACTCTGCGGTTGAAGAGCAGGCTTCCGGTGCGCAGGCGGTCGTTCGCGCCATGGATAAGATGCGCGAGCTGGTTCAGCAGTCCGCTTCCAGCTCTACCGAACTGTCTGCTGCCGCCGAACAAATGCTGAAACTCTCTCGCAATTTGAGCGACGGCATGGACCGCTTTGTTCTCGACCGTGCCGCTCAGCAGCGCCTCCGCGGCGGGGAACCGCGCGGCAAGCGCCGTAACTCGGAAGAAGGCCGCGACCAGGAAACCGAATACGCCGAACTGGCGCGTTCCTAGGGGAACGGGAGACTCTTGATGGAAAAGGACCTTCAGGTAGTGGGTTTCCGGATTGGCAACGAAACGTACGGCGTGCGTATTGCTTCGGTGCGCGAGATCGTCCGCGTTCCGGAAATCACCGCCGTGCCCAGCGCGCCGGAGCTCATCGAGGGGGTCATAAACCTTCGCGGCAAAATCATTCCGGTGATGGACCTGCGCAAGCGCTTTGGCCAGACGGACATTCAGCCCGACAAGAAGAACCGCATACTCGTTGTCGAGCTCGAGAACAAACTCATTGGTCTGATCGTCAACACCGCTACCGAAGTGCTCAAGATTCCGCCGTCGGAAATAGAAGCTCCCGGCAGTGTTTTTGCCGAAGGCGAATCTGGTTATGTCACCGGTGTCGGCAAACTGAAAGGCCGGCTCATCATCCTTTTGGACATCTCGAAACTCCTGCAGCGTCCCGAATTCAAACGCCTCGAGGAGGTTGCGGAACCCGTCGCCGCCGTCAGGTAGTTTCATTTTCTCCGGGAGCCTTTGACGGACTGTCGCTGGAACGCACGCCATGGGAACCATCTGTACCGCACAGATCGAACTCACAGAAGCCGAATTGAAGCTCCTGCAGACGCTGGTCTACCAGGAATGCGGGATGTTCTTTGATGAACGCCGCTCGCACTTTCTGAAAGACCGGCTGCAGCGCCGCCTCAAGGCCTGCACTCTTGATTCTTTTTACTCCTACTACCGCTTGTTAACCAGCCGGGAAGGTCGCGCTGAACTTGCATTGTTGCTTGAAAACCTCACGGTCAACGAAACCAGTTTCTTTCGCAATCGCCCGCAGCTTGATCTGCTCCAGAAATCCGTTCTCGAGACCCTCCTTCATCACAAGCAGGAGCGCCGCGATTACGCTCTGCGTGTTTGGAGCGCCGGTTGCTCCTCGGGCCAGGAACCGTACACCGTTGCGATTTTGATTTGTGATGCTCTGGCGTACTACTACTTGCGGAATCCGCTTCCTTTTGAAATGCCGTTTCCGAAGCCGCTCATCCCTCCGCCGTGGAAAGTCGAAATCGTGGCTTCGGACATCAGTTACGCCAGCCTGCGCATCGGCCAGGAAGGACTTTACACCGAGCAGCAGATGGAGCCC
>WNER01000073.1_pt1 | contig 17618 bp, 11 predicted proteins | sample 5399921 | NCBI WGS metagenome assembly WNER01 (sample SAMN13153331, study PRJNA577476) | soil metagenome | isolation source: 20 cm grassland meadow soil 5 days after 1st rain plot 5 | place: USA:California | collected 2015-09-21 | reverse complement strand
CGAGAAGAAGGCGCCTGCCTGATGATTTGTCGAGTGGCTTCCAGCCCGTTAAGCATGGGCATGGCGATGTCCATGAGGACTACGTCGGGCTTCAGTGCGACAGCAAGTTGCACGGCTTGCCGGCCCGTGTCAGCCTCTCCGATGACTTCGATATCCTTTTCCGTCTGCAGCAGGGAGCGAAGTCCCCGGCGCACGATGGTGTGATCGTCGGCAATCAATACGGTGATTTTCTGCATAGGACCTCGCGTGAGCTAGCAAGCTCGAGACCCCTCGTTACGCGCGAGGGGAAAAGCATCTGTGGATACGGATGGGTTTGCGTCAGCCAACGGAATTTCTGCCATGACGGTAGTACCGCAGCCTGGCGCGGACTGGACGAGGCAACGGCCATTCACGAGCCGCGCGCGTTCTTGCATTCCCAAAAGGCCCAGCCGGTTCTTTTCGACCGCGGTCCGCTGCTGGCTCACGACAAAGCCTTTTCCGTTGTCTTTAATCCGAAGCTGCATTTTGTCTTCTGCGAACCCAAGCGTGACCACAACCTCAGTCGCTTGCGCATGTTTGGCCACGTTCGCAAGGCTTTCTTGGGCGATGCGGAACAGTGCGGTCTTTTGCTCGGCGTTTAAGGGGGCGTCCTTTGCAGACCGCTCGAATCGAACCAGCAAACCCGTTCGCTCGGCATAGTCCTTGAGATAGGAGCGCAAGGCAGGCAGGAGCCCCAGGTCATCCAGGGCGGCCGATCGCAAGGCCCTGGCAAAACTGTGCATTCTTTCGATCGCCCCAACCAACACTTTTTCGACGTCAGCGATTCCTGTTCGAAGCTCTGCGTCCTGGTCCCCGACGCACTCGCGCTGTACCAGGGCAAGGTGCGTGTTGATTGCCGCGAGAGCCTGGCCAAGTTCGTCATGGAGCTCACGGCTGATGCGCTTCCTCTCTTCCTCTTGCACGTGAAGAATCTGAAGGGCCTTCTGTTGCCTGCGAATTACGCGCTCGCGCTGCTCGACGAAACTCACCGCAACGGTGTTGGCAATGCGATTGGCCGCCGGTTCATAAGCATCGAAGACGCGCCTGAGCAGTTCAAAGTCCCCGTGATACTTGCCGAAAAGAGAGCGAGCCAGAACGTCTCGCAACAGGAGGACGATGCCGAGCACTTCATGCGTCTCGACGCCGCGGTGAATGATGCGCCGGGACAAGTCCCGGGCGTACGCCTGCAGATCCTTTACGATTCCCGTTTCCAGAACCTTTACGTAGTTGTCGTAGATTGCTGTGGCTTCCATGAAAATCTCTTCGCTGCTCATGGCGGTAAGCAACTCAGCTTCGTGAATGCGGCGTGCCCATTCCTCGCGCAAGGACGCGCGGTTGAGCCGCAGATGCGCCACCAATTCTCGAAACAACTCGCTCTTGGTACATGCCGACGAACGGTTCTCGTAACTACCGACTTGCTTGGAACTGCTTCTCATGGATCACCGGTGCCTTGTTCCTGACCTTGGAGTACGAAGTTAGAAGATTAGAGAATGGGATTCGTGCGCTCCACGAAGCCGCACGATTGCTTTGGCATAGTGCGAATGAATTCGCGCCACAACTCGAATTGAAAGCTAGAAAACGGTTCACTGTCACCAGCCTCGAAGATCTGCGTCACTTCGATTCCTGTGACCGCAACGCGGTCAATATGACCCACTTGTCGTACAAACGCTGGGAGATATAAAGCGGCTGGAAGCTAAATGGATTGCGTTTACTTGGTTGTTTGTTTTTGGCTCATGTTTGGGACGTCAAGGAACCGAGAGGCTCCTCGCACGTGCACCCGAACGCCGCTCGGATGAGTATTGACGACATGAAGTACTGTGCGGGATCATCCGTTCCGCACTTTGTTGACCTCCGCGGAGGCGAGCGGTTGTGAGGACTGGGCGAGATTAAAAACTTGCGGACAGGGCCAGAAAAAAACTTCTCGCTCTTTGACCGACAGGCGAAAGTAGCACAGTCACCCAGCCATGGAAAGCAGGGATTCTCCTGAACTTCTTTTTTTACGCGGTTTGATTACAGCAAATCTCTGAAACCATCCTCATCATTTAGTGCATACGATGTAAAGGCTTTACCTGATTGTGAATGCGAGTTCGTCAGGCTACGCTACCCCTTGCCTTCCCCTCGATCCAGCCAGTTTGAGATTCGGCCCGATTGACATTTGTAGTCAGGGGCAAGTCGGGCAGAAATTTTCACCCAGCAGCAAGAATAACCCAACCGAGTTTTATGCAATCCGGTCTTTTGCGATTCAAAGATGGAGTAAACGTGTATCTCGATTCTCCTTCGCTCCCTCATGAAAAGTGAAGGGCTGCCTGCTGTTACAGATCGGGCCGGTGTTCCGGCACGCGCGTGCGCTAATGAATTTCAAGAAGTTCATAAGGTGGCCTACCCCGCTGAATGTGGCGGTTCATCTGCAAAGAACGGACGAGCTACTCGCGAGCCGGAGTCCGGCGGTCCTGTTGCCGGCCGCCGAAAACCGGTGGTCTTCGGAAATTCGTTCCGCTTCTCAGCGCAGGGTGTTTGTGGGCAGCCGAAATCTGGTGCGTCGAGCGTTATCCGTTGCCTTGGATTGTGCTCCTGAGGCAGTCCGGATCTTTTGTCAGCCCAACGGAAGGCCCGGGATACTTGGCCAAGGCATTCAATTCAATATATCGCATTGCGAAGATTGGTGTGCGGTGGCGTGGTCGGCGGAAAGCGCCGTCGGGGTTGACGTCGAGGTTATACGTCCAGTTCGGAACATGGAAGACATCGTAAACAATTGTTTCCCGCCGATCGCTCAACAGGCTTTCCACTTGGCCTCACCGCGGAATCAGGTGCGGGTATTCTTCCACTGGTGGGCACAAATCGAAGCGGCACTGAAGGCCTCTGGAAAGGGCCTCGATGACAGTTATGAATGCCTTGATGATGTCTCGCACGAAGTTTGCGAGGCTGTGCCCGGCGTGGCCCTGGCGGTTGCGGTTGTGGGCGCCGGCCCGCTCACCATCACCTGGCACCTCCCCTGAATGCATTTCAGCTGCTGCGCGCAATCACATAGCTTTCGCGGAACTTGTTAACAGCGGCGTTCTCTCGATAACTCATCCTTGTAGTTTCTTTGCTTCCAAACTCTTTCGGAGACAATACTCCGGAACTCCATGCTCCCGCCGAAACACCATTGAGGCTTTGGTGCGCCTGTTATAGACTTCGCCATCGCAATTTTGGGCCGCCTCTGAGGGCATGGTAGATCCGCTGGGACCGAAAAGGAGGGGTGGATGCTCTACGCATCGCTGGTCGAGACGAGTCACCGGGCGTTGGCAACCCCGGATATTGTCATCATCGGATTCTATTTCGCACTGGTTTTCGGAATTGGCATGTATTTCGCCCGGCGCGAACGAACCTCGGAAGAGTACTTTCTTGCTGGCCGCAACGTAGGGTGGTTCTTCATCGGCGCATCTTTGTTCGTTTCCAACATTTCCACCGAGCACTTTATCGGCTTGTCCGGATCCGGCGCATCCTCGGGTCTCGCGGTCGGACATTTTGAGTGGCTGGCTTGCCTCATTCTGCTGATCCTGGGCTGGGTGTTTGTGCCGTTTTACCTTCGTAGCAACGTCTTTACCATGCCGGAGTTCCTCGAGCGTCGTTTCAACCGCCAGTCCGCCGTGTATCTGGCCGGCATCTCGATCATCGCTTACATCTTCACCAAGATTTCCGTGCAGCTTTACGCAGCTAGCGTGGTTCTGGAGCGCGTTGCGGGCTGGTCGTTGTGGAAGACCGCCGTCATCCTGGTAATTGCTACCGGCGCGTACACTATCGCAGGCGGCCTGGCTGCAGTCATCTACACGGACACGGTACAGACCCTCATTCTCATTACCGGAGCAGTCGCGCTGACTGTGATTGGACTGATGCGCGTCGGTGGCCTGGCCCATCTTCGCACGATGGTGCCTCCCGACTACTTCCACATGATTAAGCCCGTTTCGGATCCCAACTTCCCTTGGACCGGAATTTTCTTTGGCGCCCCTATCCTTGGGATTTGGTATTGGTGCACCGACCAGGTGATCGTGCAGCGTGTGCTTTCTGCTCGCGATGAGGGCCATGCCAAAGCAGGAACGATTTTTGCCGGTTTTCTGAAAATCCTGCCAGTGTTCATGCTGGTCCTTCCCGGAATCATTGCTTTCGCGCTGTTTCCTGAGCAGGTAAAGAAACCGGACTTTGCTTATCCAACGCTGGTGCTAAATCTCCTGCCTGTCGGGCTGGTGGGCTTGGTAATGGCCGCGCTCCTTGCGGCCGTGATGGGGGCGATGAGTTCTGTCTTCAACTCTGCTTCGACTCTGGCTACCTTGGACTTTTATAAGAAGATACGTCCACAAGCGTCGGAAAGGCAGCTGGTCAATTTTGGACGTATCGCCACCGGCATAATGGTTTTGCTCGGCCTACTGTGGGTCCCTTTTATTCATTACATCAGCAGCCAGCTCTACATTTACCTGCAAAGCGTCCAGGCGTACATCAGCCCGCCGATCGCCGCTTGTTTCGTGCTCGGGATTCTCTGGCCGCGCCTCAACGGCGCAGGCGCCATAAGTTCACTCCTTGCTGGATTTGTCCTTGGGGCGACGCGGTTCATTCTCGAGCTCATAGATCGCGCGGGCGTCAGTCATTTCACCTCCTCGGCCGTTCGCTGGCTCATCGACATGAATTTCCTCCACTACGCGATTTTCATGTTCGTCATCTGCGCGATTGTGCTGGTCGGCGTCAGCCTGATGACTCCTGCTCCCGAAAGAAAGAAACTCGCTGGCCTGACATTCGCGACCGTGGACGACAAAATCGAGACTTTCGCTGTCGGTGGCCCGCCTATGCGCAAACCCGCCAAGGAGACGCCGGCGGAACACGCCATCAATATCGCCTTCAGCCTGTTGTTGCTCGGCACCGTCATCGGTTTGTGGATTTATTTCCGCTAGGAGACACGGGGAGTATCGTCTGATGAGTACAGGCTCCATTCGAGTCTTAAAGCCGAACGTCACTCAGGAAGAGGCGTTGCGCGTCTTTTCCTCGGCAGGCCTCTCCGGTCTCTATTGGCGCGTCCGCAGCGGGCCTTTGCGGCGAATTGCGGACGTCTATGTGCCTTATTTCCTGTTTCGAGTGAAATGCGGAAACGCGCGGCCCCGTCTCTTTGCAATGGACGCCGTGGACGGCTCTCTCGACTTGTTCGAATTTCCTCGAGTCCCGGGCGACCAGGAATTGTTGTCCGGTGGTGACCGGAATCGGCTCAAAGCCGCTCTGAGCGAGGAGCAGGCTGCCGATCTTTTGCGCGACAAGGCCTTACGGATTATTTTCCAGCAGGGATTCTTCAAGCTTCGCCATGCCCGTCTCGAAATCTCACTTGTTCCTTGCGAACTGCATCTGCCCTACTGGCTCGGCTTTTATGGACGTGAGAGTTCGGTCCGTTGCCGCGTGATGGACGCCGTGAGGCGGCGGATCGAAGGGGCCAAGGCATCAGCATTCTTCGAACATTGGCTTGCGGCTTAACGGCGTGTGCGGCCCGCATTCGTTTGCGTACAATTCAAGCGTCAAGCGCATCCAAATCCTTTTTATCCCCCTTCGAAAATCGGGAGAATGCAAATGACATCACTCGTTCGAAGCATAGGAATGGGGCTGCTGGTTTGCGCCTTGGGAAGCGCAAACGGCGTTGCTCAGGGCTGGCAGCACATCGGAAAAGTGGAACGCGTCGAAACCTTCAAAGAGGGTCTGCAAAACGGTGTGGAGTTGACAGCCGGTCAGACTAAAGTTCGCGTTACGCAGTTCTACAATGGCGTGATTCGCATCCGTGTCGCTCCCACTGGACATTTTCCAAAAGATTTCTCTTGGGCTTTGGCCGAGACGCCTTTGAACTACATCAGTGGTCCCGTTCAGATCCATGACGAAAAAAATGAAGTAAAGATGATCGCGGGTCCCGTCCATGTGTCCATTGCAAAATCGCCTTTGCTCATCACGTTTTCCGATGCTTCCGGAAACGTGTTGCTCGCCGACGAGCCCAGCCTGCCCATGGCCTGGGATGGTCCACGGGTTCACGTCTGGAAAAAAATGCCGCCCGATGAGAACTACTATGGTCTCGGCGACAAAGCCGGCCCCATGAACCGCCGCAACCGCGCCTTCACCAACTGGAACACGAATGAATTTGGCTGGCAGGAATCTTCCGACCCGCTCTACAAAACCATCCCGTTCTTTATCGGCCTGCGGAAAGGCATCGCGTACGGCGTTTTCTTCGACAATACTTACCGCAGTTCTTTCGACTTCGGCAAAGAGGCGCGCGACTACTTATCGTTTGGCGCTGAAGGCGGTGAGCTGAACTACTACTTCATCGCCGGTCCCGAACCGAAAAAAATCGTCGAGCAATACACGGCCATGACCGGCCGATCGCCTCTGCCCCCGCTCTGGTCTCTCGGTTACCAGCAATGCCGCTATAGCTATTATCCCGAGTCGCGCGTCCGCGAAATTGTGAAAACTCTGCGCGACAAGAAAATCCCCGCCGATGTCATCTACTTGGACATTGACTATCAGCAGGGCTATGCCCCCTTCACCATCAATCGCGAATACTTTCCCACCTTCGAGAAAATGATTTCGGATTTTCGCGCCCAGGGCTTTCACACGATCCTGATCACCGACCTGCACATCAAGAAAGACCCCAATCACGGCTACGTGCCGTACGACTCTGGGACCAAGAATGATGCGTTCGTCAAAAATCCCGATGGCTCTATTTATGTTGGCAAGGTATGGCCCGGGGACAGCGTTTTCCCCGATTTCACGCTCACGCGCGTGCGCAACTGGTGGGGCGGCCTCTACAAGGATTTCGTCGCCATGGGCGCCGCCGGCTTCTGGAACGACATGAATGAGCCTTCTGTCTTCTTTCGTGCCGACAAGACCATGCCCCTCGGCACGGTACACCGCCTCGATGACGGCACGACCATCGACCACCGCGCCGCCCACAACATCTTCGGCATGGAAAACGCCCGCGCGACTTACGAAGGCTTGTTGAAACTGCAAGCCGGCGAACGCCCCTTCGTGCTCACTCGCGCGGCCTATTCGGGCGCGCAACGCTACGCCGCCACGTGGACCGGCGACAATAGCAGCACTTGGAACCACTTGAAGATGAGCACTCCCATGCTTATGAGCATGGGCATTTCAGGGATGCCCCTGGTGGGAGACGACATCGGCGGCTTTGCGGGTTCCCCCACGCCGGATCTATTAACGCGCTGGTTTGAAGTGGGCGCGCTCAATCCCATTTACCGGGACCACACCGCGAAAGGCACCGCCGATCAGGAGCCCTGGGTTCACGGCCCGGAGCACGAAGCCGTTCGCCGCAAATACATTGAACTCCGCTACCGCCTGCTTCCTTATCTTTATACCGTAACCGAAGAAGCTGCACGCACCGGCATTCCCATGATGAGGCCTCTTTTCCTCGAATATCCGCAAGCGCAGGAGTTTTACGGCGACGATCGTGATTTTCTCCTCGGTCGCGATCTTTTTGTCGCCCCAGTCACGACAGAAATGGTGGACGCAGAAGACATCAGCCTTCCCCCTGGCGATTGGTATGACTTTTGGACTGGCGTCAGGCACGCCCACGAAGAAAAGATCCAATTGCGCCCCCGCCTCGATGAGATGCCTCTTTACGTTCGCGCCGGAGCGATCTTGCCCATGCAACCCGTCGTTCAGAACACCGGCGAAACTCCCGATGCCCCTCTTCAGTTGCATGTTTATCCTGGCGACGATTGTCGCGGCTCGCTCTATCAAGACGATGGCCACACCCTCGCCTACCAGAGAGGCGAGATTCTGCGAATGAGTTACTCATGTCAGCAGCTGGGAGAGCACGCAGTGACTATCATAAGCGCAGTCGAGAAGAACGCGTATTCGCCTTGGTGGAAGAGTGTGGTAGTGACTGTGTATGGTGTTCCGGGGCCACCAAAGGAAGTTCTTGCCGCGGACAAGATTCTCAAATGGCGTTATGACGACCAGGCACATTCCGTCAGCTTTACACAGCCCAATGCTGTGGGGGCCTGGAGTGCGCACCTGGCATTTTGAGACCGGACCCGGGGCAGCCTAATTCAACTCAAAAATCGAAATCGACTGTGCCGGCATGGAAATGTGGAGCTCCCTTCCTGTCAACTCCGCTTTTGCTCCGCCAAAGAGCAGCGACATCGACTCCGCGTTCTCCAGTTGCGTTCCCTTTAATGGAACTTGCAGTTCTCTCGTCTTTTCGGAATGATTGAACGCTACTACGACACGCTCTTCTTCCGATTCGCGAAGAAATACGTAAGCGCTCTCATCCGATGCCAAATGCCAGAGCTGTCCGCCGCGAAGCGCCGCGTGCTCGCGGCGAATCCGCAGCAATTCCTTAACATACGAAAAAATCTCCTGCTGTTCGCGGGTTCGCCCGGCTACCGTGAATGCGTCGTTCGCATCGCCGATCCACCCGCCGGGGAAATCGCGTCGGTTGTCCGGATCGCCGCCTCCCGCCATTCCAATTTCGTCGCCGTAATACAACTCGGGAATGCCGCGCAAGGTCAGCGTCAGCGCGAACGCCAGCTTCAACTTTTCCGCAGAGCTCCCTTCGGCACTCGCAAAGCGTGGCACGTCGTGATTCGCGAAGAACGGCGCCAACAACTCTGGCCGCGGATACAGCGCATCATGCCTCAGCACGTCCGCGATTCGCCCTACGGGCGCGTTTCGCAGCAACACGTCCCGCAAAGTGAAAAACATCGGAAAGTCAAAAACCGTCGAGAGCCCACTGTCAATCCCGTCGTAGCGGCGCACTCCTCCTGCAAAAAACGACGTCACGCTCGGGTCCGGGTGAAAGACCTCTCCGATCGTCGTCAGATTCGGATAAGACCGCCGCAGTCCCGCATGCCAATGTGCCCAAAACTTCCGCCCCACGTATGGAAACGTGTCCACCCGGTAGCCGTCCAGCCCGGAAACCTCCGCCCACCACAAGCTGTTTTGGAACAGATATTCTTCGACGATAGGATTTTCTGTATTCATGTCCGGCAAAATCCCGAAAAACCAGCCTTCGGTAAGATTTTGCTTCATCCCGGCCGGAGCGTGCGGATCGACCAGCGATTCGAACGGATCATTCATCGCTTCTTGTCCACCCGGCCTGCCGTAAAACGTTCCCTTCAGCGGTGAAAACGAATCTAGATGATGCTGCCTCGTGCCGTGAAACCAGTCTGGCAACGGCGGATTCTCAACCCACGGATGCAGCGGCCCGACGTGATTCGGCACAGCATCGAAAAGAACCTTCATTTTCTCTTTGTGCGCTGCCGCCACAAGGCTTTGATAATCCCTCAGCGAACCCAGGTGCGGATCCACCGCGTACAAATCCACCGCGCCGTACCCGTGGTAATCCTGCGCCGCCCCATTCTTCACCACCGGCGTGAGCCACAAAGTGGTGACGCCAAGCTCCTTCAAATACGCCAAATGATTTTGGATACCGCGTAAATCTCCGCCGTGGTACGCGCGGGGCTTGGCGCGATCGTGCGAGCCTGGCGCCTCCGCGGGTTCATCATTTGTTGGATCACCGTTCGCGAAACGATCCGGCATGATCAGGTAAATCACGTCACCCGTTGAGAGCCCCTGAAACTTGCCCAGCGTCGGCGCACGCGCCACGAGCGGGAATTCGAAAGACGTCATGCCTTTCGGCGCCGTAATACGGCATACCGCCGTTCCAGGCCGCGTGTCGGCCCCGATTTTCAGCCAGACAAAAAGGTGCTTGCCGCCCGCCGTCGCCTGCGTGCGAGAAACGCGCAGCGTCGGCAGATTGCAGGAAACGTTCGTGGCCTCCAGGTCTTGCCCGGAAAGCAGCAGCATGACTTCCGGTGTGAATCCCAACCACCAGTTCGGCGGCTCGACCTTCGTGACTTTCACCGTCGAAGCCGCCGGACTCTGCTTTGCTGCCGGCGAGCACAGCACGCTGTCCCCGTTCAATAGGCAAGCCAGTCCCAAAAGGATGGTTCGACAGGAATTCCGTTTAGACGAACTGTTTCGAAGAGGCGAAAAGGGATTTTTCACGGGAAGAGCATAGGAAAAAACGGCGTGCCGCACCAGTCTTCTGCGCGCAAATCATCGAAATAAGAACATTCACTGCTGTCGTGGCTGCTTCATCCGTCTGCAAAAATGAGTTCTCCGAAAGCTTCCGGCACATGGAAATTCGGTACGGGCGTTCCGGTCGGTTTCCATGCTGAGTAAAATCGCGGCTCCTCCGCTCCTTCCACGCGGTAAAAATTTACTCCCCACATTGCAGTTGGATCGAATTTCGCCACCAGGCATTTCGTCGGTAGGGCCAGCTCCGCTATCCACACTTTTTGCGACTCATCCAAAACCACACGCCGCTTCAATCCGCTCCTTAAATCGTGCTTCTCGCCCGGCGCGATATCCAAATCAATCCAAAAACCGTTCGGGCTCACTTCGAACTCTTTGTATTGCCGAGGAGTCGAGCGGTCCGGCTGCAGGAACGCTTCCGCCACGTCGCGGTCCCACAATTGATCTCTTCGCCCATTCGCTTGCGCATCAGCAAAAACTGTAATCGTCCGGTAGCGAGCCCGAAATCGTAGAAACAGAATCTCCGCCGTCCACAACAAACGCACTTCCGTCTCGCGGGCCGGATCCGCATTCTTCCCTAGCCAATCTGCGCTGAATCGCAGCGGTGCAGCACGCTTCCACGAAGCAGGCGACGGGAGTCCGTCAGCATTGCAAGGCTCCGTCAATCGAGCCGCCACCGCCTTTCCTTGTTTCACGAGTTCATCCATTTTGTTCATGCCTTGAATTCCAGTTCCTCTTCTTCCGATTTCAACGCGACTCTTTGCGCACCACTCTTTTCACTAGCGCCGACCCTTGCATTATGCCGTGCTAGCATCAAATCTGGCCCACTGAACCTGTCTTTTTTGTCGCTGGGGTAACGGTCCTAAGGAGTGCGTGAAATGATCGAGCCCGTGAATGAAGATTTCTCAACGCCGGTGAAGCGCACGCCCGACGAATTCAAATTCGTCAAGCTCCGCTGCGATGGCGGCGTTGCCCGCATGACCATGAGCCGCCCCGAGCATAATCTTCTCAACGAGGCCATGCTCCGCGAAATGGCAGACGGCATCAGCTACGCCGGCGGGCGCGACGACGTCAAATTGATTGTTCTCGATTCCGCTTGCAAAGTCTTTTGCGGCGGTATTGACGTCGGCGAGTACACTTCCCAGCGCGTCTTCCAGATGCTCGATGCCTTTCATGCCGCTTTTTCTGGCATGCTCGAGCTCGGCAAGCCCGTCGTTTGCGTGGTGAATGGTCCGGCCATCGGCGGCGGTGCGGAACTCGCGGCCTTCGGCGATCTCGTCATCGCTACGCCCAAGGCGCGTTTCGCCCAGCCCGAAATCAGCATTGGCGTTTTTCCGCCTCTTGCGTCCACCATTCTTCCTTTTCTCGTCGGTCCAAAAATTGCGCTCGAACTCGTGCTCACGGGCGAACCGGTCACCGCCGAACGCGCTCTCGATCTCGGCATGGTCAATCGCCTCGTCCCCGAAGCGCTGCTCGAAAAGACAGTCGACGACCTCGTAAACCGCATCAGCGGACACTCGGGCCCCGTGCTTACCATGGCAAAGAAAGCCATCCTTGGCGGCATGGGCCTTTCTCTTCGCGACGGTCTCAAGCATTCCATGAACATTTTCCTCAACGAACTTTACCGCCTCGAAGATTCCCAGGAAGGTTTGCGGGCGCTGGTGGAAAAGCGCAAACCCAATTGGAAAAATCGCTGACCCATCTTCATTTGTTTCAATTCAACTAAGGTATGAAACGCTTGCATTGACACTCCTTCACGCCCGGCTTACACTAAATTTTCAATTGGCAGCCGGGGAAGCGGGGAAGGCCGTGCGAATCGGCCGCGGTCCCGCCACTGTGATCGGCTCGAACAGCCGTAAGCCAGGCCACCCTCCCTTGGCGCAGAGGCCCGCGCCCTTCGCGAGAAAGGGCGAAGCCGGAAGCCCCCGGGTGTCTCGCGGGGCTTTTTTTGTTTCGGGAGGAATTTCTCGCCGGAATCGTGGGGGATTCTTGAAAAAGTTTCTGCCGTCGCGCCTTCATCCTGCAGCTTTCGCTGTTCTGGCCGTTCTTACTTGTGCAGCGGCGCCCGCTTACGCGCAAAGTGCGACCCATTCTTCCGCCGAGCCGCCTGCTTTCCGTGAGGTGGCCGATGAACTCGGCCGCACAATTCGTATTCCCCAGCAAGTTCGGCGCATCGTTTCCTTGTCTCCCAGCTCAACCGAAACCATTTACGCGCTTGGCTTGCAGGATCGCCTCGTAGGCGATACCGATTACTGCGATTACCCTGCCGACGCCCAAAAGAAAACCAAAGTCGGCGGCGCAACTAACCCTAGCCTGGAAGTCATCGCATCGCTCCATCCGGATCTTGTTCTCGTCACCAAACTCAATCGCCTCGAGACAACCCAGTCTTTGGCCGAGTTGGGAATCCCTTCTTACGCCACCGATCCGCACACTGTCGCGGACATCCTCTCGTCTATAAAAACCTTGGCAGACGTGCTCGGCGCCCCCGAAGCCGGCGCTTCCGTCGTCGAAGATATGCAGCGTCGCCTCGACGATCTCCAGCGTCGCCTTCGCGATTTACCTCCGAAACGCGCCCTCTTCGTCGTCTGGGCGCAGCCGCTCATTTCCACCGGCCAACACACTTTCCTCGCCGACGCTCTGCGCCGCGCCGGCGCTGTTTCCATCGTCAATTCCTCGCAAGACTGGCCGCAAGTGAACCTGGAAGAAGTTGCCCGGCTCCAACCGGATTTTCTGGTGTTCGCGGAGTCGCAGCCGGGGAACGCCTCCCGCGAAGTGCAAAAGCTCGGCACTCTCCCGGGTTGGAAAATTGTCCATGCCGTTCGCGATCACCGTTACGCGGTGATCAGCGACGCTGTGAATCGTCCAGCGCCCCGCATCGTCTCCGCCATCGAAGAACTCGCGCGGCAATTGCACCCGGAGGCCTTTGCGGAAAAAGCCGGCGATACCAAGAAAGAAACCGAGAAGGAGAACCCTCCTGCGCGCCCGTTGGCCTTCGCACCATTCTCTTGGAATCCGCCCCATTCGCCGCACGGTCATTCCAGCTCCACTGGAGGCTGCTTATGCGGCCGCTAACCTTCCGAAAGCTCTTTTTCCAGTGCTTCATCCTGGCGGTGATTTTGTTCTTCGTAGTCATCCTCGCCTTGAAATTCGGCGCTGTACCTGTTTCGCTCTATGCGCTTGGGCGCGACTTGCTGCGCGTGCTCCTCGGCCAGAGCAGCCAGATTTCCAGTGACTACGGCCTGATCATTCAGAATATCCGCTTTCCCCGCATCATTCTCGCCGTCATTGTCGGAGCATCGCTCTCCGTGGCCGGTACCAGCTTCCAGGCCCTGCTGCGCAATCCGCTCGCTGACCCTTACGTCCTCGGCGTCTCCTATGGAGCGGCCGTAGCGGCTGTCCTTGGTCTTGTCGCTGAGCCTCATTTGGCTCTTCCTCCCGCGCTTGCCGCGTTGTTCACTCCTTTGTGCGCGTTCATTGGAGCCGCTGCCACCATCACCGCTGTTTATTTTCTCGGCCGTCGCCAAGGCCAGATTGAGAGCAACACTCTCCTCTTGGGCGGCGTCATTACTGGCTATTTTCTATCCGCCATCATTGTGTTTTTGTTGAGCACCGTGAACAGCAGCAACACTCGCGGCATGGTCTTCTGGCTGATGGGTAATCTTTCCACGTCCTTTCAGAAAAGCGTTTATTGGTTCTTGGCCGCCGGCTTTCTCCTCGCTACGGGTGTTATCTACGCCTCCGCCAATGATTTGAATATTCTTCTTTCCGGCGAAAAGGAAGCCATGCATCTTGGCGTGGACGTTCGGCGTGTGCGCTTTGTGGTTTACGTCGCCGCTTCTCTTCTCACCGGCCTGGCCGTCTCCGTCAGCGGCGCCATCGGCTACGTCGGTCTCATCGTTCCTCACATCATCCGTCTCATTTTCGGTTCCGACCATCGCACCCTGCTCCCAACCTCCGCTCTCGGCGGCGCCATTGCTATGGTCATTGCTGACACGCTCGCGCGTATCGTCGTCGCTCCCAATGAGCTTCCCGTGGGCGCGGTCACCGCTGTCGTTGGCGCGCCGCTTTTCATCTACCTTCTTCGCCGGAGGCTCGCATGAGCCCCACCCGCAGCTCGGCCGCTCCGCGCACTCCTCCGGAGTCCACGCGCCTGGGAACGGAAATCCGTCTCGCCGTCGAGCAGGTCAGCTATGCGTACTCCGCAAATCCCTCGCAAGCTCCTCTCTTCACTCTCGAAGCCACCAGTTTTCAGGCGCGTCCCGGGGAAATCGTCGCCATTCTCGGCCCCAACGCGAGCGGCAAGTCCACTCTGATGCAACTGATTGCCGGAGTTCTCAGCCCCCTTTCCGGCCGTATTCTTCTCAACGGCTTCGCCATCCACTCGCTGAGCCCGCGCACCCGCGCGCAACGCATCGCCATGGTTCAGCAGGAAAGCCGCCTGCTCTTTCGCCCGCGTGTTTGGGAGTTTGTGATGCAGGGCCGCCACGCCCACGGCCGCTCGCTGCGCTTCGAGTCTCACACGGACATGCAAATCGTTCAGGACGCCCTCATGCATGTGGGCGCCGCCGATCTCAGCGATCGCCTGATGGATCAAATTTCCGGGGGAGAAAAGCAGCGTGTCATTCTCGCTCGTGCTCTCGCGCAGCAGCCGCTGCTCCTGTTGCTCGACGAGCCTACTCTGCATCTCGACATCGCTGCGCAGGTCGGTCTTCTCGACGCTCTGCGCCGGCTCTCCGCGCGCTACCGTTACTCCGTAATTGTCGTCACCCACGAGCTGAATCTCGCCGCCGAATATGCAGACCAGATTCTCTTGATGCAGAGCGGCCGCTGCTTGCGCGTTGGCCCTCCCGCCTCTATCTATCAGCGCGAGCTTCTCGAACAGGTTTTCCAGATTCCACTTCGTGTGGAGATGCGCGGCCACGGGCGGCCTCGCGTCACGATTTTGACTGACTCTTAATAACCAGCAGTTCTTCTCGTCCACCCCAACCCTGCGGCGCTGTTCCGCAGACCACCTTCACCGCAGACTTCGTGCTCGGGAAGACGGTTCGTTGTCCCGGCATTTTCGGGGCCACGAAACAAGCCGTCGCCGCCGCGCGACTGTAAGGCGGAAGCTGCCCCCATCCAAGCGACTCCGTAAGGGTTGCATTCGAGGATGTTGGGCGCTTGAAGTCGACCCGCTAAGGGTCGCCTTGAAAAGTTCGCAGCCACTGTGGCGCAGCGCTCTTGGAAATCAAAGGGCGCCGCCGCGGGAAGGCTGCGAGCCTATCCACACCGCCAAGCCAGGAGACCGGCGAAGTCTGCAGCCTGCGCGTTCTTCTTAAGCCCAGGACAACCTTCAAACTCCCGCGCGTGAGGGAGTGGAGGACCACATGCAAACTCTACTTCGTTCTGCTTTTCTGATTCTCGCAGTTCTCGTTCTTTCCAGTTCCTCGCAACCCCAAGGCAACCTGCAGCTCGCTCATCTTTCCGGCACACTCACCGACTCGAGCGGCAGTGGTATCGGCGACGTTCAGATCCAGGCGAAACTCGAAGGCTCACCGAATTCCCAATCACGAAATTCCCAGACGTGGTCGGCCAAATCCTCCTCCAATGGCGAATACTTCTTGGACTTGCCCCCGGGCCGTTATCGCGTCCAATTCACTCGGTCGTCCTTCGCGCTCCGGGAACTAATCGTCAACCTCGCGGCCGGCGAGTCCCATACTCTGAATCTTCGCCTCGATCTCGAGCCCCTTTCTTCCAACGTCGTCGTCACCGCCAACACTCAACCAACCGAGCTTGCCCAGACTCCCGCTCCAGTTGGCATTGTGGGACGAAACGAAATCGACCAGCGCCAAGCCGTGCTGCTTCCCGATCTTCTCGCCACGCAGACCGGCATCAGTCTTGCCCGCACCGGGCCGATTGGCGGCCTCACCACCATCTTTATTGACGGTGGCAACTCCTCTTTTACCAAAGTTCTCATCGACGGCACTCCCGTAAATTTTCCCGGCGGCGATTTCGATTTCTCCAACTTCACTCTCGACAATGTTGACAAGGTTGAGATCGTTCACGGCGCCGAAAGTGCTCTCTACGGTACTGATGCGATGTCAGGAGTCGTCCAAATCGTCAGCCATCGCGGCACGACGCGCGTTCCTGAAATTAATCTCTTCACTGAAGGCGGCAGTTTCTCCTCCGCTCGCGGCGGCGCTCAGGTTAGCGGTCTTCTTGGACGCTTCGACTATTCCGCTGCGGGCTCCTACTTCCATACCGACGGCCAGGGTGTCAACGACGCCGGCCTCAATCGCGGCTTCGCCGGCAATGTCGGCTACAGTTTTTCCGGCACAAATCAAATTCACTTGACGCTTCGCAGCAATTCCAGCTTTGCCGGATCTCCGGGCCAGACGCTCCTCTTTCCCGCGGATCCTTCGGCTTTCTACGATCTCCAGCAGCTTTCCTCGAACCTCACCTGGAACTTCCAAACCGGCAAGCATTGGAGCCACCATTTCTCCGCCGTAGAGTCTCGCTACTACAGCGTCAGCGGATTTCCTCCGTTTGGAAACTTTCCCAATCAATCCAATCGCGCTGGCGGCCTCGCGCAGTCCACTTACTCTTTCCGGAACGGCGCAGTCACCGGTGGCTATCAATACGAAGTAGAAAACGTCGCAGCTGTCCATGCGCATCGCAATAACCAAGGCGGCTTTCTTGACGCTCGCTGGTCGCCTGTTTCGCGTCTCACGCTCAGCGCCGGAGGTCGCGCCGAAGCGAACGCTAGTTTTGGCACGCGCGTTGTGCCTCGCGCTGGAGCGGTACTCGCTCTCCGCTACTCCAAGGGCTTTCTAGGCGGCACGCGTCTGCGCGCTGCCTATGGTCAAGGAATCGAAGAGCCCACAGCCCTCGAATCCTTTGACACCGATCCGTGCAGCCCGGGAAATCCCAGCCTGCGCCCGCAACACAGCCGCACCATCAATGCTGGCCTCGACCAATATTTCGATTCCGGCCGCGTTCGCGTTTCAGCCACCTACTTCGCTGACGTGTTCCGCGATCTCATCATTCCGGTTCCAGGTACGCAATCGGGATGCCCTTTCGGGAGCATTGCGTTTCTTAACACCGACCGCGCCCGCGCGCGTGGCGTTAATCTTGAGACCACCGCCCGTCTCGCGCGCTGGTTATCGCTCAACGGAAGCTATTCCCACGACGACACGCGTGTCTTGCAAACTTCTAACACCTTTGGTTTTCCAGGATCCGGCGATCATTTGCTCCGCCGGCCCGTAAACTCCGCCAACGTCTGGCTCAACGCCAGCCACCGTCGCTTCAACTTCAACGTAAATGCCTACATCACCGGCGCGCGCGCAGACAGCGACTTCGACAGCGTCTTTTCCAACGGGCAGTGTGTTATTGGTAGCGGCCCTTGCCTCACTCACAATCCCGGCTACGCGCGCTTTGACCTCGCCACCAACTACAATTTTCCCCGCGGCTTCTCTTTCTACGGCCGCGTCACCAACCTCCTCGACAAGCAGTATCAGGAAACTATCGGCTTTCCTGCGTTAGGCCGTGACTATCGCCTCGGCCTC
>WNER01000078.1_pt1 | contig 17678 bp, 10 predicted proteins | sample 5399921 | NCBI WGS metagenome assembly WNER01 (sample SAMN13153331, study PRJNA577476) | soil metagenome | isolation source: 20 cm grassland meadow soil 5 days after 1st rain plot 5 | place: USA:California | collected 2015-09-21 | reverse complement strand
AATTTGCCCGTCTACGAGCTAAAGACGGTGAGCCGCGTCGTGGATGAGGATTTGTTTGCCGAGCGCGTGATCGCCGGGCTTTCCTCCAGTTTTGGCGCACTCGCGGCCATCCTTGCGGCACTGGGTATTTATGGCGTGCTGGCATACGTGGTCGTCCAGCGGACGCGCGAGATTGGTATCCGTTTGGCGCTCGGCGCAGCCGGTGCAGATGTTCGCGCCCTGGTTTTCAAGGAAGTGGGCTGGATGGTGTTTGCCGGGATTGCTGTGGGGTTGCCATCCGCTTATGGTCTGGCGCGCGTTAGCGAGTCTCTCTTCTTTGGAATCCACGCCGGCGACATCACCGTGTACCTCATATCGCTCAGCGTAATCGTGGTGATCGCCGCAATCGCTTGCTATGTGCCGTCGCGGCGGGCCACGCGAATCGATCCGAGCTCTGCGCTACGAGTAAGGGAACTTAATTTTGGTTTGGGAGTAAGAACTTGCAAGTGCAACGGATTTCTGGAATCGAATTCGATAAGGAGAACACATGGTAGAAACCAGCGACACGCTCATCAAAATGGAAGGCGTCAAGAAAGTATTCCTCACCGACGAAGTGGAGACTCACGCCCTCGAGGAAATCCATCTCGAGATCAAGAAAGGGACGTACATCTCCATTGCCGGGCCTTCGGGCTGCGGCAAGTCCACATTGCTCTCGATCTTAGGATTGCTGGATTCGCCTAGCGATGGCAATTACTGGCTGAATGGCCAGCCGGTGGCGAAGCTTACCATCAGTGAGCGCACGCGGATCCGCAACCGCGAAATCGGTTTCATCTTTCAGGCTTTCAACCTGATTGGCGACCTTACAGTCTATGAAAACGTCGAATTGCCCCTGACCTATCGCGGCACCAGCGCGGCCGAGCGCAAGCAGAAAGTTCAGCAAGCGCTCGAGCGCGTAGGCATGGCTCATCGCCTGCGTCACTACCCGTCGCAGCTATCGGGCGGTCAACAGCAGCGTGTCGCTGTGGCGCGCGCTTTGGTCGGTGATCCCCTGATTCTGATGGCGGACGAGCCGACGGGGAACCTCGACTCGAAAAACGGCGAGGCAGTGATGGAACTCTTGCGCGACTTGCACCGCAACGGCGCAACCATCTGCATGGTCACGCACGATCAGCGCTATGCCAATTTTGCAGAGCGCACTATCCACCTTTTTGACGGCCGCATCGTCGAGGAGACTCGGGAAGCCGAAGTCGGAGCCTGACGCGAAAGACCGCTATGGGACGGTCCAGCAGGACTTCCGTCACGCCGCGCGCAGAGGCCGCTGATCCATTTCGTTCACAAGTTTCGTTCATAGGCTTGCCGTTTTTGCTTGCAGGACTGCAGGTCTGGCCTCCTATTTGCCTGCGCGCCGCGCAGCCCGCGTAGACGCGCTTGCCGCGTTGCGCTATGAATGAGAGGCTGTTCTAAGGAGAACTCTTGGAGCCATTAATCCAACTACGCAATCTCGAAAAATCCATTGAAGCGGGCCCCAACCGTTTTTTCCTGCTTCGCCGCGTCAATTTGGATATTCAGCCCGCCGAGTTTGTCACCATCATGGGACCTTCCGGCGCCGGAAAATCCACTTTGCTCAGCATTATCGGGATGCTCGATGGCGCGTGGGTTGGTGAATATTATTTCAACGGCGAACCGGTTCACAAACTGAACGTCAAAAAGCGCAATGAATTGCACAAGGCCAACATTGGATTTGTTTTTCAGAGCTACCACCTCATTGACAATCTGACTGTTTTCGAAAATCTCGAGGTTCCTCTGTCCTACAAAAATGTGCCGCACAAAGAACGCGTCAGCCGCGTTTGCGACGCGCTCGATCGTTTCAATATCGTTGGAAAAAAGGATTTATTTCCCAATCAACTCTCCGGCGGGCAGCAGCAGCTTGTGGGCGTCGCTCGCGCGGTGATCATGAATCCGAAACTGATCCTTGCCGACGAACCCACGGGAAATCTTCATTCCGCACAAGGCGATGAAATCATGCAGCTGTTCAAGCGATTGAATGACGCGGGCACAACAATCATTCAGGTCACGCACTCGGAGAGAAATGCGTCCTATGGACACCGCATCATTCAACTGAAAGACGGCTGGGTGGTGGGCGAGACAGCGACATCCGGCGTGGGGGCCGGCGCAGCGCAACCGGGCTAAAGCTCATCTTTGTCTCTGGCCGGAGGCCATCACAATGACCACACTGCTTCAGGACATTCGCTATGCGTTGCGCATGCTAGTGAAAGCTCCTGGCTTTACTGCTGTGGCGGTCCTGACGCTGGCTCTGGGTATCGGCGCAAACACCGCCATTTTCAGCGTCGTGAATGGGCTGTTGCTGCACCCTTACGGCATAGCTCACCCCGAGCGGTTGCTGGCCATTCGCGCGCGCTACGAAAAGTTAAATCTCAAGAACATTGTGATTTCCGCGCCGGACTATACCTTCGTGCGCGACAACACGAAGACCTTCGCCGCCGCGGCCATAGAGACGGAGAGCGACTTTAACTACGCCACGGGCGCATGGCCTTTGCGTCTGCGTGGAGCAAGAGTGTCCTGGCAGTGGTTCGACGTGTTCGAAGCACGGCCCCTGTTGGGCCGCGCGTTCGCGCCAGAAGAAGATCAGCCAAATGCCAATCGCGAAGTGGTTCTGTCGTACAACACGTGGAAAACAATTTTTGGCGGCGACTCGGACATCCTCAACCGTTCCGTCGAGCTCAATCAGCAGCCCTACAAAATTATTGGCGTCATGGGACCGGAATTTCAGTGGCCAAGCCAAACCGATCTTTGGGCTCCGCTGGGCCTTGCACCCAATGCTTTTGTCATTGACAACATTTTTAACGAAAATTATCTCGCCATCGCTCGGCTGCAACCCGATGCAAAACTTTCGAACGCCTCCGCCTTCCTCTCTTTGACTTCACAACGCATCAGCGATGATCCACGCACAAAGGGCTATCCCAGAGCCTCGGGTTGGGGCCTGTTCGCAGTCCCCTTCGCGGAGTTTATCTATGGAGACGTGCGTACGCCGCTGCTAATCCTTTTGGGCGCCGTAAGCCTGGTCCTTCTGATTGCATGTTCGAATGTCGCGGGGCTTTTGCTGGCGCGCGCCTCGGGCCGGGCGAAAGAGTTCGCCGTACGCACGGCGCTCGGCGGCTCGCCATGGCGGCTGGCTCGGCAGATGCTCACGGAAAGCTTGGCGCTGGCGTTCGTTGGAATGGCGCTCGGGCTGGTGCTTGCGTCGCAAGGAGTTCGTGCTTTGTTGTGGCTCGCTCCGGAAAATCTTTCCACCGGCCTAGACATTCACCTGGATTTGTACGTGCTGCTCTTCACCGCTCTGATTGCCGGCGCCTCCGCAATCATTTTCGGCGCAGCGCCAGCGTTGCAGATTGCGTTTATCGACCCCCACCAAAACTTGAAACAGGGCCGCGGCACAGGAGAAGGAAGCTCGGGGCGGCATCGCTTCCGCAGCGCGCTGGTGGTAGCGGAACTCTCACTGGCGCTGGTGTTGCTGGCAGGAGCCGGTGTGTTTCTGAAAAGTCTGGCCAAGCTCAAAGAGGTTGACGTTGGCTTTCGTCCGCAAGGCCTAATGAGCGCGGCCCTGGCTCTGCCGGAGCGCCAGTACGATACGCCGGAGAAGCAGATAGCGTTTCTCAACAGCACTTTGGAGAGGCTCTCCAATTCTGCCGGTATTGTCTCCGCGGCTGCGGGCGTGCCGCTTCCGTTCAGCGGTTTTGGAGGTTCAGCATCATTCAACATTGAAGGGCGCGTGGCTCCGCCGGGTGATCCAGGGCCTCACGGCGATATTCGTGGAGTCAGCTCGCGGTATTTCGAAACGATGGGCATTCGGCTGATTCGTGGCCGCTTCTTCACAGATCAAGACCGGCTTGGAGGCCAGCCGGTGGCCATCATCGACGAAAATCTTGCCCAAGAGTATTGGCCCAACCAGGAGGCTCTGGGGCAGCGCATTCGCAATGGAAACAATCAACCGTGGAAGACCATTGTTGGCATCGTTGCGCATGTGCGCCACTATCAGGTGGTTGGCGAGGAAACCTCCAATATCGGCACGGAAGGTTCCGGGAAAGGCGTTTATTACTTTCCGTTGTACCAGGAAAATTCTCCCGCAGTCTTTTTGATTGCGCGCGCGAACGGTGATCCGGCGGCGCTAGCGGGTGCGATTCGCGCCGCGGTGCACGATGTGGATCCCAGCCAGCCTGTTTCCGACCTGCGGACGATGGATCAGCGCATCACTCTTTCCATGGGGCCGCGTCGCTCCGCGGTAACGCTGCTCAGCGTATTCGCGACGATGGCGCTGCTGCTGGCGGCGGTAGGCTTATTTGGGTTGATCCGCTACAACGTGACGCAACGCACACAGGAGATTGGCGTGCGCATGGCCATCGGTGCGTCGCGCAAAGACATCCTGCGAATGGTGCTTGGGGAGAGTTTGCGGCTCGCACTCCTGGGCGTAGCCGGCGGTCTCATTGCAGCTTTTGCGCTAACGCGCGTTCTTTCGAGCTTGCTCTATGGAGTCAGCGCGACCGACCCGCTGACGTTTGCAGGCACGTCGCTTGCATTGACATTTGTGGCGCTTTTGGCGTCGTGGGTTCCGGCTTGGCGGGCGACGCGTGTGGATCCGCTGGTCGCATTACGCTATGAGTAACGCCTGACTTCACCGATTTCTCAGGGACCGTTCGCTGTGCCCGAAGCGGGGCATTAAGATAAACTCTATAAATACAATCGAATGAAGACTTCCAGCGCGCCATCTTATCGAGTGCTTTTGGCAGACGACCAGGCAGACATCCGCGATTCGCTTCGTTTGTTGCTTAAGGGCGAGGGCTACGAGACGCAAGGAGTGGCCTCTCCCGCCGAAGCCATAAACGCCATCGAAGCGCGCGAATTCGACGCTGTTTTAATGGACCTGAATTACGCGCGAGACACAACCTCTGGTCAGGAAGGGCTCGATCTGCTCACGCGCATCCAGGTCATCGACAGCACCGTGCCCGTGGTGGTCATGACCGCCTGGAGCAGCATCGAATTAGCGGTCGAAGCGATGCGCCGCGGAGCGCGGGATTTCATCCCCAAGCCCTGGGAAAATCAGCGCCTGCTCGCCATCATTCGAACACAAATTGAGTTACGGCAGGCATTGCGACAGGCGTCGCGCCTGGAAGCAGAGAACCGCATCTTGCGCGCGGAATCGCGGCCAACTTTTTTGGCCAATTCTCCGGCGATGGCTCCCGTGCTTGAACTCATCGGACAGATTGGTCCCTCCGACGCCAACGTTCTGATCACTGGAGAACATGGCACGGGTAAAGAAGTGGTGGCACGGACGCTGCATGCTTTATCCTCGCGTGCGACAAAACCCATGGTGACCGTGAACGCAGGGGGCCTTTCGGAGGGCGTCTTTGAAAGCGAACTGTTCGGACACGTGAAGGGCGCTTTTACCGATGCGCGTTCCGACCGCGTGGGGCGCTTCGAGCTTGCCGACGGCAGCACGCTGTTTTTGGACGAGATTGCCAACGTTCCCTTGAACCTGCAGGCCAAACTCTTGCGCGTTCTGGAAACTGGGGACCTCGAACGTGTCGGTTCTTCCACCACACGCCGCGTGAATGTGAGGGTTCTAGCAGCAACGAACGCGGACGTCAACTCAGAGGCTGCCGCTGGCAGGTTCAGGCAGGACCTTCTCTTCCGCCTGAACACCATCGAGATTCATTTGCCCCCGCTGCGCGACCGCCGTGATGATATTGATCTGCTTGCGCATCATTTCCTTCACGGCTACGCGCAACGCTACCGGAAGAACATTACCAGCTTCGATTCCGCGGCGCTCAAAGCCCTCCATGAGCACCCCTGGCCCGGAAATGTGCGCGAACTCGATCACGCGGTGGAAAGAGGCGTGCTGCTGTCCCCAGGGCCGTCCGTTCGCGCGGCGGACCTCGGCTTGCGCGCGCAAACCGCCGGCGCTGCCGCCAAGCTCGAGGAGATGAGCCTCGACGAAGTGGAGAAGTATCTGATTCAGCGCACACTTTCCCGCCACGAGGGGAACGTCAGCCAGGCCGCCAAAGCCTTGGGATTGAGCCGGAGCGCCATGTACCGCCGGCTGCAAAAGCATCAACTGGAATGAGGCCGATGACTTATGAGCGCCGCATCCAGCTCCTAGCGCTGGCCGTTGGCCTTCCAGGCTCGCTCGTGGCATTGATTTTAGTGTGGACCGGAAACTTCTCTTCCGGCGGCGCCTGGACCTTAACGTTCTTCATCGTTGTCTTCTGGCTAGGCTTGGGTTTCTCCCTGCAACAGCGCGTGATCTTTTCCCTGCAGACTCTCTCAAACCTTTTGGCTGCCTTGCGCGAGGAAGATTTTTCGATGCGCGGCCGCGGAGCGCGAGCGGACGACGCCATGGGCGAAGTGATGGTGGAGGTAAACGCCCTCAGCGAAACCTTGCGGCTGCAGCGCCTCGACGCGCTGGAAGCGTCAGCCCTCCTTCGAACCGTCTTGGAAGAAATCGATCTCGCGATTTTTACGTTTGATCAGGATAAAAAGCTGCGGCTCGTCAATCGCGCAGGTGCGCACCTCCTGGGCTACCCTGTGGAACGTCTCCTCGGATTCACAGCGGAAGAACTAGGACTCGGCGCGTGCCTGGAAGGTGAGCCCAGCCGCATGATGGAACTGGCTTTCCCCGGAGGCTCGGGACGCTGGGGACTGCGTCGCGGCTCGTTCCGGCAGGGAGGCCTGCCGCACCACCTGATCGTCCTGAGCGACCTGAGCCGGACACTGCGCGACGAGGAACGCAAAGCGTGGCAAAAGATCATCCGCGTTCTGGGCCACGAATTGAATAACTCGCTCGCTCCTATTCAATCGGTGGCGCAGAGTCTCGAAAGCAGCCTGGTCGCCGCCGCGAAATCCCCTGCGGTTCGCGGTGATTCGCTGGCCACAATACTGGATGACCTAAAGCAGGGATTGAGCATCATTCGTTCTCGTACGGAGGCGCTTGGGCGCTTCATGACGGCCTACGCTCAGCTTGCTCGATTGCCGCAACCCAAACTGCTTCCTGTGAGGGTTTCGGAATGGGTGGGCAGGACGGTAAAGCTGGAAACTCGCGTGAAGGTAAGCATGGGAAAAGGCCCAGACGCCGTCATCTCCGCCGACCCGGATCAATTGGAGCAGCTCTTGATCAATTTAATTCGCAACGCTGCCGACGCGGCGCTGGAAACCAAAGGAGAGGTTCAAGTTGGCTGGACGCGTAAACGTGGGCAGGTAGAGCTGTGGGTTGTCGACGATGGTCCTGGACTTCCCAATACTGCCAATTTGTTTGTGCCCTTCTTCACCACGAAGCAGGGTGGCTCCGGTATTGGTCTGGTTCTTAGCCGGCAGATCGCCGAAGCCCATGGTGGGGAGCTTACTTTGCGGAACCGGTCTGATGCTCGAGGGTGTGAGGCCAGGCTGCGACTGCCCATTTAACGGCATTGGGTAGAATTAGGTAGACATCGATAGGTAAGACACCAAAAAGACCCATTAAGCAGCTTTTCTTGCGCATTTTTCATCTCAAATTGTAGCCCCAGCCGTACGGCGTGATTCTGCCTTGCCGTAGGATCCTCACGACAGCACTCCGGCCTATCGAGTGGTTGGCCGGTTCAGTTCGGCCCCTCGGGAACAGGATACCGTACGAGCTTGGTAGATCGTTGCACTCAATCCAAGAACATCGTGGAGTTTGAATCTGGGGTTCAACATGCAGATGCGGGGCAACGCCGCCCAAAGCAAGAGTAAATTCGGAAGAAAAAATGTAAGGGCCGTGTCTCGGTATCCGTCTTCCGCGACGAGTCCGCTGAGTGACACGGAAGGAACCAGGGAGGAAAAAAGCCCTCCATCCGATGGCGCACAAGCCAGCTCAGCTGGGTTCCTTCTTTTGGATACGGCGCTTCGCCCGCTGTACGCAAACCAAGAGGCCTTGTCTGCTCTGACATACCCCACACACCTCACTAAGAACCATGGCCCTGATGGCCTCCTGGAAAGCCGCGTAAAAGCGCTTTTTGAAGGGGCCAATGGATCCAGGCAGCTCAAAGGGAATGGCTCCCTTACTTCAGGCAGGAGACGCTATCAGCTCCGGCTTTTCTCAGTAAGATCGTCGCTTGCCGATGGTTTCAAACCGGCCGTCGCTCTACTGTTAGAGAGAAACAAAAAGCCAAGCATCGACCTCTCCAATTTGCCCAAGCGTTTCCGTCTGACGCGAAGAGAAGTTGAGACCGTGGAGCACCTGGTGCGCGGGTTTAACACTCAACAGATTGCGGACGGGATGGGCATTAGCCCGAACACCGTAAAGGCTTTCTTGCGCTCCATCATGATGAAAATGGCGGCTGATAGCAGAGCCGGAATCATCGCAAGAATTCTGCAAGCCTGAATCAAATGACCCATCAAACCTTCCATCGCCACTTTCTCCCCTTTCCGTTTCAAGGATTGGCATACGGTATTTCCCCGAATCGTTCTGTGGTTTTCCCTTACAAGGCCTCACTTTGGGTTAACACTGCATTGACATGCCATCAATCGCCTTACTTCGCCCGGAGGATTGACACGTTCGCAGGATGTTCCTTAACGTGGGTCGGTGGCACGAAAAATAGCTGCGGAGAGCCCTATCCCAAAGAGCCCACTGAGCAGGGCAGGAGAATGCATCGCCGCCACCGAAGGATTGCGGCGAACCGTGATGAGGTTTATTTGCTCGCCTTGATTTCGTTCAAGTTAAGGGCCCAAGAAAACTTGAACTAGCCCAACCAGCAAAACGAGCGAGATACCAACCTATAGTCGTAAGGGGAAGCGGTCTAGAGCAACCGCCTTAGGTGTTCACGGTAAGGCATGGCGGGCTATTTGAGAAATTATTGACTGCAGAAGATTTGGAGAGGAAAGGAGCTTGCTCAAAAAAATCGAATTGCTCGGCAAGCCTCGGCCCTTTGAAGCAGAACACCTTCTAGACTGCTGGTTCGAAAATGCTCAAGTTCCGACACAGGTGATGGGGGATGGCCAGGAAGAAATTGCTTTGTTACGGCGCGTGCGCTGAAGAGAATCTCATGGAACGCGTCAGAGAGACCGGGCAGGTTCGTTACCAAATAAACAGCGGCGATGGTGTGGATCGGCGGTCCCGCCCGAGCGTGAAATGGCGCTGAGAGCCACACCGCTGATTGCTTCACCACAAGTGCCTGCGTGTTCGCCTGTGCTCGTGTCCGCTCATGGAACGGCCTCGGACCTTAATGTCGTTTCTGTCGGGGGCAAATTTCTTTGGGCCGGCGAAGAAAAGTTTTACGTTCGCGGTGTGACCTACGGAACCTTCCGGCCGAATTCGTACGGCGACGCATTTCCTTCACCTAAGATTGTCGAGCAGGACTTTGCAGCGATGTCCATGAACGGCATCAACGCTGTGCGGACATATACGGCGCCGCCGCGCTGGCTTCTCGATAAGGCGCATCGCCATGGCCTGCGAGTCCTGGTCGGATTGCAAGCGGAACGGCATTACGCTTTTCTCGAAGATCGGCGCCTGGTTCGTGAAATTAGAGAGTCCGTCAGAAAAGGTGCGCGCCAATGCGCTGGGCATCCCGCAGTCTTGGCCTACACTTTAGCGAACGAAATTCCTGCAACCGTCGTGCGCTGGCATGGAGCCCGCGCCATCGAACGTTTCTTGAAGCACCTGCACAATGATGTGAAGGAAATGGCCCCCGGTGCGCTCGTTTCTTACGCGAACTTTCCTTCGACGGAATACCTGGACCTGCCTTTCCTCGATCTTGTTTGTTTCAACGTTTTCCTGGAATCGCAGAACAATTACGAGGCATATCTGGCGCGTCTGCAGAATCTGGCAGGGAATCGCCCGCTGTTGATCACCGAAGTTGGCTTGGACAGCCAGCGAAACGGCGAAGAAGCGCAAGCGGCGTGCTTGGATTGGCAGATCCGGACCGCGTTTGCGTCGGGCTGCGCTGGTGCATTTGTCTACTCGTGGACCGATGAATGGCACAGGGGAGGCGAAGAAGTTACCGACTGGGATTTTGGCCTGACAACACGCGAAAGGGCGCCAAAGCCAGCACTCTTCGTCGTACGCAACGCCTTTCGCGATGCACCGTTTGATCCTGAAATAGCCTGCCCAAAGATTTCCGTTGTCGTGTGCACTTTCAATGGCAGCCGCACCATTCGAGACTGCATGGAAGGCATCAAGAGGCTCCGTTATCCAAATTACGAGACGATAGTGGTTGATGACGGCTCGACTGACGGCGCGGGGGACGTCGCGCTTCAGTACGACATTAAACTTATCCGAACCGAGAATCGCGGTTTGAGCGCCGCACGCAATTTAGGCTGGCAATCCGCTAGCGGCGAAATCATTTCTTACATTGACGACGACGCCTGTCCCGACCCTGATTGGCTGACCTACCTCGCTTCCACGTTCCTCAAAGGAGGCTATGCAGGTGTGGGTGGGCCGAACATTCCCTTCTTGAACGATGGAAACACCGCGAACTGCGTTGCGGGATCTCCAGGCGGACCTGCACACGTGCTCCTTTCCGATTCTGAAGCGGAACATATCCCGGGCTGCAACATGTCCTTCCGCCGCAGTTGGCTGGAAGCCATCGGAGGTTTTGACACGCAATTCCGCCAGGCGGGCGACGATGTAGACGTTTGCTGGAGGGTGCGAGAGCGCGGAGGCATACTCGGATTTAGTCCTGCCGCTATGGTTTGGCACCATTACCGCCGCACCGTGCGCGCGTATTGGAAGCAACAAGTCAGTTACGGAAGAGCCGAGGCGATGCTCGAAAAAAAGTGGCCGGAAAAATACAACTCCAGCGGCCAGGCAAATTGGCGCGGGCGCATCTATACCGATGGATTGTTTTATAATCTGTCCTTGTCGCGGGGACGGATTTACCAGGGTACTTGGGGGACAGCAGGCTTCGCGCGGCTTTATCAACCCTCTCCGAGTCTCTTGAATTCGCTGTCGCTCATGCCCGAGTGGCAGTTTCTGAGCCTCGTTTTAGCCGTCCTTTCCATCTTCAGCATCATGTGGAAGCCACTGCTTGCAGCCGCGCCTTTGTGCGTGGCCGCCATCGCTGTTTCGCTGATTCCAACTTTAAACGCCGTACTGCATCTACGCGCACCCTCGTCGAAGGGTCGCTTTAGACGTTTTCATCTGCGCGGCCTCACTGCAGGTCTTCATCTGATGCAACCTTTGGCGCGACTGTGGGGGCGGCTTATCTGCTCGGTAACGGCTTGGAGAAGCCGTCGATTTGACTCACCTCACTTTCCACGGCCAAGAATGTTTCAGCTCTGGAGTGAAGAATGGCTGGACGCAACGGAGGTTCTCGCGGGGTTGGAATCCGTGCTGCGTTCTCGAGGCGCCGTCGTTCGCCGTGGCGGCGACTATGAAGATTGGGACCTGGAAGTTCGCGGGGGACTGTTCGGTGGAGTCCGAATGCGCGCGGTTTCGGAAAGCTACAGTCCGGGCAAGCACATGCTGCGACTCAAGGTTTGGCCTTGGTTTTCTCTCTCTGGGGTAATCGCTGTCTTGCTCTTTCTGGTTCCTTGCATCGCAGCCGCCCTCAACCACGCCTTCTATCCTGCTGCGATCCTCGGGACTATGGGCATGGCCGTCGCCGCGCTTGCGCTCCGCAGTGGAGCTGTCGCGCTCGGCGCAACTTATTGCGCATTGATCATCCAGGACTTCGATCTCTCATGAATTGGCTCAGTACGATGAATCGTCTCCGCACGAACCGCGACTTCATTCTCTGTAACCGGTTGTTTCGCTGGGCGCGCCCGTACTGGTCGCATCTTGGTGTTCTCTTCGCTCTTAGCTTACTGGCAAGCCCTCTCGCGCTGTTGGTGCCGCTGCCGTTGAAAATCGCGGTGGATATTGGACTGGCCTCTAAACCTTTGCCGCACATCATCCGGCCCTTTGTTCCAGCGTCGTTCAAGCTCTCCCCTTCTTCGGCCCTGCTTCTGGCTGTCGCATTGCTTGTTCTCGTGACCGTTTTCACGCAGATTCAAGCTCTGGCCGTCTCTTTGCTTCGAACCTACACCGCAGAAAAATTGCTCCTCGATTTTCGCTCCGAATTATTTCGTCAAATGCAGAAGCTCTCTCTCGGCTACCACGAGGTCAAGGGAACAGCGGAATCCCTTTACAACCTGCAATACGACGCCGCCTCGGTTCAAACTCTCGTCGTCGATCACTTAATTCCATTTTTCAATTCCGCATTCACTTTGCTCGGCATGTTGTACGTCACAGCGAGAATCGACTGGCGATTGGCATTAATTGCTTTAGTGATCTCTCCCATTCTCTATGCAACCTCGAAGTATTATCGCCGCGGCCTTCGCCGTGGTTCCCGCGAAGTCAAAAAGCTCGAAAAGTCCGCAATGGGAATTGTCCAGGAAGTCCTCGGCGCCTTGCGCGTCGTAAAAGCCTTCGGAAGGGAAGAAGACGAGCGCCATCGTTTCGTCCGCAAAAGCGCGGAAGGCATGCGCGCCCGCCTCCGGCTCGCCCTCGCCGAAGGCAAGTTCAATTCGATTGTCGGTTTTACCATGGCCGCGGGCACGGCAACCGTTCTGTTTGTCGGCATCCGTCAAGTGCAAACCGGCGTCATCACCCTCGGTGAACTCCTTCTGATGATGGGTTACGTCGCGCAGCTCTACGAACCACTGAAGACCATGGGCCGCAAATCCGCGGCCCTGCAGTCGCAACTAGCCAGCGTCGAGCGCTCCTTTGCGCTGCTCGATGAAATCTCGGAAGTGGAAGAAAAGCCCAATGCGCAACCTCTCCGTTGTGCCGCTGGGAAAATTGCTTTCGAGGACGTCTCATTTACCTATCCCGGCCACAGACCCGCCCTGGTTCGCGTTTCCTTTGAAGTTGAGCCCGGAACATGCATCGGTATTGTCGGACCCACCGGCGCCGGCAAAACCACGCTGATCAGCTTGATGCTGCGCTTCTATGATCCCGTCGTCGGCCGAATTCTTCTCGATGGCATGGACCTGCGCGACTACAAACTGGCGGACCTGCGCAATCAGTTCGCACTGGTCCCTCAGGAGCCGGTGCTCTTTTCGACGTCCATCGAAGAAAACATCGCCTACGCGCGCCCCGACGCTAGCCAGGAAGAGATTGAAGCCGCCGCAGTGGCCGCAAATGCTCACGGTTTCATCTCCAGGCTTCCTGAAGGTTATCAAACCGTCGTCGGCGAGCGTGGTCTTCGGCTTTCGGGTGGAGAGCGCCAGCGCATCTCCGTCGCTCGAGCTTTCTTGAAGAATTCTCCCATCTTAATTCTCGACGAGCCCACCAGTTCAGTCGACATCAAAACCGAATCTGCAATTATCGAGGCCCTCGAACGTCTCATCCAAGGGCGCACTACGTTTGTCATCGCCCACCGGGCGAGCACTTTGATCCGATGCAGCGTCCTTCTGCAAATTGACAACGGGGAGCTTGTGGCTACCGTGCCCGTTGCCCTTCTGGACGAAGAACTTCTGGCTCTGCCGGCGCGCTTCTTAGGAGAAAGCGATGTCCATCGTTCACCCGATCACATCTAGACAACCGCATCCTGATTTCCTGACGCATCCTGCAGCGATTGCTTGGAGGCGTCTTCGCACTGGTTCGGACTGGCCAATCGCGATTTCCATCCTTAAACAACGGTGTAAGTCGGCTATTTACAAGATGGATGGCGCCGCGCCGGATGGCTCTGCCGTTGTCGCCAAGCTTTGCTATCGCCAAGGCGCCGCCCACGAACGAATTGTCTACGAGCAAATTCTTCCGGGGATTCCCATCAGCCATCCGTGCTATTACGGATCCGTTCCAGAGAACGCCGAGACTGATTGGCTTTTTTTGGAATACGTCGAGGGCGAGCCGTACTCGCGCTTTCGCGAGGACCACTCCGTTCTTGCTGGGAAATGGCTGGGGCTCCTGCATTCTCTAGGCTCGCGCGTTGTCGCGGCTTCGCAGCTTCCTCATCGTGGACCAGTTCACTATCTGGCCCACCTGCGGGCGGCAAGGCAAAGGCTGCGCACGGATTTGAAAGTGCTTGACCTGCCCCCGGGTCAATCGGCCGTTTTCGCAGCCGTCATAGCGCAGTGTAATCTTCTCGAGTCACATTGGAGTCAGTTGGAAAAATGGGACGCTCTCCTCCCCTCGACTTTTATTCACGCAGATTTCAAGCCCAAAAACGCCGTGATTCGCGCGGGCCCTGATGGGCCAGCTTTTTTTTCCTACGACTGGGAGTTGAGCGGCTGGGGGAATCCCGCTATCGACATCGCTCATGTGAATCTTTCCGCTTACCGCTCGGCTGCCGAGGAATTCGGGCCGCACTTGGATCCCGATGCCCTCCAGCTAACCGCACTCTTGGGACGAATTTATCTGAGGCTTGCCGCGTTCGCCTGGGAAAGCCAGAAAATGGATCCCCGGTGGGAGCTCTCTACGGAGCATTTGTCCATATATCAAAAGGAAATGGCTGCGGCCATCGCCGCCGCACCGTGGGAACGGAAGACAAACGGCCACGGAACCGTTGCTAGTCTTCAAGTACCAGACGAAGCTCCGCGCAAAGGGATCCCGGGCGCAAATTCCGTGGCAAATCTAATGATCAAAACGCTCGAGGTGGCCCTCTCCCGCTCTCGAGGGCGAAAAGTGCGTATCCAAAAACTTCGCCGTCAGGCCTGCATAGCAACAGAAAGTTTTCAATCTGAACGTTTGCGCGCATCGCTGAACAGCGGCGAAGTTCTTCCCATTTTCCTCAAGGACTTGAACCCTGCTCATCAAACGGAAGCGGCGCGAAAGGTGCGCGAGTTCGACCTCGCCCAGAGCTATCGGGAACTCCATGTCTACCAGGGGATACTCAGCCGCATCCAGCTTGGCACTCCCGAACTGTACGCCGTGCGCTGGGAGCCGGAACGCGGAATTTTTTGGCTTTTTCTGGAGGACACGGGCAATTCCAGGTTGCGCGAATGCCGGAACTTTGCCAAATGGGCTCTCGCAGCACGCTGGGCGGCCCGTTTTCACTTCGCCATTCAGGCCCTCCCGGCTTCCCAAACAGCTTTCCTGCCGAAATACGACCGCGCCCACTACCAGGAGGTCGCAAACCAGATCGAGCAGACGCTTCCCACATTGCAGTCCGCCGATTCCCGGGTGGTTGCTCAAGCCCTCGATCATTTCACAGGTCAAATCGATTGGCTGAGCGCTCTGCCCAGAGACTTAATCCACGGGCAATATTTTGGACGGAACATTATGCTCCGTCCGCGAAATAAGGAGCGGCCCATTGCGGTAATCGACTGGGAAACGGCTGCGTTCGGTCCGGGAACATTTGATTTAGTCAGCCTCGCTTCAGGTAACTGGACCGACGGCCAAAAGCAGACTTTGTATCGGGCGTATTTTCAGGAATGCAAAACGAAAACCGGCTCTCACGGAAACTGGGACGAGTTTTGCACGGAGCTTCGCGAAATCGAGCTCTACCAGGCTCTCCAGTGGATTGCCTGGTGGCGTAATCGCAGCCTTTCCTTCAATTTCGGTAAATGGATCAGGGAACTCTCAAGGATTATGCGAAGCCATCCCGCGATGTCTCTGAGAAGTTAGCTACGTTTCGCGGCTGCCTAGGCATGTAATCTATTGTAAGTCTAGGCGCTTGGCGCAGTTGCCGTGCTCGCCCGGCAAATCAGCTCGGGCTGCACCACAATTTCCTTCGGGTACTCTGCCCCGGGCGGCGCGGCAATTCGCAGCAAGAGCGTTTCAGCCGCCAGCATTCCCATTTCACGCAAGGGCTGCCTCACCGTCGTCAACGCGGGGTTTTGAAATGCGGCGCTCTGAATATCATCAAAACCGACCACCGAAACATCCTGGGGGATGCTCCGGCCCCCTTCGCGTAATGCCTGAATCGCGCCGATAGCGGAAATATCATTGAACGCAAAAAGAGCCGTGAAAGGCTCACCCGAAGCAAGCAGCTTTTTGGTCACGACATATCCAAGTTCGGGCGAGGAAGATTCCCCTTCCAACTGGCCGACTATACGCTCGTTAATCGTGACGCCCAGTGCCTGCGCCGCATTGCGCACAGATTCCCATCGTATGGCCGTATCCGAGCTGAACGCCTGTCCTTTGATAAATGCGATCTGCCGGTGTCCGAGCTTTGTCAAATGCTCCATGGCCAAGGTAGCCGCGAGCGCATGATCCAACACAATGTTGGTAACTCCCGGCAGTTCACGGTGACCGGACACCGCGACCAGCGGCACTTGCGATGCGCTCGTGATTGCTGTGTCCACGGCAATCAATCCTTCCACCGCTCGCTGTTGCAACATCAGCGGGTACTCTTGGATGAGTTCGTCGCGATGGCGGTGGCTCACCACAAAATAAAAATATCCTTCTTGCAGCAGATGGTCTTCAATCCCGGACATAACCAGCGCCGCATACCCTTCGCTGATTTCCGGCACGACCACTCCGATCGTGTAGCTTCTTTGTTGCCGGAGGGACCGCGCGATGTGATTGGGCCGGTAGTTCAACTCCCGCGCTGCTTTACGGATCAGCTCCTGTGTGCGGTGCGGAATGGATTTCGCCCCTGGGGAACGGTTAATGACCAGCGACACTGCAGCTTGGGAAAGTCCAACGTGCTCTGCAAGAGACTTGAGGCTCACACTTAGGCCCGAGGCTTTTCGAGCGCGCAAAGATGTCCCTGATTTGGGGCGGGGCATAACGATATCGTGGGCGATAGTCTCCCACATTTATTGGAGTATCTACAAGCGATATCGCGAACCCGTTGCGCCAGATTGCTCGTCCGCGCTTCATCACTTGTAACAGCTACTAAATCGGTTTAGTATGCTATTGCTTTGTCGCGAACGGGAAGGCCCGGTGCGCATTGGGAGCGTCCCGCTTCGTAACATGGGGTGTAATTCATCGATTTTTTGAAGGCCTCCAAGGTAGGATACCGGGCCTTGGCGCAGGCGCGGCCTAACCGGTTTAAGGGACCGAAGAAATCCTTCTTCTCACTCCAAGGAGCGTTTGAAACGTGACATCTCTGCTGCACCGCCCAGCCGTAGCAGCGCTCGTTCTCCTGCTTTGCCCGCTCACGCCCTCGCCTGCTCCCTCATCGGAGAAGGCTCCGCACCCCGATTCGGCCGCCCCGGCTCTCTCCGAGCCCAACGTCGAGAAAAAGATCGACGAGCTTCTCCACAAAATGACGCTGGAAGAAAAAGTCGGCCAACTTGTCCAATATTCCGCGGGCCAGCCCACCGGTCCAGGCACCGGGCGCACGGACTACGACGACATGATTCGTAAGGGCGAAGTCGGCGCGCTCTTCAATATCACCACTGCCCGCCAGGTCAATGCTTTTCAGCACATTGCCGTCGAGCAGTCCCGATTGCACATCCCTCTGCTTTTTGGTTTGGATGTCATTCACGGTTTTAGAACCGAATTTCCAGTTCCCTTAGGCTTGTCTGCGAGTTGGAATCCCGATTTAATTCAGCAGACAGCTCGTGTCGCCGCGCAGGAAGCTTCCGCCAGCGGCATCCGCTGGACCTTCTCTCCGATGGTGGACATCGCGAGGGACGCACGCTGGGGCCGCATGACGGAAGGGTCCGGCGAGGATCCCTATCTCGGCTCGGTGATCGCCCGCGCTTACGTGCGCGGCTATCAAGGAACGCGCTTGGATGCCCCCGATAGTATCGCCGCTTGCGCAAAACATTTCGTCGGCTATGGCGCAGCAGAGGGCGGC